>Ga0209342_10000202_pt1 | contig 66002 bp, 64 predicted proteins | sample RifCSP16_2_FD_184023 | JGI IMG/M metagenome (GOLD analysis project Ga0209342, IMG submission 184023) | Soil microbial communities from Rifle, Colorado - Rifle CSP2_sed 16_2 (SPAdes) (version 2) | ecosystem: Environmental > Terrestrial > Deep subsurface > Rock core/Sediment | place: Rifle... | reverse complement strand
GTTTGCTTTCTGATCCCCTGCTTTCTGCTCATGCTGCTGCTCTCCTACCTCTATCTGAAGTATGGCGAGATGCCCGTCGTTTCCGGTCTGTTTCGCGGCCTGGGAGCACTCGTGATCGGTCTTGTCCTCAACACCATTCTCAACCTCTGGAGATCCGGCGTAAAGACGGTTTTCAACGGGCTGATGGCTTTTGCCGGCTTTGCCATGGTTTTCTGGTTCAAAATGGGGGTCGTAATAATACTGCTCATCGCCGGCGGCGCCAGCCTGCTCATGGTTCTTCTCATTCGCCGCTTCCCGCTCCTGGCCCGCTGGACGGGCGGTTGGAGCGGTCTGTGGAAGAAGGGGGGATATGCATTCGGCAGCCTCGGCGCCGAGCAGGGCAAGGCAAAGGGCCGGGAAACCGGTCCCTCCGGTGAGTCGGATTACGTTTCCGCCTGCAGCCAGGTGCCTCTGCCCCTCCATTGGAAAAACGTGTCCCTGTTGGTCGTCTGTTTGTCCCTGGTCCTCACCGCAGACCTGCTCCTCATTCGCCTGCGCCCCGAGTTGATGCAAATGGGCGCCAGGTTCCTGCGGATCGGAGCGCTGGTTTTCGGCAGCGGTTATGCCATGCTTCCTTTCATACAGGACGCTGTGGTCAACCAATTCGCCTGGTTGACCAACCAGCAGTTTGCCGTCGCGTTGGCCATGAGCCTGATTACCCCCGGCCCGGTGACGATTATCGGCACGTTCATAGGGTACAAGGTGGCCGGTGTTGCGGGAGCTCTGGCAGGAATGGTGAACATGTACTTTCCCGCCTGGGCCATGACGACGATCGTCGCTGCGCCATACGCCAAAGCCGGCCAGGTGGGCTACGTCAAACAGGTAATCGGAGGTATCGTTGCGGCATTTATCGGTACTCTCGTAGTCGTCCTGATCCAACTTGGCGTCGATACTCTGGTCGATATTTCTACCCTTGCAATGGCCACGGCCGCTTTTGCGGTGCAGCGATTCGTCAAGATTGACACTATCTGGATCGTGCTTGGCGGCGCCCTTGTGTCACTTTTACTTTTCCGCTAGTTCGGATTTGTTGTTGCTCAGAGGGGTTTTCCGTTCTGTCGCCCTGCCGACCAGGTACTACCTCCCGCCGTCTTTCGGATCCTGGTACCCGAGATCCCCTGACCGGCATCCTCTAAAACAAGAGGAGGCAGATCGATGATCCCCTTGGTCGCAGGCGGCAACCGACTCGAGTTCATCTGGCATGGCCCAGGACCGGGAGATGCACCCACGCTCGTCTTTCTGCACGATGGAATCGGGTGCGCCGCGACATGGCGTGACTTTCCCGCGGCGCTTGCCCGCGAGACCGGATGCGGCGCGCTCGTCTACAGCCGTGTCGGATACGGCGGCTCCGATCCCGTCCCGCTTCCTCGACCACTCACCTATATGCAGGACGAGGGCTTCATCCTCCTCCCCGAGGTCCTCGACGCGACGGGCGTCCGCAAGGCCTTTCTCGTCGGGCAAAGCGACGGGGGCTCCATCGCGCTGCTTCACTCTTCGACGCAGCGGGCCTCGCCGCGAGTGTGCGGCCTGCTGCTCGAGGCGCCGCACGTGTTCTGCGAAGAGGTCACCCTGCGTGCCATCGAGCACGCTCGGGATGAGTACCTTCTCGGCGATCTACGGGCAAAGCTCGAGCGTTACCATGGCGGAAACGTCGACTGCGCCTTCTGGGGCTGGAACCAGGCCTGGCTCGATCCCGGTTTTCGTGCCTGGAACATCGAGGATTGTCTGCCCGCCATCACGGTCCCGGTGCTCGTGGTGCAGGGCTTGGACGATCCGTACGGGACCCTTCGTCAAGTCGATGCGATCGAGCGGCAATGCGGCGGGCCGGTCCGGCGTTGTATCCTCGAGCGGTCCGGTCACAGTCCGCACCGTGACCAGCGCGAACGGACGCTTTCGACGATGGCTTCGTTCGTCCGCGAGCTCTCCGCGGGGGTCTGTCTTCCACACGAATGATGAACGCCGCAAAAGGGGTCCGATTCCGGAATGCTTGGCGGTCTATCGGGAGAGGTTCACTCCAACTCCGACGAATACCGTTTCTTCAGGGACAGGTATTCAGCCTCCGATTCCCGCGTGGAACTGCTGGAGGCTCTTAACCGGGCTCCCCCCGCTGCGGTGCGCCGCGATCCCCTTGGCGGTGGCGACCGCCGCGGCAGTCGTCGTAATGTAGGGGACCTTGTGCTTGATGGCCGCCTTCCGGATGTAGGAGTCGTCGTGGGCGCTGACTTTCCCCACCGGCGTGTTGACGACCAGCTGGATCTCCCCGTTCCGGATCGCGTCGGCGATGTTGGGACGTCCCTCGTGCATCTTCAGGATCGGCCTGGCCACCACGCCGTTCTCCTCGAGGAACTTCCTCGTCCCGTCGGTCGCAACGATGAAGAACCCGAGCTTTTCGAATCTCCTGGCCGCCTCGAGCGCCCCCGGCCGGTCCCGCTCGGAAACGGTGATCAGGACCGTCCCCTCCAGCGGCAGCATCTGCGAGGCCGCGACCTGCGCCTTGAAGAAGGCCTCCCCGTACGACCCGGACATCCCGAGGACCTCGCCGGTGGAGCGCATCTCCGGCCCAAGGACCGGGTCGACCTCCGGAAACATGTTGAACGGGAAGACGGCCTCCTTGACCCCGAAATGGGGGATGGGACGGCGTGAAAGCGAAAGGTCGCGCAGCTTCTTCCCGAGCATGACCTGGGTGGCCAGCCGCGCCATCGGGATGTTGCAGACCTTGCTCACGATCGGGACCGTGCGGCTCGCCCTCGGGTTGGCCTCGAGGATGTAGACCGTGTCGTCTGCGATGGCGTACTGGACGTTCATGAGTCCCACCACTCCGAGCGCCACCGCGATCTTCCGGGTGTATTCCTCGATCGTGTCGACGTGCTTCGGAGGAATGCTGACCGGCGGGATCGAGCAGGCCGAGTCTCCGGAGTGGACCCCGGCGAGCTCGATGTGCTCCATCACCGCAGGGACGAACGCGTCGGTCCCGTCGGAGATGGCGTCCGCCTCCGCTTCGATGGCGTTCTCCAGGAACCGGTCGATCAGGATGGGACGCTCGGGCGAGATCTCGACCGCCTTCGCGACGTATTCCCGGAGCATCTCCTCGTCGTGGACCTTTTCCATGGCGCGCCCGCCCAGGACATAGGACGGGCGGACCATCAGGGGGTAGCCGATCCGGGCGGCGATGGCGATCGCCTCGTCCAACGTGCTCGCCATCCCCGATTCGGGCTGGGGAATCCCGAGCTGCGCGATGATCTTCCGGAACCTGTCGCGGTCCTCTGCGAGATCGATCATCGCCGGCTTCGTCCCGAGGATCCGGACCCCGGCGGCCTCCAGCTCGGCGGCGATGTTCAGCGGCGTCTGGCCCCCGAATTGCACGATGACCCCCTCCGGCTTCTCTTTTTCGTAGATCGCGAGCACGTCCTCCACCGTGAGCGGCTCGAAGTAGAGCTTGTCCGAGGTGTCGTAGTCCGTCGAGACGGTCTCCGGGTTGCAGTTGATCATGATCGACTCGAATCCCGCTTCGCGCAAGGCGTAGGCGGCATGGACGCAGCAGTAGTCGAACTCGATCCCCTGTCCGATCCGGTTCGGCCCGCCGCCCAGTACGAGGACCTTGCGCCGGCCGCTCGTTTCCACCCGGTCGGGGGAGTTGTAGGTCGAATAGTAGTAGGCGGCGCTCTCCACTCCGCTCACCGGAACGGCGTCCCACGCCTCGACGACGCCCAGGGCGGTCCTGCGCTCCCGTACAGCCGCCTCGGGGACGCCCAGGATCTTGGACAGGTATTTGTCCGCAAAGCCGTCCTTCTTCGCACGGGCGAGCAGGTCGTCCGGTGGAAGGCCCCCCTTGTGCTGGAGCAGACGCTCCTCGAGCGCTACGAGCTCCCTCATCTGTTCGATGAACCACGGCTTGATGTGCGTCCTTGCGTAGAGCTCCTCCGTCGTCGCCCCCTTGCGGATCGCCTCGTACATCAGGAACTGGCGCTCGCTCGTCGGCTCGAAGAGCATGCGCATGAGATCGGGAAGCGGCTTGTTGTGGAAATCCTTCGCGAAGCCCAGGCCGTACCGGCCGATCTCGAGGGAGCGTATCGACTTCTGGAACGCCTCCTTGTAGGTCTTCCCTATGCTCATCACCTCGCCCACGGCCCGCATCTGCGTCCCCAGCTTGTCCTGCACTCCCTTGAATTTCTCGAAGGCCCAGCGGGCGAACTTGACTACGACGTAGTCCCCCCACGGGGTGTATTTCTCCAGGGTCCCCTCGCGCCAGTAGGGGATTTCGTCGAGGGTCAGCCCGCAGGCGAGCAACGACGACACGAAGGCGATCGGGAACCCGGTCGCCTTGGAGGCGAGGGCCGACGAGCGGGAGGTGCGCGGGTTGATCTCGATGACCACCACGCGTCCCGACGACGGATCGTGCGCGAACTGGATGTTCGTCCCCCCGATCACCTCAATGGCGTCGACGATGTCGTAGGAGTGCTTCTGGAGCCGCTCCTGGAGCTCCGGGGCGATGGTCAGCATCGGCGCGGTGCAGTAGGAGTCCCCTGTGTGGACGCCCATGGCGTCGACGTTTTCGATGAAGCAGACGGTGATCTTCTGTCCCTTGGCGTCGCGGACGACCTCCAGCTCGAGCTCCTCCCAACCCAGGACGGACTCCTCCACGAGGACCTGCCCGACCAGGCTCATCGAGAGCCCGCGGGCCACGATCGTCCGGAACTCCTCCATGTTGTATACGAATCCGCCGCCGGTTCCGCCCAGCGTGTAGGCCGGCCGGATCACGACGGGAAAGCCGATCTTCCTGACGACGGCTTCGGCTTCCTCGAGATTGTGCGCGATGTCGCTCCGCGGCATCTCCAGCCCGAGGCGGGACATCGTGTTCTTGAACTCCTGGCGGTCCTCGCCGCGCTTGATCGCGTCGACGTTGACGCCGATCACCTTGACTCCGTACTTTTCGAGAACGCCCTCCTGCGCCAGCGCGGAGGAAAGGTTCAACCCCGTCTGGCCGCCGAGGTTGGGGAGCAGCGCGTCGGGTCGCTCCTTCTCGATGATCTCGGTCAGGGAGGCCACGTTGAGCGGCTCGATGTAAGTTACGTCGGCCATCGTCGGGTCGGTCATGATGGTGGCCGGGTTGGAGTTGACGAGGACGATCTTGTAGCCGAGCTTCTTGAGGGCCTTGCACGCCTGGGTGCCGGAGTAATCGAACTCGCAGGCCTGCCCGATGATGATCGGGCCGGACCCTATGATAAGGATTTTATGGATGTCGTCTCGCCTTGGCATCAGGCCACTCCGGGATAGCGTCCTCTGGAGATCGCGAGGACAAAGATCACGGAGATAGTAAACGAAAACGCCGCCTGAGGGAACTTGTTTGGCACACCAACCGGTGAGCGCCTCCCGGCTTATCTTGACATCCAAATTCGCCCCGGAATCGGGTAGAATGGAAGTGATTGCGTGAGGCGCCGTCTTTCCTCGAAAGGCAACGGGAGTCACCCTATCCACCGGCACAACGGATTTCACATTCTCGACAAGGGGGAGGATATGATCGAAGCGTATCTTCAGGAAGAGAAGGAACGCGCCAAACTGGGCATCCCTCCGCTGCCGCTCAATCCGGAACAAACCGCCGGCTTGTGCAAACTGCTGCAAAAGCCGCCCAAGGGCCAGGAGAATTTCCTCCTGACCCTGCTCAAGGAGCGCGTGTCCCCCGGGGTCGACCCGGCCGCCAAGGTGAAGGCCGAGTTCCTGGCGGGCATCGTCTCCGGCAAGGTGAAATCCCCGCTGCTCACCCCGAAGGATGCCGTTGCGATCCTGGGAACCATGCTGGGCGGCTACAACGTGGCCCCGCTGGTCGCAGCCCTCAAGAACAAGAAGCTGGCCGACGACGCCGCAAGGGCGCTTTCCGGCATCACGCTGGTGTACGACGCGTTCGACGATGTGGCGGCGATGGCCAAGGCGAAGAACCCGGCGGCGGTCCAGGTCCTCAAATCGTGGGCGGAGGCCGGGTGGTTCACCTCGCGCCCGAGCGTCCCCGACACGATCAAGGTCAAGGTCTTCAAGGTCGACGGCGAGATCAACACGGACGATCTCTCCCCGGCCGGCGACGCATGGAGCCGTCCCGACATCCCGCAGCACGCACTGGCCATGGGCAAGACGCGCTTCAAGGGCGGGCTCGACACCATCGCCTCGTTCCGCAGGGAGGGCAACCCGGTCGCATTTGCGGGCGACGTGGTCGGCACCGGCTCCTCCCGCAAGTCCGCCTGCAACAGCCTCTTGTGGCACATCGGCGAGGAGATCCCGGGCGTGCCCAACAAGAAGACGCGCGGGGTGATCATCGGCGGCGTCATCGCCCCGATCTTCTTCAACACCGCCCAGGACTCCGGCGCGCTGCCGATCAAGGCCGACGTGACCGGGATGAAGACGGGCGACGTGATCGTCATCGACACCAGGAATGGCGTCATCTCCGACGAGAGCGGGAAGGAGCTGTCGAAGTTCACCCTCTCCCCCAACACGCTGGCCGACGAATTCCGGGCCGGCGGCCGCATCCCGCTGATCATCGGCCGGGCGCTCACCGCAAAGGCGCGCAAGGCGCTCGGCATGAAGCCGTCCACGGTCTTCACGCTGCCGGACAACCCGGTCCCGAAGAAGGACCAGGCGTACTCGCTGGCCCAGAAGATCGTCGGCGCCGCGTGCGGTCTGCCGGGCGTCCTCCCCGGCACCGCCTGCACGCCCAGGATGGCCACGGTCGGCTCCCAGGACACCACCGGCCCGATGACGGCCGACGAGCTGAAGGAGCTGGCCTGCCTCAAGTTCCAGGCACCCATGTTCATGCAGTCGTTCTGCCACACTGCTGCCTATCCGAAGGCGGCCGACGTGAAGATGCACAAGAGCCTGCCCGGCTTCGTCTCCTTCCGCGGGGGGGTGGCGCTTCGCCCCGGCGACGGCGTCATCCATACGTGGCTGAACCGCCTGCTGCTGCCCGACACGGTCGGCACCGGCGGCGACTCCCACACCCGATTCCCCATCGGCATTTCCTTCCCGGCCGGTTCCGGCCTCGTCGCCTTCGCAGGGGCCCTGGGTTTCATGCCGCTCGACATGCCCGAGTCGGTGCTGGTCCGCTTCACGGGGAAGCTCAACCCCGGCATCACGCTGCGCGACGTCGTCAACGCCATTCCGTACTACGCCATCAAGAAAGGGCTCCTGACCGTCCCCAAGAAGAACAAGGTCAACGTCTTCAACGGCCGCATCCTGGAGATGGAGGGGCTGCCCGACCTGACCGTCGAGCAGGCGTTCGAGCTGACCGACGCCGCCGCCGAACGGTCCGCGGCCGCCGGATGCATCCAACTCTCCGAGAAGCCGGTCGCTGCGTTCCTGCGCTCCAACGTGGCGCTCATGAAGAAGTTGATCGCCGACGGCTACTCCGACGCCCGGACGCTTGAAAACCGCATCAAGGCCGTGGAGAAGTGGCTCAAGAAGCCATCGCTCCTCAAGGCGGACAAGGGCGCGCAGTACGCCGCGGTCATCGAGATCGACCTGGCGGAGATTACCGAGCCGATCCTTGCGTGCCCGAACGACCCCGACGACGTGAAGCTGCTCTCCGAGGTCGCGGGCGACGCGATCCAGGACGTCTTCATCGGCTCCTGCATGGTCAACATCGGCCACTTCCGCGCTTCCGGCGAGATCTGGCGGGGAAAGAGGTTCAATCCCGACGTCCGCACCTGGATCTGCCCGCCGACCCGGATGGACCAGCAGCAGTTAAAGGACGAGGCCTACTTCTCCGTCTACAGCGCCATGGGCGCCCGCATCGAGATCCCCGGGTGTTCCCTCTGCATGGGGAACCAGGCGCGCGTGCCGGAAAAGTCCAACGTCTTCTCCACCTCCACACGCAACTTCGACGACCGGATGGGAGACGGCGCACGCGTGTACCTGGGATCCGCTGAGCTCGGGGCGCTCACCGCAGTGCTGGGAAGACTGCCCCAGCCGGCCGAGTACCTCCAGGTCTATAAGGAGAAGATCGAGCCGAACAAGGAGAAGATCTACCGGTACCTGCAGTTCGACGAGATGCCGGACTACAGGTAACCGCACGCATCCATCGCTCGGGACCCATTAGCGGCCCGCCTGGGTTTCCCCCCGGCGGGCCGTTTCCATCGGGCGGGTTTCTATGGTCCGGACCTGTCAATCCTGAAGCCCCAGCGCATCGAGTAGAAGAAAGGGCCATGGGGTTTCCCCCGTGGCCCTTGTTTGATACCTACCGAAGGGGTGTTTTCTGGCTACCGGCGGAAACCCCCGTATTGACCCCGACCCGGTCCCGAGCCTTCGCGTGGCACCTTTGCCTGGGCCTCCGACACCTTGAGCGTCCGCCCGTCCATTTCGGAACCGTTCATCTTGGTGATCGCGCTGGCCGCCTCCTGTTGGGTCGCCAGCTCCAGGAAACCGAACCCCTTGCTCTGGCCCGTGTCCCTGTCCGTGATGATGTTCACCGACTCCACCGTGCCGAACTGCAAAAACGCCTCTCTCAGAGAATCCTCCGTCGCGGAAAACGGAAGATTTCCAACGTACAGTTTCTTGCCCATAAGTCCTCCTTTAAGGCATCTGAGCCGCAAAAGAGGTCATGAGCACGATATCTCGGGATCTCTTGGAATGCGGACGTTTACGTACTTCTTTACTTTACCACACCGCTCATGGAAAAGACATCGGCTTCCGCCATTTTGTTCTTGTCATAAAACTTCCCTCCACGTTCTCCTCCATCTCCAGAAACATGGCGTACGGAACGGTAAAGGAAATCAGATCTTTCCCCAGAGCCTTCCTCGTGTAAACGCGTGCGGAAATATCGATCCGTCCCACCGTCGCGTGTTTGAGACGGATGGATTCCGCGATCCTGTTCCTGGACATCGGCCTCCCCCAGAAATATTTATGCGGACATTATGATCCGAATCTCATTCTACCGGATGACCAGACCGAAACTATACCCCCCCGGCGGGCTTCGAACTGGTGGATGAACCGAATCGCGAACGAGGAGGTCCGACGACCATGGCCGCAGGAAGAAAACCTGTGCTGCCGGTGACGGTGTTCACCGACTACATCTGACCGTTTTGTTATGTGGGCGAGAGGCGTCTCGCCCGTCTCGGCGAGGAATTCGACGTGCGCGTGGAGCGCCGGTTCCTGGAGATCCACCCGGAGACCCCGGCGAAGGGCAGGCCCGTTTCCGAGCTGGGCTACCCCCCCGAGCAGTGGGCCCGGATGATCGAGAACCTCGACCGGATGGGGAAGGCGGAGGGGATCGTTTTCTCCGAAAGGACCTTCACGACGAACTCCCACAAGGCCCTCCTCCTCGCGGAGGCGGCGAAGGAAGAGGGGCCGGAGGTTTTCGAGGCGCTCAACGAGGGGCTGTTCCGTGCCTACTTCACCGAGGGGAGGAATATCGGGGACCCGCAGGTTCTCCAGGACGTGGCGCAGGCGGCGGGCGTCCCCGCCGGACGGATCGAACAGGCGTGGTCCGACGTAACCTACGAGGAACGGTTGGCCCGCGACCATGAGGCCGCGACAAGGAACCGCATCACAGGGATCCCCACCTTCATCATCGACGGCCGGTGGGTCCTCGAGGGCGCCGTCCCGGTGGAGATGCTGCGCGAGGTGGCGCAAAAGACCGCCGCCATGAAGTCATGAACCGAACGGAGCGGGCACAGGGCAAGCGATCCCCATTGCCTCACCGTTTCCCCTTCGGGCCTCCTGTTTCCGAAAATTGTCGGTATCAGGCACCTTGCCACCGGTCGAGGGAAGTGTCGGTCCGAACTGGATCTTGTGACAGCGCAGGGCTCTCAGGGGTGAAGCGCCCTCTTGGCGGGCCGCGAAAAAGAGAAACTTCCCGGCAGATTTTGACAACCTATGGAGAACAGCCATGAGAAAAATATTTGCCATACGGAATCAGCCGGTCACAGTGGATTTAATCCTTCTCCTTATTCGACTGGTGTGCGGGTACGCATTCGTGCTCCACGGATGGGGGAAGATTCAGAATCCCTTGAATTGGATGGGGAAAGAGTCGTCGATCCCCGGAATATTTCAGGCGCTGGCTGCCATTTCCGAGTTTGGCGGCGGCTTCGCGCTGATTTCAGGATTTCTGACTCGCTTGGGGGCATTCGGGATCGGCTGCACCATGGTGGTTGCCGTCTATATGCATCGGTTTGTTCTGGGGGACCCGTTCGTTAATCTCTCGGGCGGACGCTCTTACGAACCCGCGTTGGTCTACCTGTTGATTGCTCTATTCCTTGTGTTTTCAGGCCCGGGCAGATTTTCGCTGGATCGAAGTATCTTTGGAGTGAAAAGAAATGGCCGACTATGATTGAAGACGCGCCTACCGGCGTATCGCGCCGAAGGCGGGCAGGATTTGGCATAGTCTACGGCGGGATCGGCACAGGGCAGATGTGATGAATCGGATGAAATGGATTCTCGGTGTCCCGATCTTGATGGTTTTGTGTGCCTGTGGGCACCAGGCACCTCGGGGACAGGTCCAACGGCTACCGATCGATCCGCTTTATCAGTCCGAAGGAATCACACACACGTTTATCTTCCGTTCCGCGCACCAACTCACGTTCGAGGGGGAAGGGTTCTTCCTCGCCCTGCCAGGCGGCCAGGAAGTGTTTGTTCTGAGCTCTCCCGAGGACAACCCACACGAGATTGCCAACCTGAAGCGCTCATTGCAGGCCGTCCGGAAGGTGGGAGCCACGGTGGTTCCTCCACGGACCGAATCGGAAGAAGTCTATCTCTCCACGAAATACGACCTGGGTGCGGAGCACAGAGTCCTCAGCCCAACGGAAATTCACGCGCTCGCGGAAGAAGTCGTAAGGCGGGGAAATCGTAGAGCGGTAGCGTGGGTGAATCACCGGCACCTCCAAGTTCCTTCCGTGACACTGAATTTTTCCTGCGGAGGGATGGAAGGGATGGATCCCATCACGATGACAACCGGCGGGAGCGTGTACGTTCTAACCATCCACTTCAAGGATGGTGAAGCGCTAAGTTTGGTGGAGGCCGCCTCCCTTCCCAATGCACAAGACAAGCTGATCGCAAAAAAGGCTCTGCTGGAAGAAGCCGCGCGGACATCGAAGATGATCCGGGCGGAAAACCTGCAATATCATCGAGAGTTCTTTACGACCGAGGGACCTCGCAGCGGCTGGAGCACATTCGTCGATAAAGTCAGCGTTGAAGGATGTCCTTGAGCGCTTCCATAAAGGGGAAGCGCATCACCCCCACCCTGATCCCCCGATTTTATCCTTTTCCGATAGTTGACGGGCATTGTCCGTCGGCTTCCTTCCGGGCCTCTCCCGCGACGCGCGCCTTTTCGAGCAGGGACACAGGTTGTATACTGACCGGTCCGTGCGATCGTAAAACAGCACGGGCCGACAAAGAGGCAACGTGGAGGTACGCATGGGGGACCTGGTCAAGGTGGGGGAACGTTTCAAGGACGAAGCCCGGTTCAGCAAGGAGGAGATCGCCGAGTTCGCGAGGCTCGCAGGCGACTTCAATCCCCTGCACCACGACGAGGAATTCGCCAAAACCACCCGCTTCCAGGGGATCATCGCCTGCGGTCCGCAGACCGCGTCCCGGTTCCTGGGAATGACGGCCACTCACTTCTCGAAGCGTGGCGCTTCGCTGGGGCTCGAGTTCACCCTGCGTTTCCTGGGCCCGGTGCGCCCCGGAGAGCGCCTGGAGATGGTTTGGGAAGTGGTCGATGTAACGTACAAGCCAAAACTGAACGGGGAGATCGTGAAGCTCGAGGGAAGAGTCACCAACCCGGCGGGCGAAGCGGTCTTGGAGGGCACCGGGACGGTCCTGGTGGCCCGGAGTCTCTAAAAAACGGAAGACGCCCGGATTGCCAGGGACATCCCGATCCTGCTGGAGTTATCGGGCGGTACCACAAGAAAGCGCGCAGGGGTCATCGGGAGGTCGCCTTCCAACCACCCATCGGCAGCAACCGAAACGGAACCGAATCAGCTGGTTACCGGTTGAGCGCGGAACCCCTCCATCATGGCAATCGTTTTTCCGATCTTTTCGTCGCCGACCGCAAGTTCCAGAAGCATCATCTCTTCGTCATACACGTCTTGCGGAATATGATCTTTGATTTCCGGTTCAAAGACATGAAAGACCTTCAGGTGAAGACTTGCTCCCGCCAGAGGGCCGGACCAGCTGGGGTCGCCCTCCATGACCGTCCTGGAGCCGACTTCGAGGTATTGCTCGTTGGTGACCCCCCACACCACGATGAGGTTCTCCGGCCCGTGTTCATCCGCCGCCTTCTTGATCTCTTCTTGACTCGCCGAGTCAAGCGCCAGGGCGGCCGTTCAGACGAAACAGGCATCCCGAACCAGCACGACCTGCGCCCCGGCCGCCTCCAGGCACCTTTTCAGCGACTCGGCCTTGATCTCCTGGCCGTCCCCGAAGGCGATCACTTTCTTCCCTTCAAGCATCTCTCTCTTCCTCCGCAGGTTTCGGATTCTTTTCCAAGACGAAGGACAGACCGTCCGACAAGTTCGTCATGCGGGTCAAAAACGGGCTTCCCTTGGCCACGATCATGATCCGCTTTTTTCCCCCTTCCAGGATTTCCCGGATTCCATGCGCGATGTAGGGGATTCCGGCGGGGATATGCCCTTGCGTCGGGGCAAAGCCGACCAGCCCCCGTTTCTCGATGAATTCGTTCATCTGGGACTTTTCGATTTCCTTCTGTTGAACGGCCAACGCCGCGATGAGCCGGTAGTTCTTCAGGGGGATGTCATCCTGGCCGATCGGCAGCGTGATCTCCGGATTCTGCAGTTCGGTCGCATAGCGGTCGATGTCCGTCAATTTCAACCCGTGGGCTTTCAGCGGCTCCAGAATCAGGCTCTCCTGGATGCGCTGCTGCGACCCTCCCGCGCCGATCGGGTATTTCCCCAGAAGATCGAGCCGAAGGACGGGGGAATAGCCGTCGTCTTCGGTCACCAGGAATGCCACTCCCCCGATCACGTCTTCCAGAACCGGCATGTTTTTATCGAGATGGCCCTGGAATTTCATCCCCAGCTTGGCGAGAGATCCCCCGGCCACGACGGCCACCTTCCGGAACAGCCCCGCCTTGACCAAAGCGGCCGCATGGAGAATGCCGTAATGGGGGCCGACGCAGAACGATTTCACGTCACAGGAAGTGGCGTTGCGGCACCCGGCCATTTCGCCGATGGCGCGGGCCAGATTGCCGCCGCCCCGCTGGTACCGGTCGCCGGCCGCCTCTTCCGAACAGCTGAAGAGGAAATCGATCTCCGACGCTTCGCAGTTCGCGCCATCGAGCAGATGCCGGAGCGCAAGATAGGCCGAAGCCTTGGTCATCAGATTTTCCATCAGCACGAGCGCCTGCAGCGATTCGTCCTCGTCATGATGCCGCTGAAAACATCCGACCAGGACATCCTGATGGTAGAGAGGCAACGATCGGTCCTGCTCGATTTTCTTCCGGATCTTCTCCATCGTCTTTCCGTGACGCAGCGTTTGAAGCAGATCGCCCGAATTGCACAGGCGATGCTTTTCGATCGCCGGCGACACGGTTTCGGCCAGGAACCGGCTTTCCAGCCAGACCAGGTCGTAGGAGGATTCGTCCGTCGCCGCCTTCAAGAGAGCGTAGAACTCCTCCTGGGGCATGATCTCCCCGAACGGGCCGGTACGGCCGAACGCGCCGTCACGATTCAGGAGATGTTGGAACCACGGCTGTTTCAACGATCGGAGCGTGTCCGGATCCATGTTTCCGATGAAGACCTGATTGGGAGCGTAGCGCACGGCTTCCTGAAAGGTTCGTAAACGACCTTTTATTTTTCCCTCGAGGTCCGGATGCTTCCTTATTTCCCTGGATGGCTTGGAGCCGTGACGGACGAAATCGGGAAGGTGGACGAGGATATTGGCACAGGCCCGGATGATGACATGGCTGGCATTCACTTCAGCTCCCCAGGATACCGTTCAAGCCGTCTTCGATCCGTTCTTCGGTCGAGTCGTCGAACCCGTCGATCCGGAGAACGTTTTGTCCGCCCTTGAACAACAGAAGAGCCGGAACGCTCACGATCTTCCACCTTGCACAAAGGCTTTGGCTGTTCCAGGCATTGACCTTGACGACTTTGACGTTCGGATATTTCCTCGCGGCTCTTTCCAGGACGGGTACAAGGGCTTTGCAGGGGGCGCACGGAGGAGTGAAAAAGTCCACGAGAACGGGAATCCCCGATTCCATGACCTCCTTCTCGAAGTCCCCCTCGCCGACTTCGACGAGATGCTCTCCCGGACTCATCTGGAGGGACCCTTAGCCTTTCGCCGGTGTCATGAAAAAACGGTCTGCTCTTGGATGGGCGTCTGAAGCGCGGCAAACGCTTTCTTCAACAGGTTCCGCCGCAGTTCTTTCTCTTCCTCCGGCGGCAGCCTGGGGTTTCCCAGCGGATGGGGGATGGCGACGGCCGGAACGATCCGGTTGGCGCCCACGGTCTGGGAGATGGTGATGATGGAACAGATGTGGGCCACCGGGATCCCGGCGCGCTCGATCTCTTTTGCCATCGTTGCCCCGCAACGAGTGCAGGTTCCTCACGTGGAAGTGAGGATGACGGCCTGGACTCCGTCCCGGATCATCTCGACCGCGATCTCCTTCGCGAATTTCTGGGCGTTGTCCACCGAGGTCCCGTTTCCCACCGTGGCGTAATACCACGGATGCGGCTTGAACCCCAGCTCCTTTTCCAGCTCCCTCATCATGTCGATGGGAAGCACCCGGTTGGGATCATCGTTGGCATAGGTGTTGTCGTATCCGCCGTGAGCGGACTGATGGGTTCGGGAATTCAGTGTCTCCAGCCCTTCCAGGGGATATTTCCCGTATTTGGAAGCGCTCGAGCTTTCGATATGGTCCGGATTTCCCGTGGGTACGATGCCGCCGGACGTGACCAGGGCAACGGTGATCCCTTTCAGGTCGGCGATGGCCGGCTGCGGATCGACACGGTCGAAAAAGGGGATCGGATATTCGGTTTCGAACGGATCCCCGTTGATTTTCCGAAGAAGCATGGCAATGGCACGTCCAACCGCCGGCTCGGCATGGAAATAATTTTTCCGGATGCCCTGTTCGAAGCACCCCTCGGCCTTGGGGAACTCGATCTCCTCGCCGCGCAGTATTTTGATGCCGAGCCGCACCATTTTCCGGATGGCCTCTTCCATGCCGGATACGATGTTGGCGGATTCGACGATCAGAACCGTCTTTCTGTATGGATCCAGGCCAGGGTTCTCTTTGTACATGGCGGTGATGGCAGGGATGCCCAGCGGTTGCAGCGACGAGCAGATGGCGCCGCAGGCCATGCCGTATCGTCCGGCGTTGAATGCCGGCCCGGCAACGACCAGATCCGGATGATATTCCCGGATCACGGGGATCAGTTCACGAAGGACGTTTTCCTGGTTTTCGGCGAAATAGCTGTCGCCGCAGACGACCGTGGCGACGATTTCGACATCCGCCTTCTCTTCGCGAAACAGTTTCTCCAGGAGGCGGCCGGGCCCTTGCGGGCCCTGGATCGTGAAGGGTTCGCAGTTCGCCTTCTCTTCGCCGCCCACCCCGCCGAAGAACTGATTCACATAATGGACGATCCGGTATTCCCTGTTCCGGGAGGCGTCGCCCATCTACTTGAACCTCGAGGACATTCTTTCGAATCCCAGCTGGTTGGTGGATCCGATGAGCGCCTGCAGCTCGATGGCGACGCTGCCGTCCGGAAGACGGCATTTGCTGGAGCCGCCGGCCAGTTCCGTGATGACGCGGTCGTCGCCGATGACCTTTTCCATCGGCGGAAGAACGATCACCTCGTTCGCGTTTCCCGTGGAAACGATGGCGTCGGCTTTCGGGTGGCCGTCGACCAGGGATTGCGAGGCGCCGGCCTGTCCCGCGAATTCGTCGGTGAGCAGAACCGTTTTGATGCCCTGCGCCTCGATCTTGGAGCAGTTCATCATGAGATCGGCGTCGGGATTGCCGAAGCCCTCCTTGGAAACGATGACGCCGTCGGGAAAAAGCGACGCGATGAGCTCGGCCGCCAACGTGGATGACTGCTGTTTATCGCCCAAGGTAACGTTTTCGTTGGTGATGACGCAGCCGACGAAGTCCCAGTCCGTCCCGTGTCTCCGCAGGAGTTCGAGGAGGATGGGGTTGTTCTGGTGATGATACGTCGTGTTCTTGTCGCACGCCGAGACGCAATTTCCGGAGACGATGGCGCCGAACAGCACTTCCGTAGGAACGATTCGCCTGGGCAGCATCTTTTTGACATCCACCCCGCAATAGTACGTGTCATGCAGAAGGCCCTGGGATTGGAGCATGTACAGGTAGGCGATTTTGGGCTTCCCTTTTCGTCCGGCGGATTTTTCCGAACCGTGGAAACCCGGATCTATCGGATTGATCAGGGTTTCGCGGCTGCCTCCGGAAAGAGGCCCGTCCAAAGAGGATCGGGCGATGTAATCGGATGCCTTGAAACCGGCCAACCGGACGGTTTTTTCGTGTTCGTGTCGTTCCATCCCCTCTTTTACGGAAATATCCAGCACCAGATGGTGTTTGCCGGAAAAGAGCGAGTATCGGGCGCCCGGGCCGGACATGTCGATCAACCCTTCCTGGAAGCCCACGATCGATCCCACGGTGGTCACGACCATCCCGCACAACGACACGATCTCCCCGGAAAGGATCCCGCCGGCATCCGGATCCCATGCCGAAAGCACTCCGGGAAAGATCGGATAATCCGGGATCCTGCTCAAGCGGGGTTCGATGACATCCTTGACGGGAATGATGCGAACCGACTCCCCGGGTCGGGCGATCGCCAATTTGACGTCTTTGATATTGGGATCGGATCGTAACAGGGCGGTCAATTCACCCTTATCGATGAGCAACTTCCCGTTTTCCACCCTGGTGGCGGAGGAAAACTCCAGATCCCTGACGGTGATTTTTCTCCAATGATGGGTTACAGGATGCACACCCGCATGAGGTCTCGCATACGACACAAATCCCTCCTACACCAATATAAACAGTATACCATCACCCCCCAAGATACGCTTTCTTGACCCGGGGATTTGCGAGAAGCTCCTCGGACCCGCCCTCGAGCACGACCCTGCCGTTCTCCAGCACATACCCTCGACCGGCGAATTGAAGCGCCATGCGGGCATTCTGCTCGACGACCAGGATGGTGGTTCCTTCCCGATTGATTTCCTTGAGCGAGTCGAACACGTTCATCATGAGCAGGGGAGCCAACCCCATGGAGGGCTCATCCAGGAGCATGATCTTCCTGCCGCTCATGAATGCCCGCCCGACGGCCAGCATCTGCTGCTCGCCGCCGCTCAGCGTTCCGGCCTTCTGGTCCTGCCGCTCGGAAAGCCGCGGGAAGATCGAAAATACCCGTTCCAAATCGTTCCCGATCGCCTTGCTGTCCTTCCTGGCAAAGGTTGCGAGCCGAAGGTTCTCCATGACCGTCAGGTTGTCGAACAGGCGTCTTCCTTCGGGAACATGGGAGATGCCGAGCTTGGCTACCACCTTGTCCGCAGGGTAGTGGAGCAGGTTCCGTCCCAGAAAGGTCATTTTCGTCCCCGCTTCGACCGGGACGAGGCGGGAAATCGCCCGCAAGGTGGTGCTCTTCCCCGCCCCGTTGGCGCCGATGATGCACACGATCTCCCCCTCGTCGATCCGGAAGCTGACCCCGTGAAGGGCTTTGATGTTGTCGTAGGAAACCCGCAGGTCCTCCACCGTCAACAGCATCAGACCGCCCTCTCCTGACCCAGGTAGGCATCGATGACCCTGGGGTTGTTCTGAATCTCCTCGGGCGACCCCTCCGCGATGACCGCACCGAAGTCGAGGGTCTGGATCCTCTCGCACAGCTCCATGACCACCTTCATCCTGTGCTCGATGAGGAGAATCGACAGCCCGAACTCCCCATGGACACGGCGTATGATTTCCATGATCTGCACCAGCTCTTCCGGGTTCATCCCCGCCGTCGGCTCGTCCAGGAGCAGGACCCTGGGTTCCGTCGCCAGCGCCCGGGCCATCTCCACCCTTCTCTGGGCGCCGTACGGCAGGTTGAGGACGACCTGATCCGCGAGGTGGCGGATGCCCATCCTGTCCAGGAGGCGAACCGCCTTCTCTTCGATCTCGGCCTCTTCCCTGTGGCGCCCGGGTGTTCCGAAGAAGGCCCCGATCAATCCATACCGGATCTTCGAGTAGTGGCCCATTTTCACGTGTTCGAGGACCGTCATGTGTCTCCACAGCAGAAGGTTCTGAAACGTCCTGCTCACGCCCAGGGAGGCGATTCGGTGAGGCGGAAGGCCGTCGATTTTCCTCCCGTCCAGGAAAATCTCGCCTTCGCTCGCCTTGTAGATGCCGGTAATGAGGTTGAAGACGGTGGTCTTTCCCGCCCCGTTCGGCCCGATCAACCCCCGGATCTGGCCGGATCCGATCTCCAGGTTGTAGTCGCTGACGGCGCGCAATCCTCCGAAGTCGTGGGACATGTTCCGAACCTGAAGGAACGGCAATGTCATGCCTCTGTGTCCGGTTTCTGCTTCGGCTTGAGGAGGTTCTTGACGTCGAGATCCCGGAATGCGATCAAACCCGTCGGCCGGTAAATCATCACGAGGATGAGCAGGAGCGGAATGATGATCCACTTGAAAATCTCCAGCGGACGGAGGGCTTCCCCGAGGAGACTGATGCTGACGGCGCCGACAATGGATCCGTACACGGAGTTCAGACCTCCGAAGTAGACCATGGCCAGGACCTCGGCGAGATTTTGAATCCCGAAGTTTCCCGGGTTGACGTATCGCATCACATGAGCGAAAAGCCCCCCCGCAACGCCGGCCCAGAAGGCCCCGAAAAGAAACGCGACGATCTTGGTCCTTCGGGTGTCGACCGTCATGGCCTCGGCCGCCATTTCGTTGTCCCGAACCGCGTTGAGGGCCTTCCCGATCGTCGAGCGCGTGAAATTGTTGATGCTCCATACACAAAGTACGGTCCAGAGGAACACGGTGGGCAGGTCGGCCCAATCCGGCTGCCCGCTCAAGCCCCGCGGCCCGCGGACGAATTCCAGGTTCTCGATCAGACTCTTGACGATGAACATGAATGCGAGGGAGATGATGGCCAGATAGTCGCCCCTCGTCCGAAAGGAAGGAATCGCGACGAACAGGGCCCCGATGGATGCGACACATCCGCCCAGGATCAGGGCTACGGGAAACAGGAACGGTCCAAGGGCAGGAGGGAGGGAAGCGACTCCAACGAGTTGAGCATCGACGAACAGGCCGATGGTCAACACCGAGGCGCAATAGGCGCCGAGGGCCATGAACCCGGGGTGGGAACACGAGAACTCGCCCATGTAGCCGTTGATCACATTCAAGCTCAAGGTGAGCATGACGGCGATCAGGGTCAAGCGAAGCACGAGGACACGGTAGTCGCTGATTCCCGCCCAGAGATGCAAGATGGCGTAAAGCAAGGCAAGGTGAACGGCCGCGGTGATCGCCATCGGGAACCGGAAAAGCGAAGCGGCGATTCCGTTCGTCAGGGAGATGCTAAGCCGCGTAGCGACAGCCATGGGCACGATGTAGATGAGCAGCGTGTAAAGGATCACGTTGGGGATCAGGACGGGATTCTTGAGCATAACGGAGAGACCGAACAAGACCGGTATTTTTTGCAATCCCAGGACCTGTGCGAGAGGAGTGCCCGCGAGGCGTTCCAGCGTAACCGCGACCAGGGCGCCGAAAAACCAACCGAGCAGCGGGACCCGGGAAAACGGCACAAGGATATTCCGATTCAACAACCCCACCCGTTCCGACCTCCCCCCGCTTCCATTTTCCATGGCACTGGACGTCTAAAGCCTCAACCGCGCGCTGTACGGCTCCCCGAAGAAGCCGTGAGGACGAAACGTCAGGATCAGCAGAATGATCGAGTAAGCGATCAGGTCGCGCAGCGTCGAGGGGAAGATCATGGCCACGAAGATTTCGGTGAACCCCAGAAGGAAACCGGCGAGCGTGGCTCCCATGACGGACCCCCTTCCCCCCAGGATGGCGGCGACGAACGCCTTCCAGCCGAACAGAATCCCCATATACGGGTCCAATACGGGGTAGGCGACGCCGAAGAGGATCCCCGCGGCGGCGGCCAGCGCGGACCCCAGCGCGAAGGTGAGGGCGATCATGGTGTTGAGCGGCACCCCCATCAGGGGCACGACGGCGGAGTCGAAGGCCATCGCCCGAATCGCCATCCCCCACTTCGTTCTCCGGACGAACTGGTGCAGGGCAAGGGCAAGGAGCAACGACACGAGAACGATCATGATCTTCTTGTTGGTGACGAATACGCCGCCCACGTCATAGGTCGTGGTCGCGATCAGGGAAGGGAAACTGATCCGCCGGGCTCCCAGCAGGGCCAGGTTGCCGGTTTCCAATATGATGCCGATCATCAATCCCGTGATCGCAGCCGAGGCCCGCGGCGCGTCCCGCAAGGGCCGATATCCCACCCGCTCCACGATCATGCCGACGAACGAGGTCAGGAACATGGAGAAGAGGATGGTCAGCACGAGGATCAGCCAGTTGGGCACGGCAACGACGCCCCAGGAGGCAAGGGCGATGAGGGCCATGGACACCCCGAAGCCGATGTACGACCCGACCATGAAGATATCGCCGTGCGCGAAGTTGAAGAGCATGAGGATGCTGTACACCATGGAGTATCCCAGGGCGATGAGGGCGTAGAAGCTCCCCCACTGGAGGGCGTTGACCAGGTTCTGGAGGAAAATCACCATCGGTTCGCTGCTCGTGTACTCAAGAAAGGCGGGCTCGGGACCCAGGTCCCGGCCCGCCTTTTCATCGATTCGAATCCCTTCGCCGGACGACTGCGATCCCGCAATCGCCCCTCCCCGGGCTGCCTCTCCTTACGGACAGGCGGACTTGTAGAACTCGAACTGGCCCTTGTCGCTGATCCGGACGATGACGGCGCACTTGCTCGGGTCGCCTCCCCCGGTGAACGTCATCTCGCCGGTGATCCCCTTGAATTTCTTGATCCGGCCCATCGCGGTGCGGACGTTGTCCCGGTCCTTCTTCAGGTCTCCCGTGAGCCCCCCGGTATCTTGAATCGCCTTCTGAACGAGCTGCATGGCGTCCCAGGTGAGCGCGGCCACGTCGTCGGGAACGTAGCCGTGCTTCGCCTTGTACCTGTCGATGAATGCCTTGGTCGCTCCCGTCGCCCCGGCAGCGGCATAGTGGGTGCTGAAGAAGAGCCCGTAGCAGTCCTTGCCGCAGAGGTTGACCGTCTCGGCCGAGCCCCAGCTGTCGCTTCCAACGATCGGGTTTTTCCACCCCAGCTGATGGGCCTGCTGCACGATCAGGGCCACCTCGTTATAGTACTGGGGGGTGAAGAGGACCTGCGCGCCGGAATTTTTGATCTTCGTCAGCTGGGAGCTGAAGTCGGTGTCCTTGGTGGTGAAGCTCTCGTAGGCCACGACGGACCCGGGGCCATGGAGGCCTTCCCACGCCTTCTTGAAGAATTCGGCCAGTCCCTTGGGGTAGTCGCTCGCCACGTCGTACAGGACCGCGGCCTTGGTGAATTTGAACTCCGTCGTGATGAAATTGGCCAGCACCGGGCCCTGGAAGGGATCGAGGAAGCAGGCGCGGAACACGTAGGGCCGGTTCTTGGTGCTGTCGGGATTGGTGGACCACGGGGTGATCATCGGCGTCTTGTAGTTGTTCGCGATCCCGCCCGCGGGCACCGCCTGCTTGGAGGCCTGCGGCCCCACGAGGACGAGAACCTCGTCCTCGGTGATCATCTTGGTGGCGGCCTTCACGGCGGATTCCGCCTTGGATTCGTTGTCCTCGATGATCAGCGCGACGGGGAACTTCTTCCCCCCCACCGTAAGCCCCCCGGCGGCTTTGACGTCCTCGAGCCACATCTGGGCCGCGAACTTCGTGCCCTCCCCCACCTTGGGGATATCGCCGGTGAGCTCGGCGTTAATCCCGATCTTGATCGTCTGGGCCTGAACCCAGCCGGAAGGGATGAACGTCAGAAACCCCACAAGGACACAAACACCAACCAGTGACCGTTTTCGCATCGCTCCTTCCTCCTTTTCCTCCTTTGGGTGCTGTTGATTCTTTACATAACGAACACCTTGTCCGATGGGCAATCCCTACCCCCTTTTTAAATAGGCCAAGAACCTGGACCCTGGCCCCTTCAGTCAACGGTGGTCTGATCCCCGGGATGGCGTAGGGTTAAAGATAGGGAGCGGGGTGGGAGGCTGTCAAGACGAAATACGGACGATGAAAATGGAGAAATGGACCGCATCTTCCCCAGCAGCCGGACGAGGCCCAAGGTGTCCTGCCTGCAGTATTCCAACAGCGCCTTGCGCAGCCGGGCCCGGCAAGATCGAAGAACAGGAACCGTGATTCCTGGGTCATGCGTCCATTCAAACTGGGTTCATCTTTTGCCATTGTTAAAGTTGTCGCCTATACGAGTCGATATATATGTATACGCCGGGCATTCGGCGCATGTTGATAATGGAAATCTTCTCGTGCAGATCGAGAGCAGCAAGGAGGTGCATATGAAAGAACGTTTTGTATCGGTGGGCGTTTCCGCGGTCCTCGCAGTCCTTTTTCTTTCCAGCCTGCCGGGTTCCGCACCGGCGGAAATCAACGTCAACCTCAACATCGGCCCCCCGCCGGTGATCGTGGCGGAACCCCCCGAGGTCGTCCTGATCCCCGGAGCCGGAGTCTATTTCGTCCCCGATCCCGGTGTGAATCTCTTTTTTCATGCAGGGTTCTGGTGGTCGCCTCGGGGTGACCGGTGGTACCGCTCCCGGGCCTACAACGGTTCCTGGGCGGCGGTAGAGCGCCGCGCCGTCCCGGTCGAGGTCATCCGGGTTCCGAAGGATTACCGAGTCCGCTACAAAAAGGCAAAACATATCCCGTACGGACAGTGGAAGAAGGAACATTCCCAGAAATACGACGATAATGGCCGGCACGGCGATCGTCACGACCGCAAGGAACATGGGAAGGTGGACAAGCGCGGGCGTGGCCACGACGATTGACCACCGGCCCCGGCAGGCAGCAGCCGATGCCGAGGCCAATGCTCCGGACCCTACGTCACGGCAACACGCCGGGGGGGCATGACGCGACTGCCCTTTACCTCTCGGGCTGACTTGCCCCCCTGATACCTCTCCAATTGGGTGCCCGACAGGAATTGGGGGCGGATGACCCCCTTTTTCATCTCTCCATCCCTCCTTAATATAAGCGCATAATTCAGGTGAAGCATCGTGGGGAGTTCAGTGACCCTGAGACGCATGGCCCTCTGGTGTGGCGCGGGATTGGCGGCCCTTCTGGGGGTCGCCGCGCTGGCCGTGGCGTTGGCCGTCTACCGGCCCCAGCTGGTCCGCCCATGGGTGCAGCGGGCACTGACTCCGCGGGGCGGAACGGCTTCCCTGGCCGGCCTCAGACTGTCGCTCACCCCACCGGCCCTTGAACTTTCGGGCCTCGCGATCGCGGGTCCTCCTCGAGAGGGCGACCTCCTGCGCCTGGACCACCTGCGGTTCGAGCTGATCCCTCGCCGCTTCTTCCGTGGAGGTCCGTGGCTGCGGCACGTGGAAGCCAGGGGACTTGCCTTCGAGCGCCCGCGGCCCCGGGAGACAAAGGGCCCACCCGACCTGACGCCGCTCACCCGGTTGTTCGACATCGAGGACTTGTCGCTGACGGACGCCCGGCTGCGCGTGGCCTTGCCCCAAGGCGATCTCGCGGCCGACGGGGTCCGTTTGAGCCTGATCCCGGGGGAAGGGGGCATCCGCGCTTTCAGCGGGTACGGGGAGCTGACCTTCCGCCGGAAGGACAGTTCCCTCGCCGAGGGAAAACTATCCGCCAGGGGACATGTGACGCCCGGCCCAGCTATCGAAGCCGACCTGGAACTGGCGTCGGCCCGCCTGATGCTGCCGGGACTCACCGGCGACGTTTTCGGCCAGACCCGGTTGCGGGTGACTCCGATTCGTTTCCAGGCCTTGGAGCTGACCTTGACCCTGACGCAGGGGCACGTGAGCCTGGGTCCGCAAAAGACGGAGAACCTGGGCCCGATCCGCCTGAACGCGGCGGCAAGTTCCACGCTGGAGGGAAAGGAACCTCGCCTGGAGATGCGCGAGCTCGACATCGGAGGCCTGCTCCTGGCAAGGGGGCAGCTTAGCGGCTCCACCCTGGAAGAGATGTCCGGTACCGTGGACGGGGAGATCCCCCGGGTCGAACGGGTGAAAACCGTTCTGGCCCCTCTCTTGCCCGGCAGTCTGACGGGCATGGATCTCACGGGCAGGCTCCCCTTCGCCTTCCGCCTCTACGCCAACGGGACGGCACGCGTGCTGGCCCTGGAACTCCTCCCCCGGGATCTGCAGTTTTTGTGGCCGAACGCAGGGCTTGGTTGCCGCTTCGGGGGATCCTTGCTGGCGGAGAGCCCGCTCCAGGGGTGGCTTCCCGGCAAGGCCAGTCTGTCCGGGCGGCTGCAGGGAACGGGGTATTTCGAGCGGCCACCGCTAATGGTGCGCATGTTTCGATTCGATGTGCCGTTGTCCGGTGAATTCCCCGCTCCCACGTTGCCAGGCTGGAATCTTTCGGTCGGAGCGGGCGAGGTGATCTACGAAGACCGGCCCCTGCCCCTGGGAACGTTGGAACTTAGGGGGTCTTCCAGGCTGGCCGATCATTCCTATCGCGTGGAAGACGTGGACATCCAATCCGATTCCCTCGGCCACTTGATGGGTAAGCTTGCCTTCCGCGGAGGGAGCTTAAGCGGCCGCCTGAAAGGGGCGAGTCTGCCGGCGGACAACCTGGTATCCCTCGCACGCGTGCTGAGCGGACAGGAATGGAAGGGCTGGTCGCCCACGGGCGCAATCGACGTCGCCGCCCAGCTCGAACCCGCGGTGGGCGGCTCCCGGGTATCGGCCACGGCGACGCTCGCACAGATCGGCTTCACCTCGCCCGCCGGCGACGTGATGGGTCAGAAACTCGCCGGCAGAGTCGACCTCGAGGCGCTGCTTGTCCCACAGCCCCGGATGAAAGCCGACCTGGTCCTGCGCCAGGGCGAGGCCCTCTGGGGCACGGTGTACGCCGACCTTGCCAAGGATCCTATGGACCTCCACGCGTGGGGAACGCGAGTGAGCCCCGAAGAGTACAAGGACCTTGTGCTGGAAGGCGGTTCGGCGGGGTTCGGTCGCCTGAAAATCGATGGGAAGGCGCGCCATGCAGGAGGAAAATGGCGCCACCAGGGGCACCTCGTATTAAGCGATGCGCGGCTTGGGGCCATCTTCCGGACATTCCTGAGGGACCCGCTGGCAGCAAAGCAGCGCGATCTGGCAGGACTGGAGATGGATGGGGCCGCCGAGCTCGACATGGCCTTCTCCGGCTCCGTGCAAGCGGTCGATCTGGCGGGGACGCTCCGGCTGCGCTCGGGCGATGTCCGACGGGGGGCGGAGCCGCCGCTCCTCTCCGGGCTCGACCTCGACCTCCCGATCGCCTACTCCCTGGGAGACGCGAATCCAGGCCACTCCAGACCGTCCGACGCGGCAAAGTGGGGCCGGTTGAGCTTAAAGAAACTTCGCCTTGCCGGACAGGAACTGGGGCCCTTGGAGATGCCCGCAGTCCTGGTACCCAACCACCTCTACCTCGGGGGAACGATCGATGCGTCCCTGTTCGGAGCCAAACTGTCCCTGCGGCGGATCCAGGTGGACGAACCGCTTTCCCCGGGCTTCCGCATCACCCTGGCGGCGCAACTGGACGGTCTCGACCTCGCCCGGGTCGCCGGAGAGAACTCCATGCTGGAGGGACACCTGGGAGGCCTCCTCGATCCCGTTGCCATCGGCCGGGAACGGATGACCGCCGACGGAGAGCTGACCGGCGATCTGTTCGGCGGCCGGTTGGACGTCCGACACGTGACGGTGGAACGGCCCTTCGGCGCGGGCCGGGAAATCGGCGCCGACGTGAACGTAAGCCGGGTTGACCTGGAACGACTTTCCGCGGCCTTGGGCGTCGGCCGGATCACCGGGCGCCTCTCCGGTTCCGTGGAGGGTTTGCGGGTCGCTTACGGCCAGCCGGTCGCGTTTCATCTCACAATGGAGTCGGTACCCGCGAAAGGGGTGACCCAGAATGTGAGCCTCAAGGCGGTGAACTCCATCTCCTTGGTGAGCACGGGCTCCGGGTTGAGCGGCCTGGGGGCCTCCCTGATGACAACGTTTTTCAAGGATTTCACCTACGAGAAGATCGGTTTCGAATGCGGCCTGAAAAACGACGTCTTCACCGTTCGGGGGCTCATCCATGAAGATGGTGTAGAGTATCTGGTGAAGAGGAGTTTTTTTGGCGGGATCAACGTGATCAACGCCAACCCGGACAACCGCATCGGTTTTTCGGATATGCTGGACCGTGCGAAACGTGTGACCAGCGAACGTTCCAAATGAGACGGGTGCATTTATCCAACAACGAAAGGGGGATGGCATGGAACGATCCGCGCATCGCTATTCTTTTTCTGTCCTCACGGTTCTCGCGCTCATCGTAGGGTGCGTCACGGTAAATATTTACTTCCCCGCCGCCAAGGTGGAGAAGACAGCCGAGAAGATCGTGGATGAGGTCTACCAGGAAAAGAAGGAAATCCCCAAGCAGGAGCCAACGGAAAAGCCGCAGTCGTTGAACGAGCGAGGCATTTTCCACAGCATTGCCCGGCTTGCCCGCTTCGGGCCCGCGGAGGCGTTCGCCCAGGAAGCCACAACCGTGAGCAACGCGGCCATCCGCGGGTTGAAGGAACAGATCGGCCAGAGGCACCAGGAGTTGCTCCCCTACTATCAGCAGGGCCAGGTGGGAATCACAAAGGACGGTTTCCTGGAGGTCCGTGGGACCAGCGGCCTGGGTTTGCCGCAGGTGGCGTCCCTGAAGAGACTCGTCGACGCCGACAACGCCGCCCGCCGCCAACTCTACGAAGAGGTGGCGAAAGCCCTCAACCTGAAGCCGGAGCAGGTGTCCCAGGTCCGGCAGATCTTCGCGAAGCAATGGAGGGACAAGGCCCAGACCGGCTGGGCGGTCCAGGCCGACGATGGCCAGTGGGGCCGCAAGTAACGGCTCACCGCGGAAGGGGGCCAGGACCCTACGCCCCCTTCCGTTTCTTCACTCCTCTCCCTTCCCTTGGTGAATAATCCAGTCCCCCCCTCGTTCTAATGAAGGAGTCGCAAAAGGGTTTCATACCTCGGATTGCAGAACAGGGTTAAGGGAGCGAGAAAATGAGAAAAACCTTGCTGGTTTTCTTGACCTTTATTTTTATGACGCCGATGCTGTCCGGCTGCTTCTGCCCCTATTATATGGACGATTGGCATGGCAGAGGCTATCGGCACGACAGGGGATATCCCGAGGACAGGCGTTACGACGATCGACGTGACGGATACCGTGATTACAGGGAACGCCGCTAAAGCTGCCCACCCTATCCAACGGCTGAACACGCCGGTGCCCGCCGACCTCGATTCAGCGTTAAAAACGCGGGACGCCGCGGGTTAGCCGCAGGGGGGTGCCGGACTTCGCGATCGACCATGCGGCGATCGTCATGCCGTCCCAAATGGCGCCTGCGCCGATGTGTGCATCGATTTCGGCAGGCGTCGCCCGAACGATCTCGAACTCCTCCGTTTCATCCGGCATTCCCCCGATATACTGCAACTCCCTCGCAACGTATACGCGGCACATCTCGTCGGTAACACCGTTGTAGGGATTGAACTCCCCGGCCAAGACCAGGCTCTTCGCGGAATATCCGGTCTCTTCCGCAAGTTCCTGCCGCGCCGTCTCATCGTGCGTTGAGCCTTCTTTCACGCTCCCGCAGGGAAATTCCAGGCTCTCCTTGTTCAGCAGGTAGCGATACTGGTTCACCAGCACCATGGTTCCATCCTCCAGAATCGGGATGACCATGGAAGAACCGTTCGTATGGACGTAATGGTACTCGCCGGATTTTCCCGACGGCAGCTCGAAAGCGTCCCGCTTATACGTCCACCAAGGGTTCCTGAAGACGATCGATTCCGAAAGCTTTTTCCAGGCTTTTATCGGCATTCGACAAACTCCTCCGTCTTTTTTCACCTATAATGTTATCCATGATTTCCAAGTCGCCTTCAACACCCGCCGAGGACAGGGAAACGGTAAGGCGCCAGATCCGCGCTCTTCTCGAGGAAAGCCCCCATAGCGCAAAAGAGATCTCCTTCTCCATCCGAAGGCCGGAAAAGGAGATCGAAAACCACCTGGAACACCTTCAAAAAAGCCTTCGCGCCGAAGGACGCCGCCTGACGCAGGTTCCCGCCGAGTGCCGGGGGTGCGGGTTCGTGTTCCGGAAACGGGAGCGGCTCAAGGCGCCGGGCCGATGTCCCCTCTGCAAGGGGGAGTCGATCTCCGACCCGTCCTTCCGCGTGGCACCTACAACGTGGTCAGCGGGCCCATCTTGACCACTTCGAATTCGTTCCCGGTCAGACGCTTCAGGGCGTTCATTTCGTCATCGTTCCACCGGGAGTCGGGTGCCCCCGACAGGAACCAGTTTCCCCCGTTGTCGGCCAAGATCATTCCATAGGTCTTCAGCGCCTGGAGGACCACGCGGGCGCCCGGCGGGAACCCCGAGATGTCGATCCCGGCCTTCAGGCGAACGCGCATCCCCATCGGAGGCAACGACGGGTCGGTGCTCGCGCTGGCGAAGTGCCGGGCCGGATAAACGTAGGCACGACGTGTCCTCGCGGCCGTGAAGCGCAACGCATGGCGGATGACTTTCCCCTCCAGCACCTCGTCGTAACGGACGAGCCCCGGGAAGATCGGCAACCCGGCGGCGTCGGCGGAAGTCCACCCGGCTGGACGAAGTGCATTCGAAGAGAGGTCGAAGATCGCCCCCGAGCCGGCGGAATATCCAGCTCCGGACGGATAGGCGGCGAAGAGCTCGTAGAGCTTCCAGTTGTCCCGATCGACCACCAGGATGTGGCGGTCCCCTTGCGAAGTCGCTCCGCCCTCGATCGGCGCACCGGAAGGAATCGGGTACGGGCCGGGATCGCTCTCGTCCGCGTATTGGAACGACACGGGAACCTTCGGCGTGTCCCCGGAAACCACGACGTAAGGAATCCCGAAGGGGCCCCCGTTCCAGTCGGCGCCGAAGTCCGGATGAAGGGAGGCGGTCCGTCCGATGATGTCGATCAGAAGGTCGGAATCCGGATCCACAGGGTCCGAATCGATCGGCGTGTTCCACGGGTTGTCGTCGGGAAATGGCCTTGCCCCTTGAAGGCTCGCGTTGACGCCGAGGGCGGGGTTGTCCCCTGCGGTGCCTTGGGGAACCAGGGTACCGGAGTCGCCGGCACCTGTGCATCCCTGGAGCAGGAAAAGGGCGGCCAATACCAACCCCGGCGCGTCGAGGAAGGGGACCTTATGGAACCGAGAAGCCACGATCGTTCCCTCGGCTGGTCTATATCATCTCCATAGGAAAGTGCAATACCCGTACCCATGACGTGACCTGATGGGGCTTGGAGCCCCTGAATGCTCCGTGGAAAATACATTTAACAACTATTTGATATATTGCATGAATTTTCTTTTCCGGGAGAGTGGAAAGAGTCGTGAACCTGTATGGAGAGATCCACGCGGCAACGGTAAACCGTTCAGGACGACAAATTCGTAATTCGGTCCTTATCGTTGTGGACCGCATCTTCTCCAGCAACCGCGATTCCGGACGACGATAAGTGTCCAAAAATCCATGCGGCTACCTACGTCGAGATCGGCTGTCGATGCCGGGTCGACATCGAATGCCGGTTGACAACCCCGAGGCATTCCCGCGTTATCTTGCCGACGTCCCGAGCGCCTCGTCCATCTTGTTGAGCAACTCGAGGGCTTGCGCCCGGGGAAGTTCCCCCGTAACGCCCAGGATGCGATTGCCCCGGGCCGAGAACCAGGCCGGGCCGCGCGGGAGATCGGCCCTGTACACCCCCGGGCCGTCCCCGGTCCACCCGGTGAGCGTCGCGAGGCGCTCGAACACCCCGCCTTTCCCGGTCCCCGCCTGCAGAATCAGGAGAAGGGTCCCTTGAACGCCGCCCGAATCGAACTTCGCCTCGAATCCCGGAGAAAACCGTTCGTCGCCGAGAATCGCGCGCTTCTGGTAGACGGTCGTGCCGGGAACGACGCCCGGGATGCGGAACGCCAGTGTCTCTGCCGGCGGATCGCCTTTCCCGGGGAGGTTTCCCAAGACCGCCCTGCCCAGGGCCAGGAGTTCTTCGCGGGAACCGGAAGGGTCCCCTCCGGCCCGGATCCGTACAAAGTAGGAACCCCGGAAGGAATCGAGGGACCTTTCGGAGATGATCGCTTCCGACGAATCGAGTCGCACCGTCTCCTGATCGGGGAACCGATGCTGACTGTAAACACCGAACGCCTCGTGCGGATCGCCGTGAAGGAACCGCTCGACCCGGTAGGTCCGCCTTTTGTCCTTGGCCCGCGCGACGATCGCCGACGTCATTTCCCGAAACTCGTACTGGAGGAAGAGTTCCGCCTCCCCGTCGATCTCCATGTAAAGATTATCCGGCCCGAAGGATCGCGGCGGTTCTACGACCGTCCAACCAACGGATCCCTCGGGAAGGAGAGGAACACTGCCCGCCGAGGCCCGGGGAGCTGCAACGCAGATCAGCAGGAAGACCGAAAGGGCCAGGATCTCCGGACGCACTCCGGTGCGGGACGGTCCCACGAGGATCCCCTTACGCGAGGAGCGAGTGGGCCCTGCGTGACAATCGGCCCACCGCAAGCCCCAGGCGGCAAGGGACAACGCATCCGGAGCAGGACGCACAGGCCGCGGCGCCGGCGTCCCCCAACCCCCGATAGGAATCGCGGGCCAGCGTCTCCTGTCCGTACCCTTCGAAATAGGTCAGCGAACGCAGCACGCCCGCCACGTCCACTCCGTTCGGGCAGCGCTCCTTGCACTCCCCGCAAAGCCCGCAGTGGCGGTCGCCGATGACCTCCTCGTAACGCGCGAGGGTCTTGATCCCATGCCACGAGAGACGCATCCCGGAGGCCTTCAGATTCTCGTCGACCTGGGCATAGCTAACCATCGAAGGGATCGTTGTGGCCACGCCCGGGTTCGCAAGGACCCACGCCAGCGCCGCCTGGTGAGGGCTTGGACCGCCGCCCTCGACGGGATACCCGCCGGCCTGCGTCTTCATCGCGATGATGCCGATCCCGGACGCGGCGACATCGACGATCGTGGCGGAAAGCCGCTCGTCCAGGCCCGGTGAGGTCTTGATCGACGTCTTGATCCCCGCGTCGGAGCGGAAGTTGTACGCCACCAGGACGGTCTTGAAGAATCCGTGCTTCTGAACCGCCCGCAATACCGTCACCTGCCCGCTGTGCGTCGTGACTCCCGGGATGCGGATCTTCCCCTGGGCCATAAGCATCTGCAGCGCTTCCCGGGCTCGCCCGTCGGTCACCTCCCCTTCCGAGGAAATCCCGTGGAGCTGCATGATGTCGATCATTTCGACGTTCAACGACCGCAGGCTGTTCTCTACGGATCGGATCATCCCCGGAACGTCCATGATGTGAACCTTCGAGGCGAGGACGACCTTGTCGCGAACCCCCCGCAAGGCGCGGCCCACGATCCGTTCGTTTTCTCCTCCCATATAGCAATCCGCGGTGTCGACATAGTCGATGCCATGGTCGACCGCGTACCGAACGATGTCCGCATCGCGGGTGATCATCGCGCCCATCCCGACAGTCATGACCTTGATGCCCGTATTTCCCAATGTCCGCGTTTCCGTCGAGTCGCCCCGGGTCAAGGCCGCCGCGATCGCCTCGGCCCGGCGTGCGACCGGATTGAGGACAACGCCGCCAGCGGCTATCGCCGCCATCCGGAGAAATCGCCTTCTGCTTTCGGCATGCATCGGAACCTCCCCAGCGCTCAATTCCAGATGAAATTCTATCGCATTTCCCCTCGGCCCGCGTCTGCGGCATGAAATCGGATCGTTGCGGTCGTCCGGCGGAAGACGCCCTTCACTCCCCTTTTTCCGGCGAGAAGGTCGTCTCCCGAAGGAGCCGCACGGCCCGCTCCTCGTCCTCCCTCCCCACCCGGATCTCCGCCGTGCCGATGCGAAAGAGGTCCTGGAATACCTCTCCCTTCACGAAGCATCGGATGCCTGTGCATGTGGGCATTTACGCCGACCTCATGTATTGTAGGGTCTCCCGGCTACTCGCACGATACAGCGCGGAATGCGTAAGCTAGCTTGTTAGGGGGATCCCGCCATGAGACTGATCTCTGTGAACGTATCCCTGCCGAAAGAAGTGCTCTACCAAGGCAAGACGGTGAGCACGGGGATCTTCAAGGAACCGGTGGGCAGGAGGGTGATGCTGCGGAGGCTGAACCTCGAAGGGGACGGGCAGGCCGACCGCAACGTCCACGGGGGGATCCACAAGGCCGTCTGCGCGTATCCGTTCGAACATCACGAGTACTGGAGCCGCGAATTGGGACGGACGGACTTCACCTACGGACAGTTCGGCGAGAATTTCACCGTTTCGGGGATGCCGGAAGACGCGGTCCGCATCGGGGACGTTTTCAGGATCGGTTTCGCGCTGGTGGAGGTAACCCAGCCCCGCTCCCCCTGCTTCAAGCTCGGGATCCGGATGGGATTGGAATCGTTCCCGAAGACGTTTATGTCGAGCGGCCGGACCGGTTTCTACATGAAGGTCCTGGAGGAAGGCGAGGTGGGCGCCGGCGACCGGTTCGAGCGCGTGGCAGGCGAAGAGGACGCCCTGTCGGTACAGGACATATGGCGCCTGGCGCACCAGGACAGGCAGAACCTGGAGGGGGCGAGGAAGGCGCTCCGCCTCTCGTCCCTCGCGCCGGAATGGCGGGAGCGCCTCGAGAAACGGTTCAAGGATGCGGGAATCTCCATCGAGTGATTCGTAGCTTACCGGATAATCGTCGTAGCTTATACCCGGGAAGGGCTTTCCTCCAGTTCCTCGAACTGGCTGATCCGGATGGCACCGTGACGGGGAACGGTGGATGATTTTCGAGAGGTGCGATTAAGGTAGACGCTTTGAGGGAAGGATATACCGCTTCATTCCTTATGGGAAACAGTCGTTAAATCAGATGGACCGCATCTTCTCCAGCAACCGGGAGAGCCCAAGGGTGTCCTGCCTGCAGTATTCCAGCAGCGCCTTGCGCAGACGGACCAATTCCGCGGGATCGGAAATCTCCCCCATGGTGAAATACGCCTCGGAAGCCATCGCCCCGTCGCTGATCTCCAACCCGTCGTACGTCATCTCCGGCACCAGAACCGGCAGGACGGATTTCAGGGAATAGGAACCGTTCATCCGCCAGTGGTAGATGTCCCGCCGCTTGAAGGGCTCCATGAGGTCGATCATCCCTTCGGCGACCGCGTTCAGGCGTTTGCGCAGCCCGGGGAGGGATTCCCCCAGTTCCCTGAGCACCCGTTTTTCAAAGGCCATGTTGTAGACGAGCACGCACGCACCGAGAGGGATCTCACCAAGAAGCTTCTCCGCGATCTCCTTCCGCGGATCCGGGCCTGGCTGTGCCAGGTACTCGAAGTGCTTCGGTTCCTCCCCTTCGGCGTCGATGCGGTGCAGGGAGTATTGGAAAGGCACTTGCTGATAGGCCCTTGTCCCGTCGAACAGCGGGATGGCCGAGGCGAAGGTCTCGAAATCGAGGAAGCAGACCGGGGAAACGACCTTTTCGAGGAACTTCCGTATTTTCTTCGGATCCGCGTGCGATTTCCTATCCAGGGAATACTCCACCTGCATCCTCTGCGCCAGGTTCAGGGAGTCGAGCGGCACATCCTCCAGCCGGATGACTCCCTGCCGGTACAGCTCCCACCGGTCGATCCCCTTTCCGCGCAGGGAAAAAACGGAATCCTCGGGCACGTGCTGCCAGCAGAACGGCATGAAATCGCACTCGTACGGCTCCTCGCAGTGGGGCCCGATGTCGATCTTGGGCACGTCTTCCCGAAGCATCGCCCGCATCTCGGCCAGCTTGTCGGGAATGGACGCCTGCTTCTCTCTCACCACCCCGGTGATGTCCTGGACGACGAACAGTTCCTCCGGGACGATGTCCCCGGCCCGGACGTAGCTGTTGTTGATGTGCACCAGATACGCCTTGTTCACGGGGATCCCGCACCCGGAGAGGACGTAGTACTGGATCGCCACGTCGTCCCAGTAATGCTCCTTCACGGAGGTGGAGCTCTTCACTTCGTACAGGTCCCAGAAGCCGCGATTCCGGACGACGATGTCCGCTTTCACGAAAACGTCATCGTGGGAAAAGGCGGCCTCATAGATGACCTTCGTTCCGCGGTCGATCTCCTCGCGGGTTTTGGCCATCTGCTCGTTCTTGGTCAGCCCGTCGAAGGGGACGACCACTCCCCCGGGGAACAGCATGTGGGCATACACGCCGACCTCGTGCCCGCTTGCCCAGAGCGCCTCGAGCTCCGGCGTCGCCTCGCAGCGAAGCTCCGGTTGATGCCGGTCGAGGTACAGGGATTTATGGCACTGGAGGCCACGGATATAGAGCGACTTGCTCAGGTAGGCGGTCTTGTTCGGCGGGGACATCTCCACTCCTGGGCCGGGGAAGGCCTTCGATAATATACCAATTCTGCTGAGCGATGGGTGATCGTGCAAGGGCCGGAAGAACCGCTACCCGCTTCATCGATAATTTGGTATTTTCTTATCTGACAAGCGCATAATTGGTCGTGTGCGCAAACCGTGGCTTATCCAATAAGATCAAGGAGGATCGCATCTTGAAAAAACCAACGCTCAGGGGCGGCATCGAACTGGCAGTGGCGACGGAGAAGCTTGGTGCGAGTTTCTACACGACAATGGCAAAGAAGTTTAATAAGGATCCGGAGATCAACGAGCTCTTTTCGATTCTGGCGAAAGATGAAGAGGCTCATGAGGCGCAGTTCAGGGCTCTTCTCGGTAAAGTCCCCGCGGATGGAAAGCATCAGGGAAGCGAGGAACAGTATCAGTATCTTGCGGCAGCAGCGATGTCGCAGTTTTTTTCGGGTGAAAAAGGCGCCATGAAAGATATCGAGAAAATCAAAACCAGGGACGACGCATTCGCCCGGGCCTTTGCGCTTGAGAAGGCCACACTTCTCTATTACCACGCAATGCAGGATATTTTGGGAGAGAACGAGATACTCAAGGCAATCATAAGCGCTGAAAAGAGTCATCTTGTGAGCGTGATGAAGTATATGATCACCAACGCAAAGATGAGGGGACTCTCGGACACCTGGTAGTCATTAGGGTAAGGGAGGCGAAAGCTTCGCCGCAAGCTGTTCCGGAAGCGCCTCCCTGTTCTCCCTCGCCACAAGGATCGTCTCGACATCCTGGCGACGTCGAATGCTATCGATGAAATCTCCCCCGCCGCGCAACGGGATCGTCGCCAGGATCGATATTTCCGCTTCGAACGCCCTCCCGACCCTCCGAATGAATTCCTCCGAACAGCATTCCATCTTCCCGATCTCGTCGATGAGGAGCACCCTGCCCGCCTCCGCCTCCAGAGACGGAAGAGCGATCCGCTCGAAGTCCTTGACGTTGACGAGATACGAGCCTACCCGCGGTCCGGGACCGGGGGCCTTGCGTGCCAGTTCGCCCTGCTTCCCTTCGAGGGAGATCACCTGGAAGCCGATGCGCTGCCCTTTATCGTCCCGGACCTCTTCCGTGTAAAAACCGGAGGCAACGCCGCGGAGGAGATCCGCGACTTTCCGCACGACGGTCGTCTTCCCGCATCCCGGATTACCGGTGAGGAGGATCCTTTTACCGGCGGAACGTTTCGTACGCGACAATAAGCGCCGCTCCCTCCAAAAGGATGACGAGGTTGACGACCATCGATATCCCGTGGAGCCGGGAAAATTCCTTGCGGGCGGGATCGTCGGGAGGTGCCGCCTCGAAGGAGGTCACGGATTGCTTGACCCTCTCCATCTGCGGAGTGAGTCCGTATGCCTGGTAGCCGGTCAGAAGGAGGGCGGTCAGGATCAAAAGGGTCCCGACCCATTGGCGAACTCCATGGAACGCTTCCCCGGCAACCATGCGGGTCAGTAATGCGACGGCGGTGAGAACAAGGCCGTAGCGGAAATACAGGGGGAAGATCGCCCCGACGATCTTTCCGGCGACGTCTCGCCCCTGGGTACGGAAGATCACGGGGGTTACGATGAAGGTGAACAGGGCCATCCCTCCCACCCAGAGGGAGAGAGCCAGGCGATACGCGGTGGAGGCAAGGATCATCGGACGGTGCCCTCCCATGTCCGCAAATTGGACATTGGATGTCCCGGAACCGCGCACCGTTCCCATTGACATGCGGTTCCGATAAGATTAGGAACATTATCCTCCACAATCCAGCGCGCAAGAAAGAGAGGATCGGAATGGCCATCGTATTCGTCAGCGTGGCGCCCCTGGGCACCGCGGGTCCAAGCCTCTCCCGCTACGTGGCCGGCGTCGAGAGGATTCTCCGGGACAGCGGCCTCAAACATGAGCTGACCGCCATGGGAACGATCATCGAGGGGGACCTCGATGCGATCCTGCCGGTTCTGCGCCGGATGCACGAGCAACCGTTCGTCAAGGGCGCGGTTCGGGTATCCACCCTGATCAAGATCGACGATCGCCGCGACAAGGCGGCCTCGATCGAGGGAAAGGTCCGGTCGGTGATGGAGAAGTTGCAGGCTTGACGGAAAAAAAGCCCGCACTTCCGGTGCTGAAAAGAGTCATCTTGTGAGCGTGATGAAGTATATGATCACCAACGCAAAGATGAGGGGACTCTCGGACACCTGGTAGTCAATAGGAAACCCCTACTCCAGGTACTTTCTCAAGTGTTCGATCGTGGCAGGCCAGGCCTTCTCAGCCGCTGCCAGGTTCGCGCCCTCACGGCCGTCCTTGGCCCGCTGGAACCCGTGCCCCGCTCCCGGGTAGGTGAACGCGACGAATGTTTTCCCGAGCTCCTTCATCCTTGCCGCCGCCGGACTGACCGTGGCGTTCACCCGGGCATCGTCCCCGCCGTAAAGGCCGAGCACGGGGGCGCGGATCGTCCGGAGGGCGTCCAGTTCGGGGGATGAACCGTAATAAACCACCGCGGCGTCCAAGTCGGGCTGCGCCGTGGCGTAGTGGAAGCTCTGGCCCCCTCCCCAGCAGAACCCCACCGTGGCGAATTTCTCCTTGGCGGCCGGAAGACCCCTTCCATATCGACTTACGGCATCCAGCATCATCACGACCTCTTGCGTCCCGAGATCGCGCACGGCCTTTACGGCGTCGTCCCGGCTGCCGAACTTGTCGGTCCCTCCTCCACCCGGCCCCCTGCCGGACAGGAGGTCCGGCGCGATGGCGATGAATCCCTCTGCGGCCAGCCGATCCGCGACGGCCCGGATCCAGTCGGTGAGTCCGTAGATCTCGTGGATGACGATCACGACGGGAGCCTTATCCTTGCGCTCAGGGTAGGCGACGAAGGCGGACACCTTCCCCTCTTTGCCGGGAACTGCAATGGCGGCCCACTCGTGATGACGCGGCGAACGTTCCAGCGCGGTCTTGGCCCCGGACTCGCCCGGGGGGATCGCGCCGGCGCCGGGTCCGACGGCGTTTCCGGGCAACGGGGTCATAAGAACCGCAAGGAGAAACGGGAGGATTGCGATTATCCCGGCCATGATCGTCTTTGGATGATCCCTTCGCCTGTTTCGATTCCTCCCACCAATGGGAGGAATCGTCAGGAAGGCCGCCGCATCGGAATATACGGAGGGCCACATGAAGAAACGCAAACTGGGGAATTCCGGGCTGGAGATCGCGCCGTTGGCGCTTGGAGGCAACGTCTTCGGATGGACCGCGGATGAACCGACGTCATTCAGGCTCTTGGACGCGTTCACGGCGGCCGGCGGCGACCTGGTCGACACGGCGGATGTCTACTCCGCGTGGGTCCCGGGTCACAAGGGCGGCGAATCCGAGACCGTTCTCGGCAAATGGCTGAGGCGGGGCGGGAACCGGAAGAAAGTCCTCGTCGCCACCAAGGTCGGAAAGGAGATGGGCCCGGACAGGAAGGGGCTCTCGAAGCCTTATATACTGCGCGCGGCGGAGGATTCTCTGCGACGTCTGCAGACGGACTACATCGATCTGTATCAGGCCCACGCCGACGATCCGGAGACGACGCTGGAGGAGACACTGGAAGCCTTTGCGCAATTGATCAAGGAAGGAAAAGTAAGGGCGATCGGAGCGTCGAATTACAACGCGGAACGGCTCTCGAAGGCATTGCAGGTCAGCACACGACATGGGGTTCCCGCCTACCGGAGCCTTCAACCTTTGTACAACCTGTACGATCGTGCCGAGTATGAAACGGAGCTCGAACCCCTTTGCCGGGAAAAGGGATTGGGCGTCATCCCCTACTTCCCGCTGGCCAGCGGTTTTCTCACGGGCAAATACCGGTCGGAAAAGGACCTTGCGGACCGTGCGCGAGGCGAATTCGTCAAGAAATACCTGGATGACCGGGGGTTTCGGATTCTCGATGCGCTGGACCGGGTGGCACGGCGATATCATTCGGCTCCCTCCACGGTTGCTCTCGCCTGGTTGACCGCGCGCCCCGGCATCACCGCTCCCATTGCCAGCGCGACGAGCCTGGACCAGTTGAACGAACTGATGAAATCGATGGAGTTCGAACTGGATCCTTCCGCCATCGAACTGCTGAATTGGGCGAGTGAGTAATTTCCGTTTCCGCCTGCTTTTTCATGCGTTTCGAAAACTATTCTGATGTATTGCATGAACCGTCGGGAGGACCTGCTGCGGGAGTACCCGGACCGGCGAGAACTGATCCTTGCCTTCACCCGCTGACGGCGGGACCGCTCATCGCTTTTTCCTGGCCGGAACGGCGAACCGTCGCGTCAAGGGGAGCCGATTTTCAGCAGGTCGCCGTTAGCGTAATTCGCAACGTAGACGTTTCCCTCCTCGTCTTCGCCGAAGGTGGTGATGTTCAGCGGAGAGTTCTGCGAGGGCAGCAGAACCGCGTTGTCCCATCCTGCGCCATTCTTCCTCAGGCCCCAGATCCGGCCGCTGCAGAAATCCCCGTAGAAGTAGATCCCCTGAAGGACGGGTAGCGCCGCGCCCCGGTACACCACGCCGCCGGTCACGGAGCACCCTTGCGAGTGATCATAGGTTGCCACGGGGAGAGCCAGTCCAGCGGTTGCGCAGGAGGAGCTGTTGAAGCAATTCGCCCCCTCCATGATGTTCCACCCGTAATTCTGGCCCCCGGGGCTTCCAGCGGGCTGGACGTCGATCTCCTCGAATGCGCCTTGCCCCACGTCGCCGATGTAGAGGTCTCCCGTCAAGCGGTCGAACGAGAAGCGCCACGGATTGCGCAAGCCCAGCGCCCAGATCTCCGGACGGTATCCGGCCATTCCGACGAAAGGATTGCCGGGGGGGACATCGTACGGTGCCGCCCCGGACTCGACGTCGATGCGGAGGAGTTTCCCGAGCACATTATCGGTGTTCTGTGCCAGGCCAAGCGGATCTCCACCCGAGCCGCCGTCTCCCATGCCGATGTAGAGGTACCCGTCCGGGCCGAAGGCGAGTTGTCCCCCGTTGTGGTTCGCAAAGGGCTGGGGGATGGCGAGAACGACCTCCTCGCTTGCTGGATCGGCGGCGTTCGCGTCGTTCAAGGAGACGCGGAAGCGGGTGACCACCGTGGCGCCGTCCGGGGTCCTGGTGTAATTCACGTAGAAGTGCCGTTTGGCGGAAAACCCCGGTGGGAACGCAACGCTCAGAAGCCCCTGCTCGCCGCAGCAGGCCACCCGGGAGGAGATGTCCAGGAACGATGGCGGGAGGACGACCCCGTTGTCGAGAATCCGGATCTCCCCCCCCTGCTCCACCACGAAGATCCGGCCGCTGCCGTCCCCGGCATGGGTAATGTGGACCGGCTGGGCGAACCCTCCGGACACTCCGGTCAGCGAAATCGTGGGCATGGCTCCGCTGGAAGGGCCTGTGGCGGGAGCGGGCGAGGAACTCTCCGAGCATCCGGAAATGACCAGACAGGAGAACAACACGATGAAGATCCACATTTGATGTGTCACCATGGCAAGGCCCACCGGTCATGCAGCCGCCTCCCCGATCTCGACGTCCGCAGTCTTCCGTTCCGTCCCCCGCAACAGGTCGATACGCACCACGTCCTTGACCGCGATTCCCGACAGGAGGCGATGAAGGTCGTCGACGCTTTCCACGGGGTGTCCGTTCATCTCCACCAGGATGTCCCCCGACAGAATGCCGGATCCGATCGCCGGCCCGTGCGGATCGAGGGAAACCACCTCCACGCCGGATTCCCGCGACAGGTTGAAGTAGCGCGCGAATCGCCTGGAGAGCTGCCTCTGCCGTCCGGAGATTCCCAGGTATCCCCTGCGGACTTTCCCGTAGGAAAGAATCTGCGACACGACGTGGCGGGCGGTGTTCGCGGGGACCGCGAATCCCATGCCTTGCGCGACGGGAATGATCGCCGTGTTGATTCCCACGATCCGTCCCCTCGAGTCGACCAGCGGTCCGCCGGAGTTGCCCGGGTTCAGGGGCGCGGTGTGCTGGATCACGTTCTCGATGAGGCGCCTGTCCAGGCTCCGCATGCCTCGTCCCGTGGCGCTTACAACCCCGGTGGACACGCTGGACTGGAATCCCAGCGGATTGCCGATGGCGATCACGAGCTGCCCCACCCGGAGCGTCGAGGAATCGCCCAGCGCCGCGTACGGCAATCCCGAGCCGTTCGCGCGGATGATCGCCAGGTCGTTCGGCGGATCCGAACCCACGGGAGCCGCGCCGAGGCTTGTCCCGTCCGTCAGCGTCAGCCGTACCCGGCTCGCGTTGCTCACCACGTGGTGATTGGTCAACACATATCCGTCCGGCGTCAGGAGGACGCCCGATCCAGCGCCGATCGGCTCCGAATCGTTTCCAGCCGGCGCTTCTCCCTCGACGGAAATGCTGACCACGGCGGGACCTACCGCATCGACCACGGCCGTCACCGCCCGGGAGTACGCGTCCAGCAGTTCCACGTCCGTCTTGCCCGAAAGGCCGACTCCGTATCTGCCGGAAGGCAGTAAATTCTCGTCCTTCTCCGCCTGGATCCATTGCAACGCTTTGGAATGGTTCCCCGCCATCGCTTCTCACCCCTTTAATTCCGGATAAATCGGATTGCGCCTGGAAATAGGATGAACCCGGGGGCCTTAAGTTTCCTGTGTCGGGGTGGGTCGAAAATTCGGTTACAATGGAGCAAGGTTTCAATGGGAATTTGCGCAGTGCCCCTTCGGATGAGATGCTTCTTAAGCCACCAGGAGGTCGAAAGATGAAACGAGCAGGTTATCTGCTGCCTCTCTTGTTGTTTTTTGGGGTGAACATTTCACATGCCGGTTTTCTGGACGACGTAGGCAAGGGCTTGGGGATCGGCTCCAAGGCAGCTCCCGGTGACGACCAGGTCGTCGCCGGGTTGAAGGAGGCCCTGTCGATCGGGACAGGGAACGCAGTCGCCGCAACCTCGAAAACCGACGGCTACTTCAAGAACGCTGCCATCAAGATCCTTATGCCCGAAAAAATCCGGAAAGTGGCGGACGTCATGGCCAAAGTGGGATACCAGAAAGACGTGGACGAATTCGTGCTCAGCATGAACCGTGCGGCGGAAAAAGCCGCCCCCCAAGCCAAGGCCTTCTTTGTCGATTCCATCAAACAGATGACGATCGAAGACGCCCGGAAGATCCTCGAAGGGAGCGACACCGCCGCCACCGATTATTTCAAGTCCAAGACCTTCGGGAAGATGTACGAAACCTTCAAGCCCGAGGTGGCGTCGAGCATGAACGAGGTCGGTGTCACCCGGTCCTACAAGAATATGATGGACAAATACGCGGCACTGCCCTTCGCCGATGCCGAGTCCCTGGACCTTGACCGTTACGTGACCACAAAGTCCCTGGATGGGATTTTCTACATGGTGGGACAGGAAGAGATGAAGATCCGGAAGGATCCGGCAGCCAGGGTGACCGACCTGTTGAAGACGGTCTTCGGGGGCAGATAGTCCGTACGATCTTTCGTCATGATGCACAAGCCGGAAAACGGGGATCATCTTGGCACGGGGCGGAAGGGAGGCGGTACCGTGGACCTCAAGGCGCTGGCGGGAAAACCTTTCCTGAAACGGTACGTCCTGTGGTTTGCCGTTGCCCTGGCGGCCTTCGCGGTTATCGGGTTCCTCATCCTGCCTCCCATCGTCAAATCGGTCCTGGTCAAGCAGCTCTCGGAAAAGCTCCACCGGCCTGTGGAGATCCGGACGATCCGGATCAACCCGTTCGCCCTTTCGGTCCGCGTGGACGGGTTTTCCATGAAGGACCGCGCCGGCTCGGGGCCGTTCTTGTCCTTCGAGGAGTTGTACCTGGACCTCCAGGCCGCCTCCCTCGTGAGGGGCGGGCCGGTTCTCCGGGAGATCCTCCTGCGCTCCCCGAGCGTCACCGTCGTTCGAAATGAAGACTTGACCTACAATTTTTCCGATATCCTCGACGAGTTCGCTTCCAAGCCGTCGGAAAAGGACAAGCCCCTCCGGTATTCCCTCAACAACATCCGCATCGTCGGGGGGAGCGTCGATTTCGACGACCGCCCCAAACACACGCGCCACACGGTCCGGGACCTGTCGATTGCCATCCCGTTCTTGTCGAACCTGCCCTATGCCGTGGACGTGCACGTCCAGCCCGCTTTCGAGGCGAACGTCAACGGGACGCTGGTGGGGCTCCAGGGGATGACCAAACCGTACAGCGCTTCCCGCGAGACCACCCTCGATCTGAGCATCCGCGATTTCAACATCCCGCATTACCTGGAATACGTCCCGGTGCGGCTGAAATTCCGGGTCCCCTCCGGGGCCTTGGACGCGAAAACCGTCCTGTCCTTTTCCCAGCCCGCTGGAAAGTCCCCCTCCGTTGCGCTCACGGGAAGCGTGACGCTCAAGAACCTCTCCATCACGGACAGTAAAGATGCGCCGGTCCTGCGGCTGCCGTCCCTGTTCATGGCCAGCGGCTCCCTGGAGCCGCTGGCGAGGCGGGCGAAACTGGACAACGTCGTCATCTCCTCCCCGGAGGTATTCCTGGTCAGAGAGAAAACGGGAGCCTTGAACGTGGTGTCTCTGCTGCCGGAGCGTGGGGACAAGGCAGAGGCGGACAAGGAAAAGGGGCCGGGATCGTCCTTCTCGGTAGAAGTGGGTGCGTTTCACCTGGCCGGGGGAAAAGCGTCCTATTCGGATTTCTCTGCCCCCAAGCCGTTCGAGGCCACTGCCATCCTCGACCTGTCGGCCCGATACCGGCAAGTTTCGGGCGAAGCGGGCGACGAGGCGCTCCTGTCCGGGCTCGAGGCGAACCTCTCCTCCCTGCGCCTCAGGCGGCGGGGAGAGAAGGAGGACTTCATCCACATCCCGGAAACCGGGGTGAAGGGGGCGGACATCGACCTGGCCAAAAAAACGGCCACGGTCGAAGAGGCGGCAACCAGCAAAGGCCTCCTGCAGGTGACAAGGGAGAAGGACGGCACGCTCGACCTGGCAAAGGTCCTTCCCCCGGCCGAAGGAACGGTGATGAAGGCCTCTCCCCTGCCGCGCAAGTCCGCCGAAAAGGTTACCCCGCAGCCGGAGTGGCTCGTCAAGGTGAAGAAGGCCTCTCTGCAGCAGTACACCGTCGAGGCAGTGGACCAGACGCCGGGTGACCCCGTCACCGTGAGGGTCTCCCCATTGGACGTCACCGCCGAGGACCTCTCGACGGAGAAGAACAGCCGCGGAAAAGTTTCGCTCAAGGCCACGTTGAACAAGACGGGAAAGGTCGCCATCGGCGGCGCCGTGGGAGTCAATCCCGTGTCGGCGGACCTGAACGTCAACATCCGGACGATCGACATCGTCCCGTTCCAGCCGTATATCGCAGAAAAGATCAGTATCTCGTTAACGGGGGGGAACATCTCGGCCAGGGGCAAGCTCACCCTGGCGGCGCGGGGCGACACGATCCGGACGGCTTACGCGGGCGAGGCCTCGGTTACAAACCTGTCAACGGTGGACAAGGTAACCTCGGAGGATTTCCTCAAGTGGGATTCGCTTCACCTGGACGGGATCAAGGTGGCGACCGCCCCCCTGTCCATGGCGATCCGGCAGGTGGCGCTTACGGACTTCTACTCGCGCCTGGTCGTCACCCCGGAGGGGACCCTGAACGTGCAGGGGATCGTCAAGAAGGAGGGGCAGGCCCCCGCCGGGGAGACGGCCGCAGCGTCCCCGGACAACAACGTGGCCGCGAAGCCGCCGGAGTCCGCTGCGCCGCCGACGCCGGTCACGATAGAAACGGTGTCGTTTCAAGGAGGGCGGATCAACTTCACCGACCATTTCATAAAACCCAACTATTCGGCGAACCTCCTGGAAATCGGAGGGCGCGTCTCCGGCCTGTCCTCGGAGGAGACGCGGATGGCGGAGGTCGACCTGCGGGGGAAGCTCGAGAATTACGCCCCCCTCGAGATCACGGGGAAAATCAATCCGCTCCGGAACGACCTGTTCGTGGATCTCAAGATCGATTTCAAGGACATGGATTTGAGCCCCCTTACCCCTTACTCCGGCCGGTACGCCGGCTACACGATCGAGAAGGGGAAGCTCTTCTTGAGTCTTAAGTACCTGATTGTGAAAAGGAAGCTGGACGCGATCAACAGCGTCTTCCTCGATCAGTTCACCTTCGGCGACGCCGTCGACAGCCCCGACGCGACGAAGCTGCCGGTCCGGCTGGCCGTGGCCTTGCTCAAGAACCGGAAGGGGGAGATCTCGCTCGACCTGCCTTTAAGCGGCTCCCTCGACGACCCGAAATTCAGCCTCTGGGGGGTCGTCGTCAAGATCATCTTGAACCTGCTGGTCAAGGCAGCCACCTCCCCGTTCGCCCTCCTGGGGGCGCTGTTCGGAGGGGGCGAGGAGTTGAGCTACCTGGAGTTCAACTACGGCAAGGATGCGCCCGACGTGCCGGCGGAGGCCAAGCTAAAGAACCTGGTCAAGGCGCTGCACGACCGGCCCGCCTTGAAGCTGGAGATCGCGGGGCACGTGGACGTGGAGAAGGACCGGGAGGCGTTGCGGCAGATCCTGTTCGACCGTAAGGTCCGGTCCCAGAAGCTGAAGGACCTCGTCAAAAAGGGCGGAGAGGCGCCGTTGCTCGACAACGTCGTCGTCGACGCGAAGGAGTACCCCGAGTACCTGAAAAAAGCCTATCGGGAAGAGAAGTTCCCCAAGCCCCGCAACTTCATCGGATTGGTCAAGGACCTCCCCGTCCCCGAGATGGAAAAGCTCATGTACACTCACCTCCAGGTGACCGACGACGACCTGCGCCGGCTTGCGCAGAGGCGGGTCAAGGCCGTGAAGGATTACCTGATCGCATCGAAGCAGGTGGAGCCGGAGCGGGTCTTCCTGGTGGAGCCCAAGACACTCGCGCCGGAGAGGAAGGAGAAGCAGAAGGACAGCCGCGTCGTATTCGTGCTCAAGTAAAACAAGGAGGAAGAAAAACAGTGACCTCCACGGAAACGCCCGTTGCCGCCTCCCCTCAAAGCCACCGGTGGCGGTTCTTCCGCGCAGGGGGATTCGATCAGGTTCTTCTCGAGACGGGGGCCGACCTGATGGCCCTGGGAACCCTGGACCAGAAGCTTTGGGTGGCCTTGAGCTGCCCCGTCGCCGGGATCGAATTCGACCGCAAGACCCTCGAATTCGTCGATTCGGATGCGGACGGACACATACGGGCGCCGGAGATCATCGCCGCGGCGGCGTGGGCGGGGACGGTGCTGATGGACCCGGACTTCCTCGTCCGTCGCCAGGACCGGCTTCCGCTCTCGTCCATCGACGAATCCACGGATGAGGGCAGGGCCGTCCTCTCCGGGGTAAAGCTGGTGCTCCGGGCGCTTAACAAGCCCGATGCGTCGGAGATCACGCTGGAGGACGTAAGCGACACCGCGCGGATCTTTTCCCAGGCCCGGTTCAACGGGGACGGCATCGTGCCGGCCCAGGCGGCCTGGGAACCGGCACTGCGCGCCGCGATCGAAGACATGATCGCGTGCCTGGGGAGCCAGGTCGACCGCAGCGGGGAGCCGGGGGTGACGACGGAGACGATCGGCCGCTTCTACTGCGAGGCGAAGGCCCTCCGCGACTGGTGGGATGCCGGCCGAAAGCCCGAGGTCCTCCCGTTTGGAGACGACACCGCGGCCCGATACGAAATCTTCAAATCCCTACGACCTAAGATCGAAGATTACTTCCAGCGGTGCCGGCTCGCGGCGTACGACGGGCGCTCCGGCCCGCTGCTCGGCCCCGCCGATGCGGATTACCAGAAGCTGTCCGCCGAAAACCTGGGGGGGACCGTGGAGGCGGTGGCGCAGTTCCCCGTCGCCGTGCCCGCGGCCGGCAAAGCCATGCCGCTGACGGCGGGATTGAACCCCGCTTATTCCGACGCGGTGCGGCGCTTCCGCGAGGAGGTCGTTGTCCCGGTCCTTGGGACCCCGGAGGCGTTGAGCGACGAGGGATGGGGAATCGTATGCGCCCGCTTCGCGCCCTGCGAGGCCTGGCTGGCCGCCAAGCCTGCAACGGCCCTTACGGCGCTCGAGGAGGGCAGGGTGAGGCAGCTGCTTTCGGAGGACGGTGAATCGGCACTCCTGGACCTCGCCGTCCGGGACAGCGCGGTTGAGCCGGAGGTCGCCGCAATCGCCTCGGTGGAGAAGCTCCTGCGTTATTGCCGCGACCTGCGCCGCCTGGCGAACAACTTCGTCTCCTTCAGGGATTTCTACACACGCAAGGCAAAAGCTACCTTCCAGGCTGGCACCCTTTACCTGGACGGGCGCAGCGTCGACCTGTGCGTGCCCGTCGCGGACGTGTCCAAGCACGCGGAGATCGCGACCTTCAGCCGCGTCTGCCTCGTCTACTGCCAGTGCACGCGCCGGGGCGGCGACAACAAGATGACCATCGCCGCGGGGTTCACGGCGGGGGACTCCGACTTCCTCATGGTCGGGCGAAACGGCGTCTTCTACGACCGCAAGGGACAGGACTGGGACGCCACGATCGTCCGCATCGTGGAACACCCCATAAGCATCCGGCAGGCCTTCTGGGCGCCTTACAAAAGGGTCGCACGGATGATCGGGGAGCAGTTCCAGAAGATCTCGGCGGCCCGGTCCCGGGCGTCGGAACAGGCGGCTGCCTTGCGATCGATACAGGCGGCGGAGAAAACGGCGGCCGGGCTTCCGGTGCCTCCTCCTCCCCCGCCTTTCGACGTAGCCAAGTTCGCCGGGATCTTCGCGGCGATCGGGCTGGCGATCGGCGCGATCGGGGCTGCCTTGGCATCCGCCATCGCGGGGCTGTTCCGCCTCGCCTGGTGGCAGATCCCCCTGTTGTTCGCGGCGCTGATCCTGATCGTCTCGTGCCCCTCGGTTCTCCTGGCATGGCTCAAGCTCAGGAAGAGGAACCTGGGCCCCATCCTCGACGCCAACGGCTGGGCAGTAAACGCCCGTGCGAAGATCAACATTCCCTTCGGGTCTTCGCTCACCGCTGCCGCCCGGCTTCCCGAGAACGCGGAGCGCTCCATGGCCGATCCGTTCGCCGAGAAGAAGCGGCCCTGGCTCGCCTACCTGATCTTCCTGGCCCTGCTGGGGGCCATCCTTGCTCTTTGGCGGCTTGGAACCCTGTCCCGGTTCTGAACAGTGGCTATTTCCACGAAACGAACGGGGTGCCGCCGGGTTTTTATCTATCAGAGGAAGGCAAAGAGCAATCCTTCCCCCTTGAAAAAACCGGAGACGGACGATAAGACGGACCGGTGGATAGGAGAATAGGATGAAGGCATTCGGTAAGGTTTTCGGATGGATGGCGATCGTCGGAGCGGTGGTGCTTTACGCGTCGATTTCCATGGCGGAATCCCTTGGGGCGATGCGGTTAGTGATTGAACAAGGCGACGTGCAGGTGAAAATCGCCGACACCGGGGAATGGGTACCCGCTTCGGTGAACATGCCCATTGTCGAAGGGGACGAGCTGTGGGTCCCGGCAAGCAGCCGGGCTGCGCTCCAGACGAACAACGGGGCCCATATCCGCCTTGACGGGGACACGGCCTTGCAGGTCCTGCGTATGGACCGCGACTCCTTCCAGTTTTACCTCGCCCAGGGATACGCGTACGTGCTGAGCCTCGCCCCGAAGCGCAGCGTCCTCCAGTTCGACACCCCCGACGCCTCCATCCGCGCCTTCGGAAATGCGACTTTCCGGATCGACATTCCCGGCGGGGAGACGGACGTTTCCGTGCTCAAGGGATCGGTCCTGGCGGAGAACGACGCCGGAACGACGACCGTCCGTGCGGGCAGCATGCTGGCCCTGGGAGCGGACGGCTACGCGGAGCATTCCCCGCTGCTTCTTCCCGACGACTGGGAAAGGTGGAACCGGGATCGGGACCGCGTCGTCCTCGCACGCGGGGAAGGCTACCGGCGTCTGCCGGGGGAGCTCCGGATGTATTCCGGCGACTTCGATGAGAATGGCCGTTGGGTAAACGCCGGTGAATACGGATATGTCTGGACTCCCACGGTCGTCGTGATCGCCGATTGGGCTCCCTATCGCCACGGAAGATGGGTGTGGAGGGGCGGAGATTACGTCTGGATAGGATATGAGCCTTGGGGATGGGCGCCTTACCATTACGGCCGCTGGGCATTCGTAGCCCGCATCGGCTGGTGCTGGGTGCCTCCCACCCGGGGAGATGTGTTCTGGTCACCAGGATACGTGGGATGGGTCAGGACGGGCGACTACGTGGCGTGGGTTCCCCTCGCCCCGAGGGAAATCTATTACGGGCACGGCCACTTCGGCCGCTACAGCATGAATGTCAGGAACGTGGACATAAACCGTATCCGGGTGACCAACATCTACCGGAACGTGAACGTCACCAACAGCGTCACCGTCGTCCATCAGACCACGTTCGTCACGGGGAGGCACGAGCCGGTCCACCGAAACGTGGTGTCGAACGTGAGGGAGAACTTCGCGCAGCGGAGGGACATCGTGGTGGGCAGACCCCCGATCAAGCCCGTGGAAACGAGCTACGTCCCGGTGGTACGGTCGATCCCGGAGGCGAAGCGCCCGCCGGCCGCGGTCAGGAAGATCGAGGCGAAAGAGCTGAGGGAGTCCCGACCGCTGGTAAAGGAACAAGACCGGTCCGCAAGGCGTCCGGAGGCGAAGCCCCGCCCCCTGGAGGTAAGGAAAGTCGAGAAAGCGAGACCCGCAAGCGAGAGGACCAAGGAGCGGCAACAGGTCCGTCCCGCGGAGCGGGGGCCTGCGGTAGCCCCGGCGGAGCGGCGTACCCCCGCTGCCCCGACGGAGCGGCGTTCCCCGGCTGCCCCACAGGAAAGGGTCGCGCCGGAACGTCCGCAGCCCGCGCCGGAACGGGTCAAGGAGAAAGAGAAGCCGAAGGGACCACCGGAAGAGAAAAAGTTGCAGGAGCGGCAGCCCGCAAAGCCGGACGGGGACAACAAGCGTGAAATACCGAGGGAGACGCCCGATCAGCCGCAACGAGGGAAGGAACGGGATGCGGAACGGGATGAAGAGCGAGGCGGCAAAAGAGAAAAGCGGTAGCGGCCTGCACCTACCGGATGAATGAGTCGCTATCCGTGGACCGCCCGCCCGAACTCCCGCATGAAGCCCATCTCATCGGGGGAAAGCGGGCCCATGTCCACCGCCGCCAGGTTCTCTCGCAGCTCGGCTGCGCTGCGGGGCGCCGCGAGGACCACATCCACGTATGGGCTCGTGAGGCAGAACCGATAGCAGTCGCCCGGCGTCGCCACCCTGCCCTTCCAGCCGCGGGGCGCCCGCAATAACTGCCGCCAGGCCGTGGCTGTGTAGGCGACAACCATGGGGCGGCGCATCGCCAGGCGCGGGAAGATGTCCTGCTCCGCTCCCGGGTGGGCGGCGTTATAGCGGATCATGAGGAGATCGAGGATCGAATCCTCCGCGAGCTTTCCGGCCCGCGGACGGTTGTGTATCGAAACCCCCAACGCGCGGACCTTTCCCTCTTCGCGTAGCTTCACCATCTCTTCCCGCACCGCGCCGGTGAAGGCGGACATCTTCCCGAGCCAATAGAGCTGGAAGACATCGAGGTAGTCTGTGCCCAGCATCCGGAGGGCCCCCTCCGCGGCACGACGGATCGCACCGGGGAAATAGCCGGCAAGCGGGCCCGCAGAAACCGCGTACCGCTCCCGGTCGCGGGCGAGGGCCTCGCGGAGCGCCGCGGTAAGCGCTTTCATCCGTGTGCTCCAGAAAACGTACTGAATGCGTTCAAGCGCCTCGCGGCATCCGGCTTCGTCGAGGCCGAAGCTTCCCGAAATCCCCATCCGGAAGAGCCGCCGGCCGAGTCTGGGAACCTCTCGGTAAAGGAAGTCGTTCAATGGAGATAAACCTCAATCCGGATCATGTCGCAGAGAAATTCGGGTCCCTTGATGTGACGTTTTCTGGCACTTTCTCTTATTGATCCCGATTTCTTGCCCTAATTTTGTCTCTCCTGCCCCCACTCATTTCCGCTAACCTTTCGTTATTTAATAAGTATCCGTCTCTCGTCCTCCTTGGCATATTTCTTTCATGATGAATACGCAAGAAGGGGAAATCCGGGAACAGGAGGATCGGCACTTTGACATCACACCGGAGGGAAGACATGAGGCTCACTCTGTTCGTCGCATTCCTTATGTTGACGGTACCCGCCCTGGTGTGGGGCCTCCCCCTTTCCGAAAAGGAGACCATCGGCGTTGTGCGGAATTCCGGGGGGATCGCCACCGTCACCCGCGGGGAGCAGGTCTTCCAGGCCGCCGCAGGGACAAAACTCCTCGCCGGCGACACCTTGAGTACAGGTCCCGACGGGACGCTCGGCGTCATCCTGCGGGACAACTCCGTCCTCTCCTTGGGGCCGGGAAGCCGTCTGGTCGTCCTACGCTTCCTCTTCTCGCCCGCCGATGGGAAGCTAGGCCTGTTGGCGCGCTTCTCCAAGGGAACCCTGGCCTACATCTCGGGACTCATCGGCAAGCTTGCTCCCGAGTCGGTACGTTTCGAAACCCCGGTGGCTTCCATCGGGATCCGGGGGACCTACTTTGCAGTCAAGGTCGAGGAACCGGCTTCATAACCCAGCCGCTCCAGATTGACGGAGGTCTCCGCGAACCGGCCCATCCAGCGCATGCACCGGTTCGCATCCAGCGGGATTCCGACCACCGGGATCTTCCGTTTCATGCACGCGCGCATCCCCCATGCGAGTTCCGGGATGCACGCGATCCCCAGGACACCGAAGGCCCCCCTCCCCTCGAGACTTCGGAAAAGGCTTGAGAGCTCCGCGTTCTTCCAGATGTAGGGGTGGACCCCGGCTTCCCGCAGGAGTGCGCTGACGCGGTGGAGAAAGCAGATCTCCGAGCACCCTGCGCAGACGGCATCGAGATCCCCCGGGACGGATCGGCACTCCCTCCGGAAGTCCCGGAGACAGTGCGGCAGCAACGCGATCCGAAAATCGCTCTGCAGGAAGCGGTCCCGGTGGACCCGGTTCGCCAGCTCGATCTCGATCATGTGAAGGTGGTACTGCTCTTCCGTCGTCCAAAGCCTCCGGTCCGTCACGGATCGTACCGACAGGCCTTTCAGGTGCGTTCGAACGTTCATCGTATAAGGAGAGAGGGCATGGCCCAGCGATCGGAGGACGGAGGAGATTGCCGTTCCGTCCATTCGTCGCGCCGCCCCGGCGAGATGCCGTTTCCTCCCGCCGGCGTTCCGGATCAGGGCGAGCAGCGACTCCTCTCCGGGAACGGTTCGGAGGAGTTCATCCGCAAGCCGGCGAACCCGGTCGTAATACGGTTCGGTCGAGAGGGCGTTTCCGAACAGCGAGTAGGTCTTCCCCGCGACGGGCACATAGGAGGGACCGGCAGCCTGGCTCGTCCCTGGCATTCCATTACCAAGACGCATGCTCTCCATTATACATTCGCCGACCGCGCCCCGGAGGACCCTGATCCGAAATCCGGTCGTGAGTGGGTCGTGCGAGCTTGAGGTCGCGATTTGCGACCTCAAGTATTTTGAGCGGCGGCCCAGATTCTTTTGGCGCGGGGTTTCAGCTTTTTCAGGGCATGTTCGGCGCGCAAGGCCGCCCCCCGGTCCGGATACCGCCGCATGCCGATGATTAAGAGAGGTTTCCTCATCCGGGTGAACCGCGATCCCTTCCCGGCCTGGTGCTCTCGGAAACGTGCTTCTGGGTCGACCGCTATTCCCGTGTAAATGAACCTGCCGGCGCACTCCAGCATGTAGACCCAGTAGGGCTTTTTCAAGCGATTCGTCGGATCGCGGCCACGACCTCCGCCGGCTCCATGCGGACGGAATAATTCGGATCCGCCTGTCCCGCCCGGATGATGCCGTTCTTGTCGATCACGTAGGTCGCGGGAACGGGAAGTTCCCACCGCCCCGCCCCATTGTATTTCTCCAGGTTGATTCCGAACTTCTCCAGGTAGAGCGCCTTGACGTCTGCAGGAACAATAAACCACAGCCGGTATTTCTTGAGCACCTCGCTCGTCGTGTCGCTAAGGATGTCGATGGGAACAGCGTGTTTCTCCGCCATCGTCAGCGTGTTATCCGGGAGTTCCGGGCTGATCGCCATCAGGTCGGCGCCAAGGGACCGGATCGCGGGCAATTCCTTCGCCAGAGCTGCCAGCTCCAGGTTGCAGTACGGTCACCAGACGCCACGGTAAAAGGAGAGGGCGATCGGGCCCCGGGCAAGCCGCTCGCTCAACCGGACCGTTTCCCCCCGATGGTTCGGAAGCGCGAAGTCCGGAGCCCGCTCCCCCACCGTCAAGCCGGCGGCCGTCCCCGCCGCCCGCAGTTCCTCTACCCCTTTCACCAGGATCGACTCGACATCGGCGGGCCGGTTCCGGGACGCGTTGAACTGCTCGATCTTTTCCTTCAGCGACATTCGGTTCCTCCCTATCCGATCTCTTTGCCGATCGAGTAGGCACGGCCAAGAAGCTTGCCTACCCCGTGGTAGGTGTTGATCTCCGGGTCGAAGAGGATCGGCCTCACCTTCTCGATGTCGGGGAGTCCCTTCTCGCCGAGCACGGATTCCTCCGCCTTCATATCCAAAATCTCCCCGACGAATTGGGTGTGCAGCCCGATCTCGAACGTATGGAGAAGCCGACACTCAAGGACGAGGGGAAATTCCTCGACATACGGTGCGTCCACGAGGGTACTCCGGACGGGAGTGAGCCCGGCGGCATGGAACTTGTCAACATTCTTCCCGGAAACGATCCCTATGTAATCCGCTTCCCGGGCATGGGTCTCGGAGGGGACGCTGATCGTGAACGCCTTTCGCCCTACAATGTTCCCATACGTGTAGGTGGCTTTCCGGAGGGAGACCGCCACGCATGGGGGACGTGAACAGCAGATCCCGCCCCAGGCGGCGGACATCGCATTCGGTTTCCCGTTCTTGTCATACGTCCCCACTACCCATACCGGGGTGGGAAAAACGAGCGTCTTTGCACCGAAGGACTTCTTCATGGAGATATCACCCCTTCCACATTCCTCTGCGCGCAGCGGCTTTCCTCGCCCAGGAGGCCAGTTGCTCTTGGTCCTCGACGATCTCTTCCGGCACCTCGTAGTACGACTTGAGGACCTGCTTCTCGCTTGGCGCGAAGGGACCCATTCCGTGCTTGCGGTAGTTCGCCCGCGTCGTTTCGTCGGTCTTGAAGTAGAGGCGCCCATCGTGGAGGATGCCGAAGAAGTCCGTCTCAAGGTAGAGACCGTAGCCGCCGAACATGGATCGGCAGCTCAAGCCCTCCAGGGACCGCAGTTGGTCGAGCACGAAGTCCCGATAGGAGTCCCCTTTCCTCCTTGCGCACACGATCGCCAACCTCTCAGAACTCATTCTGATTTCCCTTTAGATTTCGATCCGGGAGGAGCGGTTTCAGGGCCTATCCCCCTGGCGTCGCGCGGCACAGCGCCGAGGCCCTAACCCGGCCGTCCCCGGAAAAAGGAAATGCCCATCCCGTCAGTAGAGAGGCCTACACGCTTGGGGGAAGCAGAGCGCACCCTGGACGCTGACCGAGCGAAAAAGAAACTTCCTCTTGAACAAGAGGACAGCGCCTTCCTCGTCAGGTGACCCTGCCCATGTCGCAATGCCAAATCTTATGCGATAGCGTCCACTATGGCATTGAAGGTTGCGCTGGGACGCATTGCCTTGGACGTCTTTACCGGATCCGGATCGTAGTAGCCCCCGATATCCATCGGTTTCCTTTGGGCTCCGATCATCTCGTCGTATATTTTTGTCTCATTTTCTACCAGTTGTTTCGCCACCGGAGCGAAACGCGCCTGCAGCTGCTTATCCTTGGTCTGTGCGGCCAGCGCCTGCGCCCAATACAACCCGATGTAAGCATGGCTCCCTCTGTTATCGATCAGACCGACTTTACGAGCGGGAGACTTCTTGTTGTCCAGCAACTGCCCGATTGCCTGATCCAGCGTCTCTGCCAGGACGAGGGCCTTTTCATTCTTGAAGGTGTTTCCCAGATGTTCCAAGGATGCCGCAAACGCCGAAAATTCGCCAAGGGAATCCCATCGCAAATACCCTTCTTTTACAAACTGCTGGACATGTTTGGGCGCCGAGCCGCCGGCCCCCGTCTCGAACAGCCCTCCACCCTTCAGAAGGGGTACGACGGACAGCATTTTCGCGCTGGTGCTCAATTCGATGATCGGAAACAGGTCGGTGAGATAATCGCGCAATACGTTTCCGGTAACCGAAATCGTATCCTTCCCCGCCCGGAACCTTTCCAGCGAGAATTTCATCGCTTCGACCGGGGGCAGGATGTGGAATTCCAGACCCTTCGTATCGTGATCCTTCAGATATTTATTGATCTTTTCGATGATCTGCGCATCGTGCGCCCTGTTTTTGTCATGCCAGAAAACGGTGGGTGCCCCGGTCGCCCTTGCCCTTTTGACGGCAAGCTTCACCCAATCCCGGATCGGCTCATCCTTTACCTGGCACATCCTGAAGATATCCCCTTCTTCCACCTTCTGCTCCAGCAGGGTCGCCCCGGAAGCATCGACCACGCGGATCGTTCCGTTCCCTTGGGCCTGGAACGTCTTGTCGTGGGAACCGTACTCCTCGGCCTTTTGCGCCATAAGCCCCACGTTCGGAATGCTACCGACGGTCGCGGGATTGAACGCTCCGTTTTTCTTGCAGTCTTCTATGATCGTCCGATACGTCGTCGCGTAGCACCGGTCGGGAATCATCGCCTTCGTATCGTGAAGCTTCCCGTCCGGACCCCACATTTTCCCCGAGTCACGGACAACGACCGGCATCGACGCATCGATGATGATATCGTTCGGCACATGCAGGTTCGTGATGCCTTTATCGGAGTCGACCATCGCGAGCGGCGGCCGTTTTTTGTAAACTTCCTGGATGTCCGCTTCGATTTCCGCTCTCTTGGCTTCCGGCAGCTTCTGGATCTTTGCGTAAAGATCCCCCAGGGCGTTGTTCGGGTTCACGCCCAGCTCCTTGAATACCGCCGCATGTTTTTCGAAAACATCCTTGTAGTAGACGGAAACGGCCTGACCGAACATGATTGGATCCGATATCTTCATCATCGTGCATTTCAGGTGCAGCGACAGCAGCACGCCGCTCTTCTTCGCGTCTTCCATCTGTTCTTCGTAGAACTTCCGCAAGGCGCGACCATTCATCACGGTCGAATCGACCACTTCGCCTTCCAGCAGATCCAGCTTCTTTTTCAGGACCGTGACCTTTCCATCGCCGGCAACGAACTCGATCCTCACATCGGTGGCTTTTTTTATGGTGGTGGATTTTTCGTTGGCGTAGAAATCCCCGCCGCTCATATGGGCCACATGGGATTTGGAATCGCTGGCCCAGGCACCCATTTTGTGCGGATTTTTCTTCGCATAATTTTTCACCGAGAGCGGCGCTCTGCGATCCGAGTTCCCCTGCCGTAGAACCGGGTTGACGGCACTTCCGAGAACCTTGGCGAATCTTTCCTGGAGCGCTTTCTCCGCGTCGGTTTTCGGTTCCTCGGGATAGTCCGGGAGGTTATAGCCGTGCGCCCTCAACTCTTTGATCGCTTCCATCAACTGAGGAATGGAAGCACTGATATTGGGCAGCTTGATGATGTTGGCCTCCGGAGTCAGCGCAAGCTCACCCAATTGAGTCAGATAATCCGGCATTCGCTGGCTCTCGGTCAGGTAATCGGGAAAGTTTGCGATGATTCTGCCCGCAAGAGAGATGTCCCTCAATTCAACGGAAACGCCGGTTCCCTTTGTAAACGCCTGGATGACGGGAAGCAGGGAGTATGTCGCCAGTGCAGGTGCCTCATCGGTCTTTGTCCAAAGGATCTTCGCCGTTCCTGTTGTCATACTCTCTCCTTTAGTTTTTATTTCGATATCGCCGGTGTTGCCCATTATGCCGAAACCCTTCGGCAGCGCCGCAACGCCGAAAGGAACTGTTCCGGATCGTAGGCCACTACTGCGCGTTTGACTTCGTCAAAAGAAAGGGATCTTCCTCACCGAACACGGGTTCAACGGACACGCGAACACATATGCTGTATACAATATACATTAGACTGTCAAGAAAAAATCAACAGAAAAAAATCCATTCTCAGCAAAAATCCATTTTCGTGCCGGCTATGCCGTTCAGCATGACCTGCCCCCCTGTTTTTGACCAACCGGACAAGGGGATTTTCTCAAAGTTCCCTGTATTCCGAGTCCTAAGCTCTCTGTTCGGAGGAAGCAAGCGTTAGCCGGCGATCGGGATCCCCATTCCTATGTCTACTCGATCGCCTTCACGCTCTTGACAAAGTATCCTGTTTCCCCAAAGCAACTTGTGGGGATCCCGACGTGCTCTTCGTAATACAGGACAATTCGCCGGCCCATGGCCTGGTTGATCTGTGCTGCCACCCCATCCTCCCGGACGGAGAAGTAGAATTTCTCGGGCATCGACCCGGGGACAGCAACCATGGCCAGCTCGCCCTCCCAGGTCTTGCAGACCCACCCCTTTTTGGAAAACTTCTGTATGTAGCCGGCGCGTTCTCCCTTGGAATAGCTCCACGTCAAGGAGATCCAGGTGTAGCCGGCAAACAACAGCACCGCCACCAGGAGAAAACCGACTGTCCAGAGTCCCACGCGGGATTTTTCCGTTTTCAATTCCAAGTGCCGACCCTCCGGAGGATTGGGATGAAGAAATTGTACCGGACTGTCCAGGGAGGGTCTACTGCGATTGACCCGCCCTCCTGGTCGCCCCCGCCTGCAATGACCAAGAAATCTGCATCAGAAGCCAGATTCCTCGCGTCGGCGACCGCATTGCTGTCTCCGGACGGGCCGGCCAGACCGTTGCGCTTCCGCAAGCACAACTCGCCGCGAAGATCTGCGCAATGCGAGCACTTGCGCTCCTCCGACAAAAACTTGGCTCGCTGGATCCTATCCCCGGTTCTTGATTGAAGGGTACTTCCCCCGCGTTATACACTCGGTGTGAATCCAATCCTCGTCATTGGGGTGGCATATGCGAAGACCTTCCGGCGCCTTGATCCTGATCATCTTCTTGCTCCTAACTGGACTGGCGGTCGCGGAACCATTCGAGGATGCCACGAAAGCATACTATATTGGTGACTACGAGACCGCCTATCGCCTCATCAAGCCATTGGCCGAGCAGGGATTACCCGAAGCCCAGCTCAATCTAGGCCTCTTGTACGACAACGGCCAAGGCGTCCCGCAGGACCACGCCGAGGCGGCGAAGTGGTATCGCAAGGCGGCGGAGCAGGGAAATGCCAAGGGCCAGTATGAACTCGGCAGGATGCACTACACAGGCCTGGGCGTCCCGAAGGACTACGCCAAGGCGGTGAAGTGGTATCGCAAGGCGGCGGAGCAGGGATATGCCAAGGGCCAGAACGACCTCGGTATAATGCACTACACAGGCCTGGGCGTCCCGAAGAACTACACCGAGGCGGTGAAGTGGTATCGCAAGGCGGCGGAGCAGGGATTCGCCGAGGGCCAGTTCAACCTCGGCCTCACGTACGAAAATGGTCAAGGCTTGCGGCAGGACTACGCCGAGGCGGTGAAGTGGCATCGCAAGGCGGCAGAGCAGGGATACGCCAAAGGCCAGTACGAACTCGGCGTCATGTACTACAATGGCCAGGGCGTCCCGCAGAACTACGCCGAGGCGGCGAAGTGGTATCGCAAGGCGGCAGAGCAGGGAAATGCCGCTGCCCAGTTCAACCTGGGCCTCATGTACGAAAATGGCCAAGGCTTGCGGCAGGACTACGCCGAGGCGGTGGAGTGGTATCGCAAAGCGGCAGAACAGGGATACGCCGCTGCCCAGAACAACCTCGGCGTCATGTACTTCAACGGCCAAGGCGTGCGGCAGGACTACGCCGAGGCGGTGGAGTGGTATCGCAAGGCGGCAGAACAGGGATTCGCCGAGGCCCAGTACAACCTCGGCCTCATGTACTACACTGGCCAAGGCGTGCGGCAGGGCTACGCCGAGGCGGCGAAGTGGTATCGCAAGGCGGCAGGGCAGGGATACGCCGCTGCCCAGCACAACCTCGGCCTCATGTACTACACAGGCCAAGGCCTCCCGAAGAACTATGTCCTGGCGCATATGTGGTTCAGCCTTGCAGCCTCGCGATATCCTGCATCGGAGAAAGAGAACCGGGATCTGGCCGAAAAAAGCAGAGATATTGTCGGATCCAAGATGCCGCCTGCCCAGAATGCCGAGGCGCAACGTCTGGCACGGAAGTGGAAGCCGAAGATGGAGCGGTGAAGGACCGGAAGTGGCGCGAACTGCTCGGGCGGTACATCTTCGGAATGAAAGAAACCGGATCCTCCACGTCCCAAGTACCAACGGATCCGTCGTATTCCCACACGTGAATTGTTCCTATAGAGTAGAGACGCCTACATGATCCGGTCACAATCCGGGCACAGGCCCCAACCTGGGATTGGATATTCATTCCGTTAAAATGATTCGACGGTATCGACCTTCGGGGTGGGCCCCCGACAGTCACCGGAGACATCCTACGACCTTCGGGCGGTGCGTAATCCCGTTCTCATCGATAAAAAGCGCCGGGTAAGGTTTGCTCCATATCGACCGGGAAATGTTCCGTACTCGCATGGATTTTTTTACATTTTGAAGACGACTAACCAAAAGAAGAAGCCGATGACACCAACGATTAAAATAAAATTCCCGGTAGGTTCAAGATTTGTAAGACTTGTAACAACGGTAAAGATTTTTCCACCTATCGCGGCAAGAATGGATGCATATTCGGCAATCCCCTGGGCATATATCATTCCAGCGGTCCTCGCCCGGTACTCGGTTCGGCTTCCCCTTGTTATTAATTATACGATGCGATGCCGTTCCTGTGTTCCTCATTCGATGGCTTATCACATCTCCACGCGCTCACAATTTCCCCAGGGACGCGTCTATCCCATCGTATTATCAGTGTTTTTTCCGGTTAGGCCCTCTGCCAAGTGGACAGGAAGCGACAGCAGGACGCAAACCCGGCCCAAACGGATAATTATTACCAGTGGACCCCACACAACCCTCATGGTTTTTCCCTCTCTTGCGGACGCTCACCCTGACCGGGGTGAATGGCGTACACTGAAAGGCGTATTGCCGGGGGGCGACGATCCCTTTGCGCGAGGTGCGCGTGGACATAAACGACATTCGAAAACGGATCGACGAGCTCGACGACGAACTGTTGCGCATCTTCAACGAGCGCGCAGGCCTGGCCCTGGAGATCGGAAAAATCAAGAAGAAGCTGGGCCTGCCCGTGTATGATCCGGTACGGGAGAAGCGGATCTTTTCCCGGATGAAGGAGGCGAACGCCGGGCCGCTGGACGACGGGGCGATCGTCCGGATGTTCGAACGGGTCGTGGATGAGTCGCGCCGGCTGGAACGGATCATGTCCCAGAGGGAGGGACGGGAAGAATGCTGATCATCACGAAGAAGAACGCGACCGAGGAAGCGCTCGACGCCATCAAGGAATATTTGACCGACCACGGGTTCGACATCCACCAGTCCACGGGCGCCAACCGTACCATCCTCGGGGTGATCGGGGACACCGACTCTCTCGACGAGCGGGAGATCGAGGCCCTGCCCGGCGTAAGCCAGGTGATCCGGATCAAGAAGGACGACTGAAAAGGACCCCGTCGTTCCGTAAGGAGCATCCCCGCTTCTACCGTCCGAACAGTACCGTGCTCCCCGTGTAGCACGTCCCGGCGACGGCGGCGGTCATCAGGCACGCGAGCGTGGCGGCCGCGAGGGCCCGAAGTCCCACCGCGGAGAGGTCCTTCGTCCGGTGCGGGACGAGTGCGGCCGTCCCGCCGACGAAGATGGCCAGCGACGCCACGTGGGCGAAGCCGCAGAGCGCGTACGCGGCGATCACGGCGGAGCGCGGCGACGAAAGGGACCCGGCGGCAAGGAGCGCGGCCAGGTCCTGGTACGATTTGACTTCCGTCAGGACCGTCCTCTCCCCGATGAGGCGCGACACCTCGAACGCGTCGGCGAAGGGAACGCCGATCGCAAGCGTGAAAGGATAGAAGAGGTACCCGAGCAGCCCCTTGAGGGACCAGTCGATGGAAAGCCCCGTCAGCTGGTCGATCCGGCCTCCCATCCCCGTCAGGAAGAGGTCGAAGAGCGCGACGATCCCCAGGAACGCCAGAAGCAGCGCGGCGATCCCCGCGATCATTTTCATTCCCTCGTTCGCCCCGCGGATGATCGCCTCGATGATCGAGGACTCCCGTTCGTAGTGCGGGCTCACGTCGACGCCCAGGGTCGCCGGCTTTTCCGTCTCGGGGAGGATCAGCTTCGACATGACGATCGCCGAGGCGGCGGAAAGAAACGATGCCGACACGAGGTGCCCCGCGATCGCCGGGAACTCTTTCTGGAGGAGGAAGACGTAGAGGGCGAGGACGTTCGAGGCCGTCGTCGCCATCCCCGCCGAAAGGATCGTGCAGAACTCCGACCGCGTCATCCTGCCGAGATGGGGGAGCACCGTCATGTTCGCCTCGACGCCGACGAAGATGTTGCTCGAGACGGAGAGCGACTCCGCACCGCTGATCCGCAGGAACCGCGTGAAGATCCCCGCGAAGAACCGGACCAGGCGGGGCATGATCCCCAGGAAGTAGAGGGCGGCCATCAGGCTCGAGAAGAAGACGATCGTGGGAAGGGCCTGGAAGGCGAGGATGAACCCCAGGGACTCCTCTCCCCCCTCCCCCACCGCTCCCGGCGGGAGGGCAAGGCGCCCGAAGAGGAAGCGGGTCCCCGCGGACGCGCTGTCCAGAACCTTCACCACCGCGTCGTTGACGAAAACGAAGACCTTCGACCCTGCGGGGACGACGAAGATGAAGAGGGCGAGCAGAATCTGCAGGCCCGTTCCCCAGAGGACGACCCGCCAGTTCACCACCCGCCGATCCGCCGAGAGAAGCCATGCGACGCCCATAAGGACGAAGATCCCCGCGAAGCTCACGAGATTGTACATCGCTCCCCTCCCGGCACGGGGATCAGGATCGGAAAGGGAAAGGCGCCGGGTGATGCCTGGTCCCGACGCCTCGTCCCTTGCAGGAATGCATTCCGCAAACGGGGACGGTCAGGAGCCTTTTAGGGCCTTCGCCGTCCGCGCCACGTCCCTGGGCTTGACCCAGAGGATCGCTCCGTACCGCTTCCCCGCGGCAACGACGGCGTGCATCGCCGTAATGTTGATCCTGGCCTGGGAGAGTTTCCCTCCGACATCCCATCCGGCTCCCGGCCGGTCCGGCCCCTCGATGAGGAAGACGACCTTCCCCTTCCCCACGGAGACGCCCGCCTTCCGAAGCGCCTTCTTGAACGCAGCCACGTTTTCCGGGACGAAATCGAGTTGCGCCTTGCCCCCTCCCCTCGGGAAACCGCTGAAGGCGAGGAGGTTGACCCGGGCCTGCGCGAGGGCTACGAACACCTTTGCGGACGCGCCTGGCCTGTTGGGAACCATCACCTTGAAATACTGGCCCTTCCGAATCCTGTCCGCCATGACCGACCCTCCTGCCGGCACCGCGTTTTTCCCCCACGTGCCGGATGTCTCCGGTTGACATCCCATCCGCTGTCATCCCCCGATGCGGTACGGAACGGCGCGCGCACCCCTCGATCGGGGAGGTTCTCTGTTTCTCCCGCGGCCTATTGTACCACTGGGCACAATCCGGGACGGGCCGCGATTGGGGAACATTTGAGGCCAGAGTCACCACTGTCGGCGGCGGAATGATCGTTGAAGGCACGTTTAAATTCGCCGGCGGCGATGGCGAATACCGCGGCATCACCGGCGGCGGCAGGTTCAAGAGCGTAATGAAGTCGGAGACCGAGATCGAGTGCACTTGGGATGGCGACTACGAGCTGGCCAAGTCGCAAGCTGCCTAAACAACGAGACATCATCCCACCATTCTGCGAGGGCCCGGGATTCCGCCCGGGCCCTTCTCTCCGAATCGAATCGGGCCCAACCCGGTCCAGCACCCCCGCCGTCATGTCATGTCACTACGTCGGCCAAACGCTCCGTCCAAGGCCCCGCCCCACCCCTCAGAACGGTTCAAGACCCGCAACCAAAACATCGAGGGGTTCGAACCGAGATGCCTTGCCATCCAAGCCCGGCAAGCCACCCCAGCGGAGGATCGCAAGCCGCAAGTAGGGCACGAAGAGCGCATGCCGACGAGGTCGACGGAACCCACCTCCTGCCAGAAAGCGACAAGGGAGATCGGGAGTGGGCCGACTTGCTCTTCCAAACTGGCGCAGTCGGCGCGCGTCTCGCCGGATGGTGGGACGAGTGGCCCCCGTGTATAGTAGCCGCGCGAGCCGTCCGGGTAGACACCGAAGACGTAACCCAAGGCGCGCAGGCGGGAGACGATCATCTCGCAATTCCGGCGCACTCGGCGCATGGTCTCGGCGGCTACCTCACGCGCAAGGGAGTAGTGCGGCTCTTTGCGGACGGCAGGGCCGAGGGCCTGGAGTTCGCTCCAGACATGCTCATATTCACCATTGATGTAGCGTTCGAGGTAGTTCATGGGTCCTAAGGGCCTAACGCCCCGGCTAAACTGCAGACGCCCAGCGAGAAAGAGGCTATCCGCACCAACCTATCGTCAGGCTGCGAACCGCAGCACAGCGATGAAATGACATGCGGTGCCCGTAATAACGAACAGGTGCCAGACAAAGTGGCTGTAACAGACCCGCTTGGCCGCATAGAATCCCACACCCACCGTATATGCGATACCACCTGCCGATAGCCAGAACAGACCCCACGATGGCACACGGAGCCACAACGGCTTTGCCGCGATAAGGATGAGCCAGCCCATGGCTAGATACAGGCCCGTCGAGAGTTTCGGATACCGTACCCCTCCTACCGCCGTAAGTACGACACCTGCAAGGGCCAAACCCCACACGAGCCCGAACAGCGTCCAGCCCCACGTACCGCGGAGCACACCGAGGGTAAACGGTGTATACGTGCCGGCGATCATGAGGAAGATCGCTGCGCGGTCAAGGACCTGAAATACCCGCTTGGCACGATTATTTGGCAAAGCGTGGTAGAGCATGGATGTGAGGTACAGCAGCACCATTGCGGCCGCGAAGACGCTCGCGCCTGCAATTCGCGCTGCGCCGCCATGACGGACTGCAGAAAGAACAAGAACTGGGGCGGCAGCTACCGCCGCCAGTAAGCCGACACCATGGCTGACGCTGTTTGCGATTTCCTCCCCGAGGGATTGCGTACGTTCTCGTAATGCGGGTGTTTTGATCATGACTTTTCATCCCATGCGGTCGAACGTTCCGGTAAAGCGGCGGGTCCTCTGGCGAAGCGAAGGGTAGCCGTCCGCTGCATGCCGTCGTCAGGCGGGCCATCAAGTCTTGTGCTTCTCCATCGAGTCATATGCGTTGAGGTGGGCCCGCCGAATCGAGCACTCCCTCCACCCGCTACCCCCTTTTTACCCCGAAAATGACGGTTGTTTGCAAGGGGTTTACAGTCCGATCGGGATATCCACGGCGACGATTGCAGCATTTGCGGTGAGCCGTTGCGGCATCCGTCCATTTGGGTCGTTTTTCAAAGATGGGCACACCCCGGGTACAGGGAAAGCACAGGTTCATCCCGGCCGAGCAATCGTTTCTGATTTCCCTGTGGAAAGGGGATAAGGAAGAAATGAGGACCTCCGGGGTGGGGGAACTTCAGCGGGCGGTCAAGGGTTCCGGAAAGCTTTCCCATGGAAATCCTCCACGATCCGGTTCTTCAGGATCTTCCCCATCGCGTTGCGCGGTAGCTCCGGGACGACGGCGATCTCCCTGGGACACTTGTACGGGGCCAGCCGCTCCCTGCAGTGCGCGGAGAGGACCTCCGGCGCGACGGACCCCCGACCTTCTTTGAGGACGACCACGGCGGCGACCTTTTCGCCGAACTCCTCGTCCGACAGGCCGACCACCGCGGACTCCTTGACGGCCTCGTGGCTTTCGAGGACGTTTTCGACCTCCTTCGGGTACACGTTGTAGCCGCCGGAGATGATCAGCTCTTTCGACCTGCCGACCAGGTACAGCCTCCCGCCGTCGCTCGGATCCCGGTACCCGAGATCCCCTGACCGGAACCAGCCCTCCACGAAGGACTCCCGCGTCTTATCGGGCATCCCCCAGTACCCCGGGAACACGCTGTCCCCCTGGATCCACACCTCCCCCACGTCCCCCGGCCGGACGTCTTTGCCGTCGGTTCCGACGACCCGCATCCGCACGCCCGGCAGCGGATAGCCTACGCTCCCCCCTTTCCGGTGGGCCGGATCGATGCGGTTGGACGTGTTCATCCCCGTCTCGGTCATGCCGTAGCGCTCCAGGATCCGGAATCCGGTCGCCCTCTCGAACCGGTGAAAGAGGTTGTGGGAAAGGGGCGCGGAGCCGGAGATGAACACCCTCATCCCGCGCAGATCGGGCTTCCTCTCCCGTTTCTCCCATTCGCCCATGAGCCGCTGGTAGATCGTGGGGACCGCCATGAGCAAGGTGCACCGTTCCGTCTCCATCGCCTCCCACACGCGTCGCGGCTCGAACTTCTCGTGCATGACGATGGTCGCGCCGGAGCAGAGGCTTCCGTGCGTCGCGACGTTCAGCCCGTGCACGTGGAAAAGGGGAAGCACGTGGAGGAGCACGTCTTCTTTCGTCCACTCCCATGCTTCCGAAAGGGCCAGCATGTTCGACACGAGGTTCCGGTGCGTGATCATCGCTCCTTTGGACCTGCCGGTCGTGCCGGATGTGTAGCAGATCATCGCCACGTCGTCGCCGCCCGTCGGGTAGGTTCGCCGGAATCGCGATGGCGCGCGGGCGAGCCGGTCCGGGAGGCTGCCCGCCCCTTCCGCGACGGCATCGTCGACAAGCAGCGTCCGGACCCCTTTCAGGCCCCGGATCGCGCCGGCCGCCCGCCGTAACCTCTCCGCGTCCGTAACGTAGAGGGAGCTGCCCGAGTCCGACAGGAAATATCCGACCTCCCCTTCCCGGTACTCCGGGTTGAGGGGAAGGGTGATCGCACCGACCGAAAGGACCGCGAAGTGGAGGTAGAGGAACTCCATCCGCTTCGTGAGCTGGACGGCGACGCGGTCGCCTTTCCCGATGCCCTCCGCCTGGAGCATGGCCGCGTAGCGCTCCACCTGCCGGTCGAAGGCGCGGTAGGAATGGGACGTCCCCTCGAAGACGACGGCGGGTTTGTCGGGGTGTCCGGATGCCGTTTCGGAAAGAAGTCGGGCCAGGTTCATGCCTTCGTTTTTCCCTTTCCTAGAATACGCGGATACTACATCATCGCAAACCGAATAACGACGTTTTGAATCGATTGCGATGGGGAGGTCCACATGAAAAACGCGGGAATCGACGCCCTGCTGTCCGCGGTCCTCGTCCCGGGGTACGACACCTTCCGGAAGTGACCCTGCGGGGAGAGGGGACAAGGAAGGGGAAGGCACCTACAGCATCTTGTCGCTCGTCGCATCATAAAAGACGTTTTCCGCTTCCTTGCCGTCCAGCACGATCCTCAAGGAATCCACC
>Ga0209342_10000199_pt1 | contig 66389 bp, 78 predicted proteins | sample RifCSP16_2_FD_184023 | JGI IMG/M metagenome (GOLD analysis project Ga0209342, IMG submission 184023) | Soil microbial communities from Rifle, Colorado - Rifle CSP2_sed 16_2 (SPAdes) (version 2) | ecosystem: Environmental > Terrestrial > Deep subsurface > Rock core/Sediment | place: Rifle... | reverse complement strand
CCGGCGAAACCCTCGAACGTACCGGGCCGCCCCCCCCCCCTGCCGATGCCTTCTGGCATCGGCCAGAGGTTGGGCCTGCGCATCTACCTCTAGCACGCTACTTGCTCTGAAACTCTATATAATAGAACTCTACTTCTAGCTCGCTACTTACTCTGAAACTCTATATAATAGAATAGCTACCTCCAGCTCGCTACTCACTCCTCTCACGTGCTCCTGTATAATAGAAAAGATGTGCTTACTAGGGCTAGGGGAAGAGATTTGACTCTTCCCCGCCGATTTCAGGGCTGTAGGGAAAGGAGGATGTATGTTCGTAGTACTCGCGGCTGATTTTCTCGTGCCGGAGTGGGTCTGGACGTTGCTGGCGGTTCTTGCCGGGCTTGTTGCGATGTGGGGGTGGATTGATTGGCTCAAACACCGCAAGAGAATTCGCCGCTACAAAAAGAAACAAGGGCAATGACTGCCCCCAAGGATGTTTTTTTGCGGCGCGTTAGCGGGCATGACTCGGCGTACTGGGTGGATCGCGTGCAGGCGTTGATTTGGGAGAGCGTCGACGTCGACAGCGATCCTGTTCATCCTGACTGCGACGTTGCTGGATGGCTGAGCAAACTGACGGCGGAAGTTGTCACGTCGTTGCCGCAGAAATCGAACAAAGACGAGAACATTGCTGCTGCGCAGGCGTTGGCGGTAATTTTGACGGTGTGGGGGGTTCGCATCGCAATTGCGAAGGGGATGGACCCGAACCGGCCGTTGCCGTTGCGACGCAGTGCCTTAGTACGGGGGAGGCTGGCGCAGCTGGCGCTGTTCGACGCGCTCTCGGACTCGACCAAGGATTTCGTTTACTTCCCGCAGGAGTTCAATTTTCCTTGGGGGCCGGGAGCGCGGGGAGGATCGTTTCGCTAGAAAGGGAAAAGAGAGGAGCCGTGGCAAAGGGCATCAAGGTGAAGAACTTGACCGAGCACGATTCAGCCGAGGTGCGGCGACTCGTGCGACAAACGCTGCGCGATTTTGATATTTCTGCTGTCGCAGTCACCATTCGCTATCGACGCGGGGGCTCGACGCACGCAACAGGGCGCTACCGAGCCTCCTGGTATCCACAGCGAGGTGAGGATCGCGAGCAAATTATCGTGTCGCTTCCGCGTGGAGAGAGGATCGACTCTTATATTCCCTACCGGCGACGGCAGGCGCCGCCCTCGTTCGAACTAAACGACTGGAGGGAAGCGGTTGTCGCTATCGTTGCTCACGAAGGTCAGCATCACCGACAACTGCCGCGCGCGCGATTTGGCGAGCGCGAGTGCGATTGGGCTGCCTATCGAGCTGTTATGCGCTATCGCGGGGAGATCAAATAATGACGAGAGTTGAATTCGTAAGTGAACTCGATGGAGTCGATTGGAAGGGGAGCGCGTGTCTTGTTAAGCGCGGTGATGATTATTTCGTTGTCAGTTCGGTAATCGCTCTTTATAGTGATTTTGAGACACTTGCATTTCGCGCTGATAAAAAGGGGCAGATTGTTAATTGGGTGGAAGTTGCAGGTGGTCGCGGAGCGTCTCGAGAAGATGTAATTGCTGAGCTTAGTACAGCATGATCGGCAGGAGATTAGTATGAGCGTTAAACATTTCGAAGCTGGAGCAAGCACTAACATGAAAAAGTCAGTCACTGTAGAGCGAACGCATATGACTTGCGATGGTTGCGGCTACCTGATGAATGAGAAAGTGGAACACATCGTGCTTTCAATACCTGAAGTAAAGGATTTTCACTTTCACGCGGCTGACCCTTTTAAGCGTACAGCAGATGCCGATTGCTTTCGCTGTTGGGCTCATAATGTAAAAATTATGAAGGATAGTCTTAAGAATCGTAATTGTTCGGAAGGAGAGATAGATAAATTTCTTTCGGGAATGCTTTATCGTGAGCGACCAGGTGGATCTGATGTAGCGAAGCCGGAAATAGCTAAAAAGGGCGAAGGGCTACGATAATGAGGCCTTTCGACCCCTATTGCAAGCGCTACCCGGACATGATCCCCGAGTACGTCGAGGCAGCGGCATACGACGAGGTGACGCCGGACGAGTACGTGCGCACGGAGGAGGGCACCTACAACCGCGAGAACGGCCACTTCGCCTGTACTGAGTGCTACGTAAACCTGGGCATGCCGACAGCCCCCTGGGGCTGGTATGCGCCGTGACATGGTGGTACCTCACCGGCAAAGGGATGACCGTGGCCGTCGCCACGACGAATGGCCGGATCGTCAAGGGGCCGCCGATCGTGCGCAGGTTCATAGGGCAGCCGCTCGGCAACCTCGCTCGCTGGCTCGGCTGCGAGCCATTAATGCTTGATATAGAGACTGTATGACCATTGAAGACTTCAATAGTGTCTGGGCGGCGCTCGGCTTTCCATTAGGTGTTAAGCGACCTGATCCGCCGCGCTCAGCGGGACAAAGAGCTTTGCGAAACATCGAGACTGAGAACGCAAGACTGCGAGAGACATTGAAAGAAGTGTGGACTCGTACAGGTCATCCGGTAGCTCGCGACGCTCTTCGTCGGCTAGAATCAGGAGGGCACGCTGAAGGAACATGAACCGTTCCTCAAGGCAAAACACGTCAACAGATGAGCATAGAGGAACGTTTGCGCGTAGACGACCAAGAAGTTTCTTTTGCTTGCTCGCGTTGTACGTGGACATACGCTGGTTTATTCGCTGAAGGACGTGATCTTTTCCAGCGACATAGGGAGGATACTCATCCAGAATTTACATATACTCCACCAAAGCGTCATAAAACAGCAGTTTCGCGGCATCGTCGTCCACGATTAGTTCAGTCAGTGAAACTATCTGGAGAATGCCGACGGTCAGGCTGTAAAAATCGTGCTACTTGCGTTATAAACGGTTCAGAATTGTGTAAGATTCATTCCGAAGAAATTAAACGTATTGTCAGCAATGAAGAACAAGAAAAGTAATTTTTTGAACAAATTTGGAGGAAATTGATGAAATTTACGATTGAAATTACAAAAAAGTTAAGAATTTTGCCAAATAAAGCCGCTATTTGGCGAAAATTCTATAAAAACAGACTAAATCGACCATTCTTGTATATTTTGGCTGTTCTACGAAAGCTCGCTCGCTGACTGTTTGTCTTTATGGGTGGCGCGTTTGGCGCGTTCAAGAGCGTAATCAGGAGATCCTGCTTACCTCAACTCACTTTCCTAACGTTAAAAACCCGGCAGCATGGGAACCATTTCATCTTTTTGAAGCTCGCTGCCACTGTGATGCTGCAGCATCTCAATGGATGCATGCCTGTGGAATTCATTCCTTTCATCATCTCAAGGATGCCGAGGAGCATCTAGCAGAGCTAGCCTTACAACGCGCTCGGGGGGATCTGCACTCCGGTCACGATCCATTGGTTTTAGGAACGGTCGCCTACGCCGGACGCATGCTCGTTCAAGCAAATGGGGCGCGTTCGAGCCACGCGTATCCTGCAGACTTTATGCTGGCTCTTGATGGCGAGGGCGAACCATGGACCGCTCTTACTGGAGACACGTTGCTTGGTCTGTTGCGCTGGAAGTACTGTATCAAGACAGTAGTCGCGCTATAATCATGAGCAGATGCAGCTTCGTATAGCTCAAGTCTTACCATGGGACTCCTGGGGAGGAGACGTTGGTCCGTCACTTCTTGCTCGCGGCTGCGGCGGTAGAGAGTTGGCTCTTCTTTCGTTGGCCCGTGAATGGGCGGGAATGGGCTACGAAGTCGACTGTTTCGTACCTCGAGACGGCGGCGAGGAACATGAATACGGTACAGGCGTTCATCGATATCTGCCAGCCGACCTGGCGCCGACGGAGCTTGCCGCCAGACGTTACGACGCCGTCATTTCTTGGGAAGCACCTTGGCTGCTAGGTGATCCAACCGTACGTGATTGTCAACCTTTGATGCTGCTCGGCCTTCAGGTCGCTCATCTGATTGGCGGCATTGATGAAGCAGTTCAGTTCGATGCAGTAGTAGCGCTCTCTCCCTGGCATCGTCGTTTTTTGCTGCAGTGCGAACCAATGCTTGAGCCAGAACGAGTGCATGTGATTCCCAATGGTGTTGATTCAATGCTCATAGATGGTGGCGATTCGCTCGAATCAAGAATTGGAGCAGCAAGGTTTGCATACACTTCTAGTCCGGACCGCGGATTAGTGCATATGCTCGAAATCTGGCCTAAGTTGCGAAAAACATATCCGAATGCAACGCTTGACGTTTTCTATGGCGCAAAAGATATGATTAGTCGTCACGTCTTTTCGCATTACGCTCAAGCAGAAATGGCACTTACTATCAAAGACGTGTTGGAACTTCCAGGAGTTCGTGATCGTGGTCGAGTAGGTAGAACAGAATTGCATAAATTCTTGCGATCCGCAACAGCATTACTCTACCCGTGCGATTCAATGGCTCCGACTGAAACTGGTTGTTGTGCGGTGATGGAGGCAATGGCTTGTGGAGCCCCATGCGTTATTACTAACGCTGATTGCTTAGGAGAAGAATTCGGACAGCATTCGTTACAGCTGCCATTACCACTTGATTCTGATGAATATGTAGATTGTGTGCTTGAATTGCTATCTGACACAGAATTGTATGAAGACGCCAGAGAGGCTGGTCTGGCATTAGTCAAGGAGAGAACGTGGGAGAAGCTTGCTTCATCTTGGCTGGACCTCTTCCGGGAACTATCCCCAGGCTCCGGCCGAGTGTCCGCAGTCGCGGCATCTTAACAAGAAAACAAGCACAACTACTCGCATTTTACGCAAGTGGAATGTCTGTAAAACAGATCGCAACAACGATGTTGATTAGCCGTTCAAATGCTTATAATACGATTCAAGAAATAAAAAATAATTTAGAAGGAAATAATATAGCTACTTGCGTGATACGAGCCCATGCGCTAGGATACTTATCTCATCCAACTGGAATTGATCAGGGAGTTTATGTAATTTGGCAGTAAGTATGGATGGTGCTGTCAATGAGTCTCGCATCTACGCCCGGATAAGTCAGCCAGTAAAGGATGAGCTGTTCGCTCTTTATGAGCGTTATGGCACCTGGGCGAGAGTGTCAAGGGAACATAATGTTCCTGAGACAACTGTTCGCAGTTACACTGTTCAAGGTAGCTACATCTCTTTACGCATAGCTCGCGCATTATTATCGTCAGAGCTGATAGAGAATAGCGTTTGGAAGAGTACTTCAGAGTTGTCGCGGCAAGGGGAATTATTTATTCCTCAATCAATAATGCTGAAACGTTACAAGAACGGCGGAAAATTATGCACAGGCCCGCTTCATCCACCTGAAGGAAAAATACTTCCGCTTGAGTCTTTTTATGTTCATCGTGGAACGTATCGCACCGGGAAGCTTTTCACACGTTGCAAAGATTGTGTCTTATTTCCTAGAGTACAGACACACGTAGACAACCACGGTTTTATTTCAATATCTAAGATCGCATTCGTATTTATAGAGCTTGAGCAGCGTCTTAGTCACACAGAAATATGTCGCCGCGCTGGTTTTAGTAAGACTATCTGGACTCGACTACAATATCAACATAATATACGTAAAAATACTGCTTATCGAGCGATAGTATTACTCAGACAAGCACGCAAAGAAGGAGCGATGCGAAATGGCTCTAACAGGAAGCAAGCTTCTTTTGCTCGTTATTGGAATTCGCTCCATCAAGAGCGTCTAGCTCAAAACAAGACTATAGGTTGGACTTAAATGCTTCCTGGTGGCTTTTGAGGTTTGGATGGTATTGCTCGATAATCGAGCATAACATCGTCTGGTGATGCGATCTTCATTTCTAACGCATAAAAATTTGCACAGCCGCGAGTTGCACGATGAACATAACGCCCCGTCCCAACCCATGCTGATTGCTTTTCGCTCCAGCGCCACCAAGCAGGATTGAGCGCAATCCCTGTGTTGTATGCTACCCAAGGTTGGAACCCTCTCGCTTCGAATAGCGTACGAGCGCGAGAAACATTGTAGTGTGGATTATAAAGGCGTTCTTCTTCTGGAGTGCCAACCTTATTAGCGGGGATGTTGATCTGGAAGATTCCAACGTCTCTGCTGAGGATCGTCTCTCCGTCGGCGGCGAGATTATCGTTGTACGCTCTGATGTAGCCCTGCGATTCGGCTAAACAGACAGCGACGGCAATAATCAGATTCTTGTCGCGCCATCCTGCTGCATAGCAGATGGAAGCGATTTCTCTTGGTTGAAGCTGTTGGCCTTGAAGGACTCCTCGCGCTGGCATCTATCTAGCTTAGCATGCTCTAGCTGTCGTCCAAGCATGCAAGCCTTGAACGCGGTAAGTTTTGAGGGCGGCGCGTAAGCTTTCGTGTGGGTTCTGCATGCGAAACGCAAAAGAGCGTACGCTTTCGTTTTCTCTTCTCCAGATAGCATTATTTTGCATCAATCCGTAAGATCCGCCATTAGTATCATAATAATTTGTGGCGCGAGGATTCAAGCCGCTTTCTTTGCGGGCTATGCATACCATTACGCGTCCTACCCAACCATTACCGAAATATTGATAGATTAGTTCTTTCATACGAATTTGTTCTTGCTCGCTGTTGCCTCCATAGTTTTCAGCTACAGCAACTGGACTTAAAAAAACAGCTAAGAACGCAGCAAGCGTGGCAGTTGAAAGTTTCAACTCCATCCTCCTCGTCTTGGTGGGAGCTAGCTCGTGAAAAAGATTTAGGCGGGCACGAGCCATGCCTGTATTAATTTGATATTTATTATAGCATGAAAAAATTCTTATGGCAACAAGGTAACTTTTGCCACGCTTACATATACGGTAATAAACCTATCGTTGGAACGATGGCACATGTGACACGTCGTGTTCATCAGCGTCGGCGTCTCATTGAGGGGCGTAATATGGTATGCCCACGATGCAAGAAGCCGCACGACATTCTTCAGTATGTGCCAATGCAGCTCATCGAAGAATTCGCTGAAGAGACGACAACCATTTACAAATGCCCTGATTGCCGTTGGTGCTTCGCGCCAGCGGACAAGCTTGTATTCGACTTATTGAAAGAGAGAACGGGAGGCGATGACGAGCGTTCTTGACAGTCAAATGAATGCCGAAGACTGGGAACCGTTAGTGTTTACAGAAGAGGAGGCAGATGCCTATCTCACTGTCGCGCTCTTCTCCGCGAAGACTGTTGGGCCAGAAGCACGCAAGAAACTTTCACCGCTCCTGCGCTTCTATGCTGGAAAGAGACATCCTTTCACTAGTTGCATACGAGACAACACGAAGCGTTTTGGAGCAGATCGCGCTCAGAAAACCTGTGCGGTGCTTAAGGATCTTATTCGTGGGACGACCAAGTGGCGTGGAGACGAACGTAAAAAGAGCCTCAGCGAAGATCCGACGCCTGAAGAAGTGGCCGAGTTCAATGCTCTTGTCGACGAGATCGGCCTTGAGTTGACAGAAGAGCAGGAGGAGGCGCTTCTCTCACTCGACGATGAACTCATCGCCGCCATGCTCGCTGATAGTGATGATCCTACCTCTGCCATTCCAGATGTAGCGAACTACCGTATGGGTGACATGCCGCAGACGTCATGTGCTGCGTGTAGGTGGTTCAGACAGTCATTTGAAGAAACGCCAGCTACATGTGCGCTTTGGCGTGATGACGTGACGCCAGAAATGTCTTGCGATTTCTTTTCTGGTCACGCCACGTTTTCTGAGGCAGGTGGCCTCAGCGAGTTCTATTTCGAAGGCACCCAAAGCGAAGATGGGTGGAAAGAAATCCTTCGCGAGGGCACTTTCAAAATGCGCCCTGGTCCGGGGCAGAAGCCGGTTCCTGTTCCGTTCCATGTACGACGAGATGGGCCATCAGACTGGAAGAAAAGTATTGTCTCGCTTCAAGAACTTGTAAACAATTTTAAAGCTGGCGCTATTCAGCATGTAACGATTCCAACGTCACATGATAACAAAGTTACAGAAAATACAGGCTTTATTGATGATTTAGCCATTGTTGACCGTGAAGATCCGAACACAGGAAAGAAGATTGCAATACTTCGCGCCAAGCCACGTTTTACTGAACCTGATATCGAAGGTAAAGTGAAACGAGGTACAATTGCTAATACAAGCGCAGGAATTGTTTTTGATTATTTGAACAAAGAGACGGCACAACAATTTGGTGCCGTTATTGATCATGTTGCACTCACAAACAAACCATGGATCGGCGGATTAGTTCCGTTTGGTAGCGCTAATATGACTGAAGGAGAAGTTGTTTCACTGGTGCTCTCGGAAGAAGAAGAGCCAGTTGAACCTCCAAAACCTGTAAAAAAGCTTTATGTCGTCAAGAAAACACGCAACTCCCGAGGAGGTGAGTCAAGAGTGAGTAGTACAGAAGTTCAGTTTACAGAAGAGCAAGTTCAGCAAATGCATGAAGAATTGCTGAATCTTCGCGCACGCGTTCAGGAAGATCGCGTAGAGAAGCTCGTCGGGCGTTGGCAAGGAAAGTTCCCGCCCGCGACAGTCGAGATCGCGAGACAGATGCTGATGGCTGATGATGGCGAGAGAACATTCAACTTTACAGAGCAGAACGGACGTTCTCGGACAGAAGTAGAGTTGACGTTAAGTGATGTCGTCGAACGGATCATGGATTCGGTCCCTGATGACGCTTTTGTCAATCTGACTGAAGGCTCGGTATCAGATCGCGATAACGACAATACGCCGCCTCCTGTGGGGGTGCTAGAAGAGAATCTGACAGAGGCAGAGAAGACATTCCGCGCACACGCCTTCCTTCATGGAGAAGCGGAAGCAGCGGAATATCTTGGTCTGGATGAAGCAGGAGTAACTCAGATCAAGGCTTCGATTGCCGACAAAATGGGCCTGGCGGAAGAGTAGAGAGGAGGTGAGGTGAATGCCCTTTAACGTGCAACAGTCAGCACAATGGGACGACAAAGAAATCTTGAAATTTCCTGTTGGTCTTGGTGCTAAAAAGTCGATCGTCATTGATGCGATGGACTTTAACATTCCTGCAGATGGCAGTAGGTATGTCGTACCTGCGGGGACGCTATTGCGTATTTCAGCAACAAATGTCGATAAGCATGTTGAATATAAGGGAGCAGGAAAAATCGACGGGGTTCTTGCAAGGCCCGTTGATCTACTGTCTAGGAACACGGCCTCCTCGGAGCCTGCGCCTATGTTCTTCTTCGGTTGCGTCTTTGCGACGCAAGCACTTGTCAACTTCACGCTGTACCTCAGTGCAATCATGGAAGGTACAGATGGTGCCTCATTGCGGGCATTTAACAACTTCGAGTAGGGGAGGAGGTGAGTAAACCGTGGCTAATATTATCGACTTCGACCTGTGGGATCAAGCGACCCTAACTGATGTAATCACCAAGCCGCTTCAGCGAAAAACGGAAACAAGGGACGGTGTTAGGCTGGGTGATGTAATCGCTCCGCTCACGCCGCATCAGGAAATGCAGGCGAAGCTTCGTGTAGCTGATGTCAAGGCATTCGGTAAGGGTCAGTTCCGTGCTCCGGCCGCTACGCCGCCGCTGTTCAAGACAGCGCTAACGTGGCGCGAAGAAATCATCGGGCTGGTGCTTTTGGACGAAATGGAGCAGATCGACGAGGAAGACTGGCGGAAGCTCAACTCTTCCGACCCGAATGTGCGAAAGTCGTCCGGGAACGAGTTGGTAATTAGAGGCGAGATTGCACGGCTGCGCAACGAGCGTCTCACAGAGGCGATGCGCTGGGCAGCTTTTTCTGGCGCTCTGGTTATTACTTATCCGACTGGGGACAAGCTTCATATTGATTATGGGCTCCCCGCAGGACATCAGCCGACAGCGTCGACTCTTTGGTCGGATGTTGCTAATGCTGATCCAGTTGCCGATGTTCAAGCGTGGTCAGAAAAGATCGCTGATGATAGCGGTTTTTATGGTACGCGATTGCACATGGGTTCCAAGGTCTGGGATTATTTGATTCGCAATACGAAGATCAAGGAAATAGTTACATGGAACGAGCCGCGTTCATATCCCAAGCGTCCGACTAAGCAGCTCATTCTTGAGGTCTTCCAGAGCTTCGCAGCGCAGGTTGATGTTGTCATCTACGATCAGGGCTATCGCGATGTTGGTGTCACTGGAGAAGCTGCTTCTCAGGTAACGCGCTATCTGCCTGAAGATCACGTACTCCTAACTACTGATTACGTGCTCGATGGACAGCGGATTGCGGAAACGCTGGATGGTCCAGTGACTGTTTCAACTGGATACAACACGACTGCAACAAGGGTCGGTACGCAAGCTGAAGTCATGCTTGATCATATGAGCAAGACGCATTTCTTACGGCTGGCCTCGGCCAGAATTCCTCGGCTGTTGATGCCGGAGACATTCGTTTGGGCAAAGATCGCATGAGCACGACGACAGAAGAACACACGATGGATAACTATCAAGTACTTATTGATACGTATTTACCTCAACCATTGCAACAGTTTGATGATGGGCGTGAAGAAACGCGTAATGTGTTTCGAGCAGCTGGTACTGTTATCACTGGTCAGCTGATTGCTTCTTTTTACAAAGAGGCTTATAACAAAGGTGATGCACATGTGCGTAGTTTGATCAAGAAGGTTTCCGATCAGGAAGCTGATCAGATCGCGCAACAAAATGAACGAATCTCGAGAGAAGTGCTTCTACCTCCTGAATATGATTTGATGAAGGCAGCTGAGATTTTGCAAGCAATCTCTAGCTGGGATGATCTTGAGCTAGCTGCAGCAAAAGCGCACGAAGAAATACATGAGCAGCGCATCACGGTCATGGAAGCACTATCAAATGCAATCGAGAAGAAAGCGAACAAGGAGGAATAATGGCAGAAGGAGATGCGCACGAATCAAGTCCTGCGCGTCATCTGACTCCAGAAGCAGAAGCTGTTGCTGGAGAAACAGGTCGGCGGGCAGGGCAGCCCGAGCCGCCCAAGCCCAAGAAGCTAAATAAAGACGAGGCAAAGAAGTAGGTACAATTGGGAGCCGTACTTGACATAGTCCGCAGATATATTCCAGCGAGCTATGATGCCATGCTAAGGGCGACTGCGTTTGGCCCTGTTGATGGGTTTCAAGCTCATGCTGATTATGTCAAGTTTCGGCTGTTTGCAACAGCTCCAGCAGCTTCTTTAGAAGCGACTTCATATGATCCGATGTTATTGGAGTTTTTGGGCAAGCTGACAGCAATGCGACTGATTCCGCCTGCAATCGACTTTTGGGGTAATCAGAGAATAAGCGTCGATATTGAAACAGGCACACGGAATGAGCGAGTTATGTTTCCTGAAAGACGAGCGCAGTTGTGGGAACTCTATAAACGACTCGCAGAAGAAACAAAAGCCGATTTCATCGAACTTCGCGGACTTTACGACTTCGTGATGAGAGGTGGATTGACAGGAATCACGCCTGCCGTCGGCTTTGGCTCAGGAGATAAGATAACTCCTGACCCGCGTGACTTCGGCGGACCGTTCGATGATAAAGTTGTGGAAACTACCGCTGTCATTGGATCGATAACTTAGCGATGACCATGCTAGTCGGTACTGAACTTGGGCTTGAAGTAATTGGTAGAGCAGCAATTGTCGTTTTAAAGCAGGATTTGAATGATGCTTTGTCCGACATTGAAGCTGAATGGACAGTTCGTGATGGACAGTTTGCAACTGATATGGGAATTCCCGCCTTTTCAGTCGAACTCGAACCAATTCCTGACGGAAGTTTCTATCACGGAAGAATTCCTTCACTAGTTGAAGCCTCCGTTGATCTTTATCCAAATGCTTGTGCATTTGCTTATAGAGCGGCGCCATTCGCAGATAGTGATGCTGATCATATAAATGAGTTCGAAGTTAATCTCGATGTAGAAGTTATGGTCAAATCGCTCACGAGCGAAGAAGAAGTAAACAGCAGAGCCCAGCGCACACTAGAAGCAATTCACCGTGTTCTCTCTGAACGCGCCACTTTAGACGGTTTAGTGGTTAGGATTGTGAATACGCCGACAGTTGAGTTGAGTGATGTTTTTACAAGGCCGGAAGAGCTGGGGGTAGGAACGGAGTGGTTCTGGCAAGGGGCTAGACTTCGTTATATGGTCTATAAACCAGTATTACTCTGAGAAGTTGTATGACTAAATTTGTGCTAACAAGCGAGAGTAAAAGAGGAGGTGAGTAAAGAGTATGCCTGATTTCCATCGAGTAGATATCTCAGATGATACCTTCATTCGTGGTGCCGCCCGCTTTCTATGGGCTGCACTGACAGTGAGCTTTCCGTCCAACATCAGTCAGGTCATCAACTTGTCTAACTATAACGCGATGACAAACTGGAACGATCTTGGCGCAACGAAGACGGGTGTAGCAATCACTGTCAACAATACGGAAGAAGTTTTCGACGTTGATCAGCTCTACGGCGAAATTGATTCACAGCCGACTTCATGGGAAGCCTCGATTGCAACTGCACTTGCTGAAGTGACGCTAGCGAGGTTCCAGGTTGCCTGGGAGGGTGGAACGATTTCCACCAGCGGTGGTGAGTCACGGATGGGCTTTGGTCAACCGCGTACCTATACGCGGAGAATGATGGCTGTTGTTCATCAGCGAACGAATAACAAGCTGCGTGCATTCGTGTTTAGGAAGGCGCAGCGAGCTGCGCAAGAATCAACGATTACGTATGCGAAGACTGGTGATCAGCAGACGATTCCTGTGCGCTTCCGTGCATTGGCTGACTCGTCAATCGCTGACGAGAAAGACCGGTTGGGAGTCATCTTCAACCAGGACTAGTACTTAACTGAACCCACAATGCATTTGTTCTTCGCAAAAAACTAAACGATATAGAGCGGGTGCAGCTAAAGGCGCACTCACTCCCCGCAGACTAGCAAAGGCAGTCAGACGGGAGGATTACCTTGATGGTAGGGCTCAGCAAGACCGGGAGCGTCCGCCACAAGGCGGGCGCTCCCTTTATGCAATAAATAGTTATGCCAGATTACTTTATTGAAATAGGTGGTACAGCATTCTTCGGCCGCGGCGTTGGCGGAAGACAACTGAGTGGAACAGGAGAGTATGAACGTGGTCTGCTGATTAGGAAAGCATTGGAAGACATAGGCGATGAGGTTCGAAAAGAAGCTCGTCGTCGAGCTGGTAAACGGAGTGGAGCACTTGTTGAACGCGGGATTGATGAGACTCGAGTCACGAAGTTAAGACCATCTACGTGGGAGTTGCGAGTAGGGCTGCGGCGCCATCCTCGTCACGGGATCTGGCATCACGAAGGCACAGGTATTTATGGAGCGCATAGAACACCAATCTTTCCTGCGCGTCCTGGGGGCGTGCTGAGATTCGTGAAGCCAAGCGGAGAAGTTGTATACGCGCGCTGGGTTCGTGGACAGAAACCAAACCCATTTATGCGAGAAGCAATTATGGTCGTTGGCAGTACTTATGTACCAGCGCGATTACGTATGCTGAGCGCAGAATTGGATAGAAAATTCTTCTTTATACCAAGAGTATTTTGAGAGGAGAAACGTGACTGAGGGCAGCGAAGCGGTAAAGAATATTACAGAAACGCTGGCTAGCATTTCTCCCGTAGTTGAAACTAGGGAGATTCTACTTGGTCCATCAGGACTACAACGAACATACCGTCAGCGCCCACTTAGCTATATGGGAAAGCTTGAACTCGTTGGTCTACTTGGACGCATGATGGTGAAAGCGCGACAAGAAGGTGTTTCATTCGACGATGTCTTTGACGTGATAGAGAACACTGGTGAGACAAGTAGCGATGTTGATAGAGTTTTAGGAGTAGCAGGACATTTACTTACTTATGCTCCTGAACTTATCCGCGAACTATACGCACTTGCATTAGGCGTTCCTCGAGATGAACGTCAGCTATTTTTTGATCTACTTGATTTGCATCCAGATGAAGGCGGTCTTTCTGACGACGAAGGATTCGCAGTCTTAGAAACATTCGTAGCTCAGAATATGGATGTGTTGAAGACTTTTTTCGTCGAACGGATTCAACCGATGATCGAGCGAGTGAGAGGGATCACTCCGCAACAGGAAAACCGAGAATCACGGCGATCGACGCGCTCGAAGCGTACTCAGCCTCGCATGGCGAGACAGTAGAGGATCTGCTTACATGGTATTGGCGTCGTTTCGAATCGTTTTATGCCGCTTTTTCTCGAAGAGAGGTAGCAGAGGAGATGCATGTTAGACGCGAATCAATGGTGACAGGACTTTATGCAAATCCAAATTATGATTCCTCTAAAAAAGATCTGCGCGGAGAGATGTTGCGACGCATTGATGAGCATTACGAAGAAGCACTAACTACTCTTTATGGAGCTGTTCGCGAAGAAGAAAGAGATGAGAATAATCCATTCCTTGCAGCAATTAATATGCCAGAAGTTGATGAAAAACTGAGCGAAGAAGAGCTAGAAGCTCTACGCACCAAGCCATATGGTGGAGATAATGACGTCGATCAAACTTAGGCGGTAGTAAAATAAATCGCGAACACGTTATATCGGTCATTATCCGCGGCGTTGACCTTTTCTCCAGCAAACTTGCTCCTGGGTTACGCAAGGTACGCGAAGGAGCTAAAGATGCTCATACATCTCTCGAAGAGTTTCGTGATGGTCTTCGAGGAAGCGATGTAGATGTCGAGCGCAACCGAGTTGTACTCGATAGATTTAACGAAACTGTGCGCCAGTTGCGTGGCAATGTTGAAAGCATCGGTGAAGCGCTAGATAGATTTAGAGGACGAGTAACTGGCGCTACAGCAACGGAGCGTCATGAAGAAGTAATGTCTAGTCAGATTGCAACATTGCGAGCGATTAGACAACAAACATCTGAATTGCGTGGATTTCGCTCGGAACTACAACGTACTAATCGAATATTGACTGATCATGGGGGGATTGTATCAAGTGTTACCGGACGACATAGAAATCTTGGTAGAGCTTTAAGAGATAATCGCGGCGAGACATTTGGCCTTTCTCGCAATATCGCCAACCTTATCATTGCATTCGGATTGCTGCTCGTACAACCGATTACAACGATGCTTCTTGGAATCGCTGGCGCTCTTACTGCCGTAGCTAGCTCTGCGATTATCGCCGCTAAAGCTCTGGCCGGTGTCGGAGTAGGAATCGTGGGTCAGCTAGTTCCTGTTGTCGGAATTCTTGGTACAGCTCTCCATCGTATTCAGTCTGTCACTAAAGCATTTGATTTGCTACAGCAGTCGCAGCAACGAGCTGCGGATGATACTGCAGATGCAGCTGAACGTCAGCGCGATGCGCTTGATTCTTTGGCTTCCGCGCAAGAGGGTGTTGTTGCTGCTGCTGATGGCCTGCGTGATGCACAGAAAGAACAAACTCGCGCGCAAGAAGGACTTATTGCAGCGCGAGAGGAAGCACGTCGGCAGCTCGAAGAACTGGCTCGTAGCGAGCGAGAAGCTCAGATGGCTGCAGAAGGAGCGGCTCTCACGCAGACGGAAGCGCGGTTGCGCCTTCATCGTGCTCTGCGTGAAGGAGGCTCCGTTGAGATCGCTCAAGCGCAGTTAGGTGTTGGCGAGGCTGATATCTCTGCTAGCAGGCTTCGAGGCGCAGCGCAACGAGCAGCAGGCGAATTCTCTGAAGCGACTAAGCGAGGAATCCGTGAATCTGACGCTGTTCTAGCAGCTCGCGAACGGCTGGAAGCAGTGGATAGGCGAATCGCACAGGCAACGAGAAGTGCGACATCAGCACAGAGGCAGCTGGAAGGAGCAATGCGAAATGTTGCTCGTGCTGCCGAGAATCAGAATGCTGTACAAGAGAACCTTAGACGAACGCTAGCTGATCTCAGCACTCGAGAACGTTCTCTTGTAGCGACGCTTGATCGAGTGCAAACGCACTTCCAACGCGTTTGGCGCCCCATCACAGACATTATCGTCGGAGCGCTTGAAGGAGCATTGCTTCGGTTCGAAAAGCTACTCGACGATACACGCTTAATCGGATCTCTTGAGTCTTTAGCTCGAGCGCTAGCAAATTCAATCAAGCTTGTTGTCGATGCATTGACGACACCGGCGATGCGTGATCTATGGGGGCAATTGATCAAAGAAGCAGCGAACAATGTTCCTCTTGTAGCACAAGCATTTGCAAATATTGCTGAATCCTTACTGAGAATTTCTGTAGCTGCAGGACCGTTAATTAGAGATTTGCTACAGGGGTTTGAACGACTTACTGCTCGTTGGCGTGATGCTGCTAAAGATGGCGAAAAACTAACTTCTTTCTTCAGAGAAGCAGCCGTGCATGTTCATGGCTGGCTAAATCTTTTTGCTGCTTTCTTCCATCTTATTGATGCAATCGTTAACGCCGGTGCTCGCACAGGGCTTAATTTAATAGAACGACTGACTAATGCGTTTGAACGCTGGACAAAAGGTATTCGAGAAAACGGTCCAGCTGTTCAAGAATTCTTCCGAGGCGCTGAGCAAGTAGCGCTTATTTTTGCTCATACATTAGAAAATATTGGAAGAGCCGCAGGAGAACTATTTAAGCCTGATGAAGTTGTAGCATTCGGTGAATTCTTAAATTCTGTAATGATTCCTCCATTGATTACAGCAGCACGGTTAATCGGAAACGTTGTTACTACTGTTTCTCGTTTCTTCCTTGCTAATAAATGGGCCAATGAAACGCTTCAGTGGGCTGCCGCTATAGCCCTGCTTGGTAAAGGTATTGAACTTGCAACTTTCTTGTTTTTTGGTCTGTTTAACGTTATTAAGAGAAATCCATTTGTTTCATTTATTGCGCTCTTGGTGCTTTTGGAAGATAAGTTCAAAATTTTTACTAATTTCTATGAATGGATCAAAGAACAAAGCGTCATAGTTAAAGCTGCTTTTGTTGCAATGGCGTATGCGATGACTTCTGCTCTTATTGGAGTAGGCGTAGCTTGGATTGCTTTGAAAATTAAAGCAATTTCTTCAATTATTACTACTAAAATTGCAACAGTAACTGCATTTAGAGAAATGCAAGCGGCAGCAATACTTGCATTGACGCAAATTCAGTTTGCTGCAATTCGCACAGGAAATATCATGGTAGCACAAGCTGCTGCTGCTCAAATAGCTAATATACGCGCTGCGAGTGCAGTTAAAGCTGCTTGGCGGGCAGCACTTGTTGCTACTGCTTGGGGAGCATTAATACTTGCAGCTTCAATAGCAATCGAACAGATAATTCTACATTGGGATAGATTTAAGTTATATGTCTCAAATATTATTCAGAGTATACAAGTGCTCTGGGATAATCTCTGGAAAAATCTCCTTGGCATTGTAAATCTTGGTATCTACGCAATGCTGCTTGCTATACGCGGGCTCGTTGAAGGACTGGAGCGAGCACTAGGCTGGATTCCTGGTATTGGCGGCAAGATCAAATCTGCACTTCAAAGTGTTGAAGATTGGATCGACGGCTTCCGCGAGCGCGGCGTCAGTCTGCTGAGACACACAGGCGAAGAGATGGCCTCAGCTTGGGGCGATGAACTCTCACAGATGACGCAGGACGCTGAAAGCTATGGCATGGAGGCTGCTGACGCTTACGGCAAGACCTATCACGACAGATTGATCGAATGGATGAGAACTACGCGAGCTGGTGCAGATCAGGAAATGGCAGGGGCAGGAGCTAGTGTTGATTATGGACGAGCGGCAATCCCTCCAGGTGGTCCAGGCGAAGAGAGAGCTACACAAGTCAGAAACTGGCTACAAATTCCATTCCTTCGCTTTGTCGCCACACAAGATCAACAAGCAGTGCAGATCGTTGATGTAACTAAAAAAGTATCTGAGTTTCATAGTGGTCAAACTCGTACATTTATTACAGCGCTCCTCAAGCGTATTGAGGCTGGAGAAAAACTAAGCAGCGAAGAAAGAAAGATCCTTCAAGAAACAATAGGAAAGATAAGCCTTGCTCAAGCAAAGCCAGAACAACTTGATCGTCTCGAGCGAGCGCTTCGAAAAACTGCTGAAACCGGAGAAGTAATAGCAACAATTCGTCGTGGACAAGGCGCAAATGTTGCCGAATTTGTCCCTGGCGGACCTCGTGTTTTTCTCGACACGCTTATTAAAACAATTAAATCTGGATATGCTGTAGGAGCAGCGGAACGAAAGCAAATTACAGGAGTCTTAGGAAAAACTACGGATGTCACTAAGCTGCCTGAAATTGCTGCTCATCTACCAACTACTACACTTGATCGTCTCGAGCGAGCGTTAAGAAAAACAGCTGATGAAGACAGTATTAGTTTTTCTTTAGCAATGAACAGGGCGCGCATTGCGCTCGACAAGCAAGCTGAAGCAGCTGAGCTGTATTGGAAGGCAACGCTACGACAAGCTAATCAAAGCACTAAAGCCGCCGAACTAGAAAAACGATTTCCAAGACTGTCCATTGCTCCATCAGTTGATCGCGCTGGTGTCTCCACCAAAGATGTGACACTTGCATTCGCAGAACGAATAGCTGAAATGGTCAACCAGAAACTTACTATCGGAACTGGTACATCCCATAGCAAATTAGTAAAGGGATCTAATAGAGTATCACAACATTGGACAGGAAATGCTGTTGATATTCCCGCCGAAGGCGAGCAGCTTACTCTTCTTGGTCAAACAGCACTTGTTGCAGCAGGAATGAGCCCCGCAAGGGCGCGAGCAAGGAAGGGTGGCGTTTTTGACGTTGGTGAATATCAGATTATCTTTAATACACAAAATCACTATGATCATCTTCATGTTGGTGTTCGTGATACTGCTACGCCTGCAGGTGGTGGAGCAGAATCATCACAGGTGGCAGTTTATCGCGCTTTAGCAGAAAAGGCTGCCACAGTACGCGGCATTCCTCCAGAATTATTTACAGCTCTTATTACGCAGGAATCGGCTTGGGATCCGCGCGTTATGTCCAAGAAGGGAGCTGTAGGCCTCGCTCAAATTCATCTTCCTAGCCATCCTAATGTAACTCGTAAACAAGCTGAAACTCCAGCTTTTGCGCTCGACTGGGGGGCAGAATATCTCGCTAGTTTGCACAAGAAATTTGGTCGTTGGGACCTTGCTCTTGCAGCCTATAATCTTGGCCCTAATGCGGTAGGGAAAAAGGTTCCACAAGCTGCTCGCGGCTATGTCCAGAATATTCTCGACCTCGCCGGTCCACTTACGACACCAATGACCACCACGCCGCCTCTTTCAAGTGTTTCACTGCCTACAGGTGGTGGTACCGCACTGTCTACAGGCGGCATTACACAAACAGCTATTGGACTCAGAGGCGTCGAGGAACTTGCTCCAAAACGCTGGAGTGCTGTACTAGAAGCGTCGATCAAAGGAAATAAACAAGCAGAACTAAAAGCTTTGCGATCAGTAGAAGGATTTCTTCGGCGTCGAGAGGAAGCAGCTAAGGGTAATGTCGAGTTATTGACCGAACTCGATCGAGCACTAGAAGAAGTAGCATTACGTATTACTTCTCTAACTAGTGATTCCAAGCGCACTGATGACACAAGCAAAACTGAACTACAACAACTGCGAGCTTTTGAAACTACTCTTCGCCAGCAAGTTAAAAAGACTACAGGAGAAGAACGAACAGAGTACAAGAGAGCGCTTGATCAGGTACAAGCACAAATTGCAGACTTGACAGGTACTGGTACTTCTCGTCGAGAACCAGACCCTTCTGGTGGACTTGCAACAGCAAAAGCGATTAAGGAAGCCCTCGAAAAGCGAATGACACGCTTGAAAGTTCCTGAGCGCTTTGAGCAATTCTTGGATGCTCCAATTGAAGAGTTTCTTTCACAGCTTGAACGTCTAAAGCCAACAGCTCTTAACTTTCTCGGATCACTGACGAACTTCTTTGCTGTAGCAGAACAGCGACTTGCTGATTTCTGGGCAGATTTGGAAGTGATGCGTGGAGAATTAGAGAGGAAGGCACGTATAGCTGGTTTGCAGATCAAGGATATAGGAGTAGCAGCTCGAGATATTCTTTCTGGTCGTCGAAGCATCGCAGATGTACTTTCTACCCTCGGTAAAACGACAGCGAAAGTTCTGGAACAGCAATCTGAAAGCCTTATTGCTGAACTGCGTTTGCTCGAGAACGAGCACAACAAAACTGCCAGATTGATAGAAGAAACACAGCAAAAGCTGACTTCGAAGGGGCTTACTCAGACAGCGAAGACAAGGCTGAAGTCGGAACTAGAAACTCTCACTGGCGAGCTAGGAAAAATTAGCGATGCGATTCTAACGAATATCGACGAGCAAGCAAAAATAGCTTCAGAACTATTCCAAGAGCAGATTACAAAAATAACGCGCTCGATCGATATAAGAGAACAGGCTGCATCGTTGAGACTTTCAATTGCGCGTATTTTCAATTTGCCTGGAACAGATTTGGCGGCGCAGGCTTCAGCCAACGAAGCGCGACTGGGAATCCTCAGGGAGAAAGCTCGGCAGCTTCTTTCTTTGCCCGGTATGGGTGTGTTCTTGCGCGACTTTTTGACCGCCGCAGGACTCAATATCTCGGCGCTCGGCTTGGCGGAAGGTGGACGCGTAGATGCTAAGCCAGGCGGCACTCCTAAGCTGCTTGGCGAAGGAGGGTATGCGGAGTACGTGATCACGACTGACCCCGCTCAACGCTCGCGCATGAAGCTGCTGGTGGGGCACATGCTTGCTGAGATGGGTGACCGGGAGACAACTACCAGGCTTGTCTCCGCGAAATCGAGCCCAGTTCAATTGCTAGGGCTAGCCGAGGGGGGCAGAGTGGCCGCAGCAGCGCCAGCTCCCAAGGAGCGTTCGCGTGAACGTCTCGACGTGCGCTCGCAGCGTGTAACAGAGAAGCTTCTCGATCTTGCTTCCCGTGAGTCACTCCGTTCATCAGAAGGCGCGCGATTGCGTTTCGTCGCGCGGGAGCTGACACGTTCTTCTCGCGTTGGCTCGGCTTGGGCGATGGAGCGATTTGCAAGCAAGACGGCAGTTGAGCTAGCCACTGTCGCGCGACGACAGGAGCGGACAGGCGAGAATGAGACAGCACTGGAGCTACGAAAGCTCTCGAGCGAGATAAGGCGAGTCAGTGAAACGCGACAGATCGTTCAAACCACTGGCAGCGGTCTGCCTAAGCTGGCTGAGGGAGGCAGAGTGGCGCCTCATGTAGCAGCAGCCTCTACGTCTCGGACTGAACGCAGAAGCTCGGAGACGACGAGACATGTGCGCTCTGTCGCTGAAGGGCTAGCTGAGCTTGTCGATTCTGGCGCTCTGAAAACATCAGAAGCATCGAGACTCAGGCTTGTTTCTCGCGAATTTTTGCGTTCTGCAACATCTGAGACTGTTGCTACTCGTCCTGGCGTTCTCGCTCGACTTGCTCGTACAGTTGGAGGTCAGCTGACTCAACTTTCGAAGAGGATCAGTATTGGTCAACATCGTCGCTTTGCCGATACAAGTGAAATACGAAAACAGCGCCGTATCAGCGAGCAACGCGATGAAGCAAAGCGTGTGCGAAAGGATGAATTTAGCGGCAGAGATTTTCTAAAACTGGAGAAGCTCTCAGCGAATGTTAGTGCAACTGCGCGAGAACTTGTTGTACTTTCCCGTCAGGTAGCAAAACCTTCTGGACTTGCGAGCGGTGAAAGAGTCTCATCGAAGCCTGGCGGTATTCCTTATCTTCTAGGCGAAGGTGGTTACTCTGAATATGTTCTAAGTACTGATCCTCGCCAGCGCAATCGAACACTGAACCTCATGCGTCGGTTCATGATTGAAACTGGTCAAGTCGGACAAATCAGTAACATTTATCAAACAGGGCGAAGGAAATTCGAAGATATGTTCTCTGTTCCCTCTGGTGCTTCTCCTGCCATTCCCTTCGTCATGCCTTCCCCGCAAGAGATCGCTAAAGGGATTGCCGCTGCCGTCACACTTCCTTCTGGCGGCGGACGTGGACCTAGCGCAGCAGCTGCCGGTGGAGCAAGTTGGACTCCCGGAACACCGACTCTTGATGTCTCGACTGCTACTTCTGTTGGTGCGCCTACACAAGAGCAAGCTGAAAGCGCGCAGAACGATATCGTTGCTGTACTTCGTGAGATCGCTGAATTGTTGCGTGATCAGAAGGATCTTCAAGAAGCGGCAAATCAAGAGAGAATTGATACTGTGACTCGTGCGGCAGATCGAGAAATATCTCTGCTTAGTGTCTCTCAACAGATTGCACAATTAACTGGAAATACTGTTGAGCAGATCAGACTGGTTGGACAAAAAAGTGAAACGCTAATCAAACAGTCTCAGGGTCTAAGTGAATTGTTCTCGTTGCCAGGACTAACTGAAGATCAGACTGCACAACTTACTCTTGCTCTTAAGCAAATTGATTCTCAGATATTGCAAAATAATCGAGAAATTCGTCAGCTACAACTTGATCAAGTCAATCGTCAGTCACAAGTTGATCTAAGAAGTGTGGAATCTGATATTAGACTTGCTCAGATTAACGAAGATCAGACAGCGCAGATTAGCGCTCTTAATGACAAAATGTCTATTCTCATCTCTCAGCGTGACCAACTGAGAATAATTTCAGGGCAAGATCTTGGGAATGAGCTAGCACAAGAAACCGCACAACAGATTAAGGACCTAGATGTTGATATTGTCAGCATTGTAAGTGAAATCAGAGAGCTTGGTGGATCTGGAGCAATAAATAAAGAAGCAGAACGGTCACTACGTTTGAATTCGATTGTTTTCCGTATTGCTGAATTGAATCAAGATCAGGTTGGTCAAATCACAGCACTAAACGAGAAAAATACAATTCTCGTTAAGCAGCAAACTGGCTTACGCGAGTTGCTTGAATCCTCGCGTACACAAGCAGAACGAGAGCGTCTTTCTGATGCAATTATGCAACTCGATCTTGATATTCTGGAAAACTCGAAGCAGCTACAAGCGCTTCAGGGTGGTCAACTGCAGACATTCTCTTCGAGGGCTTGGCAATGGTTCAGGCAGGCTGTCTTTACAGGAATGGGCGGGTTACTGACTCAGTTTCAGGTGCCTCCTCAAGCAGAAACAACACAAGCAACAGAATCCACAAGCGCGTCTGCGCTTACGAAGAGTACAGCTACTTCCCCAGTGATGCTTGTCGTAGAAGGCATCAATGATGCTATGCAGACTGTTGGTACCAGCATAGATAAGTTCGCTGAGACGATCAGTTCTAACATTGAACTGATCTCCAATAATCAGTTTTATCTTCCTGGTCGCTCAGCGGTAGGTGCGCCAGCGAATGAGATGGTAGGTGATATGAATTTAAGAACTGACATGTTCATAGACCAACGCTATATACCATCATCTTCTGACAATACAAACATTAACGAGAATCTTACTCTCAATATTACCAGTCCTACTGAAGTCGCTGATCCTGTTTATTTGGCTAAACGAATTGCATTTGAGAGGAAAACCAGGCGATGACACAGTTGTTGTCAACAAAACATCTACCTGGATATGGTTATGGCATTGAAGGTCTAGGGGCTTTCTGGGAATATAACGGACTCATCCTAAACGATCGTCGCTATCCTGATAAATATAGATTGATAAGCATCGCTGGTCTTGATGACGCCGATATTCGAGGTGTTTCCGTGAACAATCCATCAGCGTGGGGAGAAACACCTCTGAACACGCTTTATGGTGGAAGAACAATCGTGCTAGAAGGGGTAATTGAGGCAGGTAATCTTTTTAAATTGCGAGATATGCAAGATGATTTACGTCGAGCATTTAGTGAACTACACGAAGCGCCTCTCTACATTCGAACTGATCGTCCTGGATATCAAGAACGTTTCTTCCGCTCTCAGTCTAAGAACGATTTTCAGTTTTCTCAAGGAGGATCAATAGTAACCATGGGCGGGGGAGAGGTCGTTCGCTCGACCAATGCTGTTGTGTCGGGAATCGTAACTGCAGCAGACAGACGCTACGTTGATGTAGATACATATGCGTGTTTTCTTACTGGATCAAACTCATCTAGTTCTCGTTATGGCGTTATTGTTCGTGCAATTAATCAGTCAAACTATATCGTAGGTTACGTTGACGGAGCCAATGGAGATCTTATTATTGCAAAATGTGTCAATGATGTGCTTACCACTTTAAGTAATAATTCATCAGGACTTATTATCCCATCTAATGGATTGTTGTGGGTGCGCTTAAGAGCAGAGGGAAACAACATTACAATTGAATTTCCTGCAACTCCCTGGATTGGTGCAGCAAAAGAACCAGAAGATTTCTTAGGTGTTTTTGGTACACACGGCACACATACCTTAACTGGCGGGGATGCAACTACATTCGGATCAGGTGTTCGTGGATATGCTGGTTTATACTGGAGATCATCAAGTGTCGCAGAAAAGCTTTATCTACTGCGTACCAGACCGCGACCTAGCGGAGACAGAGTAATATTTTGCAGAAAAAGCGCCCCAATAGTGATGGATGAAAAGCAGGAAGACTTTACCTTCACTAGAAAATTTTTAGTGACTTTACGCTCTGCTCTCCCTACAATTCAAGCAGCAAAAATGTCTGAGCATAGTCAAATATTTCCACCTTCTCCGTATACATTCACTATTGAAAACGCTGGAACAGTTGCTGCATTACCTCTAATTAGACTTCACTTTCCGCAAAATGATTCAAGAATTACCAATTTAAATACCGGAGAAGTTTTTTCACTCACTGGTGCTCTGACTAATCCAGGATACTGGGAAATTAATAGTGCTAACAGAACAATATTTGAATATTCTCGTAGTCCCTCTATAGTTTACAATAAATATGGCATCATAGATGAAGGATCAATATGGCCTGTTATTTTTCCTGGAAAGTCAACATGGCGTCTAGAAACTGGACAGAATGATGTAAGCTTTGAGTTCGTTTGGCGTGATTCCTGGATTTAGAAGGGAGAACATTATATGGCGTCATCTCTAATATCTACACTTACTATTCCAGATCCTGGAATGCATTGCCATTTTATGGCGTTAGCAGGAAGCAGAATATGGGTGCTCTATAATTCAGGATCCAACTTAGAATTACGGTATTATGATACTAACTGGTCTGCCCCTATCGTTTTAAGCGCAACTTTTAACCGCTTGCCAGTTGGCTTGGAGATTTATAATGATGGTGGAACATATCGTTTGCGGGCTCTTTATGCTGGTGGCAATAACGCGTATATCAGTCTTTATATTAGGTCTATTAACGGTGGTGTAAATACAGGTACGCCTACTTCGCCAACGGCAGAATCAGTGATTCAAAGTGGAGGAGCAAACCCAGATCAAGGAACTTCTTGGGGGTATGCATTCTCTTCTCCGTCAGGAACAAACCCTCGATTGTGGGTTATTGGAAAAAAGTGGACAGCTATAGGAGTGACAGAAACTCGGGCTTGGTATGTTTCCTTAACAGGAACAACAGCAGACACTGGCTCCAACTGGGTTTCGACAAACTTTACGAATCTTGGCGCCAACTCTCCTTCTGGTATGCATGGGGTTGGCACTTATTGGACCATCGGCGGAAGTCCACGAGTAACACTACTTTTTGGAGCTGATACGACTCCTGCTATGTGCGAAGCTGTTACTTTCGACCCAAGCGTCGCAACGCCATCGCCTCCAGCTCCTACAAGCAACCTTTTTTCGTCGGCGTCGATGGATTGGGACGATTGGAATATTACTGGGCCACAATTATCAATTGCTTCGCCTGATAATAATTATATCGTTGCATGCGTACGAGATAGAATTAATGGAACAATTGAATTGTGGAAAAGTGTTGATGGTATTACGTGGACGCAGCCTAATGCTAACTGGCAAGGAATAGTCGCCGGACGTCATGCTCTCACAAAATCAAGTACCAATCTTTATCTTCTTCATACTGTAAGCTGGGGAGATCATGAAACATCAGTGCAAGGCTTAAGGCTTCGTAGAATTGTTAGCGCTACAAATAGTGTTGAAGCAGCAGCTACTTTCTCAGACACAGATGGCAATATTGTAACACTTCCATCTGATACGGGAGCAACGACGCTTTATGCAGCTTATCGCGCCGGAAACTCATCAGGAACATGGGCTCTTCGGTCTGACAGCATTGCTATTTCTGCTGGAGATACAACCGCCCCTGGGCCAGCAACAAATTTTACAGCTACTCCTCTTTCTAGTGGCACAGTGAACGCAATTGAAGCAACGATACCAAATGATTCAGATGTGTCTCAATTTGAAATAAGAATGTTAACTGGAGCAACGTATCCCAATACAACTCGCACAGATGGAGTAGTTATTGCTGGCCCTACCAACTGCTCCCCAGGGGAAACTATTTTTGTCAATCATACAAGTCTAACTGCTGGAACACGCTACCGTTATCGACTTCTTATCAAAGATACTACAGGCAACTGGCAAACTGTAAACTCTGTCACTGCAACAGCTGTCGCTAGCACTCCATTTGTTTTTCTACAACGTTATAAAGAAGATTTGACGCCTGTGTCAGATGGATTAACACAAGCTGGTAATAATCCTGTACTTGAGTTTCAAATGGCGGCATCTTGCTGGGAAACAGGTCAGGGTAATGCTCACGTTAGGTTGAGAAGGGGAGACGACAACTCTACGCCGCCCGAAGTTAATATTTCTGAAGAATTTTCTAAGACCGCTCCACTAGGACGTTTTCGCTATGAAGATCCAGCTGGTTCTGGTACATATCAAAATTGGCCTGCTAGTGGATTGCTTAGTGTATTTTGGGCACGTAAGTTTCGTTATTACTCTCAATTCACTACTGCTTCATATTTCTCTGCGCGAGCTGAGCAAAATACGTGACATCCCACTTATAGATGAATCTGGTGACTTCCCGGCGGATTCTACGTTTACCTAAGGGTAGTAAAACTTGGGATTAGTCACATATCGGGTAACAACTCCACCCAATCTAAGAGAGATTGGTTATCCTCCTTGCGGTTCTAATCATTATGCCAGTGTATTTTTATTCAGTGCCAGTCCTACGACACTATATCAAAGTCCAAATGGAGATGGTAGTGTTAATCGTTTTATCATGACTGATCCGCGAAAAACTGATCCAAGAACTGGAATTAAGGGTCATGATGAATGGTGGTTCGTGGTCAGCATGAAAGTAACTGCGGGATTTAAATATCCCTGGCGCTGGTTAAATTGGCATGACTGTGCTGGAGGAGGGGTTACACCATTTCCTTGGTATGGCGTCTCACCACTTGCATTTGATTATGTAGGGCCACATACCCATGATGATGGTCTTGTAGTATCTTCACCTCATTATGAAATTGTTGCTGAGTATGGTCCAGCAAACACTAGAGCGTCAATGATACTTCCCAAACCTGAAGATGGTCTTTGGCACGACTGGATTATTCGAGTAGTTTTTGGTAGAACTGATGGATCCAGTGTACGCCCTGGCGAACTTGATGTCTGGCTAAATGGAAATGATACCCCGGTTATCTCAAGACGAAATTACAATACACAAAGTGATGATCCAACAACTTGGGGTCGATATTGGATTAATCTATGGTGTGGTAATTATCATCCAGTGAGCCACTTGACGCCACCTTCAGCGCAAAGTGATTTTACATTGCCTCGCGTTGGAAAAACGTTGTTTGAAGCATTGGCTGATCGCCCGACATTTTATGGTACTGATGCATATAGTATTTATTATGGTTGTGGAACTAATTATGGAGATACCAGTTGGGAGCGTTTGGCTGATTTTAATGAGAATGCTTTTCGTGTACCTACAAGTCTCGGTGGAGTAACACCACCACCGCCGCCGCCACCACCTTTTATGAATATTGGTGCATGGTCTAGCTCTTCAAACATTAATTCGACATCATTTGTATCAACCGGTGACGAGCATAGTTCTGCCTGGTCTACCTCTACTCAAATCAACGCCGCACCTTTTGGTGCATTTCACTTTGGTTCATGGGCAACATCGTATAATATTAACGCTATTCCTCCTGATTTACCTCTTGAAGAACGGTACAGTCCATGGACATCTGCGCTGGCAGTAAATGCAGTCTCGCGATATGTCTATGGAGCTAACACCTACGGAACTGATTCATACGGTGGCATAGATCTATCTATTTTGCCTTTTGGTATCGCTTCTGAAGAAGCGTTCGGAACACTAATTGTCCCACAAAATATAACTGTTACTGGCATTTCTTCGGAGGAGGCGCTAGGAGCAGTTATTATTCAAATTTCCAGTGTTATTGTTGCTGTTACAGGAATAACTTCAGAAGAAGCTTTTGGAGCTATTCGTACTGATTCAGATGTCCAACCAGCTGGGATGGCTTCCCAAGAAGCATTTGGCGCCCCAAAGCTGAATATACAATTTTCTGTAGTTGGGATCACTTCAGAAGAAGCTTTTGGAGAAACCGCAACCAATCAACGTTTCTCTGTTACTGGCGTCGCCTCAGAAGAAGCTTTTGGAACAGTTACAGCCAAACTTGTTGTGTCTACTGCTGGAATTGGATCAGAGGAAGCCTTTGGAGCGCCAAAACTCAACGTCAGTTTCTCGGTAGTAGGAATCGATTCGCAGGAAGCGTTCGGAGCAGGAGCAGTAACTATTGGTCTAGCAGTCTTTCCTGCTGGAATCGCTTCAGGAGAAGCTTTTGGAACGCTTAAGCTAAATCAGAAATTAGTGATTGTAGGTATCACAAGCGAAGAAGCTTTTAGCATAATTGAACCTATATTGCCAAGTCAAATTACTGTTGTAGGCATCACTTCTCAAGAAGCTTTTGGAACAATTACTACTATACAACCTAACGTTATTTTCGCTATCGGTATCTCCTCAGAAGAAGCTTTTGGTCACATTTTTGAACCAGCAAGTTTTACTACTAAGCTAAAGCGTACACGATGGGAGTTTGTCTTAGCTAATTCTGATGATATGACACGAATTGGCTCTCTAATATTTGCTAGGAATAAGCAACTAACACTTGCTTTGAACGAACCAGGATCTGCTAATTTTACTATGCCAGTTAACAGCGACCTAGCTCAAGAAATTTCTCCAGTTGAACATTGCATCATGGTGTTACGGGATGATGAAGTCGTTTGGTCAGGACCTGTATGGACAATTGAAGAAAATTTGCCCGATGAAACAATGAATGTAGTCGCAGTTGGCTGGTTCGAAGAGCTTAATCATCGCTTCTTGCCTATAAAAATGATCTTCACAGACGTTGATGCAGCTACGATCGTGAACGATGCTATTTCCAGTTTAAGTACTTATTCTCCTCCCGCCCCGTATGTAAGAATTGGTTACACTGAACCAACACAAATTCGCTCTGCTACATATGAAAAGTTCTATAATATTGGTAGAATGATTAAAGAGCTTTCAGATGTTGAAAGTGGTTTCGACTTTATAGTTGATCCAATTACACGTACTCTAGAAATCTATGGACAATATATGACAGACAGACCTAATGCATTATTTGCTTATAACGTAGCGACTAGTAATATTCAAAATGTGCGGCGAATTAAAGATGGATCAATTCTAGCTAACTACGTAACAGTGCAAGGTGGCGCAGGGAGTTTGGCAGAATTTGCAGAAGATACTATAAGTGAGGCTCGTTACGGAAGACTCGAGGACTATATTACAATTGGAACAGTACAACAGGGGATCGCAGGAGCATATGCTGGAGTAGAAGTTGCACTTAGAAGTTTACCGCGAGTGTCTTGGGAAATTGTGCCAATGCCATATAGTGAATCTGTTCCGCAACCACGTCTGTTCAAAGATTATTACTTGGGTGACAAAGTCTATTTATCAGTTGATTATGGAAATATCAAGACAGAAAAACAGGCAATGCGAGTTTTTAAGGCAACACTTCAGATTGATGATGAAGACAACGAGCAAGTAGTTTCGCTTGAAACGGCGATATCGTGACCAGATCACTGCGACAGGAAGACTTATTTGCGTCTTTGGGCGAAATTGACGTCCGCCTAGCTCGTCTTGAGCATGTTGGAGGCAGTAACTCTATGCCAGTCGGTTCGGTGCTTGACTGGCCTTGGGGTGCCAGCGAGATCCCAGTTGGCTACGTGCTCCCTTATGGGCAAGCTGTATCACGTGCGACTTTTGCCGCCTTGCATCTTATCGCACAATCATCTGGCTATCCATACGGGGTTGGTGATGGATCGACGACGTTCAATCTTCCTGATTACAGAGGTCGCTCAGGAGTAGGTAAGGATGACATGGGAGGTACTGCCGCAAACAGAGTTACGATTGCTGGGGCTGGCTTAGACGGACGAATACTAGGGCTAGCTGGAGGCCAAGAAGCAGTCGTCATCACATCTCTTCAGATGCCTGCGCACAATCATTCAGCTACGAGTCCTAGCCACTCACATACAACACCGCTTGTTGTCGTTTACGGAGGAGCCCCATTTGGCACACCAGGCGGAGATGCAGGACAAACTGGATTCGCCATCAACGATGGCAACCTGATGACTTGGGCTGAAGCTGGTGGCAACTGGCCTTATCACTCTAATCAGACAGTGAATAAAACAACAACTGCTACTAGCGCTACTATCAATGTTAATAACACTGGTTCTGATCAGGCTCATCAAAACATACCACCAACGATCATAGTTAATAAAATAATGCGTGCATAATAATGTCTTCTATTATTCCTGAGCCACAAACTAATTTTGACTCTTTTATTCGTGATCTTTTTTCACGTATTGTTGAACAACAACGCACAATGACGTTTGATCTAGGCGCACCTAGCAAGGGAACGATCAAATGGGAAATGGGAATGACGCCAACAGGCAATCCTCAGATCACAGTTTGGTGGGTGCCACCCTCTTAAGCCATCGTCCATTATTGACCTAGGCGTAAACATGTTGTAAACTAGCTATCCATGATGGACGACTGGAACAAGGCTGAGCTAGCTCGAGTACGAGTAGAACGCCGAAGATTGCTTCTGATCAGATTGATGCAAGAACGCAGTCGCGAGTTGGGGCGACCACCGACGGCGAGAGACTTTGCGGGGGTGCGTGGCACGCACTACCCCAGCTATCTGACCTTCATCCGCGCGTTCGGCTCCTTCAACGCGGCCAAAACCGCGGCAGGGTTCGAGCCTAACAGTTGGAAGGTCAGATGAATGTACTAGTGATCGTGGGACGTGAGCTTGTGCTGGCAAGAAGCGCTTTGCCGCCAGGGGCTGAGGAGCAAATCTTGCATGCGCTTTCATTCGATAATCCAGAGAAAGAAAGCGCTAAGCGTGAGATGATCTGGAACTGGGAGGGAATACCAAACACGATTGACCTTTGGAGGCTAGACAGAAACTTTTTACGCCTCCCCCGTGGCTTTGCGTCAACGCTGAGGGTAGGGCTGCAAATGCACGGAGTAGGAGTGGAATTTGTTGATGAACGCACAAGCGCACCGTGTGATTTCTCTGAGCTGTACGAGCCACGGCTTTGGGAACATCAGAAAGTTGCCATCAAAGAGATGGCTGCTCATCAGCAGGGGATCTGGCAAGCTCCTACTGGAGCCGGGAAAACAGTCGCAGTACTTGCCTTAGCGCGTAAACTAAATCAGCGCGGCCTCATCCTTGTCGGCCTTACCAATATCGCTGAACAGTGGCGGCAGCGCGCAAGAGAACATCTTGGCTGCGATATGGGGTTGATTGGGGATGGCTGGTGGCAAGAGCGTGATCTTACGGTAGCGATGGTGCAGACACTCTGGAGCAAGCACGAAGAGCTAGAACAAAGTGGCTGGTTTGACCAATGGGGCGCCGTCTTTCTCGATGAGTGTCAACATTTGTCTGCTAGTACCTACCAAAGCATTTTGTCGAAGATGTCTGCTCGCTACCGAATCGGTGTCAGCGCCACCCCGGAACACTCAGAAGGAATGCTACCGCTAGCAGAGGCTGTACTAGGACCAGTGTTCCACGTGACAAGGGAGGAAGATCTATTTCAAGAAGGAATTCTCGTAAAACCAAAAGTTATAAGAGTCGATACTAATTTCTTTCATCCCTTCTGGCCGACACATCCGGCAGGAAGTAATGGCAGGGATTGCGGTTATGAAGATTGCAAGAGATATGGTCGAAGAGTCCACAGAAATAATTACCAGGACATCTTAACTGCATTAACCAGAGATGAGACTCGTAATCGTTTAATTGCTGAGCTAATTGCGCAAGAGACGCTGGCGGGGCATGCCTGCATGGTATTGAGTCAACGTCTTGAACATCTACAACGTCTAAAGCAGCTGGCAATTAAAAATGGCTTATCTCCTGGAAGAGCAATTGATCTTACTGGAGCGCAAGATAGAACAGAAAGATTAGCTATTGCTGAGTTTGCTGACGCTGGTCGAGTTGCTATATTCTCGACTATTGGCGGCGAAGCGCTTGATATTCCGAGACTTGACAGACTTTTTCTCGCTTGGCCGTATAAGGCAGCAACACCTGTCACGCAACGGATAGGAAGAATAAAACGACGACATACAAAAAAGAATGATGCCATCATTTACGACTTTGTCGATGAGGGAATAGCAAAAGGACAATATGCTTCTCGAATTCGAGAAGTTTATTCTCCACAAAATTTAGCTATTTATACTAAAGATGGCATCGGGAGAGAAATAAGGGGAACACACGGTGACGATCGACAGGATAGAGCGAATTTACATCAGCGAGGCAGCGAAGCTGCTGAACAGGCGACCGCACACGTTGCGCGCCTGGGGCTACAGTAAGAAGTTCCCACAAGCGCTACAGCCTTACCGATCGGTTGACAACAGGCGCTTCTGGACCGCTGAGCAGATCAAGGCCATCCTTGAGTGGATTTCACAAGAGGATTTCAGACCTGGCAGCGGTTTACCTCATTATAAGCCGACTCACGAAGAGATTGACAAGCATCTCCGCAACATCCGTTCGCGTAAAAGTGGACAGCGATAGAACCGCTTGCGACCCTACGTATTTTTGGGCGGAACCTGTGGAAAACATGATTTTTCTTTCTTTTCCACGTGTTCTGTGCTATGATTAAGACACACACTCGAGGAAAGGAGTAAGATGTCAACCACGGAGAGCGTTGACCCCTTCGCGCCGTCAATGCCTGACGAGGCGGGGGAAGAGACGCCAAAGCGTAAGCGTGGTCGTCCGCGCAAGGGCGAAGAGCGTACGACTGAGTACGTTGTCTTGAAGGAGACAGGCGATAGGAGCTACGAAGAGGTCTCGACGCTGCGCGCAGCCAATGCTGATATCGCGATCAAGTTGGCGCTAGAGCTGGCTGAGCTGTCTGAGGGGACATATGTAGCGACACCGTTGCGTTCTTGGAATCCGATCACTGTACGCACAGAGAAGGTCACTCGCTTCGTCTTCGGAGAGAGTTAGATGCCTACCGCGGCGCCTGTCCCTTCACCGGGACAGGCGTTCACGGATGAAGAGGGTCGACCACTAGCTCGTGTCTGCGTGCAAGTCTCAGAGCTTTTCGGTCTTCCTCAGTACAGCAACGTTACGATCGGCCCGATTTTGATCGAACGTTGGGTGAAAGATACGCCTTCTGAGCGACGAGCAGGCTTAGAGGAGTGCGCAGCTGAAGTAGAAGAACAGCTTGCAATTCAGAGAGATGCTGTTGTTTCGCTTGTTAAAAGTGCTACGCCAGCGTAGTGATCGAAGATGAGAGAAAGGTGCGGGTAGGCTTAGCAATCGCTCTATTGGAACCATGCTTGCTATGTCTTAGCCGTGACACTTTCTCTTACTGCGTCATGGTAAAACCCCCTCGTTATTTTTCTCTTTGTCGCGATTGCTTTGAGCTTGAAAACGTTGAAGAAATGATTACGGAGGAATTAGGGTTGCAGTGAAGATAGCGATCTTCACACCCACTAAACGGTGGGGCGGAATCGATGTGAGCGTAGACGCGATTCGCAATCAACTCGGACAGCATGATCTTATCTGGATCATTGGAGACGATCACTTGTCCGCAAGAGCTAGTCTTTACGACGAAATCTCACGCGATCTCTGTCCTATTGTTTACTTTGATACTTCTAAAAAACGTGAAGGATACTACAGTGAATTACCACGTTGGTACAACATGGGTTTTGAACTTGCGATGGAGCTTGACGTAGAATTATTTGTTTCATTACAAGATTATATTTGGCTACCGCCTGGTAACTTAGAGAAGTTTGTCTTTCATAGCGGAAGCATGGACTCACTATTAACTGGTATAACGCATATTACAAATAATCCAGAAGTAGAAAAAGTTATTGATCCGGAAGGACTGTATACAGTGTTTGTCGATCCGTTTATCGGACCTCCAGACATCAACAGTTTACTCTGGCGTGATGTGCGTAGTTATAAACTACAATCGGAATTAGATATCTGTTTTATTAACCCAATTAGCTGGGAATTGAATTGGGCTGCAATACCTATGAATGCAGTGCGAGATGGATTACGTTTTGATGAAGACTTTGGTCGAGGACAAGCTTATGAAAATCAAGCATTAGCTGCTGAAGCTGAAACAATGAACTATTCACTTCTTATGATAGGTAATAGCGTAGCATACTCCTTGCCACATCGTCTTTATTTTGCTGATGAATGGGAGGAACAGATTCCTCATCAGCAGGCTAATAAAATCATTCTTGACGATAAGTGGTCATTGTGAATGGCCGTCTTCTTCTGTGCGTATCCCGTTATGGCTTCACTAAAAACTATGTCCGCGACGCATTATCTGAGATGATGTTGGCTTGCGTACGTGGAGTGGAAAATGTAGACGTCATCTGGGCTGGCGATTATCCAGGCGACGAAATTCAACTTCCTTCCGGATTACAAATGGTTGAAGATATCGTTTCTTATGCACGCGAAGAGACGCGCGAACTTGCAATTGAAAATGGCTATGACAAAATGCTTTGGCAAGGGATGGACGCTCTCTATCGCAGTCAGGCTGATTTTCAGGGGTTAATCAGCCACGATCTCCCAATCGTTTCTGCTTTGATTAGTGGACGCACAGACGTTAGTTTGGCTTGTGCGCGCAGATGGGTCATACGAGATGGCTCTCTAACTCAATGCCAGGACGATGTTCCTCAAGAGGAACTTTTAAGTGGCGATCTTGTACCGGTCGGCTGGCCGAGTACAGATAACATGGTCATTAGAAGTGAGTGCTTCGAAATTGATGTTTCTGAGCGTCCAAGATGGTACGAGCAACAGCCAGGACCAAAGTTTGGTAACTCAATAGATGAAAATGCGGCGACGGGAGTCATTGAACATGGTGAGTGGTTTTGCTTGGAAGCTGCTAGAAACGGTTTTCAGTCCTGGATAGACACTGTTGTACGCGTAGCTCATGTGCATGAAAGTGGAGCACCTGATGGTAGCCCTCTTGCGAGAATCTATCCAGATTTAGAGTTACCTCTGAGTCGTTTACAAGAATGGGCATTATGGTAAGACTGCGCGACGATACAGATAAATGTACAGCGGTAGATGTTGAATATGGCTTCCATCTCCCACCAAACTGGCTTAAAGACGTTAAACTGATCGTTGATCTAGGCGCTAATATCGGCCTAACGATGATCGATTACTGTAAAAAATTCCCAGAGGCCAAAGTAATTGGCGCGGAACTTGATCGAGGCAACTGGGAGCTTGCTGTAGAGAACTTAACCGCTTACAAGCAAGCGACTGTCTACAACATAGGTATCGCCATTTGGGACGGCTGGTGTCGCTACGATTCTCCTGCAACAAATATGCACAACATCGTGCAGGCAGAAGATTCAGATAAAGGTCAAAGCTGTTTAACGCTCGATTCTTTTCTCGACTTCGCAAATCTAAGTGGTAAAACTATTGATTTTATGAAATTCGACATTGAAGGTATGGAAAGAAGTTTATTTGAGTCTTCTATTAACGCACAATGGATCAAACAAGTACGTTGCCTCAGCGTTGAGACACATTATGAGTACGAACCACTTGAGTGTCTTAGAGACATTGCTGCATTAGGCTTTGAGACAGAGATGGTTACGATGAAAGGTCCCAATATTGAACATTGCATCGAGTTCGGTTTCAAGCGTGAATGGATAGGCTAGCTTGGCAATGGGAGTGCGTCTCTCGAACAGAAGGTGTCGTTCTGAATGTCGGCTCGAAAGAAGATCCCGCTAGACTCAAAGCAAGCTTTGGTGCTCGCGTTCTCAATTGCGACATCTTAGAGACAGACTTTGATATGGGCGGCTCCATCGCAATCGATATAGTGATGGATGCCACCAAGACTTGGCCGTTCGAAGACAATTCAGCAGAACTCGTGGTGATGTGTGAGATCTTGGAACATCTTTCTCGTTCTGAAGCTACTCGAGCGCTAACAGAAGCCTCAAGAGTTGCACAAAAACTTTGTGTTACTATTCCCTGCGACGATCAACTTACAAACTGGCGTTCAGTAGATGAAGCAACTCTACCGCCAGTCCCGCGAGAGCATCTTTTCGGGTGGGACAGAGAACTCATTGAACTCGTGATGAAAGAATCAAGTTGGAACATCAAAGAGTTATTCCAGGATGAAGAACGTCGTGAAGCCTACTCTATCTGGGCGATAAGAGCGTAAATTATGCAGCTAGAACTAGGATCAGGGGACCGTCCATATCCTGGCTATACGCATCAAGATATTCGCTCGCTGCCTGATATTGAATTCATTTGCGACGCACGAGACATTCTTAATTATGTACCTGCTAATAGCTGCACCAAAGTGCGAGCCTGTCATCTTTTAGAGCATTTTAGTTACACAGAAACAGTCTCGATATTAAGAATTTGGTGGCAGTTGTTGAACACAGGAGGAAGTATATATTTAGAAGTGCCTAATTTAGAGTGGCAAGCAGAAGCGCTTCTTAGTGGAGAAATTGACGAAGAAATGGCTGTTTATTATATCTTTGGCGGTCATCGTAAAGACGAGTTTGATGTTCATATGGCGGGATTCACAACGACGTTGCTCAAGAAGAAAATGCGAGAAGCAGATTTTGAAAATATAACACTTGTAGCTGATGGTGACCCACCTGCTGTTATTTGCGCGGAAGGTTATCGACTAGCTTAATAAAAAAGGAATGATAATAATGGTAGAGCCATTAACGAAAATAGAAGCTACAGCATTTTCACAAGAGCGAACAGAAAATGCTATAGACAGTCTAGTTCAAGCAATTAATGTTAAACTTCAGGAAGAATGGACTCCTGGTGGTTCGGTAGAACTCTTAGAAGGAGCCGCAGATTCAGAATTTGGTAGAATTCTCAAGACTTGTCGCTTGAGAGCTGGGCGCACAGCCGTTCAACAAGTAGCACAGCAATTCCGCGATGTTGGTTGGACCGTGACGATAGCCAACGACAACGTAACATTTAGTTAGCTCCATTCCCAAGAAGAACTGACTCCCGGCACTTGTCCGCGAGCGACCTCGTCCAAACACAGGTCGCAGAGGTACACCCGGATGCGCTTGGGTTGCCTATCGAATGAGGCCCAGACCAGCCACTCGCGACCGCTTTTGTGGTCGCTGCCGCACAACTCGCAGGCGTAGGGCGCGCTCATGGCCGCTTGAGCAGGTTAGGAACATCGACGTTCAGCGGTGCATCGGAGTAGACCCAATCCAGCGTCGTCTCAACGAGAACGCCTTGAGCGGTAAAGAAGAAGATCCCAGCCGAGCCGCCCTCGTTCTCGCCAAAGGAACCGTCGTCGCCAACCGACGGCACGATAGTATCCTGGTCCTTGCTTGCCTCCCACGTCTGTACCAAGTTCGTCATCTGCGACTGCGTTGAGCTGATCTTTCCCTTGACCACGTAGTAGCCGACGAACTTGCCGAATGACATCAGGTACAGGTAACCGATCTTCTGCGGCTTGTTGAAGCGTAGAAGCCGCTCGCGCAGATTGCGCCGCTCGAGCGAGTCGCGCATCTGCGCCTGCGGATAGGGCACTGCGGCGATCTGCTGCTTTGCGATCGAATCTGACACAAGCTCTTGCTGCTTGAACCAGTCCGGCTTGCCAGCAAACGCATAGCTAGCGCCGACCACACTGACAATCAGAATCGCACTCGCGATGATGATGAACCTTCTCATTTCGCCCTCCTAGCGACAGTCAGCCGGATCGAGGGTCAGGGGAAGACCGGCCGATTTCCAGATGCGAGCCGTGTACTTGCGTGACTCGGCGTTGAACTGCTGGGCAGCGTCAACGCAGGTCTGGCGAAGGCCGAGGAGTTCGGTCTGGCGCAGCCCAGCATTGACGCTATCCCCTGTCTTTGCTGCCTGCGTTAGCGCGCCCTCGGCGATGGCGATCTTGCTGAGGTAGCCTTCATAGTCGGCGGCGAGTTGCTCGAACAACTCCTGCTTCTGGATGCGATTTACCGCCGATTGACGTTGCTTGATCGCATTCCCGGCGCCTCTGATATCAGCCGTGAACACGCCGAAGACCCAAAGGCCGATGCCGATTGAGCCGAAGAGCAGAATCAGCGCGAGAACCCAGACCGCAATCCAGCCAAAGGCGCGGGGTTGCGATGGATAGCTGTTCATGGCGTGCTGCGCAGCATCTCGTAGCGGACGCGGCCGATCAGCTCGTCGAGATCGTCGAGCGTCTGCGTGTAGGTGCGGTTGAGCGGCGACACCTCGGCGATGGCGCCGATCAGCCGGTAGGCCGCGAGCAGGGAATCAAGGTGCTCGCTGTCGACGCGGATGCAGACTTCGTCATCTGTAGTGGCCATCTACGATGACCTCCTTCTCCGCCGATCCGCATTTGTATCTCCAGGAAGAGCGGATCGGCGGAAGATCGTGGGTGAAGGAGACGCCGCCCTCGAGGGGGAGGGTGAGAGCGGCGCCATCAGGAACAGCGCCTATGACCTCTTTCTGAGATCATCGAAACGTTTGAGGGCTGCGGTGAGCTTGTCGAAGGCGTCAAGAACTTCAATGTACGCCTTGACCTCAGCAGTGATGTCTGGAGTCTCGCCTAGCAAGACCTCTAGCTCGGCTATCGCTTGACGCATGTCACTCTCTCCCGGCCAAGTGTGAGTGATGCTCATGAGTCCCTTCCGCCGTAGACAAAAGATGACAATAGTTCTCTAGGCCGGTAGCTCGAATGATGATAAACTGGCGGGTCTGATGTGGTGGCTTGGGACACGTTCTTCGCAGCTACCCGCTCAACATCATGAAAAAAAGGGGGGAGCGAGAGCCGCACGGGCTTCGCTCCCCCTTTTGTCATCCATGTAACCCGCGCTGAGAAGGAGGCACCATGACTAATAGAAAATCCCCTCAGGTTGAGTTCGTTATGGATGAACTCTTGCCGCTGATCGAAGTTTCTAGGCGTCCAGAGTATCACGTTCGGACAACCACGAGGTTCGTGCAGCACGTCATGGACACGGCGCCGTTCCTGCGGTTGCCCGAGTTCTACCGGAAACGATTATTGCAGATCCTGCTTCGCTATGCAAGCCCAAAAATGGGTTTTGCTGTTTACACCAGTATCAGTCGGATCGCAGGCGATCTCTCGATCAGCGAGCAGGCGGTGAGAAGAACGTTCCGCCTTGCAGAGCAAACCGGGTTGATTCAGCGTCAGCACATCTGGCGCTGGCGTAGCCTAACACACAAATGCCGGAGCCACGGTGTGATCTACGTGAGGCCGGAGGCGTTCCAAGATGGTCCCCCGACCCGTCGCAACGGACGCTACCGGACGGCTAAAGAGACGGTTGCTAGGCAGTATTTGTCTGCACAGAAGGCAACAGAAGAGTTGTTCCGGTCGCCAGAGAAGACAACAGCCATGAACACTATGGATGAACACTATGGCAGCGATCTCATGAACACTATGTACGAGACTTCCCCTACGGGGAAGGAAGAACACGAGACTCTTGGTTCTAACGAACCAAGAGAACGAGACACGCGCGCGCGAGAAATTCAAATTCCGGCCACTCTCTCATCCACCTTCCTAGTAACGAGCGAAGCTTCGGCCTCGCTCTGCTCGGCCTCAGTTCGCTCCTTCCTAGAAACACGCGAAGCTGTGGAAGCTCGGCAAGCTTCAGCCGGTGACATTTGCTCTAGGAAAAGAAACGATGTTAGCAGTTACCAACTTAGTATAAATCAGGAAGAGTACTGGGATGAAGAAATTGAGGAGGAGTATCATAAATTTAAAATGGAGAGTGATGCTTATAATACTCATAATACAATAATAATGGATGTTCTTGATGATTTAGAACAAGAGTTAGTGGGGAGAGATATGACAGAGGATGAGTTGAAAGAGGCTTATGAAGCTTATATTTGTGAGAAGTATGAGCAATTGAGGGAGTGCAATATCAATCTTGAGCGAGATAAAAAGATTGAACAAGCTGTAATAAGGAAAACAGCTTGTGAAGATAACATGTGGAAAACGTTGGCTGAAGAAGATATGGTGGCAGAGAAGGAAGAAGAGGAAACATATGCAGAGCAAGCGACAGAACTTCAGCGTCCTGCTTATTTTGTTCAACCCTTATCAGAGCCACCTACGCGCCCTGAGTTTAGAGAGCCAGTAGGAAGCTTTATGGATGAATTCGAACAGTTTCTTGTGAGTGGCATACCTGAAGAGGAAAGAAGGCGGCAAAAGTTTATAACGCTTGGAGAGCCAGAAGACAGTTGGCTTCCTGATGGCATTATTTATCCTGAGAAAGAGGAGCCTGGTTGGCTTCCTGATGGTAATACTTCAGTGGAGAAATGGTGATAGGTGATATTGAACACAGGCTTCTCTCGAAGTGTGTTCACACCGGGATGCTGGAAGAGCTTATTACGTATGGTGTGGAGGAGCACCATTTTAAAGATTCTGCCTGCGCTAAAGTTTGGTCCCATCTTGTTGAATACAAGCGTCAGTACAATGCTTGTCCATCGATACGAGCCGTTACAGATGCTTTTCCTGATTGGGAGCTTCCAATTGTTTCTGATCCTCTGTCTTACGTTAGAGATTGTTTTTTTCGTGAGGTAAAACGTAGGATGGCAATAGAATCGCTTCGTGAAGTAATACAGGCAACAGAAGATGAGCGAGTGAACAATATTGACTCAATTTTTTACGATGCGGCGCGACAATTAGCTAAAGCGCTTCCTAGCTCGCTTGTTTCTCAATATAAACATGCTGACACAAGGCTAGCAAAATATCTTGAGCGGACCAGTCGTGGACTCACTCTAGGTATACCTACTTTTAATGAATTAACGCTGGGGATACGCCCGCATGAATATGTGTCTATTGTCGGATGGCAGGGATCTGGAAAATCGTCGCTATTGTTGCACATTTTTTTTAGCGCCTACTGCGAAGGATATAAACCTCTCTTGATTTCATTAGAGATGGAAGCATCTGCTATCTTGAGAAAACTTGATGCAATGGCTGCTAGAGTTGAATATAGAGCACTTAAGTCTGGCAATCTTGAAAAAAACGATATTGAACGACTGCAAGCAGCCGCTGAAAAAGCTAAAAATGCTTCTAATGATATTATCATACTTGATAATTTGGGAAAGGCGACGGTTGATAGAGTTTACGCAGAAGCTGTAAAATATAGACCTGATTTAGTCGGAATAGATTATATTTCTCTGCTTGACGCTCCTAAAACTTCTGGAGCTTCGCTTTGGGAGCGAGTCACACACATCACTGGTCAATTGAAGTGGAGCGCACGCTCTCTTCGCATTCCTTATTTTGGCGTCGCCCAGACGAATATTGCCAGCTTTAACGTTGGCGCTCAACTTGATAATATTGCTTATGCAAGATCAATCGGACAAGATTCTGATATTGTTTTCGGTCTTCATCAAACGAAAGAGATGCGAGAAGAAAAAAGGATGGAAGTAAGAATTCTAAAAAATAGAGACGGCGATCTCTGCCCTCCAGTATTGATGCACTGGGACATGGAATATATGGACTTTTCTGAATGGTCGCTAGAAAAATCGTTTGCTCCAAGAGTCGTTAACGGAGGTGCATGATGCTAAAGGCTCCTTATGATGGACGTTGTTATGTGTGTGGTGAAGATATTTATGAGGGCGATGATATTGATTATTTTGAAACAGAATCTGATCTTTGGGTGCATATTGAATGCGCTATTGATCTGCCACTGCTTGATGAAGAAGAAGAGTATGGGTTCAGGGTCGGGGACGTACTGTAGGAACTTATAACGAAGGTGTGACTTGTGGACATTGCTTCTATTGATGTGATTGATATGTTGGAGTCGTTGGGGATCAGAAATATCTCTGTTGTAGGTTCGAATAGAGGGTTGCAGGCGAATTATAGTTGTCCATTCCCCGATCACAGACGCGGCGATCAAAATCCTAGTGCGGCCATGAGTCTAAAAACAACAGCTTTTAAGTGTTGGAGTTGTGGCGCACAAGGGAACGCTATTACGTTTCTTGCTGAGCTTGAAGGCTGTTCTCCTCTTCTCGCTGCTAGATGGTTGCGTGAGCGCTATGAAAACGGCTTCAAAGAGTCAGCGAGCAGTCTGTTGGATGAACTTGAGGCAATCCTTCGCCCGAAGCGAACAGCCTCGGAGGAGGTTGTACAGCCTCTTCCAGAAGTCTTCTTGCAGGAACGGGCGACAGACTGGAGCGCCGCTGAGGAAGCTTGGCGCTCTGGCGTACGTGTTCCTGGCTGGGTTTCATATGCCTTCATGCGTGGCTTCTCTGCCGAGATCCTGGATCGACATGAGTTTGGTTGCGATCCTCTTACCGGCAGGCTCTGCTTCGCTCTACGCGATCACATAGGACGGTTGATCGGTTTCAAGGCGCGAACACATGTTCTCGATGAGCAGCCTCGATACAGGGTGCTTGGTGATCGTGAGGGCGGTCCGGTTCGATACGGCTTCCCTCTGCCAGCGTTAGCTGGCCTCGTGTACGGCCTTCATTCGGCTGATCTTGGCTCCGGCGCGCTTGTTCTCGTCGAAGGGGAGCTGAATGCTGTCGCTCTGCGTCAGGAGGGGATCGCCAACGCTGTGGGACTTCCTGGGAGCTACCTCTCAGATCAGCAGCTTAAGCTCCTGCGCTCTTACTGTGAGCGTCTCGTCTTGCTCCTGGACGCTGATGAGGCGGGAGAGATCGCGCTCTATGGCAGTCGTTGGCGCCAGGGAATCGGAACGAGACTCTCTGCCGTCATGCCTACTGCTGTTGTTGATGGCGGTGGCTTTGATCCTGCGCAGCTACGTGACGGTGACTATTGGCGAGAGCGAATTGCTGCAGCAAGGTCGTTTCAGCTACTTGAGCTAGAGCGATTGCTTCATCTGTAGTCAACAACCGCAATTTGCGAGAAGTTTGCCCTTGCGCTCGCTTTGGTCATGTATCAAGATATAAGAAGACAGTGTGCGGGTGATGGCTCGAAAATGGCGTCTTGCCAGTTGGTTGTGCCTTCATTTCGCGTAATAGTATTAAATCAGGACGGAAGGAGTATCATGCCACAGGGATTTGACGGCGTCCGACAGGCAGCTGCAGAAAGAAATGCAAAATTGGCGTCTGGCGGCGGTGGTAAGTTTTTTAGATTGAGAGACGGCGAAAGCGCCGTCGTTCGTTTTTTGGAGCAAGACGAAGAAGTTGTTTGGGCGTGGTGTCATGAGGTGCCGCGAGGAGATGGACGCAAACCTGGAGATCATATCCCTTGTCGCGATCAGCAACGGAAAGGCGAAGCTTGTCCAGGTTGTGCTAACCAATATTCTCGTCGTTTTCGTGGTTGGGTAAATTTGATTTATCGTGATGCTCCGGTCGCAAAACGCGATGAACAAAATAATGTTGTTCGTGACGCGATGAATCAAGTTATTTTCGAAGGGAGAGCAGATCAGATTTTTACTTGGGAGGCTGGAATTACCGTTTTTGAAGAGCTTGACGGTAAGAATGCAACCTACAAAGGTCTTACAACGAGAGATTTTCGGATCGAACGTAGGGGTGCGAATATGAATAATACGAAGTATTACATCGAGCCTGTTGTCGGTGAAGATGGAGAGACACGGGCTACGCCGATGTCCGATGAAGATCGTAAGCTTGCAGAAGCTAAGCCTGATTTGCGCGAACGAGCGACACCCCCGTCATTGGATGATTGGGGGAAGGGGCAAACTGCTTGGCAGGCACAAAGTTCTTCGAGCGTACAACATGAAGTGAATCCTTTTCTCGCGACAAGAACGTAGTTAATATGGCGCGAGAATTGGTTATTACTTGTGGCATGCAAGGATTTATATCTACTTGGATGCTTGTCAGTCAGATTGAAGCATTTGAGTGGTTATAGAAAAACTTCTTCAGGAGACGTATGCACGCGAACCGTGGAAGCTGCTTGTTTGCTGCTATCTCCTGAAAGGGTTGACACGGCGACAAGTAAGCGTCGTGCTAGAAGCTGGTCTTTTTGAGGCGTTCCCCCTCCCGAAGAGACTGGCAGAAGCCAATCCGAGAGAGTTGGCGGCGCGATTTGTTTTGCAGCGTGAGCAAGCTAATGTGCTAGTCCTGCTCTCTCGAGATTGGCTGACAGTCACTATGCGAGCGCAGAATGCTGAAAGGAAGCTTCCACCAGTAGAAGCTGTCGCGCAAATGTGCGGCGTTGATGCTAGAGCGCTCGATTCATACAGAATCTTTGTCTTGGGTGAATTGGTTGAGCGGATTGAATCGGAAGACCCTGGTCTGCTTGCCTGGGCGGAAGATGAGCTTGATCGCCATGTTCGCTGGTGTGGAAGTTGCGATGGCAAAGAATTTTTATGTGATGAAGCATCTTGGCTATATGGTCTTGTGTCGCGATGAATCGTAAAAATAATCAAATATCATCATTGCTTTTTTGTGATCTTGAGACTTCAGGGTTGCGTCCCGAGATAGATCATATTTTAGAAATAGCTTTTGTGCTTACTGACGAAAAATTGAATATAAAAGCAGAGATGGAAGCTATACAGCGCGTTCCTGTTAATATGTTGGAGATGACTTCTGAAGTGATTATGATGCATAGCAAGAGCGGATTGTTAAAAGAAGTTGTTACTGGTTGTTTGCCAGAAGTTTTCTCTGAGACAATTAGAACATTTTTAAAATCTATTTCTACTGACTTAGAAAAGAAACCGTTGTTAGCTGGTTCTGGAATTCACTTTGACCGGGCGTTTTTGGTTGAAAAACTGCCATGGGTTCTTGATTATGTTCATTATAGAAACCTTGATGTCTCTACGATTCGTTCCTGCTGCAAGATGTGGCTTCCTAATCTCGTTCGTCATGAAGGTTCTCCACATAGAGCAATGGCTGATTTGCGGTTGTGTATCAAAGAATTAGCGTTTTATAGTGAAAAGTTGTGGAAGGTGAATGTTAATGGCTGAAGCATGGGCTTGTCGCGGGTTGCGATGTGTTCAATGTGGGTTTGTTACCTTGTTAGGCGCTGGAATGTATCCAAGAAATTTTTCGCATTGTCCAGAATGTGACTCCAAACAGTTTAATGATTTAGGTTATATTGGTTTAGAAAGCGTATCTGCTGAAAAATTAACACGCGGACAGATAGTATCTATGCCAATGCCAGCGATAAAGGTTTGGGACTCTGATAGAAAACCAAAGTAATGATAACGCTTAGCGTGATAACAATGGATTATTTAGAAGAAGCGAAGAAATGTATCTCTTGCGGAGGGCAAGTTGATAGCTGTTTGATTCGTTTGGGATCAATACTTTGTTCGTTCTGTCGTCGCGCTACGTGGGTAATAGTAAGTAGCGATCATTGATTGCTAATCATTCGGATTAAGAGGAGATTAGGTGGGCTTCGTTCATCTACATGCGCATTGTGATTATTCACAGTTAGATGGCTGCGGTAAGGCTCGTTTACATGTGGCACGTGCTGCAGAGTTAGGACACGAAGCTATCGCGCTTACGGATCATGGCACGATGGCCGGGATACTTGAACATCGTGAAGCTTGTGATGAGTATGGGCTGCGTTCAATTCCCGGCATTGAAGCTTATTTTCGCGAAGATGCAAAACAACATAATAGACAAAATCGGCGTGCGTATCATCTTGTGTTGTTGGCGATAAATATGAATGGTTGGAAAAATCTAATTAGACTAAGCACGGCTTCCTATAGATCAGATTATTTTTATTATAGACCTTGTGTTGATTGGGATCTGCTTGAGCGTTATTCTGATGGGCTAGTAGCTTTCACGAGCTGTCTTAGTGGTTTTATTCCCGCCATGCTTCTACAGGGGAATGAAGAAGAGGCGGTGACTGCGCTTAAGAGGATGGTTTCGATCTTCGGTGATCGTCTTTTTGTGGAGATTCAACCGCATGATATTCCTGAGCAGAAGGTCGCTAATTTGCATTTAGCCTCCTTCGCGCAAAAGTATGGTCTTCCTTTAGTAGCTACTTGCGATGTTCACTACCCTTATGAAGAATGGGCAGGCACACATGATGTGCTTGTGATGTGTAGCACTGGGCAAACTCTTAAGACAAGGGAGGCGGCAAGAGAAAAAGGCGACGATTATCTTTCCTTCTCTGGAAATAGTTTTTATGTTATGTCTAAAGAGGAAACGTTAGCTGCTTTCGCTCATCATCATCCAGAGCTACCAGCTCACTTAGTTACAGAAGCAATAAGTAATACCAATCTTATAGTGTCGCATTCACATTTTCTTGAGTTGGATCGTAGTCCCAAGATTCCTCGTTTCTCTTCTCAAGCTGGTAACTCAGAGCAAGCATTGAGAAGTTGGTGCGAAGAAGGGCTGAAAAGACTGCATAAAGAAGATGATGCTCAATATCGAAAGAGAATGGAAGAAGAACTCGATGTTATGCGTCGAATGGATTCTCTTTCTTATATGGCTATCATTGCTGACGCAGTGAGATGGGCGAAGTTTGAGGCGCCAGGACGACCAATTGCAGTTGGAGCGGGGAGAGGGTCTGCTGCGGGGTCGTTGGTCGCCTTTCTCTGTCGTATTACTTCTGTTGATCCGATCGGGCACGAATTGTTGTTTGAGCGTTTTTTAAACGAGCATCGAGCAGAACAACCTGATGTTGATATTGACTTTCAGCATGATCGGCGTAATGAAATCAAATCTTATCTTGCTGATCGCTGGGGGCGAGATAATGTCAGTGATATTGCTAGTTATGTTACGTTTGGTATGCGGACTGCAATTAAGGATGTCTCTCGAGTGTTGAAAATTCCTTTCCCTGAATCTGCGCACGTCACTTCGTTGTTGGAAGGTGTTGATGGAGACACAACGCTTGAAACGGCGCTTAGTATTTCTGGCGTAGCAGCTTTTGCTGAAAAATATCCGCATGTCTGGAAACATGCTGTCAGGATTGAGGGACAGACCAAGACTAACTCCCGTCATCCTGGTGGTGTTGTTGTAGCAGATAGGCCGATTTATGAGTATATGCCCACGATGAAAGCGAAAGATGGTCATGTGATCACACAGTGGTCGCAGACGCCAATTGTTAAATATGGCTTTGTAAAAATTGATGTATTAGCTACTGATGCGTTGACTAGACGCGATTATGCAATGGGGCTAATAGAACAACGTCATGGAATAAAAATCGACTTTGAAGACATTGATAGTTTTCCTGTCATCGTTGATCAAGATGCTGCTGAAAATGATGTAATTGATGCTTTCGGCCACGGAATGACGTTGGGTGTTTTTCAGTTTGAGTCATTGGGAATCACCGGCTTGCTGCGACAAATCAAACCTACAAGCTTCACTGATCTTGTTGCTGCAAATGCATTGTATCGTCCAGGTCCTCTTGATTCAGGTACTGCCTATTTGTATGGAGATAGAAAAAATGGAAGGAAGCCTTACGATCTTGATCAATGGGGACCAGCAACGCCTTTTGTAGAACGTACGTACGGGATTATTGTCTTTCAAGAACAGGTAGTTCAAGTGACTTCTAAACTGGCTGGATGGACACCAGCGAGAGCGGATGAACTTAGACATACGATTGGAAAAGGAGCGTTACGTGATCCACGCGGAGCGAAAGAGTTGCGCCAAAAAGGGGAAGAATTTGTCGCAGATGTGTGTTCCAACCTCGGTCATTCGCAGAAGGACTTCGCGTATTGGGTGTGGAAGCAAGTTATCTTCTTCTCCCAGTACTCATTCAATCGCTCGCATGCAGCAGGGTATGCTATGGAAGCCTATCGCGACATGTGGCTTAAATTGCGTTATCCGTTAGAATTTTACGCCGCTTTGATGTCTTATGAGCCTGATAAATTGGCAAAAGTAATCAGAGAGGCGACTACACATGGGATCAACATTCTTCCTCCAGACATAAACGCGTCCGAACTTAGCTTTACATTAGACACTAATGCAATTCGTTTTGGCCTTTCTCCTGTTGCTTATGTTGGTGATGCAGCTATAGGAGAAATTATTGATAAGCGCCCGTTCTATTCGCTGGATGATTTTAAGCAACGAGTTATGTCGCGAAGGTGTAATTCTCGCGCTAGACAGAATCTTCATGATTGTGGCGCGTTTGATTCAATTGGTGGTAGGGCCGATTGGGAGCAACGTGATTGTGCGAAAGCAGAGCGAAAGATTCTTGGCTTTGCGCTTAGTGGAGGATCAGAGCTGTCGCGTTATAAAGATATAATAGATGCTAGAATACATTCATCTGATGAGATCGAACAGCTACCTCCCGGATCTCGTGTTACTGTCGCAGGAGAAGTTATCAGCGTAAGAGAGATCAAAAGCAAGCGCGGTCAGATGGCTTTTGTTGATCTAATGTATGGTGAGAATATGTATTCATGTACATTTTTTGCTGAACCATATATGAGATATAAGGGGTTTTTGCTTTCTGGTGAGATAGTTATAGTTGGCGGGCGAAAAGATAGAGAGAGGGGGTCAGTGCTTGCTGATACTGCATGTGAAATTGAAAAGTTGGTAAATGCGTTGAAAAAGGGAGAGGCAAATGCCGGTAGACCCGTCGCAAGCTAGTTTTGTATTTGCTGCTATTGAAAAGAAATATGGCGTAGGTTCAATACATTCTGGGATAGATGCTCCTCCTATCGCTCGAATTAGTACAGGTAGTCATGAGCTTGACCATGCTACAGGTGGCGGGATACCAATGGGGCGTTGGACACATTTGTGGGGAGGGATTTCTAGCGGTAAGTCTCTTACTGGGTGGAACGTTACGCGTAATGCAATGAAGATGGGTCTTGGGGTATGCTATTACAATATCGAGAAGCAATTCGATCCTGATTTTGTTAGCAAGCAAGGAATTGATCTGAGTAGTGATCGCTTTCGTGTTGTTGAGGAAGTAAAAATTGAATCTATTGGCGATATGATGGAGTCGCTACTTAGCACTTATCATGTACATATAGTTGACTCTCTCGCCAATGCAATCTCAGTTGACGCTCTTAACGCAAAAGTTGAGGAGTGGCAGCGAGGATTAAGTGCTAGAGCTTGGGGAAAAGTGCTTATTAGAGTTCATGATAAACTTGCCGTTGATAATGCAGTTATCATGATTAATCAAGCTCGAGATTCTTTTGGTCAAACTGGTGGAGAGCATTCTCCAGGGGGTCGGTTTATTGATTTTGTTTCCTCGATGACAGTTTACTTTAAGCGAGCGACTTGGCTTTATCGGACTGCGGATGGCCGTCTTGATCCAGAAGCTCCCATGCAGAAAGGGGCATCTGAGATGGCTGAGCCGGAGGGGATTGAAATGATAGCTCGAGTAGTCAAGTCTAGAGTTTGTCGCCCACTACGTACAGCCAGGATGCGTTATGATTTTGCTAGTGGTGGTTGGGATCTAACTTGGGAGTTAGTTAAGGCAGCCAAATTTCATGGCTTGATTAACGGTGGTGGTAGGGGAGGTTGGTACACAGCTCCAGATGGAGAACGGCTACATGGAGAGCCAAGTTTGCGTGAATATATTGGCTTGCATCCTGAATTTGCCGAACAGGTGCGAGAAAAGCTTCGAGCGGCTTAAAAGGAGTGTAAATGGCTAGAGTTGGTACTAAGATTAGAGTTTTTGCTGGAGATTCAGTGCAGGGAGTAGCTCAGACGTTTGGTTTTGTTACTACTGTTTATGACAGTCAGACGGTGAGCGCAATTGTAGCTGGTAATGCAGATTACGCTACTAAAGGTGGCGGTGCAACGGATGGCGAGTGGGTCGGTAAGACGTCACTGGTCAAAGGAGACGGCACGATCGGGCACACTTGGGCCTCTTACTAGATCTTGACACTGGCGCCGCCGATTTTGCTTGTGGATGCGATGAACGTTTATGCACGTTGTGCTCGCAAGCTCAACCATTTCTGTAGGAGCGATGGTGTCAGCTTGGGAGGGCTTTACGGTTTTATTCGGTTGGTGGATGCGATGGTTCGTGATTTAAGAGCAGAGACAGTTTATGTGGCGATGGAAGGTGGCGGTGCTTCTCGACGAAGACTGTTCTGGAATGAATATAAGGCATCTAGATCGGATCGTAGCGAATGGTGGGTGACAGAACAGGTTGATGCTATTCCGCAGTGGTCAGTTTTGAAGGGTTATCATCCCGTCGCGGTTCACGGCGGGGAAGCTGATGATGCGATTGCGCTTTTAGTTAGAAGTTTTATTGGGAAGCGAATCGCGATTTTGACTGCTGATCATGACTTGCGTCAGCTTCTCTCCGAAGAAGATGTTTTGATTTATGCGGCTCCGGGTTCTGTTCCCTATGGGCGGATGGAGTTTGAGGTGGAGCATGGCTTTTCTCCTTCTTCATATCGTCTTTATAAAGCATTGGTGGGATGCTCTTCTGATGGTGTGCCGGGATTACTTAGTCGTCCGGCTGCTTCTGCGATTTGCAAATTGAATCCATGCTGGAGAGATGAGGAAATTCGTCGGCTTGGTATTAATAGCGAAAAGGTTGAGCGTAATTTGAAACTTGTTGCTCTCGGTGAAGATATCAAAGATGAAGTAAAAGAAATTGTCGTACGGGAGAACGCTCATAGCTTGGAAGAATTTTATTTTGGTTGGGAGTTGATGTCGTTGTTGCGAGAGGAAGTTGGATGATGTTTGTTCTAGGAAGAAGAATTCCAACTTCATGGGAGCATGTTAGTAAGTATCCATTAAGCTTTGCTATGCCTATTTCAGTAGTCAAGGTCGAAAAAATTCTGAAATTGCCTTGGCATCATTGGCAAGCAGAGCAGGGATCTACTTCTAGCTGCGTAGGCCATGCTGTTGTCATGGAACGGGCAATTTCAAACGGAAGTCAAAACGCTTGGGTTAATTTATTTCGTCCTTCTCGTCGTTATGATCCAATCTGGCAATGGGAACAGGCTAAGGTTGTAGATGAATGGCTAGATACAAATATTGGAGATAATAACGGGACAAGTATACGAGCTGCGTATCAAGTAGCAAAGGACATTGGCGTAAAGCGTGCGCGCAGAATTTATTTAAATGCTGATGAAAGACCTGTGGTGATTGGCTCGGATACTCCTGATCCTGCCGAAGGTGTCACTACATATCGGTGGGCGGCGGATGTTGATGAGATTAGGACGGCGCTTCAAAAGGGTTTGCCGGTGGTGATCGGTGTATTTTGGTGGAGCGATATGATGCCGAGTGAGTTAATTCATCTTCGGAATAGTGATTGGTGGATACGCGAAAAACAGAGGCCGCAAGATGTTGTTCTTGGCGGTCACGCAGTGTGTCTTTATGGCGCATCTGACAAGCGTCAGGCTTTTCGTTTGAAAAACAGCTGGGGAAGATCATTTCCTCTCGTCTGGCTTCCTTATTCTAGGATGGAAATGTTGCTTCGCGATCAGGGAGAAGCAGTAGTAGCAGTTGATCGTTGAAATATACGTAGGAGAATGGTGGCAATGAGTGGCGCAAGGACGAAATGAGCCTGTAGCTTCACTTATACTTCGAGTTCGACGAATGGTGCAAATGATGTTGATTGGCGCTCCATCCTGGGCTGATACTCAAGCGATTGAAGGTGATGCGCTGGAGACACTTGCAAAAGCAATGCACGAACGTGATAGCACAGATGAATCTTTTGAGACATATGTATTCGGTAGGGTGCGAGCGACTGTGATTGAGGCGATTCGGCGTACTGGACCAAGAACTCGTGGGGGGAGCGCTCGGGTTCGTCTTACTAAGCTGAGTGAAATTTACGCAGATTCAAGCGCCGCTCATGATCTAGAAGTTGCACCGCAGATGGATCAGATCATAAGAGCGATGCAGGATCTGTCGTTACGCGATAAGGAGATTGTGTATGCCCTTTTGGTTGAAGGAAGGACGTATGCTGATGTTGCCTCTCAACAGCATTTGAGCGCTAATCGCGTCTTGGAGATCTGTAATCACGCTCTAGGGCAAATACGAGTTAGTCTTGGGATAAGTGAAGTTAAGTCTGGCTTGACAAAGAGAGAAAGACAAGTATTATCACTTGCTGCTGATGGAGAAACAGAACATTCTACAGCAGCTAAGATTTTTGTATCTCCTTCTACAGTTAAGCGACATCGTAAGCATATCATTCAAAAACTAGGAGTAAAAAATATAACTGAAGCAGTAGCTGATGGGTTCCGTAAAGGCTTTTTGCTTTGACTGATGTTATAGAATTAGTGTTACTGCTTGCAATCATTACTGGATTTATTTGGTGGGGCGGGAAATTTGTTTTTTTAGTTAGCTGGTGTGTTCACAAAATAGTTGTGAATGTTTATTTGTTGAAGAAAAAGACTAAAACGCCGCCAGGGTTAGAACGACTCCTACAGTTAATTTCTGGCGAGGTTGAGTTAAAAGAGCGGAGGAAACGAGAGCTTATGGAAGGTTTGTACAATATATTGCACGAGGAGTTGCGTAATAGTGTCAAAAGATGAGATAGCTGCTCGTCGTGAAGCTGGTTTGGCGTTCGAAGAGGAGCTGGCGAGAGAATTAGGGTTACAACGAGTTCCTGGTAGCGGCAGCGGTTTTAGCTCGCGACTGGATTTACATGGTTACGGCGTGCGTTGGAGTTTAAAGTGGACGCGTAAGGATTCTTGCCCGGTTGGTGCTAATGAAATTGATGAGGCAGTATGCGCCTGTGAAGGTCCGGGGGGCACTGGTGATATTCCTGTTTGGGCTGTGCGTTTACGGTCCGATCCAAAGTATGATCTTGTGATCATGCGTAAGAATGATTGGAAAGCGATGTGTGAAGATGCATCTCGGTTGCATAAGCAATCATCAGCTGACGCTAAGCGTATACGATCATCAATTCCGGCGATTATACGCGAAGCAAATGAATCACAGGAGCTGATTTAATGGCTACTAGAGAACAGTTTCTTCAGCAAATAGGTTTTGTTGCAAAAACTGGTCCGCCAGTTGATCTTGCTGCAAAACATGCTTATGAAGCGCGGAAGCAGGCAGAAAAAACGGAGAATACTAGGGCTTGCACTTCTTTCCCCGCTAGCCGTTTTCCATCTCATTCACGCGCGTGTGGTCGTTATTTGATCTATCAACTAATGAATGTTCCTGGGATTGGCGATCCGGATGTTTTTGGCCTTGCCACGATGGACGCAGGTAAAAGCGTCGAGGAGATGATTGTACGATCTTGGGAGCATGTTGGAGTGCTTGTAATTGGAAAATATGATGTTCAACGAAGACTTGAGTTACCTGAATTTTGGTTGTCAGGATTTCCTGACGCCGTGCTTGATTTGCGTGCTTATGGATGGGAGCGAGCGCATCCGGTAGAAATTAAAAGCAAAGAAAATGAAGTTATTGATCGAATGAAATCTGGAGAAAATTTACTTGATTATGAACACGCTGCTCAAGCTCTTGCATATGCGCATATGATTATATGTTTATTCGAAGAACTTGGTTTATCGGAGATGGGCTTGAAACTGCCTGATGGGGCTACTGTGCTTTATGTATCAAGAAGTAAACCTGCAAATCAATTTCAGTATTTTATTGAATACGATAAAACAGCTGTTGATGAAGCCTTACGCAATCTTGTCTTTTTAAAGAATTGCTGGAAAAGTGGAGAGTTACCTGAGCGTGATTCTTCTTGGATGTGGACAGAGAAACCTTGTCGGTATTGTGAATTTAAACGTGATGTATGCAAGCTTGATGAGCGAAATGGTGTAACAAAAATTGAAGATTCGGCGGCTGTAGCTCTTGCGACCAATGTTGATAATTCCTGGAATTTGGTCGCTATAAGGAATAGGCTAAAGCAGAGATGGCAGGAGGAGGTGTTGCAGTGATTGATTTATCTCATGATGCAGCTCAAGCGATTGTTGCTGAGGCTCGTTCGATGGGCGTCAAGGTTGATTATGGCCCTGATACAGTTATTCAAGTAGCTGAACGATTAATTGAAAGTGCGCGGGAAGCTCATAAGCAAGGTGTTCGTGGAGATCACGTTACGCGCATTTTGCATATGGCAGAAGGAGGAGAGATTGCTGTGGAGCAGAATAATGCTGTACAGCAAGAACAATTGACGCAGGAGCAAGAAAAACTTGCTCTCTCTTCTCGACCAGGTTATGAAGCTTCTGATGCGGCTCGTGCGAGAATTAAAGCAGAAGGGCTGCCTATTCCTGTAAATCCGCAAGGAGATCCTTCTCCTATTACACGCGATCTTACTGAACTTAGTGATCGCACTGTACGAAAATTGCATGGAGAAAATAATGCGTATCTGGTGCGTACATTTTGGCTGTTGGGTGTAGAAAAATCTGATCTTGCTTCTGCTAAGCAGGTTCATAGTTGGTCTAAGGGAGAAATATTAGCTAAGCTTGATCGTATTGATCATGATACGCAAAAACCTAAACTTCTTGATATTCTTAATGCAGAAGCTGATTTTGACGGCAAAGTACTGGAATGGGCTAAACGAGTGCAAGAGCATGAGGCAAATATTGCGCTTTTGCTTGCGTTGAGAGATGTTTATCAGTCGAATGTGGATAGACTATCTCGAGAATGGACGATGCGAACTGACTCCTGGGAAAGAGAAGGGAAACCAACTTCGTGACTGTTATTAGGAAACATTATGGATCAGGAGGAATGATGGTTACGAGCGCTGGTAATTATGTTTCTAAGAAAAAGTTAACTAATAAAGAGAAATTGTTAGCGCCATTTTCTTTGTTGCTATCGTTAGTAATATTTTCTGGTATTTTTGGTATAGTCTTTGGGTTTCTTTGGTCACTTTTTATTTTTGCCTGGGAACTAGGCGCTTGGTAAAAATAGCCTTAGAGTAAGTTTTGCCACCCTGTGTCATCTTGGTGCAGGGTTAGCCTTTGAATAGAGGTTTTTTGCGCATCGTTGGCATGCGACGAAATCTAGTCGAGGAGGCTTGCGCACGGTTTATGGCTATCTCGGAATCTGAACGGGAGCGTCGTCGAGATCTTGTGCGAAAAATGCATGATGAAGTCATCGACCAAGAGACTGGTCGTAGAAAGTTCGGTGGCCCGCAACCAGGTTCTGGGCGCCCTCGGGTCACAACGGCGACTGAGCTAGCTGCTGAAGAGGCAGCCAAGCACAAAGATGCAATCGTGCAGGTGTTTAAGGACGCGATCGATCCGAACAATCATATCAGCGCTCGGCTTAAGGGAGCGACTGAATGGATCGCTCTAGAGCATAAACAGATGGAGCGAGATGAGCGCGATGAGGACAGGCTGAGGCGAGCTAAGCGTGAAGAACTGATTGATGTGATTGCTTTTAGGCTCGCTCGAGCTGTTTCAGTCGGCGCGATTGATCTTGATGGCATGTTGCGTAAGGCGCATCCAGCACTCGAAGCCGAGGTTCTTCATGAATGAGCCGCGAGAGAAGAAGGAGTCAGAGCAACTGTCTTCCCCTTCATCTATTCCGTTTGAGCGCGACTTGAAGACGGGTCTTTTTCTTCCGGAAGGAGTGCGTGAAGAAGGTTGGGTTGAAGCTGAAACTCCTCCTTATCAGGAAGACTCATCGTGAGTTTACGGGAAGAGGAAAAGCTCCAAAGGCTTGAAGAAAAGGACATCGCCACTCTGCTCAAGCAGCTTGACACTGCTCAGCTTATGGAGCTGGCAAAAGAGACGCAACAGTTAGAGCGTCAGTTGGGGCTTGCGGGGCCGCTTGATGATGATGAACTTCATGCTTGGATCTTGAGTCGACTTGGTTTGGACATTCCTCGTGTTGCTGTCTGCGAAGGTCATCAAGCTCCATTCCAATTCATTGCTGATGCGTATTTTGAGCGAGTTACTTCTGCAGTAGTAATGGCTTCACGAGGAGGATCGAAGACGCTAGGAGTAGCGATTTTGCATTTGTTGAACAGTAAGTATAAACAGAACTGTTCTTCAATGTCACTTGGCGCGATTGAAAGTCAAGCATTTCGTGCTTACGAACATCTGCGACGTCTTTTAAAGTTGGAAGGTCGCTGTGACACTGCCGAGCATCATGCGGATATTGATCAATCGTTGATGCGTGAGACGCGTTGGAAGAATGGTTCTAAAGTAGAAATTGCGGCGAGTTCGATGAATGCAGTTAACGGTCCTCATCCGAATAAATTGCATGTAGATGAAGTTGAATTGATGGATAGAACTATTTTCTTCGAGACAAGAAACATGTCTATTAGTTCTGGTGGAATTTGTGCTCAAGATTGGATTACTTCTACGCGTAAGGGTTCTTATGGCCTTATGCAGGAATTAATTGATTCAATTGAAGACGCTGAGTCAAAGGAAATGGATCCACCGTTTAAACTTTATACATGGTGTGTATTTGATTGTGCTATGAATGTTCCTAACTGCGCTTACGCAAATCCTGAATTGTCTTCTGATGAAGGTTGTGGTTGTGATCGCGTTATCAAAGGCAATTGGGAAGACGGCAGAACACGCAGTCTTAAAGACACTTGTCGTGGAAGACTCGCGCACGCAAATGGATGGATTCCCTTTGAAGACGTAAAAAAGCTCTTTCGTTCAATGCCTCGTTCTGTTTGGGAGGCGCAGCAGGAGTGTTCAAAGCCTTCTGCCGAAGGGATGGTTGTACCTGGGTTCGATCGTCACGTACATGGAATTAGATGGTGGGATCCTGATCCGATGCTGGGCTCGGTTTATATGTCCGTAGACTGGGGTGGTACGGCTCCTCATGCTGTTAATTGGTATCAAGTACTGCGCGAAGACACAGAAGCGCATGCTTTTGGTGATGTTCGCGGTCAGCCGAGCAAATTACTTCCAGCAGGATCACGAGTTTGTTTCGATGAGATTTATATCGCAGAGATTGGGAATATCGCACTTGCGAATTTAATCGTGAAGAGAGAATCTTTATGGGGGTCACGTCATACAGGCTGGCGTGTGCATAAGCGTTTTTCAGATCCCCAGGGTAAGGCAGCACGCCTCGATTTTGCTCGTCACAATCCGCCGCTGCCAACATCATGGTATGTGACGCGAGATGTAAAGGAGCATGTCAAGGCCGTGCGAGAGATGTTCGACGAGGGTCTTTTCTTTCTAGATCTTGATCGCTGCCCGATGATGGCTGACGAGATCGAGTCCTGGCATTATCCTTCCAAAAAAATGGGATTGATTGATGATCCTGAGATTCCTATTGAAGATGGTATTCATGCTGTCGCCAATTTACGCTATTTCACAGCCAACTATCGCGCAATTGAGCAGCAGCAGCGTCGTGGCGCCGGAAAAGGAAGAGCGAGAGCTGATTCTAAACGTCATATTACGCATGCGTTGCCAGCCTTTGTTGGTGCTGGTCATGATGCTTTGCCTCCCGGTGAAGAGTGGCGAGCTAACTTTGGCGCGGGGACGGTGCTATGAGCGTTCGCGAGTTTGTACTTGCGAATGACTCCGGCAACGGAGATGCTCGTGCGCGGCTGAGAGAGCGATTAGCTCGTAATGATATGGGGCCAGTTGTTGCTGAATCAACTGGTTGGGTTGATTGGGATCGCGCTCGGATACTACTCGGTCAGCCATTTGACGCTACCCGGATAGCGCTCCCAAAGCTCTATCAGATGCGGCGCGATCCAATGCTTTCTTTCGGTTTAATGTTCTTGAAAGTTCCAATGGTGAGATCGCCTTGGTACGTGAAGTGTTCGGACGCCCAGGTTGCAGACTTTGTTGATCATGCTTTGCGAGCTATCTGGGGTCGGCTTGTTTTTCAGTTTACAAATGCTTACGATTTTGGCTATTCAGCCGTTGTTAAACGTTTCTATTTGGGTAAACCTACTTGGACATATCTTGATAAAGAAGCATTGGCTGCTGGTGATTCTGATCCTGAACGTAAAACATGGGATCGAGGTGTTGATGCATTGCTTTGGAAGCCATTTGTCGCCTTACGGCCGGAGAAAGTTGAACCTAGTTGGAACGCAAGTGGTGAGTTCAATGGAATCGCGCAAAAAGGGACCAAGCATCCTGGGGTTGCTCGTGGCCCTGGGCAACCACCAGTAGATATTCGCTTGCCTTGGGCGCTTTGGTTCACAAATGGTCGTGATTCTGAATTTAATTCTATGTATGGCTATCCGCGTACTGCACCTGCGTATCGCTATTGGTGGTCATACTGGTTCCAATGGGCTCAGATGGATCGTTCTTTCGAACGTTGGGCAGATCCACCATTGATGGGATATCATCCGGTTTCAGGAATTGATGATGTAACTGGGCAGGAAGTTGACTATTCTGGAACGATGTTAGATGTACTTGCTAAATTGCGTTCAGGCGCAGCAGTATCTCTTCCTTCGACTCCTGTAACTGGCTTACTTGATGAGCGTACCACGACGTTGCGCGCTTGGGAAATCAAACCGCTTGAGCACAACGTTAATTTCGGAGCAATGCGTGATTGGGCTGACTATATGGATATTCAAAAGTTGCGTGCATTGACTATTCCTGAGCAGGCTCTCGCGGAGGGTCGCGGCGGCTCGAGTTCTCGGAATGTTGCAGAGGAGTTTGGACAGCGTTTAATGGAGATGCAAGCAGTTTCTATGGCTGAACTTGATGATGAAGTTAATCGTCATGTTATTCCGCAGCTTGTAGCGCTTAATTTTGGGCCTGATGCGCCGGAAGCAAGAAAGGTTACAACCGGATTCGACAGACGAGATACTGAAGCTATGAGAGAGATGATGAGGCTTGCTGGACAAAGAATGACGCCTGATCGTTTTGGGGCTGATTTGCGCGCGGTCATGGAGTATTTGGGAATTCCGGTCATGGCTCCAGGAGAAATCAGAGCAGCGATGGAGCGCGAGGTGATCGAAGCAGAGAAAGCTCCTCGTCCATCGATACCAGCGCGGGTGAATGAAGCAGGAACAACTGAGTTGGGGCAGTACTACGATGGTCGCGAGCGGATTGAGCTTGCAAGTAGGTTGATGCGCGATCAGGATATTCTTGAGCTTGCCGAGCGCGTCTTTCAGCTGACAGGTGAGTTAAAGCTGACGAGCGAGCGAGCAACAGGAGCTGTTCTCGAAGCAACTCAACGCGCGCTAGAAGCTACTGCTGAGGCGAATGAAATTGCTGCGGAAGCGAGTGAGCGTGCTTCCCGTGCGGCAGCTGAGGCAAGTGGTGTAGCGGCGATGGCGGCTCGGGAAGCCGGAGAGTCAGCAGCGGCAGCGGCGCGTGATGCAGCTGAGGCGGCGAGAGAATCGGGTGCCAAGGCAGCAAGGGCAGCGAAAGATTCTGGAGCGATGGCTGCAGAGGCAGTCAAGAGTGTTGGAGTGGTGGTTGAGAAGGCTCTCGAAGCATCGACTGCTAGACGGATTGTGCATAGACGTGTTGAGCGCGACGATCAGGGTGAAATTGTAGGTACGACTGAGTGGTCGGAACCAATAGCGGAGGAGTGAAATGCCGAAGGATAAGACGACAAGAGTTCTTATGTTGATAAATGTTGCTGACGGGAAGATTGACGATGGAACTTTTACGCTTGATGATTACGATTACCTTGCTGGCGACGAATATGATTTGCCTGCTGAGAAAGCAGATGTCTTTATCGTTAAAGGGTACGCTGAAGGAGAACTTTCACGTGAATATAGTGATCAGGAAAAGGGCGCTATTTTTGGCGTCGTCCAAGCTGTTAAGCTTGGTATGTAAAGGAGGACAGTAGCTATTAGCTCGCTTTATCGACCATACAAAATTAAATGTTTGACTACTTCTATTAACTTGACTACGGCAACGATCAGTTGCTATTTGATGAGAACGTCGGCGTATACTCCGAACTTTGATACGGATGATTTTCTCAATGATGCTCCTATCAGAGCTGCCGGTCCTCAGACGATTAGTTCTGGCAAAACTGTCAACTCTCCAGAAGGTGGCGTGTTTGACGGTCAAGATCTCACTTTTCCAACTGTAGCAACTGGTGCTGTAATTAATTCTTTGATTATTTATAATAACACTGGAACTGAATCTACGAGTGATTTAATTGCACATGTAGATGGTTTCTCAGTTACACCTAACAATGGAGATATTACTGTTCAGTGGGATAATACTGGACCTAATCGTATTTTTAAGTTGTGACTGTTGTTCTAATATTAGATAAGCATGCCAAGTAGCTACCCAACTTCTTTAGACAACATCGCCATCAATAAGACGGATATTACCGTCATGACTGGCGATCATCCGACTCATCATAATGATATTGCAGATGCAGTCAACAAGATTGAGGCGGAACTTGGAACTCTACCTTCTCGTTCGTATGCAACAGTACGAGCGAGGTTGGATGCTTCTTGGGTAGATGCAAAAGCGGTGGGAGCGACAGGGGATGGCGCTACGAATGACACAGCTGCACTTCAAGCAGCAATCGCTGAAGTGCCTGCTAGTGGTGGAACACTCTTTGTTCCAACTGGCGTTTATCTTGTTGACGCTGCATCGCTTACGCTTAAGTCGAATTTGCGTATCGTTGGCGCCGGTATGTCTGCCAGCACTATTAAATTGAGAAATGGCGCTAATGGAAGATTGATTAGCTATGAAGGCGCTGCTATTCAAGATGTTTTCATTGAGAATATTGGCTTTGATGGAAATATGGTTAATCAAAGTGATGGAGCTAACCGTGATGCAAGGTCAGGTCTTTTCTTGCGTCAGGTTCATCGTGCCGCGATTCTTCGTTGTCGTCTCACAAATTTTCGCTCAGGTGCCGCGGTGCGAATGTATGCTTGTGACGACATGTTAATTGCTGGTAATGATTTTACTGGTAATGGAATGCGTGTGTATACGACTGGTTCGCATACGTTACCGCAAGGTACGATTACTATCAGCACTGCTGGTGGATTGCCGGATACAACTGGTTGGGCCAGCCCCTCTGGAAAAATTCTTGTTGGTACTGCTCAGATTGTGACATATACAGGTAAAACGGCAACAACTTTTACAGGTTGTACGGGCGGTACTGGAACTTTTGCAGCTGGGACAGTTTGTGTCCCAGTCACAAACGATGCTAACAATTTTGTGCTTATCTGTGATGCGACTTTTTGCGGATCTTCTCGTCGTTATCGAGCAATTGGTAATCGTTATTATTCTAACACTGATACTGGAACGGCTATGGATGGAGTAGTCCAGTCCGTTGTAATCGGTAATCATTATGAAAGTAATGGGCTGGGTGTTGGTATTGGCTTTTCTAATACTGAGACAGGTGGAACTGCTGATTGCTGCGAAGATATCGTTGTAAATGGTAATGTAATTATTGGCCCTAATTATACCTCTGTTGAGTCACAGGGAATTAAGTCTGCTGCGTTCGGAAATCCAGGTGAAGGTGGTGGCGCTAATAATCGTGCGCTTGTAATTTCTGATAATATTATACGACTTTGTGATCGCGCATTGTGGATCGACGATACGGATGATTCGCTAATCGCTAATAATATTTTGAAAGATAAGGGTGGACCTAACGGTCATTTGCTTTTGTTGGCTACGAGTGCTACTGATGTTAATAGACTCAGAGTTACAAACAATCGTTTTAAGAATACAACAAATCGTGGAATCTCTTTTGATGCAGGTACAGTGACAGATATAACTATTGAAGAAAATGAATTTCATACTGATGTCGTGACCGCGATAGGTGGAACGATTCCTGCTACAGCCAAGATTCGTAATAATCGCGGCTACAATCCACAAGGTGTTATCAGCTTGACGCCACCAGCAACTGGTGTAGCTTATACTGCTGGTCCGACGCCGGAAGTTCTTTATGTGCGCGGCGGTACTGTAACTAGTATTACTAAAAACGGACGTAGTATTGCTCTATTGACTAACACATCGATTCCTATAACAATTGATCTTGACCCAGGTGAACAGGTAATTTTCAACTATTCTGGAACGATGACGATTGAGCGCGATAGGAGATAAGTGTCATGGCTGACTACATTGGATATACGCCTGGCATCGGGGCTCTCGTCGCAGCTGATGACATCGGCGGTCTTCTTTTTCAACGTCTTAAAATCGCTCACGGGCAAGATGGAAGCGCCAGTGATGCTTCTGCTCTTGATCCATTTCCTGTAGGTCTTGCACTTGCTGACCCTCAAACAGAATATTTGACTGGTACTTCTCTATCTGCCGGTGGAAATGCTGATTTGACGGCCACAGATATCCCTATTGATAAAATAGGAAGGCTTGTAGCTGTTGAGTTTGGCGCTGCTGTCCCTCTCAAGGTTCAGCTGCAAACGATCTCGAGTGGTGCGCGTACGACTAGGACAGCTCTTTTCTCGTTTGCTGGCAGTACAGGGCGCTGGAATGCACCAGATTTGCGTTTTGTCACGCAAGCAGGCGGGGATGATTGCGGCTTTGGTGTCTCGATAACGAATCTCGATACAAGTCAAGCATCAGATGTATACGCGACACTCTATTGGGATGAGATTTGATATGGCTGGGAAGAATGGAAAACGAGAGTCAGTGACGATCACAGAGCAGGAACTGCTTGAATATAGAGGCAGGCTTGCTCATCATGAAGCGCAACGTCGGGCTTTTGATGCCGCAGAAAGCTATCTACGCGTCTATCAGGCGAAACTGAAGAAGACGTATGATCTTCCTGATCGTTATGAAGTGCATCTTGAGTCTGGTGAGATTTTCTGGACGCGCGAGCCTATTAAGCGAGTAAGAGCGACGAAGCAGGCTAAATAAAATGGCTGATGTAACACCTGGTCCTCCTAATCTTATTATTAAGAGAATCGAGACTGAGATTAAAAAAATTGAGTTTCAGATTGCGTCTCAAGAGTTGGAACTTCTGGAACTCGACGAAAGAAAGGAGAGAGTAGCTGGAAATATTGAAGCGCTCCGCGAGGAGATGAAGAAGCAGAACAATAATTTAAAGGTAACGAAGGATCAATCGAAGGAGTGATGAAAAGTGGCTGATGAGCGCGTAGCCGCTAAGATCGTCCTAGTAGATGCTGTAACCACGGCGAATCAGGCGGTGGTGGATGCGTCTGGACGAGTAGCAGTTGCGCTTGCCTCTTCCGCCGCCACCGTTACAGTTGATACGACATATGATTACGCAGAAGATTCTGCTCATTCGACAGGAGATTTTGGCGCTTTTGTCCTCAGCGTTCGCGATGATGATCCTCCGGCTTCAACAGCGACTGCTTCTGGTGATTACGCTGCACTAGTAACGGATGCGGACGGACGTCTCTACGTTAACATCCACGATGGCGGTAATACGATCACTGTTGATGGCAGTGTCGGTGTCAGCAGCGTTAGTGGTATGGTGCAGATTGGAGACGGAACTGACGCTGTTGATGTTCTGGCTGCAGGTGCAGATGACGTCTCGAATACTAACAATGAGCTGATTACTGCAGCTCTGCTTTACGGGTTCGATGGTACTGGTTGGGATCGCGTTTATACCGTAGCGGATGGAGATGCAGTTGCGGCCGGTACAAAGGGATTCCTGCTTCTAGGTACGGATGGCTCGAATTATCAGGTGTTGAAGACGGATGCCAACGGAGAGCTTCAGGTAGACGTTCTTACTGGCGGTGGAGTAGATGCTCCGACGAATCCGGTTAATGATTATAATACCTCAACTGATCTGGCTGCCGGTTCAACTGCTAACCACGATACGGTTGATTTCGGGGCTGCAACGAAGAAATTGACCCAGGTTATTGCATCTGCCTCTGTTGCTTTTAAGATTGAGGTAGGTTATTCAGATAACTCTGTGCTAACGACACTGGCAGTTGGTTTTGGTCAGGCTGGTAATACTGTATCTCTTTCTCCGACTCATCCTAATTATTGGTCACACGCCTTTACGGCTAATGCCGGTTTCGATGGTTTTAGGGTGGTGATGACAAACCTGGATACGAGTCAGGCGGCTGATAGTTACTGCACGCTTCAGTACTGCGACTAGAAAGAACAAGCGAGGAAGATATGGCTGATGTCCGCCCGCTAGGTGGTGAGCACGAAATCGTTCCTGCTATTGCGGGCGGACTTAGCATTTTTCGGTCGCTTGACATTGATGAAACAGAAGAGGAAGTTAAGGCTACCGCAGGGCAAGTTTTTGGCTGGTTTATAACTAATCTAGCTAGCACGGTACGCTATGTAAAATTTTACAATGGTACTGCAGCGACTGTTGTTGTTGGAACAACTACACCGTTACTTACGCTTGCTATTCCTGCTAATGGTACAAATGGTGTTGGGGCTAATCTATTAGGACCATATGGTATTTCTTTTTCAACTGCTATTTGTGTAGCTGCTACAACAGGGGTTCTTGACAACGATACGGGAGCGTCTGCTGCAAACGAAGTAGTTGTAAATATTTTCTATAAATAATGGATACAAAAGAATTTGATTTAATGCCTGTTATCGCCTTCCCTTACTTGGGCGTTGAAGCGCGTATTCGTTTGCAGTTGAAAGGGATCGACCCCGAACGAAGTTTGCGCGAACTATTGTTTTGTCTTGGTTTCTCGGGCGAGCGGATGCGGGCGCTGATCGCCGAGGGCAACCGTCGCAGCGGTCACGTCTCCTCGCCGGGCTGGCGGCAGGCGGCATGATACTCGCGCAGAGAGGCGGACATTTTCGCCCGCTGCTCCGGCGACTGGGTCTTTCCAGTGATGGCGACAGCAATCCGCTGCCGATGCTCTGGCGACTTGACCTTTCCGGTCAGTGCTGCTGCGATTCTTTGTCGGTGCTCCGGGGATTTAGGGACGCCCTGCCCCGAGCGGCCAACCCGGCGACCGTTCTCGCGAAAAAGAGCGGCATGGCGAGAGACATGATCGTAAGGAGTGACGAGTTCAAGATTCTCGAGCCGGTTGTCCGTCCGGATCTCATTCTTGTGATGGATGTGGAATCCGGGAGGCACGGGGCCATTTGCCGCCTCCCAGATGACTCGGTGCTCGAAAGGCCATCGGCGCACTCCCGCCGTGGTCTTGATTTGGACGTACCCGTGATACGTCAATCGCTTGGTCCCTACGGGCTTGGCAGCCGGCACGCTGTAATTCTACTACAAGTAAGTAAAGGGTGAGTCGCCACGCCGACGCGGATCTATCTCCCGAGCACCGGCGCCGCCGCCGTCAACCCGGCCTATGCAACCGGCTGGGAGCAGCAGACGGGCGCCGATCGGATCGCGTGTGTAACGACCAAGATCAGCTCAATCCTGACCAACGAAGTCTCAGGATCGAACATTGGCGTCGGTGATATCCTCGTCCGCCAATATGTCTCGGCAGCGATTTCAGCGCAGACGATCACAGGCACGGTGAAGGGTATCGTGCGTGCACTTGAAAGCAATGCCTCGGCCAATCACTGTAACCAGTGCATCATTCGCGTCGTCTCCAACGACGGCGGTACGTTCCGCAGCCCTAATCTCGTTGACTTCAACTCAGGCGCCCTATCAGCCGAACACGTTGCTGGGATATTGACCAACCGCAAGCTACCGCGCGACTGGTCGGGAGCGGGGCAGTCGGTGAACAGCGTCGTAGCCTCCGCGGACGATCGGATCGTGATCGAGATCGGCGTCTTCGCCACGCTCGCGGGCGAAGAGAACGAGACTTCAATATTCAGCTTCGGCGACAACGCGGCGAGCGACTGCGCGGAGAATGAGACTGCGACGAACGCGTTCAATCCCTGGATCGAGTTCTCGGCCGATCTATTCGGACCGCCCGACCTGGACATCGAGACGACCTACGTCCTCGAGAAAATGCGTACGGGTGTAGTGGTTTGAGTGGCAATCGGCTGGTATCTAGCTAGCAATTACGTATGTCCGGCGCGGACCGACTGGCTACTGACGAGCGCCTTAAACCGCGGAGCAAACAGTGGGCAATGACCGTCCTACGCAGATAGGTGGTGGAATTCAATTTCATCACAGTTACAACCTCGACCGTGCCCAACTCTCGGCTGTGGACATGGTGCAGTGGCTTAAGGGCGTCGTCGAACTTACTGGCCGCCCCGAGCACCAGGAGCTACTGGACGACGCGCTCGCTCTCTGTCGCAGGATCGGAGAGCGCCACCGCGAAGCGCAGGCCCGCCTGGCAGGCCACTACGACGCCGACCCCGCGCACTTCTATCAATCCAGGATGGGCGTCACCCCCTGGCCGGATGAGATCGCCGAGGGCTTCGAGCCGATCTGCACCTGCAAAAACCGATGCTTGGTTCACGACACGGAAGCGCCCGGCTCGACGGAGAACGACTGCAATTGCGAGGCGATCTGTCCAAAATGCCGCATCCCTCGTGAGCCCGGTGATCGCGCTCCGTTGTTGCAGCTACCTCCGAGCCCGTTCCGATGATTACTAGGGAACAGGCTCAGGCGGAGGGCTGGTTCACACCGAACGCGAACGGCGGCATGTGCGAGTGCGGATGCGGGCAGCTTGCCCCGGTGGCTGTGCGGGGGGACAGACAAGGCGGCTATGTGAAAGGTGAATCCATACACTTCGTTCACAACCACCACGTGCGGG
>Ga0209342_10000197_pt1 | contig 66630 bp, 59 predicted proteins | sample RifCSP16_2_FD_184023 | JGI IMG/M metagenome (GOLD analysis project Ga0209342, IMG submission 184023) | Soil microbial communities from Rifle, Colorado - Rifle CSP2_sed 16_2 (SPAdes) (version 2) | ecosystem: Environmental > Terrestrial > Deep subsurface > Rock core/Sediment | place: Rifle... | reverse complement strand
CAATATACTGGCTGCTGTAGCCCAATGACGAGACCTGCATCTGTTAGCGATTTTATAAAAGTAAGAATTTTTAAAAAAGATTCATTAGGATGACGCCCAGAAGCGGGCCGAGGCGGCGAAAAAAAAATACTACGAGGTGGTCCTGATAGCTTTTTCAGGCGTTAGAAAGGATGCGTAAACTGCCAGAGCGGCATAAAAATCCCACGCGGAAGAGATGGGTTGAAAGTAAGTCATTAATTCTAAAGGAAAATCTGGTGCCGGAGGTGGGAATCGAACCCACACACCCTTTCGGGTACGGGATTTTGAGTCCCGCGCGTCTGCCTGTTTCACCACTCCGGCGTATTTGGTTGGAAATGCGGGGAAAGAAAGGCAAAGAAAAAATTAACACAGGGCCAAGTCCGTGTCAACGGCAAACAGGCGTTCCGGGCCTCTGGCGGCTGTGGTCCCTGTGAATCTCGCTGTCATTCTGAGCGGCAGAGTCAGCATTGCCGAGATTGCTTATCTCGCCCCATCCCTGGGGCGCGACCCTCCGGGCCTTCTCGCTTACGCTCGAAGTTCAATTTTTGCTATCCTGCAAAAATTGTCGCTCCGCTCCCTCGCAATGACAGGATACGCCCCCTCGAACCTGTTGACTTAAAGACCTGTTTTGATATATTGGCGGGAATGAAAATCGCCGCCATAATCCCCGCAAGGTTTGCCTCGACCCGTCTAGAGGGAAAGCCGCTGGCAGACATTTGCGGGAAGTCCATGGTCCAGCGCGTCTACGAACGGGCCCTGGCGGCCAACCTCTCCGAGGTTGTGGTCGCAACCGACGACGAGCGCATACTGAAAGCGGTCAAAGCCTTTGGCGGCAAGGCGGTCATGACCTCGCCGCAAAACGCTTCAGGCACGGACAGGGTCGCCGAGGCGGCATCCCTCATCCAGGCCGATATAATTGTGAACCTTCAGGGGGACGAACCTCTCATTGACCCAAGCCTTATCGAGGCCGCCGTTCGCCCAATGCGTGATATCCCCGGACTTGCGATGTGCACCTTGAAAACGCCCATCATCCATGAGGAAGAGTACCTCGACCCGAACGCCGTAAAGGTGGTGACTGACAAGGACGGCTTTGCCCTGTACTTTTCCAGAAGCCCGATACCGTTCAGCCGGAAGGGGTTCGCGGGCCTTCCGGTCCCTTCGTACAAGCACATAGGCCTTTATGTCTTCAGAAGGGATTTTCTTTTCGAGTTCACGAAAATTAAGCCCACTCCGCTTGAGCTTTCAGAAAGTCTGGAGCAGCTCCGGGCCATCGAGAACGGCCATAAAATAAAGGTGGTCGAGGTCCAGTACAACCCTGTCTCGGTCGATACGCCTGAAGACCTGGAAAAGGTCAGGGCAATAGTAAAAGGAGGGTGCCTCTAAAAATTGCTCTTTTTCCCGATCTCTTTGTCAGGCCAGAAGTAAAAATGCTCACATATTCATATATATGTTACGCTTTTTACTTCCATCATGCATTGACCTCGGAAAAAATATCTGATTTTCAGAGCCACCCGGAACAGAAAGGCCTGTAAAAAGTATTTCAAACTAAGCGGATTCAGGTTATATTAGCTTTTTAACTCAACTCCAACCCAAACTATCCCAAAACACTAAATGAGCGAAACCAAAAAACAGATAAAGACCAAATTCATTTTTGTAACAGGGGGCGTTGTCTCGTCCCTCGGCAAAGGCCTGGCGAGCGCCGCGATAGGGGCGCTGCTTGAATCCAGGGGGCTTACCATTACCCTGCAGAAGCTCGATCCGTATATAAATGTAGACCCCGGCACAATGAGCCCCTTCCAGCACGGAGAGGTCTTCGTGACCGATGACGGCGCGGAAACCGACCTCGACCTGGGCCATTACGAGAGGTTCACCACGGCCCGCATGTCCAGGCGCAACAACTTCACCACCGGCCAGGTCTACGACTCCATCATCCAGAAGGAGAGGAGGGGAGACTACCTCGGCTGCACCGTCCAGGTCGTCCCCCATGTCACGGACGAGATAAAGAGCAAGGTGCTCGCCATAGGAAATGGCGTAGACATAGCTATAATCGAAGTCGGCGGTACCGTCGGCGACATAGAATCTCTGCCGTTCCTTGAGGCCATAAGGCAGCTCCGGTTCGACCTTGGCAAGGAAAATGTCCTTTACATGCACCTGACGCTCCTTCCTTATATAGCCACCGCCCACGAGATAAAGACAAAGCCCACTCAGCACAGCGTAAACAAGCTCAGGGAGATTGGTATTCAGCCCGACATACTCCTGTGCCGTTCGGACAGGCCGGTCCCGCCGGAGCTCAAGGCCAAGATAGCCCTGTTCTGCAATGTCGACAGGGACGCGGTCATATCTGCCCAGGATGTCAAGTGCATCTACGAAGTCCCGCTTGTCTTCCACAGCCAGGGGTTAGATGAAAAGATAGTGAAGCTCCTCAATATCTGGACCAGGCAGCCCAAGCTTGAGGCCTGGGAGGCGCTCATCAAAAAAGTAGGCAACCAGAAAAACGAGATAACGATAGGTATCGTCGGCAAATATGTGAACATGCAGGACTCGTACAAGAGCCTGCACGAATCGCTCATCCACGCCGCCATAGCGAACAACTGCAAGGTCAACCTCCAGTACATAGACTCTGAAGAAGTCGAGAAGAAGGGGCCGCAGTCCATATTGAAGGGCGTTGACGGCATCCTTATACCCGGCGGCTTCGGTAACAGGGGCGTCGAGGGCAAGATAACTTCAATTAAGTACGCCAGAGAGAACAAGATACCGTTCTTCGGAATATGCCTCGGCATGCAGGTCGCCATCATAGAGATAGCAAGGGACCTGTGCGGCATGAAGCACGCGAACTCGTCCGAGTTCGACCCGGAATCGCCGAACCCGGTCGTCCATATAATGGAAGCCCAGAGGTCTGTCAACGCCAAGGGCGGCACCATGAGGCTCGGTGCTTACCCGTGCGTCGTGAAAAAGGGCACGAAGGCCTACGGCGTTTACGGAGCTGCCGAGATTAGCGAGCGTCACAGGCACCGTTTTGAAGTCAACAACATGTTCAGGCCCGAGCTGGAGAAGGCCGGAGTAGAGTTCAGCGGCCTTTCCCCTGACGGCTCGCTCGTTGAGATAATGGAATTGAAGGGCCACTCGTGGTTCGTTGCCTGCCAGTTCCATCCCGAGTTCAAGAGCAGGCCCATGGAGCCACACCCGCTCTTCAAGGGCTTCGTAAAGGCCGTCGTGGCGCACAAGCTCCAGGCAGCCAGGAAACAGAAGCAGGGAAAGGTCACCAAGAAAAAGGCTCCCGCCCGCGCGGCGGCAAAGCCGAAGAAAGCAACGAAGCAGGTAGTCCTTAATGAGACAGATAGGTCTTAAGGACTTCACTATCGGCGGGGGCGAGCTCTTTTTCATACTCGGCCCCTGCATCATTGAAAGCGAAGAGCTTACGCTCCGCACAGCCGGAGAGCTCGTGAGTCTCGCTTCATCCCTGAAATTCCCCTTTGTATTCAAAGCTTCCTACGATAAGGCGAACAGGACTTCCGTGAAGTCCTTTCGCGGCCCCGGCATAAAAGAGGGCCTCAGCATACTGAAGAAGGTCAAGGACGAGTTCGGCGTGCCTATCCTCACCGATGTCCACTCCGAAGGCGAAGCCATTGAAGCCGCCGAGGTGGCCGACATACTCCAGATACCGGCATTTCTGTGCAGGCAGACCGACCTCATCGTGACCGCCGCTAAGACGGGGCGCATCGTCAATATCAAGAAGGGGCAGTTCATGGCCCCGCATGACATGAACAATTCGATAAAAAAAGCGCTCAGCACTGGCAATGACAGGATATTTGTCACTGAACGGGGCTCGAGTTTCGGCTATAACAACCTTGTCGTGGATTTCAGGAGCCTTCCCATAATGAGGGGCTTCGGCTGCCCGGTCGTGTTCGACGCCACGCACAGCGTGCAGTCTCCCGGCGGCCAGGGCGAGTGCTCCGGCGGGGACAGGTCCATGGCTCGCGTGCTCGCGAGGGCGGCTGCCGCCGTCGGCGTAGACGGCTTTTTCATGGAGGTCCACCCGGACCCTGACAAGGCCCTTTGCGACGGCCCTAACTCGATCGCCTTGAAGGACCTGCCTGGGATAATAAGGGAGCTGCTCGATATAAGCAGGGCCGCTTCTGGAACTCATTTATGATAACGAAACAAGCCATAGACATAGCGAAAAGGGTCCTTGAGATAGAGGCCGAAGCGGTGAAGGCCCTTGTCGGCAGGCTTGACGGCAATTTCACGAAGGCCGTTGACCTCATCTTTAATGCCACAGGCAAGTGCGTGGTGAGCGGCATGGGCAAGTCCGGCATCATCGGCCAGAAGATATCTTCCACGCTCGCCTCTACCGGCACACCTTCTTTTTTCCTCCACCCGGCCGAAGGCATGCACGGCGACCTCGGCATGATAATGAAAAATGACATTGTCATAGCCATCTCGAATTCCGGCGAGACGGAAGAACTGATAAAGATACTGCCCGTCATTAAGAGGATGGGCGTGAAGATGATAGCGATGACCGGCAGGAAAGACTCCACCCTTGCGAAGTACGGCGACGCGGTGCTCGATGTGGGAGTAGCCGAAGAGGCGTGTCCTCTGGGGCTTGCGCCAACCGCGTCGACTACAGCGACGCTCGCGATGGGAGATGCCCTTGCAGTGGCCCTCATCGAAAAGAAGGGCTTCAGGACAGAGGACTTCGCCGGGCTCCACCCTGCAGGGAGCCTCGGCAGGAGGCTCATGAAGGCCTCCGAGCTCATGCACGGCGGACAGGCAATGCCGAAGGTCGGGCCCGAAACTCCGGTGAAGGACGCGCTCTTCGTCATTACCGCGGGGCGCATGGGGCTTACCGGAGTATTCGATAACGGAAAGCTTCTCGGCATTATAACCGACGGAGATTTAAGAAGGGCCTTGGAGCGCGGCGGCGATGTCCTCAACATGAAGTCCTCCGAGCTTATGACAAAGGACCCGAAGGTCATCCCCGGGGACGCGCTGGCTGAGACCGCGCTCAAGGTAATGGAAGAGCATTCCATAACGGCTCTTTTCGTCACTGGAGACGAAGGGGAAGTGGCAGGCGTTCTACATATGCATGATCTTTTGAAGGCGGGAGTAGTTTAAAAAATGCTATTTTTCCTGACCTCGGCAGGGCAAATAAAAATGCTCATATATGCTGCGCTTTTTATTTTCGCCCTTCCTTGACTTCAGAAAAAATATCTAATTTTTTATGAGACAGTTTATGCTCACCGTAGCTGCATGCAAGAAAAGTACGCCTCAATCCCCGCTCCTCGACGCCTTGCACATGGAGCTTTTTGAGCACCCGGAACAAAATCATTTTCAGCAAAAGTTCCTTTAGTGATATTAATCATAATATTTTAAAGGAAAATAGCTTAAATTACTTGACAGGTTGGCATATGTAAGGTATAAAGTGGGCAAATTTAAGCCATAAAACTGAAAAAATCCTGACGCGCACCAGAAAATCCAGTCTCAAGCCATGTCTTCATCGCAGTCAGTTTCGCACAGAGCAGAAGTGATACAAGAGTAAAAAACGAACAACGCCACAGCAGGGTCTATGCAGTAAGTAAGTTCGTAAGTCGTTTGTATCACGGTTGCTTCACCTCAACGCAGAGTATTCCGAGTGCCTGTAAGGCAGGCGCTTTCAGCAGTGCAGTACTAACTCTCAAAAGACGAAGGAGGAAGAGACGGATGAAAAGAATCATATTGTCAGTTTTCGCTGCTGCGGTTACCGCTGCGTGGGTTGTACCTGCGAGTGCGGCAGATGTGACCTTCAGTGGTCAGTACAGGTTGAGGGGTGAGTACACCAACAACAACAACTTCAACGATGCAGTATCTGATGACAGTGATGTATGGGCGCAGAGGGTAAGGCTTACCGCCAACGCCAAGGCCACCGATGATGTCTCCGCAAAGATCACCCTTCAGGACACCAGGACCTGGGGTGCGACCGGCGCTGCTGGTCTCCTGTCCGATTCTGGCAACACCTTGGACTTTCATGAAGCATACCTGAATGTCTCGAGCATCTTCGGCACCCCGGTTTCCTTCAGGGCCGGCCGCCAGGAACTTTCCTACGGCGATGAGAGACTTATCGGCTCGTTCGGCTGGTCAAACCAGGGCAGGGCGTTTGACGGCGCGAAGTTCATGTTCGCCACCGATGCCTTGAATGTGGACTTCTTCACCACAACCATTACAGAAGCTGGCGTGGCTGGCGATGATACCTACTTCAGCGGCATCTACGCTACTCTGAAGCAGCTCGTCCCGAACAACACACTTGACGTGTATGTCCTTAATCAGAACAGCGGCTCCAGCACCACCCAGAATCTTTACACCATCGGCGCCAGGCTCAAGGGCGCGGTCGCTGGCGTTGACTACACCGCTGAAGTTCCCTTCCAGTTCGGCGAGAATAGCGCCACTCAGGACATCAGCGCGTGGGCTTTTGCTGTGAAGGCTGGCTACACCCTCCCGACCCCGATGAAGATCAGGGTCGGCGCGGAGTATGATTTCGCGACAGGTGAGGATACAGCGGACGCTGATCTCAACGCCTTCCAGGGTCTCTACCCGACAAACCACGGCCACTTCGGCATCGCTGATGTGACCGGCGCGAACCAGTGGTCGAACATCCAGGCTTGGAGCGTGAACGCTTCAGCTGACCTGAACGAGAAGACCAGGCTCTTCGTAGCATACTGGGATTTCTCCCAGGATGAAGCTGCTGCAGTAGGCAACTTCACCGGCGCGAACGATGACCTCGGAAGCGAGATCGACCTCGTAGCCACCTACAAGTACAATAACAACCTGAACCTCGAGGCTGGTGCCTCCCGCTTCTTCGTTGGCGATGCCGGCGTAGGAACGGACGACAGGGACTGGGCGTATCTCCAGATCACCGCAAACTTCTAATCCCGCAAGGGTTTGAAGCTGTAAAAGGGCAGGCCTCACGGCCTGCCCTTTTTTTTATTCGTATGGAGTTCCGTCATTGCGAGGAGCTTTAGCGACGACAATTTTTGCAGGATAGCAAAAATTGAACTTCGAGCGCAAGCGAGAAGGCCCGAAGGGTTGAGCCCCAGGGATGGGGCGAGATAAGCAAGCTCTAAGCGCTTTATTCATCTAAAGACCAGATTGCTTCGCTATGCTCGCAATGACAACTTCTTTTCAAAGAGGGGCAGGGTGGATTAGCTTTTAATAAATAATCCCCCTCATTCCCCCTTTAGAAAAGGGGGAAGTCAAAACCAGATCTCTTCCCATTCGTTTGGCTCATGGCTTCGGCTCACTGCGTTCGCAATGATATCTCCTTGATTCCTATCTTATTACCCTCGGTAAATCTCGGGCACGGAGAGGTTATTTGCCGGGCCTTAAGGGCCATGGAATGCCAATTCCGGGTGTTTTTTCCTGAGACTTTCTAAACAATCTGCTTATATCAGACGCCTTCACCCTGTGCCTTAATTGACAAACCGCACTTTCTGGGATAAATTTCTAACATTCCTGTTATCTTGTCACCCGTTCGGGTACTTCTCATCATAGCGTCTGTTTCTTTGCTTTTTTTCATAGTCGAAGACTAAAGGAAAAGTAAAAAACTGACAAAAATCAAATGGCACCTTCGTTTAACTTATTATATTGAGGCGGATTAAACTGGTTGAGGGATCGCGTATCTTTTCCGGCGGGAGTACGCATAGCTTAGAAAGGAGGCTATTCGGATGGTGAACGAAAAAGAAGAAAAGCCCGTGCCTTCCTGGCAGGTGTTCTACGATAACATCTGGCTTCTGCTGATTCTTGGAGTTGTCTTGCCAACACTTGTCTACACGGTCTGGGGGCTTATTGAGGTAATGACGGTGCCGCCCCTTCCGGTAGCGCCTTAAGGAGGAGATCAGATGGCGATTTACGAACCCGAAAGAGTATGGTGGAACCCCCTCAGCAAAGACGAGAGGATATGGGTCGCCCTTGCGCTTATCTGGATGCTTGTCTCCTTCATTTTCATGCCCATATACCACCTCGTAGGCGCTCAGAACCCCCCGGCCGAGACCTACGCGGTCAGCGCCGGGGACTTCGACAAGCTCGTCGAGGGGATGGTCGAGAAGTACAAGGTCGGCGAGGAGAACGGCATCCCGGTCGTGCGCCCCAGCGCGGACGAGCCCGTCTACATAAGGGCCTCAATGTGGCAGTGGTATCCGATAGTTGAGTTAGAGAAGGGCAAGACATACAGGCTGAACCTTTCGTCGATGGACATCCAGCACGGCTTCTCGCTGCAGCCCATCAACATAAACCTCATGGTATTCCCGGGCTACGATTATGTCGCGAAAATAACGCCGACCACCACGGGTGAGTTCCACATAATCTGCAACGAGTTCTGCGGCGTGGGCCATCACATGATGGTCGGCAAGCTGTATGTAAAGGAACCTGCAAAGTAAGCAGGAACTGAAAGGAGGAGTTGAAAATGCCGAAACTCGAACACAGGGACATCGTAGAGGCCCCGGGGGTTTTCGTCCTTGCCCTTATTTTTCTGGCCGTTTTCATAATCATATGGTTCGCGCACCTCAAGTGGCTGTTGGACATCTGGGGCGTGCAGTAACGCCTCAAGGCGGCCCATCGGATAAGCGGTAACGGGAGGATCGGTAAACCAGAAAGGGAGGTGACATTAAACTCATGGCGAGTATTTTCAGAACAGACCCGTCCTCGGGTCTCAAAATAGAAAAGGCGAGCGAGAACCTCATAAAGTGGAACCTCATCGCGGCGTTCGCCACCCTTGCGGTAGGGGGCCTTCTGGGCCTCAGCGTCGTGCTGACCAGGTGGCCGAGCGTACACCTTCTCCCGCTTGATTATTATTACAGGTTCCTTACCCTTCACGGAATCGACGCGCTGCTGGCCTGGATCATATTCTTCGAAATTGCCCTCGTTCACTTCACTTCAAGCGTCATCCTGGGCACGCGTTCCTACGCGCCCTGGCTCGGGTGGATAGCGTTCGCCCTCATGCTCGCGGGCGGGGCGCTCATAAATGTGATAGTCCTCATGGGCAGAGCGGATATCATGTTCACCTCCTATGTGCCTTTGAAGGGCGATCCGCTGTATTACCTCGGCGTCATCCTCTTTGCCGTGGGCGCTCTGCTGGGCTTCATCACCTTCTTCGTCAACATCGCGCTTGCCAGGAGGGACGGAGGCTACAAGCGCTCTCTCCCGCTCGGCGTCTTCGGAATGGCTGCCGCGAGCATCATAGCGGTCCTGACGCTCGCTCACGGCGCGGCCATATTCATCCCGACGCTCCTGTGGGCGCTCGATTACCTGCCGTGGATAGACCCGGCCGCCTACAGGCTGGTATTCTGGGGCCTCGGGCATTCCTCCCAGCAGATAAATGTCTCGGCGATGGTCGCGGTATGGTACATGACGGTAGCGTTCGTCCTCGGCGGCAAGCCGGTGAACGAGAAACTCTCCAGGACGGCGTTCGTCCTGTATATCCTGTTCATAAATGTCGCCTCCGAGCATCACCTCCTCGTTGACCCGGTCCTTTCGACCTGGCACAAGATAGTGAACACCAGCTACATGATGCATCTGGCGGTGCTCGCCTCCATGATACACGCCTTCGCGATACCTGCCTCCATCGAGGTAGCGCTCCGTAAGCAGGGCCACACCCGGGGCCTGTTCGAGTGGCTCAAGAAGGCGCCCTGGGGCAACCCTGCCTTCTCCGGCATGGCCATCTCCATACTTCTGTTCGGCTTCCTCGGCGGCATCACGGGCGTCATATTCGGCACCGAGCAGTTCAACATCATCCGTCACAACACCATAGCGATAACCGGCCACTTCCACGCAACTGTCGTCGCTGGCACCACTTTGGCTTTCATGGGCTTCACCTATCTCCTCATCCCGTACATCTTCAAGAGGGAGATAATCTGGAAGGGCTTCGCCTCCATCCAGCCGTACCTGTACGGCACCGGCGTGGCGCTCTTTTCCATAGGCATGATGTCCGCTGGCTCCTTCGGCGTACCGAGAAGGCACTATGACATAACCTTCTCAGGCGCGCCCTTCTCGTTCACTTTCGACCCTTCAATCGACCTGTTCCTTTCGATGATGGGCGTCGGCGGCCTTCTGGCCGTTACCGGCGGCGTGCTCTACATATGCCTCAGTTTCGGCTCCATGATCTGGGGAAAGAAGATAGAGCCGCGCTAGAAAACCTGTTTGTCTGCGCGGGGCCCCTTTTTGGCGGCCCCGCTTTTTTTTGCCGCCGCCACTGGCAGGGGACATGAGTTGCGTGATATAATCTTCAGGAAAAACAACGGGGTAGGCGGATACAGACACGGCCTTTGAACCCCCGGGCATCTTCATAAATGACAGAAATCATATGAGCGGGCGCATAAGCCCGATAAAATTACTAAGACATATCCCTCGAATGGAGAATATGAAAAAAGCATTCCTGCTCTTTGCCCTTTTCTCGTTCCTGCTGTCTGCCCCGGCGGCAGTCAGCGCGTCCCAGCTCGACCCGGTCATATTGAAGAACGCCGTGGACGCGTCGGCAAAGGCCGAAGGGACAAAGCTCGGGGAATATTCCCTTGTCGACCAGGACGGAGTCAGGTTCAACCTGAGCGAGTACTTTGCCGGCAAAAAGCCGCTGGTCATAAGTTATATCTACACGAGCTGCCCTGTCGTATGTCCGACAATCACGGCAGAGTTCAAGAAGGCGGTCGACGGCGCGAAGGAGGCGTTCGGCGACAAGTTCAATGTCCTTACCATAGGCTTTGACGCGCCCAACGACACGCCGGAGCGGCTTAACGAGTACGCCACGAAGTTCGCCGGAAGCGTTAAAGGGTTCAGGTTCGCGAGCTCCGACCCTGAGACCATGGAAAGGCTGCTGAATAGCGTCGGCTTTTTCAGGGTAAGGCAGGACGACGGCAGCTTCGACCATATCGACATGGCAACGACCGTCAAGCCGGACGGGACCATATACAGGCAGGTCTACAGCCTGCGGAGCCAGCCGCAGAACCTTGCGCTCAGGCTCGAGGAGCTATTTACAGGCAAGGCCGGGGCGTCGTCCCTGTCCCTCGTGGACAAGCTCAAGTTTTTCTGCTACAGGTACGACCCGTACTCTGGAAAATATGTGCTCGATTACCCGGTGTTCGTCAGCATATTCATCCAGGCCCTCATAATAGGCGGGATATTCTACGCCGTATGGGGCAAGAGGATAATGGCGAGATACAGGAAAAAGAAAGAAGGTCCAAGATGAAAATGGATGATAACGGCGGCGGAGGCGCACCCGGCACTGTGTTGAAGGGCAGCCAGAGAGCCGAAGCGGCGAGGGACTTTGAGGCGCCGGGCGTGGGCCAGAGGCTCTGGCTCAAGATGGAATCGCTCGTCAATATGCTCACTACAGCGGCCTTTAACCCCTTTTATTACCTTGGCGCCATCTGCGTTTTCTTCCTCTGGATCATCCTCGTCTCCGGGATATACCTGTTCCTGTTCTACAGCATAACCGCGAAGGGCGCGTACCTCTCTATTCAGAGCCTGACCGTGAACCAGTGGTATCTGGGCGGGGTCATGCGAAGCCTCCACAGGTACGCTTCCGACGGGCTTGTCCTTTTCATGGCGCTCCATGCGCTCAGGTGTTACATGCTCGACAGGTACAAGCACTGGAGATGGCTCGCGTGGGTCTCCGGAATCGTCATAGCGTGGGTCGTGCTCATTGGCGGCATCTTCGGCTATTGGATGGTCTGGGACGAGAAGGCCCGGCTCGTGGCTACTCTTTCGGCCCACCTCCTCGAGAATGTGCCGATATTCGGGCTCCCTCTGTCGCTGAACTTCGCCAGGCTGGCCAACCTTACGGACCAGCTCTTCTACATCATACTGTTCATACATTTCTCGACCATCTTTTTCCTGTTTATCGCTATCCTCGTGCATATCGTGAGGATAACCAAGGCGGTCATACACCCGCCCAAGGCGCTCGCCTGGGCCCTGGTGGTAATGCTCCTGGCACTCTCAATCCTGAAGCCCGCGATTAGCGGCTCTTCAGCCGAGCTGAAGCTGCTTGCCGAAACCGTTCCGTTCGACTGGTTTTACATGTTCATCTTCCCGCTTTTGAAATACATGAACGCCCATCAGGTCTGGGCTTTTATCGTCGCGCTCACGCTTATGATTGCTCTGGTCCCCTGGATGACCCGCTCCACGAGGAGGCCGCCCGTTGAGATAACGCTGTCGAACTGCACCGGCTGCGAGCTCTGCATGGAAGACTGCCCTTACCAGGCCATACAGATGAGAAAGAGGACGGACGGTATGCCGTACCCGGTCGAAGCGGTCATAAGCCCGAAGCGGTGCGCGAGCTGCGCCGTATGCGTGGGCTCATGCGACTACAAGGCATTAAACCTGCCTGACATAACCGAAGAAGGCGTCAAGGCGTCCGTCAGGAGGCACATAAGGGAATTGAATGAAGCCGCTGCGGCCGGCCCCAAGGTAATCGTCTTCGCCTGCGCAAAAGGCGCGTGGCTCGATGAAAAAGGGGACGGCAGGATACCAGGGATGGAGTCGTCAAGGGCCGTGAACCTGCCGTGCATCGGCATGCTCCAGCCTTCGATGCTCTCCATACCCTTCGAGAAGTCGGCCGGAATAGACGGGGTCTTCGTTGCCAGCTGCAAGCAGGGCGATTGCCATTACAGGATGGGGGAGGAGTGGTTCATGGGAAGGCTCCATGGCCACAGGCCGCCTGTCGTCAGAAAGTCCATTGACAGGGCCAGGCTCAAGGTAGCGCACTTGTCAAGCGTGGAGAAAAAGGAGTTCATCGAAGAGCTTACTGCCTTTGGCGCTTCTCTCAGGGAGAGGAGGGAGAGATGATAATCATACTCATAACCTTCTTTGCCTTTTTAATACCTGTAGGCATATACCTATGGAGGGAATGGAAGAAGAACAAGGATAAGGAAGCGAAGGAGGGGCTTGTCCCGAAGAAAAAAGAGCCTCTTTCAATCGCGGGCCTGGTGAGGGTCAGCGTCCTTCTTTTCATCATGGCCGTTCCGATATACTTTTTTTCAGACCTGCCGTATTCCTATTACCCGAAGGATGACGGCCTCCTGAAGATAGCCTTCAAGCACTCCGGGACGAGGGTTGCCGATTGCGATGAGGCAGACCTCATTAAAAAGGAGGGCGACAGGTACAGGCAGCAGTTGAAGGACACCAGGCAGGTCCGCATGAGCATAGAAAAGCTCGCCAAGTGCCCGCGTGAGAGAAACCCTGTCGTCATAGAGCTTTTTATAGACGGGCAGAAAGTCCTTGATAAATCATACTCGCCTACGGGCCTTAAAAAGGATATGGCTTCATATATATATGACGAGTTCCCCGTGCCGCCCGGAGTCCATTCCTTCCGAGTGCTCCTTTACGATACCGGCAGGAAAGACACTCCCGCGTACGCCCTGGACGAGAAGTCCGTGGTAAAGCCCCGGGAAGTGAAGGTCGTCTGGTTTAGTGATAAGGCCGACGCCCTCATCTTAGAATAGGGTACCTTTAAAAATTGCTCTTTTTCCTGATCTCTTTGTTAGGGTGGAAATAAAAATGCTCACATATTGCCATATATGCTCCGCTTTTTATTTCCACCCTGCCTCGACCTCAGAAAAAATAACTATTTTTTAGAGGCACCCTTTAGATGGTATGGACTTTTCACCCCTCCCGCTTTTTTTGTTCAAGACGCGCCTCCCTTCCACCGATAAGCATTCAGGCTTTCACGGAAAAAAATCTTGTAAATAGACGGTTTTAGTAATAACATCCGATTGTTGCGCACTCTGCTGGTTCCTTACACGGCCTTCAAAAAAAGGAAACGATGAGATTCGGGATCAGAGTCAAGCTCCTTATCTTTGCAGGCCTTGTCTGGGCGGTCATATTCGGCGTTTACAGCCTGTATATCTATCAGGAGAGGATAGCCCAGACCCAGAGGATGGCCCTCATGACAGCCGGGTTCCTTTCAAGGAAGACCGCGGCTGACAGGCAGTATTACAACTCCACCGTTGTAAAGCGGGCTCTCGAGTCCGGCCTTACGGTCTCCAGGAACTACCAGGACAAGGAACGCTCGATACCCGTACATACCACATTCATGAAAGAGGCTGGCCAGACCCTCGGGGTCGAGGGAAGCCTCCACATGGAACTGGTGAGCCTTACCCCCATAAACCCTTCCAACGCGCCCAGGGACGCTTTTCAGCTGAATGCGCTTGAGCGGTTCGTGAAGGGGGCGGATACCCGTTCATACAGCTTCGGGGACTACGCAGGCAAAGAGTCGCTCAGGTACATGATACCCGATATCGCGACCTCCCAGACATGCGTGGAATGCCACAACGCGCAGGCGGCAAGCCCCAGAAAAGATTACAGGATAGGCGATGTAATAGGCGGCCTCGAGATAGTCATTCCCATAGAAAGCGAGATGGCGGCCGCCATGGACGATATCTGGCGTTCCATAGCCTACGGCTTCATAGTCGTCCTGGCGATGGGGCTCGTGGGCCTGGCCTTCATAAGAAAAGTCGTCACTTCCCCGATACTCAGCCTGGTTGACACCACAAGACAGCTCGCTTCCGGCGACCTTACGGCCAAGGCGGATGTCAGCACTGACGACGAGGTCGGAGACCTCGGCGCGCAGACAAACGCCGTGGCCAGGAACCTGCACAGGATGATAGAGGACATAAGGCGCACCTCCGACGAGGCGGCGAGCGTGTCGTCCAGGGTGAGGGAGATGAGCAGGACCGTGCTCGAAGGCTCGAGCAGGCAGGGCAACTCGCTCGATTCCATCGGGGCGAACATGGAAGGACTGAACGCCGCCATCTCCGGCATAGCCAATTACACCGAGTTGCTGGCAAGGTCGCTGGAGCGCGGCTCTTCGTCGGTCCAGGAACTCGGCGGGAGCATCAAGGAGGTCGTCGGCAGCATGGAGGCCCTTTCCATGAGCGTGGACGACACGGCCGCGTCCACCAGGGACATGTCGTTCTCGATAAAGGAGATATCCGAGAACATCGGTAGCCTGTCTTCCGCGGCCACCCAGGTCTCTTCCTCGATAATGCAGATAAACGCGAGGATAAAGGAGGTCGAGTCGAACGCGGCCGAGGCCTCAAGGTTCGCCGAGGATGTCATACGGGACGCCAGGGCAGGCATGGAGACCGTCGAGTCCACCATAGGCGGGATCGTGAAGACAAAGGAGATAAACCGGGAGTCCACGATAATTATCAACAGCCTGTCTGAAAAGATTAAAGAAATAGGAAAAATACTCGATGTAATACAGGAGGTCGCGGAAGAGACAAACCTCCTGGCTTTGAACGCGGCCATCATAGCGGCCCAGTCAGGCGACCACGGGAAGAGTTTTTCAGTTGTCTCCAACGAGATAAAGGACCTGGCCGAGAGGACCTCGACTTCGGCAAAGGAAGTCTCCGAGATAATCGACGCCGTGGAGATAGAGTCTGACAGGGCGGTCAAATCCATGGAGCGCGGTTTTGTCAGCGTCGAGGAAGGCGTAAGGCTTTCGATGGAGGCTGGCGAGAGCTTGAAGAAGATACTCGGAAGCGCCCAGCGATCGACTACCAGCGTAAGAGAGATAGCCAGCGCCTCCCAGGTACAGGCAAGGGAGGCACGGATGCTCGCCGAGGCGACAGGGAAGGTCGCCGAGATGGCCAGAAGGATAGCCAACGCCACTCAGGAGCAGGCAAGGGGCTCAGAGCTCATCAACAAGGCTTCCGAGCGCATGACGGCGATCGCCTACAAGGTGAACGCCTCAACCAGGACGCAGGCCGATTCCAACAGGCAGATAACCTCGACCATAGACGATGTTAATAGAATGGTCGCTTATGTAAACGCCGTAATAAGGGAACAGAGCAGGAACACCGCGAAAGTGCTGGAAGCTCTCGACGCCGTAAGAAAAGTCTCTGTCGAGAACATAGAAAAGGCCGTCATGGCCGACAAGGCGGTCGAGGAGCTTTCAAGGCTCGACCGGGACTTGACCGATGGGGTCAAGAAGTTCAAGCTCAGGAAAAACCAGTCATGATGGCTTGATTTCGCGTATAAAACCTCAATAACTGCCTTATAAAGACCGTTTTCAGGGTCTTAAACCGTAAAACCGGCCCTTTGAGCGGCTTCCCCATCCTGAAAAAATGTTGCAAGGGGGCATTGAATACCTTATAATACTTAAAGCTTTTGTGCGGATTTCCCGCTGTTTAGCGCTAAAAGACCTCTTCCAAGCCCGGCTCTGTCTTCATTCAGGCCCCGCCACTTCACAAGTCTTAAAGGCGGAATTCGTCGCGATCATAAATCACGGGAGAAGCCCTTTTGTCGCGGCTCTTCAGGCGGGGTCACCCTGCGAGAGTGGCGGAACTGGCAGACGCGCCAGACTTAGGATCTGGTGGGCAACCATGGGGGTTCAACTCCCCCCTCTCGCACCAGCTTTAGGCCTATAAAGGACATTTCATATAAAGGGAAGGGAACAATGCAGAACATCAAAGTACAAGTCGAGGATATTACCCCTGTAAAGAAAAAGCTGGATATCTCGGTGCCTGCCGAGACCGTAAGCCGCGAGTTCAAAGCCGCTTACCAGAACATCAGGTCGACCGCTTCCATAGCCGGTTTCAGGAAGGGCGCGGCTCCCATGAACATCCTGAAGGCGAGATTTGCCGGGCATGTCCAGGAGGATGTGACCAAGAGGATTATCGAGTCCAGCTATTCGATGGCCCTGAGCGAAAAGCAGTTCATGCCGGTCGAAGCCCCTCAGATTGATTTGAAGGGCGGGGAGCTCGCCGAAGACAAGGAATTTACATTCTCCGTGACCGTTGAGATCCAGCCCAATGTGGCCGTAGACGGATACCGCGGCATGGAACTGAACAAAGAGAGTTCAGCCGTAACCGAAGAGGATATTGAAAAAGGCGTCCAGAACCTGAAGGAAGCCGCCGCCCAGTACAAGGAAGTCGACAGGCCCGCCAATGAGGGGGACCTTGTCATGGTCGATTTCGAGGCCTTCATGAACGGGGAGCCCGTCAAGAACGGCAAGGGCGAGGGTTATCCCTGCGTAATAGGGGAGAAGTCCCTTCTGCCCGGCTTTGACGAGGCTTTGAAGGGCGTTTCCAAGGGCGACCAGAAGGAAGTCGATATCACCTTCCCGGAAAACTACAGCGAAGCTTCCCTGGCGGGCAAGGTCAGCCAGTTCAAGCTCAATGTAAAGGCCGTCAAGGAAAAGGGCGTGCCCGAGGTCAACGAGGACTTTGCCAAGGAGATGGGGTGCGAGAACCTCGAGGCCCTGAGGGCAAAGGTCAAGGAAGAGATAGAAAAGCACAAGTCGAGCGAGGCCAAGGAAAGGCTGAAGAACGAGATACTCGACAAGCTCATCGCCAGCCATCCCTTCGATGTCCCTGACGCCCTGGTCAACAGGTACATGGGGGTTATACTCAACAGGGTCATCGAGAACATGCGCTCCGGCATGGCAGCCCCTGAGGACAGGGGATTGAATATCGACCAGCTCAAGGAGAAGTACCGCCCGGCAGCCGCCCGTTCGGTCAAAGAGGACATAATACTCGATACGATAGCCGCTAAGGAAGCGGTCCAGGTGAGCCTCGTTGAGGTTGAGGCGTCCGTAAGGGGGATTGCCGCCCAGAGGGGGGTCTCCTACGAGTCGCTCATGTCCAGGATACAGACCGAAGGCGCGATGGAAGTAATAAAGGACGGCCTCAAGCACGAAAAGGTATTCGATATCATAATAGAAGCAAGCAAGTAGCAGGAAAAAGCCCGGTGAGAAAACCCGGGCTAATAACCACTCGGGAGGGGATATGAATCTGGTCCCTATGGTAGTAGAGCAGACTGGCAGGGGAGAGCGGGCCTACGATATATTTTCGAGGCTCCTGAAGGACAGGATTATCTTCCTCGGCAGCGCCGTTGACGATGTCGTGGCCAACCTCATAGTTGCCCAGCTCCTTTTCCTCGAGTCAGAGGACCCGGAAAAGGACATACACCTTTATGTAAACTCTCCCGGGGGCCTTGTAACGGCCGGGCTTGCCATCTACGACACCATGCAGTATGTCAAGCCCGATGTCTCCACGATCTGCATAGGCCAGGCCGCCTCGATGGGCGCGCTCCTCCTGTGCGGAGGCGCCGCCGGTAAAAGGTACGCGCTTCCTAACTCGAGGATACTTATCCACCAGCCGTTAGGCGGGGCGCAGGGGCAGGCGACCGACATAGACATCCAGGCGAAAGAGATACTGAGGGTCAGGGAAGAGCTTACCGCCATACTCGGGAAGCACTCTGGACAGCCATTGGAGAAGCTCCACAGGGACACCGAGAGGGACTTCTTTATGACTGGGCAGCAGGCAATGGAGTATGGTATAATTGACAAGGTCATAGAGAAGAGAATAGTCACTGAAGCAAAACCGAAATAGCGAAATTATTCAATAGCTTGTCCGCTAGGAAGGGTTGGAGGAAAAGATGTCGATAAACAAAAAGGGCGGAAGTTACCTGACTTGCTCGTTCTGCAGCAAAGGGCAGGACGAGGTGAGAAAGCTTGTCGCGGGACCTATGGTCTACATATGCGACGAGTGCATCGAGCTCTGCAATGACATTATCGCCGAAGAGTACGAGAAAGAGGAATTCAAGAAGCGGGAGCACACCATACCCAAGCCCGCCGAAATAAAGAAGATCCTCGACGAGTATGTCATAGGCCAGGAGCACGCCAAGAAGGTTCTTTCGGTCGCTGTCCACAACCATTATAAGAGGATAGAGTCCAAGATAGCCCTGGGCAATGTGGAGTTGCAGAAGTCGAACATCCTGCTCGTTGGCCCGACCGGCTCTGGCAAGACCCTCCTCGCTCAGACGCTCGCGAAGATACTGAATGTGCCGTTCACAATAGCCGACGCGACCACCCTGACCGAGGCCGGCTATGTTGGCGAGGATGTAGAGAACATAATCCTCTCCCTCCTGCAGAACGCGGAGTACGACATAGAGCGCTGCCAGAAGGGCATCGTCTATATCGACGAGATAGACAAGATATCGAGGAAGTCAGACAGCCCCTCGATAACGAGGGATGTCTCGGGCGAAGGCGTCCAGCAGGCGCTGCTCAAGATAATTGAGGGCACTGTTGCCAATGTCCCGCCCAAGGGCGGCAGGAAGCACCCGCAGCAGGAGTTTTTGCAGGTCGACACCACCAACATCCTGTTTATCTGCGGAGGGGCCTTCTCCGGGCTTGAGTCGATGGTCGCTCAGAGGATAGGCAAGAGGTCCGTCGGCTTCAACCTTGAAGAGGGCAAAAAGCATGTCGAGCACAGCTACGCCAAGCTCATGCACGAAGTTGAGCCGGGGGATTTCCTGAGGTACGGCCTCATCCCCGAGTTCATGGGCAGGCTCCCGGTCATCGCTACTCTCGGAGAGCTGAGCGAGCAGGACCTGGTGAAGATATTGATGGAGCCGAGGAACGCCATAATAAAGCAGTACCAGAAGCTCTTTGAGTTCGAGAATGTGAAACTCAAATTCACGGACGGCGCTCTTTCGGCCGTCGCGAAGGAGTCGATGAGGAGAAAGGCAGGGGCCAGGGGCCTTCGCGCCATCCTCGAGAATGTAATGCTCGAGACGATGTACGAGCTGCCTTCTCAGACGAACATCAAGGAGTGCATCATAAACGAGGATGTCATCCTCGAAAGCGCGAAGCCCATTATCGTCTACGGTAACAGGGCGGAGACAGCCTGACCCGTTCAGTTGTGAATTCCGCTGCAAGCGGCATTCCAGTATAGGCCGTGTTTGGACAAGAAGCTTAGGTTTAGGGAACGGGTGGACAAGATGCTGTCCTTTTTCAAAGGGGGAAGAGAGTTGAAGAAAGACAAAATGATAATCCCGTTAATACCGTTAAGAGATATAATTATTTTCCCGTATATGGTCGTGCCTCTGTTCGTGGGCAGGGAAAAGTCAATCAAGGCGCTCGAGAACGCCATGGCCGCGGACAAGTCCATCCTGCTCGCGGCGCAGAAGAAGGCCAAGACCGAAGAGCCGGGGCCGGACGACATCTATGATGTAGGCACCTTGGGCACCATCCTCCAGCTGCTGCGCCTGCCTGACGGCACAGTAAAGGTCCTCGTCGAAGGCAAGAGAAGGGCGAAGATACAAGAGTTCGTCTCAGAGGACGAGTGCTTCATGGTCTTGGTCGAGGAAGTGGATGAGCTCATCGACGAGGCTGTCGAGTCCGAGGCCCTTGTGCGCTCTGCCGTGAAGTCCTTCGAGACCTATGTGAAGTTCAACAAGAGGGTCCCGCCCGAGATGATAATGAGCGTGTCCTCCATCGAGGACCCGGGCAGGCTCGCCGATACCATCTCCGCGCACCTCACCATAAAGATAGAGGACAAGCAGGCGCTCCTTACGCTTGCGAGCCCCGCCAAAAGGCTTGAGAGGCTCTACTCCATCATGGAGAGCGAGATAGAGATACTCGAGGTGGAGCAGAAGATACGCCAGAGGGTCAAGCGCCAGATGGAGAAGACCCAGAAGGAGTACTACCTCTCCGAGCAGATGAAGGCCATCCAGAAGGAGCTCGGCGAGAAGGACGACTTCAAGAGCGAGCTCCAGGAGTTCGAGGACAAACTCAAGACCAAGAAGATGTCCAAGGAGGCCACGAAGAAGGCCAAGCAGGAGATAAAAAAGCTCAGGCTCATGTCTCCCATGTCAGCCGAGGCGACCGTCTCCAGGAACTTCATAGACTGGCTCCTGTCGCTCCCCTGGGACGCTGTTACAGAGGAGAAAAAGGACATAGAAGAGGCGGAGAAGGTCCTTGATGAAGACCATTACGGCCTCAAGACGGTTAAGGAAAGGATAATCGAGTACCTGGCCGTAAGGGGGCTCGTTGAAGAGATGAAGGGCCCGATACTGTGCCTTGTCGGCCCTCCTGGAGTCGGCAAGACCTCTCTTGCCAAGTCCATCGCGAGGGCAACCGGCAGGAACTTCGTCAGGCTATCCCTCGGCGGCGTCAAGGACGAGGCCGAGATTAGGGGCCACAGAAGGACCTATATCGGCTCCATGCCCGGCAAGATAGTCCAGTCGCTCAAGAAGGCTGGCTCCAACAACCCTGTCTTCCTCCTGGACGAGGTAGACAAGATGAGCCACGACTTCAGGGGAGACCCGGCTTCGGCATTGCTCGAAGTCCTGGACCCGGAGCAGAACCATACATTCAACGACCATTATCTGGACTGCGACTACGACCTGTCCAACATAATGTTCATAACCACGGCTAACTCTATACAGGGCATACCTTATCCGCTCCTCGACAGGATGGAGCTCATAAGGATACCCGGCTACACCGAGCTTGAAAAGCTTCACATCGTCGAAAGATTCCTGCTGCCCAAGCAGCTCAAGATGCACGGGTTGACGGATGTTAACCTCGAGATTGGGAAGCCAGCGCTGATGATGCTGATAAGGCGCTACACCAAGGAAGCAGGCGTAAGGAACCTCGAGCGCCAGGTGGCGGCGATATGCAGGAAGTCCGCGAAAGAGATACTCAAGAAGGGCAGGGAAGCGAAAGTCACTGTCACAATGAAATCGCTGCCCAAGTACCTCGGCGTGCCGCAGTACAGGTACGGCACGGTCGAAGCCAATAACGAGATAGGCGTGGCTACCGGCCTTGCCTGGACGGAAGTCGGCGGAGAGCTGCTGGCCATAGAGGTCGCGCTCGTTCCCGGCAGGGGCAAGCTCATCATCACGGGCAAGCTCGGCGAGGTAATGCAGGAGTCGGCCCAGGCGGCCATGACCTACATAAGAAGCCGCGCAACCGAGATAGGCTTGGAAAAGGACTTCTACCAGAAGTTCGACATCCACATCCATGTGCCTGAAGGCGCGATACCCAAGGACGGCCCTTCCGCAGGCATCACCATGGGAACGGCCATAGCGTCCGCGTTGACCAAGATACCTGTGCGCAAGGGCGTTGCCATGACAGGCGAGATTACGCTCCGCGGGAAGGTGCTGCCCATAGGCGGCCTGAAGGAAAAGCTGCTGGCGGCCCACAGGGCAGGCATACCGACGGTCCTTGTGCCTAAAGAGAACGAGAAGGACCTGAAGGAAATACCGGCGCAGATACTGAAGAAGGTCAAGACAGTCCTGGTGGAGCACATGGACGAGGTCCTCATAAACGCCCTCGAAGTGAACTCCAGGGAGGATATCTTCAAGGTAAGGCCAGAGGAAAAGCCGGTTGTCGCGGCCCCTCCGGCGCCAGCTCCCCAGGTAACGGAAGACCTGGTCAGGCACTGACCGTTCAAATCCCTTGACATACGAAGACAGAACTGGTAAATAATAAAGCTCCCCGCTGGGCAACCGGCGGGGAGTGAAGTTCGCTCCAACGGGCGGGTAGCTCAGTTGGTAGAGCACTGCCCTTACAAGGCAGGGGTCACAGGTTCGAGCCCTGTTCCGCCTACCATGAAATACTAATTACAACGGGGCCGTAGTTAAGTCGGTTATAACGCTGGCCTGTCAAGCCAGAGGGCGCGGGTTCGAGTCCCGTCGGCCCCGCCAGACATAAAAAAAGCCGGATTCCAAAAGGAATCCGGCTTTTTTTATGTGAAAAAGTAACCTATATGTAAGCTGTACTCTGGTACAGTAGCCGTGCTGGGGCCGGGTGCTGCAATATGTCATGATAGAACCCATTCTGCTTGAAATTCAACGAGGAAAGGCGCAATGCAGCCGCGAATCTCATTCTGGTATATATTTTCTCTGTTTCTCTTTGTCCCGATCCTTTTAGCTGGCTGCGGTGGTGGAGGCGGCGCGTCATCCGGCGGCAGCCTTGTCTATACCGGCCTTACAGACCCGGCCCAGATAAACTCTTCAAACGCCGAAGAGCTGGCTACGAGCGCATTTGAGGGCGGTTCTTTCAGCAACGCTGGCGCAGTGAAAAACCAGACCAGCGCTTCAGCTGAAAAAGCCAAAAGCCGGAACACCTTTCTCCTTTCCATAATCCTGAAAGAGACTTCTGATCTGCTGGACGGCAAGCACGGGAGGGCATCAGCTGCAAAAGCCGCCGACGGGGCAATCGAGGGAGACAATAGCTGCGCGGAGGGGCCGGGCAAATTCGAATATATCCTGAACTATAATATTGACTATACGGCTAAAGGCATCTTCATCTACAACGGCTACTGCTCCAGGGGGACAAGGCTCAGCGGAACAGTCAATGTTGACCTGCTGTATGACAGCGAGACACTGATGCTCTCGTCCATGACGATATCGTTCGATAGTCTTTCAATCCAGTCAGGTTCCATGGATTTAGAGGCAGGCGGGTCGATAATGTATTACAACATGTTGGAGAGTTCTTATAACGAATTGATCAATATGGTCGTAAGGGACAGGAACACCTCAAAGACCTACAAGACTGAAAACCTAGAAACAGTCAATTCCATCGGTACGGACTATATCGATGTCATAGTCACATGCGGCACCTATTATCATCCTGACCACGGATATGTAAGCATGGGCACATTGTCGCCCCTCAGGTATTACGATAATGCCGAACTGCCTGTCAGCGGGTCATTCCAGGTAACCGGCCGCTCCGGCGCAAAGGCTTTGCCAGGACAGTATCAGGTCGCGAACGGTTTCCCAAAATCGGTCGTGACAGGTGATTTTAACAACGATGGCAGAGTCGATGTGGCTGTGGGGACTGATACCGGAATGAATATTTTTTTGCAGGAAAACATGCACGCGCCTGTAATGATGGGAGGCTTGATCTGGCCAGCACGCATGACGCAACTGTTGAGGTCAGGTTCCAGACTAATTCCGGAATCCTTTCAGCGCCGATGGCTTACTCAGTAAATAACGGCGGCCTGAATATGATCGAGAGTGGGGATCTAAATAATGACGGTCTGACCGACATAGCGGTCACATGCTTGGGCATCAGAAGCGGTCTGGCGATTTTGCTGCAAAACAGCTACGGTACGTTTGATGCTCCTGTTTATCATTACATCGAACAATTGCCAAGTTTTTATGATCTGGCTATCGGCGATGTAAATGGGGATTCGAGAAATGATCTCGTCGCTACAAAGAGCTGGAATAAAGTGAATGTATTCCTTCAAAATACACAGGGCATCAAACGTGCATAACTGTTTGGCTGTCACAGGGCGCCCTGGAACAGCCAAACAGTTATGCACTCAATTATCCTGAGCCTGTAGTAATTGAGGATGTTAACAATGACGGCAGGCAGGATGTCATTGTAGTCCACGGTGGCTGGTTGACAGGTTTATTGCAGGAACGCAATGGGCAACTCGGGAAGTATATCGGAATTGCGGTCCCTTATCAGAGCCATTATCACCCGCAGGGATTGGCGGTGGGTGATATAAACGGAGATGGGCGCAACGATGCTATTATCACGCATTACGAGGCTGGACTTGTCATGCTTTACAATATCTACTGACACTGGCCCTGCCGAAATATAGAAAGGCCGGATTCCTGAAGGAATCCGGCCTTTTAAATAAATCAGATTCAAATCCCCCCGAACGCCTCTCCAATCCTCCTCAACGCCTCTTCCACTACTGCCCTCGGGCAGGCGAGGTTCATCCTGTAGAAGCCTTCCCCACCGGGGCCGAAGATGCGGCCCGGCGTCATGGCTACCCGAGCCTTTGTGAGGAGTATCTCTTCTACCTTTGAGTCAGGGAGCCCGAAGCCGTTGAAGTCGAGCCAGCCGAGGTAAGTCCCTTCCATCTCGCCGCTTTTTACGACTGGAAGATTCTTTGTGAAAAATTCCTTCATCGCCAGATAGTTTTTGTGAAGGTACGGGACAAGCTCCTCGACCCATTTCTCGCCATTGGTGTAGGCGGCCTCAGCCGCGCACAGGCCCATGATATTGGGCCTGTTGAGACCGGCTTTCATCAGCGCAAGGTCGAACCTCTCAAAGAGCGCCCTGTCGGGGATTATTATATTCGCCACATGCAGCTCGGCCACATTGAAGGTCTTGGACGGCGAGGTGCAGGTGATGGTAATCCTGGCGGCATCATCCGATACGCTTGCCGTCGGGATATGCTTGAAGCCGGGCATCACGAGGTCAGCGTGTATCTCGTCCGAGACGATCAGGATGTTGTTCTCGGCGCAGATGTCGACCAATGCCTTGAGTTCGTCTTTCGCCCACACCCGGCCCACGGGGTTGTGCGGGCTGGCGAGTATGATCATCTTCGTGCGGCTGTCCAGAAGCCCTTTGAGGCCGTCGAGGTCCATGCTGTAGCGGCCCTTGTCACACATTAAAGGGTTGTTCACCACGACCCTTCCGTTGTTGCTTATGGCCGCCCTGAACGGGTGGTAGACCGGGGGCTGTATGATGACCTTGTCGCCTGGTTCCGTAAAAGCCTGCACGCAGAAGTTAAGCGCCGGGATGACGCCCGGAGAAAATCTTATCCACTCACGCTGGACAACCCAGCCGAACCTCTTCTCCAGCCATTTTTCGAGGGCTTCGTAATAGCTCCCCGGCATCACAGTGTAGCCGAAAATCCCGTGCGCCACCCTCTGGGCAAGCGCGTCTGTTATGAAGCCCGGGGCCTTGAAGTCCATGTCGGCAATCGACATTGGTATCATGCCGTCGACGATGCCCTTCATATCGTAGTGGTCCCACTTGACCGAGTGGGTGCCGTTTCTGTCTGTCAATCTGTCAAAATCGAACTTCATTTTCTTTAAAACTCCTTCGGTTGTCTATGCGGGATTATATCCGGTAAGGGGCTGGAATGGAAAACAAAAACTCAAGCGCGTGGCCGGAGGCAATACGGAAAACAGCTAGAATCACGAATGTCGTTCACGCATAAACCCTTGACAGGACAACAGTCTGCTGGGATAATGGTTGGGCTTTTTGGCAGGGCGCAACTCGTTGAAAATCAAAGCTAATTTAATAATTTATGGCTGCCTCTAAAAATTAGATATTTTTTCTGAAGTCAAGGAAGGGTGAAAATAAAATGCGCAGCATATATGAGAATATGTGTGCATTTTTATTTGCCCTGCCGAGATCAGGAAAAAGAACAATTTTTAGAGGTAGCCTTTATCCGTAGGGAGATGCCTGTTAGATGATACAAATGTTCCACGTATCAAAGAGCTACGAAGGCGGGGTGCCTGCTCTTGTGGATGTCACCCTGAAAATCCCCAAAGGCGACTTCCTGTTCATAACCGGCCCGAGCGGCGCAGGTAAATCCACACTCCTTAAGATAATGTTCGGCTCTGAAGCGCCGACCGAAGGGCAGATAATCCTCGACGGAAGGAACTATGTGAGGATACCTTCCGCTGAGCTGCCGGAACTCAGAAGGCGCATCGGCTTCGTATTTCAGGATTTCAAGCTGCTGCCCAACAAGACTGTCTTCGAGAATGTCGCGCTTTCTTTGAAGGTCATGGGGGTTGCCCCGTCAGATGTCAAAAGGCGGGTCGCCAGGATGCTCTCGTATGTAAAGCTACAGCACAGGGCCAACTTCAAGCCCCTCCAGCTTTCAGGCGGCGAGCAGCAGAGGGTCGCCATAGCAAGGGCGCTCGTGAAAGACCCGGCGATAATCCTCGCCGACGAGCCCACCGGAAACCTCGACCCGGCGCTCTCTATCCAGATAATCGAGCTTTTCCGCGAGGTCTCAAGCCGTGGCACGACGGTAGTCGTCGCAACGCACGACAAGATGCTCATTGAGAAGTACGCCAGAAGGACGGTCGCGCTCGAAGGCGGGAGGCTAATCGGCTGATGTCAAAGTCAGGCTCCGCAGACCTCGTCTACATACTTGGTGACGCGCTCCGTTCGCTTCGCGAGAATGTCGGCACCACTATCCTTACCTCTTTCACGCTCGCGTTTTCGCTCGCCATATTCTCGCTTTTTGTCTTCGTCATAATGAACCTGAACGGGGTTGTCGAGGGCTGGGGCGAAAAGACTCAGATAATCGTCTATGTCAAGGACGCCTCAGTCGGTCAGGCCGACAGCTTAAAACAGGCGCTGGGCCGTCTGCCGGGCGTGAAGTCGGCAGAGTATATCTCAAAGGAAAAGGCCCTTGCGGAGCTTAAAGACGAGCTCAAGGGGCACGAGGGCATACTCGACGGGGTAGACGCCAACCCGCTCCCTGCTTCCTTCGAGGTAAGGGTCCGTGACGAGTTCAACCAGCCGGAACGGATAGCCGAGTTAGCGGGCCGCATAAAGGCCTTAGAGTGGGCCGAGGATGTCCAGTACAGCAGGGAATGGGTCGAAAAGCTCTCGGCCTTCATAAAGTTCATCCAGCTCGCGGCCATAGCCATGGGCGTGTTCCTTGGGGCGGCCACCCTGTTCATCATCTCCAACACAATACGGCTTGCCGTATACGCGCGCAAAGATGAAATAGAGATAATGAAATTGGTCGGCGCTTCCGATATGTATGTAAAGGTGCCTTTTGTGCTTGAGGGGCTCATACAGGGGCTTTTCGGCGGCCTGCTCGCGATGTGCATACTCGCCGTCGGAAGGTATGCCGTGTTGAGCGAGATACCCGCTTACCTCCGGTTCGCGGTCGAGATGCCATTCAGCACTGTCCTTTTTCTTGCGTTCCTTACCGGCGCTGGCATGCTCATGGGTGTGGCAGGAAGCCTCATCTCCATGAACAGGTTTCTGAAGGTATGAGGCTCGCCGTACTTGTTTTCCTGGTGCTGGCGTTCGCCCAGGGAGCTTTCGCGGAAAAGCCCCCGAAGCAGGAACTGCTGAAGAAAGAAAAGCGGCTCGAGGATGTCCAGAGGCAGATAAGGGAAGAGAAGAAGGCCATAAAGGAGATATCCGGCAAGGAGACCGATGTCCTCGGCGAGCTCGAAAATATAAACAAGGAGCTTACGGCCAAAAGGGAAGAGCTGACGGTCCTTAACGGCTCGGTCGCCGGGCTTCAGAAGGATGTCGCTTCTTCAGAAAGGCGCATCTCCCTGATCGAAGCTGACAAGAAAAAGTTGGAATCAAGGCTCACGGCAAGGCTCAGGGCCATGTACAAGATGGGCAGGGGAGAGGCGATGGAAGTTCTTTTCTCGTCCGATTCATCGACCCTGGGCAGGCGGCATAAGTACCTGACTATGATAATGGATCTGGACGCGGGCCTTATAGAAAGATACGAGAAGACAATAACCGCCCTTGACGGCGAGCGGAAAAAAAAGGCCTCGATACTGAACGAAGCCGACTCGGCAAGGCGCGCGGCCGCTTCGAAAAAAGCGGAATCAGAGGCGCTGCACAAGACAAAACTCGCGCTCCTTAACGGTATAAAGCAGGAAAAGGTCAGGAGGGAAGGGGCCGTAGCCGAGCTGGAAAAGGCGGCCTCCGAGCTTACAAAGCTCATAGACAGGCTCCGCACGACCCACGAGCCGGACGCGCCGAAAGGCACGGGTTTCGCCTCGATGAAGGGCAGGCTTGTCATGCCGGCCGACGGGCAGGTCACATCGAGGTACGGCAAGGTCAAGCACCCCAAGTTCCAGACCGTTACCTTTAATAACGGCATAACCATAGAGTCAGCCCTGGGCTCAAGCGTCAAGAGCGTCTACGACGGCAAGGTCGTTTATGTGGGCTGGCTCAAGGGTTACGGGCAGGTCCTGATACTCGACCACAAGGGCGGCTTCTATACTCTTTACGCCCATCTTGGAAAGGTCTCGAAGGATAAAGGAGAGGATGTCACCAGAGGCGCTGAGCTCGGCCTTGTCGGCGATAGCGGCCCCGAAGGCAGGCCCGGGCTGTATTTTGAGGTAAGGCAAAGGGGGGTCCCGAAGGACCCGATGGACTGGCTAAAAGGGCGCTGATTATTTTCTGTTTAAGGCTAAGTACCATTTTGGTATAATATGCACTGCATGCCTGATGCGTCCGTGGCGGCAATATTAAGGAGGAGTATTAATGAGAAAATTCTTTAGTCCCAAGCTCCTTGGAGGGGCGTTGGCCATAGTGGCCGTTTTTTCGTTCTCTTCATGGGGGCTTACCCAGAGGGCGGCGTCGATCCCGAGCAGCACCTACGAGAACCTGAAGGTGTACACGGATGTCCTCAGTATAGTCCAGGATAACTACGCTGAAGAGGTCGATACAAAAGATGTCATCTATAACTCCTTGAAGGGCATGGTCAAAAACCTCGACCCTCATTCCAGCTTCATGACCCCTGACGAGTACCAGGAGATGCAGATAGACACCAAGGGCAGCTTCGGGGGCATAGGCATAGAGATAGGCATGAAAGAAAATGTCCTTACGGTCGTCGCTCCGATAGAGGACACTCCGGCGCACAAGGCTGGCCTGCTGGCCGGCGACAAGATAGTCAAGATAAGCGACAAGTCTACAAAGGAAATGCCGCTTACGGAAGCCGTGGGACTCATGCGCGGCCCCAAGGACACGCCTGTCACGATCCACATCATGAGGGACAGTTTTAAAGAGCCAAAGCCTTTTGTGATAACCAGGGCCGTCATAAAGGTCAAGAGCGTGAAGTACAAGATGCTCGACGAGGGCTTCGGCTATGTCAAGCTCAACCAGTTCCAGGAGCGCACGACCGAGGAGCTCGACAAGGCCCTTATTGACCTTGCCTCCAAGAGCGAGGGCAAGAAGCTCCGCGGCCTGATACTCGACCTCAGGAACAACCCCGGAGGACTCCTCCAGGAAGCCGTGTCGGTGTCCAACGAGTTCCTCGACTCCGGCCTTATCGTTTACACTAAGGGCAGGGCCGCCGGGCAGAACATGACCTTCAACGCGGACGCCTCAAGGAGCCAGCCCGACTACCCGATGATAGTGCTGGTCAACAACGGCAGCGCGTCAGCTTCCGAGATCGTGGCCGGCGCTCTCCAGGACCACAAGAGGGCCATAATCCTTGGCGTGCAGACCTTTGGCAAGGGCTCAGTCCAGACCATCATACCCCTTTCAGACGGCTCGGCGGTGAGGCTCACGACCTCGAAGTACTACACGCCTTCGGGCAGGTCCATACAGGCCAGGGGCATCGAGCCTGACATCGTCGTGGGCGAAGTACCCAAAGGCCATTTGAAAGAGGCTGACCTCGAAGGCCACCTTGCCGCTGAAGGGCCTGCCGTGAAAAATGAGGTTAAAAAGCCGGAAGTGGAAAAGATAAGCGCCCCGGCAGAACTCCAGGCCAAGCCCGCTGATAACGGCGAGGACATTCAGCTCAAGAGAGCCGTTGAGTATCTGAAGAGCTGGTATATCTTCAAGGGCAGCACAAAGAAAGTAAGCTGAGAACCAGATAAACGATAAATAAGCAAAGGCCCCGGAAGGGGCCTTTGCTTATTTAAAAGGCTGCTGAAAAAGTTCATCTGCGTCGTTGTCTTTGTCGCTCGTGATTGAGGCGTACAAACAGAGTACGCCTCATCCCTCGCTCCTCGACGCCTTGTATATGGAGCTTATTTGAAGCCTGAACAAATTGGTTTAAGGCTGAAAGTTCTAAAATTTTTATTTTCTGACAGGGAGACGCCGGATGGCTAAGAAGAAAAAAGGAACAGGCACTTCGTGGCTTTTGCTCCTGCTGGGCTTTGTCGCGGGCGCCGGGGCCGCCCTGCTCTTTTTCAGGTACATGGGCCCGGAGCCTTCAAGGCCTCCCGTAAAGCCGCCCGAGACGATCATACCCGCGGTGCCTCAGGTGCCGCCTCCTTCTGTCGAACCGCCCGTTGCTGAGCCTGTTACCCCGCCTGAGGCGCTGAGGCCTTCGGTCAGGCCCAGGCTGGCCATAATAATCGACGACATGGGCCCTGACATAAAAAAGCTCGCAGAGCTGCTTGAGGTCAGGGGCCAGCTGACCATAGCGATAATGCCGAACATGAGGGACTCTGGCCGTATTTCGAATCTCGCGGCGGCCAAGGGGCTCGATGTCATCATGCACATGCCGATGGAGCCCAGGGAGCTTATGGAGCATAACCCCGGAGGCGGCGCGCTCCTCGTGGCCATGAGCCCTGAGGAGATCAGGGTGAAGGTCGAGGAAAGCATGAAAACGGTGCCGGACGCCATCGGCATAAACAATCACATGGGCTCGCGGTTTACCGAGGACGAGCAGCGGATGCGGGAAGTCCTGAAGGTCGTGAAGAGAAAGGACATGCTCTTTGTTGACAGCCGCACTACGGCGAACTCAGTTGCCGGGCGGGTTGCCAGGGACCTTGGCGTGCCCAGCGCTGACAGGAATGTATTCCTTGACAACACGAGAGATGTCGATTACATTAAGACCCAGTTGAGGGAAGCGGCCCGGCTCGCGAAGCGCAGCGGCAAGGCGATTGCCATCGGGCATCCGTACCCTGAGACGATAAAGGCCTTGAGGGAAGCGGTTCCCGGTCTTGCCGCCGACGGAGTGGATGTGGTGGGCATCTCAGAGATCGTCGCTCCCGCAAGATAAACTGAAAGTAAAGTTTTTGTTCTTTATAAAAAATGCTTGACAACGAATTATTTAAGCTGATAATATGCCGCTAAATTCTACAAAGGGATTCTTGTTTGCAGTTATGGCATGTTATTGTCAGATAGACCGTGGAGGCAGGCAATAACTCCACGGTTTTTTTTATGCTGCAAGAGAGTACCAAAACAAGGAGGCACGGTAATGGCAAGAGGAAGAGTAAAGTGGTTCAATGACACCAAGGGTTTTGGCTTTATCCAGCAGGAGTCTGGAGAGGACGTTTTCGTCCATTACACAGCCATAACCGGCGACGGCTTCAAGACCCTCAAGGAAGGCGAAGAGGTTGAGTTCGAAATAACTCAGGGCCCCAAGGGTCCCCAGGCCTCGAATGTTGTAAAGGCCGGCTAAAAGCATAGAGGCCCAAAAGCCTCCTTTGAACCAGGCAAACAGGACCCCCTTCCGCGCATCGCGGAAGGGGGTTTTTTAGTTCCTGGGCCGGAGAATCGTTTCCTTGTATTTGATTTTTTCTTCTGTTATCATTATATTTTAGTTATTCTTCGGGCTCAGGCAGGAGGCCCCCTTGGGGTTAGCCCACCCGGGCCCTTCTATTTGAGCGAGGACGAATTGAACCTACAGGCATACCTTTCCGTAAAGATTGAACTGGTAAACAAAGGGCTCAAGGAGCTTCTCCACGGCGAGGAGGAGTACCCGCAGAACCTTCACAGGGCCATGCACTACAGCCTGTTCGCGGGCGGCAAGAGGATAAGGCCGGTCCTGGTGCTCGCGGCCGCTGAAGCGGCTGGCGGAAGCGCGCAGGAGGCCCTTAACACGGCCTGCGCCTTCGAGTGCGTCCATACCTATTCCCTTATCCATGACGACCTCCCGGCCATAGACAACGACGACATGCGCAGGGGCGCTCCGACCTGCCATAAGGCTTTCGGGGAGGCTGTCGCCATACTGGCCGGGGACGCTCTTCTGACGGCCGCCTTCGAGCTTGTTGCCGCGACAAAGACCTCCGACCCTTCCAGGGTGATAAAAGTAATAACCGAGCTTTCAAAGGCCTCCGGCTCCGCCGGCATGATAGGCGGCCAGATGGTCGATATCGAGTCCGAAGGCATTGAGGTGCCTTTCCCGGTGCTTGAGTATATCCACATACACAAGACAGGCGAGCTCATCCTGGCCGCGGTAAGGTCAGGCGCCATCATGGGTGGGGCTGGGCAGAAGGAAATCGAGGCTCTCTCAAAATACGGCAAGAGCATCGGGCTCGCTTTCCAGATAGCCGACGACATCCTTGATGTCGCCGGGTCAGCCGACGAGATGGGCAAGAACACGGGCGGCGACGAGAAAAAGGGCAAGGCGACTTACCCGTCCCTCATCGGCCTGGACGAGTCGAGGAAGCGGGCCGAAGAGCTTGTTGACATCGCCTTGAAGGCCCTTGAAGGTTTCGATGAAAAGGCCGACCCATTAAGGGCCATAGCCCGCTATATAGTACAGAGAAGGAAGTAGGTAGGCGCCTCCGTGAAAAAACTCCTGGACGGAATAACGGGGCCCGCTGACCTCAAGCGGCTCGCTCCCGAGGAGCTGCCGAAGCTGGCTTCCGAGATAAGAGAGCTCATAATCGACACTGTCTCCGATGTCGGCGGACATCTTGCCTCGAGCCTCGGCGCTGTCGAGATAGCCATAGCCCTCCAGTATGTCCTTAATACCCCAGACGACAAAATAATTTGGGATGTAGGCCACCAGGCCTATGCCCACAAGATAATCACCGGCAGGAAGGACGATTTCAGGACCCTCCGGCAGTTCGGCGGTATGAGCGGCTTTCCAAAGCCTTCCGAGAGCCCGTTCGACGCCTTCATAGCCGGGCATTCTTCGACCTCGATATCCGCCGCCCTTGGCATGGCAGCTGCCCGCGACCTTGATGGAAAGAAGAACACGGTCGTGGCCGTCATAGGTGACGGCTCGCTTACCGCCGGGCTCGCCTTCGAGGGGTTGAACCAGGCCGGGCATCTGAAAAAAAACCTCATAGTCGTCTTGAACGACAACGAGATGTCGATATCCAAGAATGTCGGCGCTCTCTCGCAGTTTTTGAGCAGGAAGCTTACCGGAAGGTTTGTCACGAACCTCAAGAAAGATGTCGAGAACTTCATCAAGTCCATACCCAGGGTAGGCAACAGGCTACTTGACCTGGCCAGGAAGGCCGAAGATTCGATAATAACTTTACTTACTCCCGGCATGCTCTTCGAGGGGCTTGGCTTTCATTACATAGGCCCCATAGACGGCCATGACATGGCCGCGCTCGTGACCGTGCTCAAGGACGTGTCCGTGCTTGAAGGGCCGGTATTACTGCATGTCCTGACGACCAAGGGCAAGGGGTATCTGCCTGCCGAGGCAGACCCGGCCGCCTTCCACGGCGTAGGGCCGTTCATAAGGGAGACGGGCAGGCCGAAAAAACCATCGAAGCAGTCATATACGAATGTATTCAGCACGGCGCTCCTGGAGGTAGCCGAGCAGGACCGCCGCGTAGTGGCGATTACCGCCGCCATGCCCGAGGGAACGGGCCTGGCGAAGTTCGCCGAGCGCTACCCCGACAGGTTTTTCGATGTCGGCATAGCCGAGCAGCACGCATTGACATTCGCGGCTGGTCTTGCCAAGGAAGGCTTCGTGCCAGTGACGGCCATCTACTCGACTTTTCTCCAGAGGGCCTATGACCAGGTCTTCCATGATGTATGTCTGCAGAACCTGCCGGTCGTGATAGCGATAGACAGGGCCGGAATAGTGGGCCAGGATGGGCCTACGCACCACGGGCTTTTTGATATATCGTTTCTGAGGCATATACCGAACATGATAGTCGCCGCCCCGAAGGACGAGGACGAGCTCAGGCATATGCTCTACTCCGCGGTCCGCTACGGAAGCCCGGTTGCCTTAAGATACCCGAGAGGGGTGTGCATAGGGGCGGACATGACCGGGCCGATGAAGTTCATACCCCCGGGCCAGGCAGAGGTATTGAAAGAGGGCAAAGATGCCGTCATACTCGCGCTCGGCACCATGCTGCACCCGTCGCTCGACGCGGCAGCTTCCCTTGAGAAGGCGGGTATAAACGCCGGTGTCGTGAATTGCAGGTTCGCCAAGCCGCTGGACGGCGATTGCATATTGCGGGCCGCTTCCAGTGCCGCCTGCATAGTGACCGTAGAAGAGAACGCCCTCCAGGGCGGCTTCGGAGCCGCTGTGATGGAGCTTCTGGAGGAGCACGGCGTACAGGTGCCGCTCAAGCGTGTCGGCGTGCCCGATGAGTTCATAGAGCACGGCGGCCAGGACGAGCTTCGCGCCAGGATCGGCCTCAACGCCTCCGGCATAGAGGCGGCCGTAAAGACGCTGGTGGGCAGGAATAAAAAAATTAAGATGGCTTTTCCCTGAAGACAGAAAAGAAAAAAAAGATAAGGATAGACAGCTTCCTTGTTGAAAAGGGGCTCGTCCCCACCCGCCAGAAGGCCCAGGCCCTCATAATGGCCGGGAAGGTCATGTCCGGTTCCGTCATCATCGACAAGCCAGGCAAAGAGGTCGACCCGGAGGCCGTGATAACGGTCAAGGAATCTCTGCCCTTTGTCGGCAGGGGCGGCGTGAAGCTCGCCGGGTTCCTCGACGAGACCGGGATCGACGCGAGCGGACTTGTTGCGATGGATGTGGGCGCGTCCACAGGCGGCTTTACCGACTGCCTCCTTAAAAGGGGGGCTTTGAGGGTCTACGCTGTAGATGTAGGCAAAGGGCTCATAGATGTTTCCTTGAGAGGCGACCCCAGGGTCAGGTTGCTCGAGGAAAAAAATATCAGGCACCTTGAACCATCCGAGATAGGCGAGGCCGTTGACCTAGTCGTAATAGATGTCTCCTTCATATCCCTTGAGAAGGTCCTGCCCAAGGTCAGGGAGTTCGTGAAAGAAGGCGGCCTTGTCCTTGCCCTCATAAAGCCGCAGTTCGAAGTGGGCAAGGGCCAGGTCGGAAAAGGCGGCATAGTAAGAGACCCGGAGCAGCACAGGGCCGTAGTGGAAAGGATAGGGCAGTTTTCAGAAGGTCTGGGGTTTACGGTGCGCTCCACTGGGACTTCTCCCATACTTGGGGCCAAGGGGAACAGGGAGTTCTGGATATGCCTTGTCAATCATCTAAAAGATTGAAAACAGGAAAGTTGTTCTGGTATTATTCCTTCGCCATAAACGGCGGTAAATTTTGACGGTAAAGGCTTTTTAAAAAAACGGGGTTCCCGGGTATAAGCCGCAAAGGAGCAGACCATGTTCGAGATAACGGAAAAAATTGAGCTGGCCCATACGGTCTACCAGTATAAGATCAAAGCCCCGCTCATAGCGAAGAAGAGGAAGGCCGGGCAGTTCGTGGTCCTCCGGCTTAACGAGATGGGCGAAAGGATTCCGCTTACCATAGTCGATTCCGACAACAACGACGGCACCATAACCATCATCATGCAGGAAGTGGGCAAGTCTACCGCCATGCTGGGCAACATGATCCCCGGGGACTCCATTCTCGATGTGGTCGGCCCTCTCGGCAAGCCTACGCACATAGAGAACTTCGGCATTGCCGTCTGCGTTGGCGGAGGCATAGGCACCGCCCCTGTATATCCCATAGCCAAAGCCTTGAAAGAGGCCGGCAACAGGGTCGTCTCCATCATAGGTGCGAGAAACAAATCCCTCCTCATACTCGAAAAGGAGATGAGGGCCGTAAGCGACGACATACATATAACCACTGACGACGGCAGCTGCGGCCACCACGGGTTTGTCACGCAGGTGCTCCAGAACCTCATCGACGAGGGCATGAAGATAGGCATGGTCGTCGGCATAGGCCCGGTGCCCATGATGAGGGCCGTAAGCAATACCACGAAGCCATACGCGATACCGACATTCGTGTCGCTCAACCCGATCATGGTCGACGGCACCGGCATGTGCGGCGCGTGCAGGGTAACGGTGGGCGGCAAGACCCAGTTCGTCTGCGTGGACGGCCCCGAGTTCGACGGCCACCAGGTAGACTACGGCGAGCTTATCTTGAGGAACAGGAGTTATCTGAAAGAAGAGAAGGCCGCGATGGAAGAGCTTACCTACCACGAAGGCGGCAAGTGCTACGAGAAGAAATAAATCGGCCTTAGACGATTGATGATATCAGAAAAGGAGCGAGTCCCAGATGGAAATGGACCCGAAGGATATTAAAGAGAGAATGAAGATACCCAGGCAGACCATGCCTGAGCAGGACCCTGGCGAGCGTGTCAGGAACTTCTATGAAGTCCCCATGGGGTACACGCCCGAGCAGGCCATCGCGGAAGCCAGAAGGTGCATCCAGTGCAAGAAGCCCCTCTGCGTAGGCGGCTGCCCCGTTAACATCGACATACCCTGGTTCATAAGGCTCGTTGGCGAAGGCAAGTTCATCGAGGCCGCGAGGAAGATAAAAGAGACCAACGGCCTTCCGGCCGTGTGCGGCAGGGTCTGCCCGCAGGAAGACCAGTGCGAAAAGGTCTGTATCGTGGGCAAGAAGGGCGAGCCCGTCTCCATCGGCAGGCTCGAGAGGTTTGTAGCTGACTATGAGCGCGAGCACGGGGAAGTGGCCGTGCCTGAGATACCCAGGTGGACAGGCAAGAAGGTAGCTGTCGTGGGCGCTGGCCCGGCTGGCCTTACGGTTGCCGGAGACCTGGTCAAGAAGGGTCACAAGGTCACTGTGTTCGAGGCGCTTCATGTGGCTGGCGGCGTGCTCATGTACGGCATACCAGAGTTCAGGCTGCCAAAGAAGATAGTCCAGGCAGAGGTCGAATACCTGAGGCGCATGGGCGTCGAAATAGTAATGAACGCCGTCGTCGGAAAGCTCGACACAATAGACGAACTCCTTTCGACAGGCTATGAAGCGGTATTTGTAGGTTCGGGCGCGGGTCTGCCGAACTTCATGAACATACCCGGAGAGAACCTCGCCGGAGTCTATTCGGCCAACGAGTACCTCACCAGGGTAAACCTGATGAAGGCCTACATGTTCCCCGAGTACGACACCCCCATCATAAGGGGCAGGAAGATCGCTGTCTTTGGCGGCGGCAACACCGCCATGGACTCCGCGAGAACGGCTATGAGGCTCTGCCCCGAAGAGGTCTCGATAGTCTACAGGCGCTCAAAGGATGAACTGCCCGCGAGGAAAGAAGAGATACATCACGGCGAGCAGGAGGGGGTGAAGTTCCAGCTCCTCACCAACCCCAAGAGGTTCATCGGAGACGAAGAGGGAAGGCTCAAGGCCGTGGAGTGCGTGAAGATGGAGCTTGGCGCCCCTGACGAGTCCGGCAGGAGAAGGCCGGTCGAGATGCCCGGCTCTGAGTTCACACTGGAATGCGATGTAGCCATAGTCGCCATCGGCAACGGCGCAAACCCGCTCATTCCCCAGACCACGCCTGATATCAAGGTGAACAAGTGGGGCAACATAACGGTCGACCAGGACACTGGAAGGACGAGCAAGAAGGGCGTCTTCTCTGGCGGCGACATAGTAAGGGGCGGAGCCACCGTCATACTCGCGATGGGAGACGGCAGGAAGGCCGCGGATTCGATACATGAGTATCTTACCACCGGCGTCTGGTAAGCCTCAGGCAGCTGAAAAAGTCCATCTGCGTCGTTGTCAGCGTCGCTCGTCATTGCGGCGTACAAAAGAGTATGCCTCATGCCTCGCTCCTCGACGTCTTGCATCTGGAGCTTTTTGAGCAGCCTGAAATCGGAGTTTCCATATCTGCATAACCATACACAGAGGGGCGGCATTCAGCCGCCCCTTTTTTTTGCCTTCTTATCGTTGACCGGCGCTGTCCTGTCCGCATTAAACTGTTGCCAACTGTTTAATGCGTGTGGTAAAAATGATAGAATATAATATTAAATATCGTCTGAGAGAAGTTTCAATGGCAACAAAGATATTGTTCGTGTGCGTAGGCAACACCTGCCGGAGCCAGATGGCAGAGGGTTTCGCGAAGCACTACGGAAAAGATAAGATAGAGGTCAGGAGCGCCGGGACTTCGGCTTCAGGCTCGGTCAACAGGAGCACCATCGAGGCCATGAAGGAGATCGGCATAGACATCTCCGGCCAGACCTCTGACCAGCTCACCTGCGATATGCTTCAGTGGGCCGATGTCGTGGTCACGATGGGTTGTTGCTCGGCTGACCAGCTCTGCCCTGTTGACTTCAAGGGCAAAAAGTACGATTGGAAGATAGAAGACCCGCTGGGGCGGCCCTGGGCAGTGATGGAGCGCGTCCGGGACGACATAGAACGCAGGGTCAAGGAGCTAATAGTTGCAGAAGGCGCAGCAGGCCAGGATCCTCGTAGTTGACGACGAACCGGATATACTTAACCTCCTCGAGTACAATCTCAAACGCTCCGGTTTTCAGGCCATTTTAGCCAAGGACGGCCCGGAGGCCATAGAGGCCGCGAAGGCTCACAAGCCGGACCTCGTGCTCCTCGATATCATGCTCCCGGACATGGAAGGCACTGAAGTCCTGAGGAGGCTGAAATCGATGGAAGCCACCGCATCCATCCCCGTCATTATGCTTACCGCCAAAGGCGAAGAGGTCGACAAGATAGTCGGCTTTGAGCTCGGCGCGGAAGACTACATCACAAAACCGTTCAGCCCCAGGGAGCTTATACTTCGGGTAAAGGCCGTCCTCAAAAGGACCGCGGAGCGGCCCGAGCCTGTCGAGGCGGCTGTTTCCTTCAATGAGCTTTCCGTCGACCTCTCCCGCCACAAGGTGTCGGTTTCAGGCAAGCCCGTTGAGCTTTCGTCCACCGAGTTCAGGCTCTTGACCGAGCTCATGCAGGCAAAGGGGCGCGTCCTCACGAGGGACAACCTCCTTGACCGCGCCTGGGGCCGCGACTGTTTCGTAATACCGAGGACCGTAGACACCCATGTAAGAAGGCTCCGCTCGAAGTTAGGGGCGGCAGGCGATTACATCGAGACCGTAAGGGGCGTGGGCTACAGGTTCAAGGAGGGCTGAGTTGGGCAAGAACCTTATCCTCGAGACCATAGCCCGCGAGATGCACACAGGCGTCGTCGTTTTGGACAAGAACGGCTCGGCGCTGTACGCCAACCCGTTTTTCATCAAGTCTTTCCCGGTGGATGGCGGGGTCGAAGGCAAGAGCGTCTCCGAGTGCGTAAAAAGCGAACGGCTACTGAAGTCTGTCGAGGCCTTCCTGAAAAAACGGGGAGGGGCCTCCGAGGACATCGAGATAGCCGAGGGCACGAGATTTTTCAGCGTCCATATAGTCCCCATTAAAGACAAGGCTGACTTCAGCCTCATACTTTTTTTTGAGGATATAACCGAAGAAAAAAGGGTCGAGACGATAAAGAGGGACTTCGTAGCGAATGTCTCGCATGAACTGCGCACTCCTCTTGCGTCGATCAAAGGCTACTCGGAAACCCTGCTTGACGGCGGCATGGACGACAGGGATACGCTCGCCGAGTTTTTGCGCGTCATCGACAGGCACGCAACCCGCATGTCCCGGCTCATCGACGACCTCCTCATCCTTTCAAGGTTAGAGTCGCACCAGATGACGATAGTCGCTTCTCCCATCGACCTTGGCGAGCTCGTCTCCTCCACGGTAAAGGGCTTTGACAAGCAGGCAAGGGACAAGGGCATATCCCTTGCCGTTATCGTGCCGGACGAGTTGCCAAACGCGCTCGGCGACAGGGACAGGCTCGAGCAGGTCATGGTCAACCTCCTGGACAATGCGATAAAATACACTCCCTCCGGCGGCAGCGTAAATGTCAAAGCCTGCATGGAATCAGGGAATGTCCGCGTGGATGTCGGAGATACGGGCATCGGCATACCTGCCGACGACATATCGCGAATATTTGAGCGGTTCTACAGGGTGGACAAGGCCAGGAGCCGCGAACTCGGCGGCACGGGCCTGGGGCTGGCGATAGTGAAGCACATCATACAGGGGCACAACGGCAGGCTCAATGTGGAGAGCAGGCCGGGCAAGGGCTCCGTCTTCAGCTTTTCAATAAAGGCCTGCGGCTGAAAAAAAACATTTCGACCCCCTCTCCCTGCCCTCTCCCACAAGGGGAGAGGGTGAATATGAAATCTGCTCACCTTTCAGAGAAATGTTTGTTGGGTTACGCTTCGCTAACCCAACCTACGCCTTATTGCAGCTATGTCTTTGCAAACCCCCCCGGTATTTATGTTATAATCGCCCGGTTGTCCAATTAACCATATGCCAATAATCCAGGTCGAAAACCTAATAAAGAAGTACAACGGCAACGAAGCCGTCAAAGGCGTCTCCTTCGAGGTAAAGGAAGGGGAGAACTTCGGCTTTCTCGGCCCCAATGGCGCGGGCAAGACGACGACCATCAATATCCTCTGCACGCTACTGGGCTTTGACTCAGGCCTCGCGCTGGTGAACGGCTTTGACTGCAAGAGGGAGCCGCACAAGGTGCGCCAGTCCATCGGGCTCGTTTTTCAGGAGGTCACGCTCGACAACGAGCTTACTGCTTACGAGAACCTCAAGTTTCACTGCTACATGTACAACATGGAAAAGAGGCTTACCGAAGATAGGATAAGTGAGATACTCGAAGTCGTGGGCCTTGCCGACAGGAAAAACGACATTGTAAAAAAATTCTCCGGCGGCATGAAAAGAAGGCTCGAGATAGCGCGCGGCCTTCTCCACCGGCCCAAGGTGCTGTTTCTGGACGAGCCGACTTTAGGCCTCGACCCGCAGACAAGGAGCCATGTCTGGGAGTTCATACAGAAGCTTAAAAAGAGCGAGGGCAACACCGTCTTCATGACGACCCATTACATGGAGGAGGCCGAGGTCTGCGACAGGATAGCCATCATAGACCGTGGTAAAATAATAGCCTGCGACAGGCCAGAGGAATTGAAAAAGGCCCTGCGCGGAGACACCATTTACCTCAAGACCTCTGACAACGAAAGGGCCGCCATCGAGATAGAGGCCAAATTCGGACTGAAGCCGAGGACGATAGAGGGCGGGCTTGCACTCCTTGTCGAATCAGGAGAGAAGTTCATCCCGAGGCTTTTCGAGAAACTTGAGGTCGGTATAAGCTCCGTGAACCTCAAGAGGCCGAGCCTTGAGGATGTATTCATAAACCTCACCGGCAGGGAAATGAGGGACGAGGGCCCGGCCCCGAGGATGAGGCCGTGAGGCGGCCTCTAAAAATTGCTCTTTTTCCTGATCTCTGTGTCAGGGCGTAAACAAAAATGCTCACATATTGTCATATATGCTGCGCTTTTTATTTCCGCCCTTCCTTGACCTTAGAAAAAATATCTAATTTTTAGAGGCAGCCTAACAACACCATCACCATCTGGAAGGTTATGTTCTCATATAAAGCTATCTATGTCATAACTCTTCGCGAGTTCAAGAGGTTCTTCCGCCAGAGGGGCAGGCTTATCGTCACCGCCGCAAGGCCTCTTATCTGGCTCTTTATCGTGGGCTCGGGCTTTACCAGGCTCATCGACACAAATGAAGACGGAGTGCAGTACATCCAGTTCATACTGCCCGGCATAGTGGGCATGACGATACTTTTCAGCTCGATATTCTCGACCATCTCGGTCGTCTGGGACAGGGAGTTCGGTTTCCTCCGCGAGATGCTTGTTGCTCCGGTATCGAGGGTGACGATAGTATTCGGAAAGCTCCTTTCAGGCACGGCCCTGTCGGTTTTTCAGGGAGCGGCGCTTCTTATTGTCGCGCCATTTTTAAGCCTGCATATCGGTTTTTTTGATTTCATCGCCATGGTCTTTCTCATATTCCTCGTGGCCCTCGCGATAACGGCAATGGGACTTTTCGTGGCCTCGTTCCTCACCTCTCTTGAAGGATTCAATGTCATAATGAACTTCATAGTGCTGCCCATGTTCTTTCTTTCGGGCGCGCTCTATCCGGTCGGCTCGCTGCCTTCGTACATAAAGATTTTCGCTTACATCAACCCCCTGTGCTACGGAGTCGATTCGTTCAAGCACATCCTGCTTCCGGGCCACGGCGCTCTGGTGGCAGAGTTCCCCATGGCCCTGGACATTGCGTACATAGCCGCTTTCGCAATCCTGTTCACATTCCTTTCGGCCCTCGTATTTGAGAGGCGCAAATGAAAACCGGCACTCTTTTTGTTGTCGCCACTCCTATCGGAAACCTCGAGGACATGACCATAAGGGCGGTGCGCGTATTGAAAGAAGCGGGCCTTATTGCCGCCGAGGACACGAGGCACACGAAAAAGCTCCTCACGCATTTCGGTATAGACTCTTCCCTTACCAGTTACCACGAGCATAACGAAAGGGAGAAGTCGGGGCACATCGTTGAAAAGCTCCTTTCGGGTATTGATGTCGCGCTCGTGTCTGACGCCGGCACCCCGGGCATATCCGACCCCGGCTACAGGCTCGTGGGCCTTGCCGTGGAAAAGGGAATAAGAATAGTACCGGTGCCGGGCGCGTCGGCCATAATTTCTCTCGTGAGCGTTTCTGGCCTTCCGACGGACGAGTTTACCTTTAAGGGTTTTCTGCCCTCGAAAGAAGGCGAGTTGAAGCGCCTTCTCCAGGGCCTCAAAGGCGGGGCGGCAACCACGATATTCTACGAATCCCCCAGAAGGCTCCGGCGTTCTCTTGAACTGGTCTTGGAGACGCTCGGAGATATCCATGTCGTAATCGGCAGGGAGCTTACGAAGCTGCATGAAGAGATAATGAGGGGAAAAGTAAGCGAGCTGCTCGGTCATATCCCTGAAGAGATAAAGGGCGAGGTCACGCTCATCCTGAGGACGGAAGAAGAGAAAGAACCGTTCGATTACAGAGCGCGGCTTGAAGAACTTTTGGCATCGGGCGCGAAACTCAATGACGCTGTAAAGGCCGTTGCGGCTGACTCCGGGATACCCAGGTCGGAGGTCTACAAGGAAGCGCTTCTGATAAAGGAAAGGCTGAAAGAAAAGGAGCTGAGATGATAAAATTCATATTAGGCGTTCTCATAGGAATACTGGCGCTGGCGGCCTTTCTGTACCTGGGCGGCCCGAAGTACATGCAGATATTCGGGGCCAAAACGGAAGAAGCTGGCCAGAGGCTCGAGAAGTATGAAAAGGGCCTGAAGCATACCACCGAAGAGGCGGCCGAGACGGTAAAGGAGACAGCTGAGACCGTGAAGGAGAAGGCCGGGGCAGCAAAGGAATCTGTCGGGAAGACGGTCGAGAAGACAAAAAAGGTCGTCAATAGGACGACCGAAAAAGTTAAAGAATATACCCCTTAGCAGGTCGCTGAAAAAGTCCCATCTGCTTTTGGAGTCTTCAAAGCTTGTAATTGCGGCGTACAACAAAGTACGCCTTATTCCTCGCTTCTTGACTCCTCGCATCTGGAACTTTTTGAGCAACCTGACAGCTGATAAGAGTTTATTGTTCTGTTAGGGTGTCGCTTTCAACTGAAACGGCAGCGAAAAAGTCATGGTCTGTGTGCCTATATAGAACTCATTGATCTGGACGGCGGCTTTTTTCGCTTCTTTTGAAACCGGGGTGAAAATGAGGAGACCTGCCACGCTCCCTCCGGGAGGGATGGTCGTGTCGAGGTCGTAGAATTTGCCTTTAAGGCTGTCAGCGGCTTCACCGTCGAGTTCGTAAAGGTCGGTATAGTCGAGCGGCTTCAAGTAGTCGACGGCATTTACCAGGGCCGTGTAGTTGGGCTTGTAGATGGCTTTCGACACTGACCTGTTCTCAATTTTCATGGATATGATCACGAAGTCCTTTTCCAGAAGAGAAGCGAGAAACGGGTTTGAGACCTCGCCCTTCCTGACCTGCCTTGCCGACGCCAAAAGCGCCTTGTTTTCAAAGATGCTTTCAGAGCCTCTCGCCTTATAGCCCGCAAGCCCTTGGGTATCAGGCACGAGATAGGCCAGTTTTGGTTTCGGGTGGCAGGAAGTGAGCAGGACTGCCGCAAGGAGTAAAAATAGGATACGGGTTTTTTTCATATCAGTACGCGGTATAGCGCGTCATGGCCGTGAAGTCGTCGAACTCGTTTTTGAATGGTTCCCAGCTGAGATTGACCTTCTCGACCCTGGCCATCGGAGGGCCGGTGCGGCACCACTTGATAAGCCGATTTACCTTCTCCTCTTCGCCTTCGAGCACGGCCTCGACCGCTCCGTTCGGGTTGTTCCTGACCCAGCCGACGACGCCTGCTGTTTTGGCCGCCTCAACGGCGGACGCGCGGAAGGAGACGCCCTGGACAAGCCCCTCGATTATAAGGTGCGCTCTGACCATTTTGCTCATTTTCTGAACCTATCATAAAAAAAGCGTTTACGCAAGGCGGCTGGCCCGCGCTGGTCAGGCCGCCCGGATATACTATAAAAAATTTTTTCTTCGGAGTGAGATGTCTGAAAAAGTGACGATTATCGGAGGCGGGCTTGCCGGGTGCGAGGCCGCGTGGCAGGTGGCAGGCAGGGGCGGACAAGCCGTGATACTTGAGATGAAGCCGGTGAAGCTCAGCCCGGCGCATACAACCGATGCCCTTGCAGAGCTTGTATGCAGCAACTCGCTTAAATCGGAAAGCCTTGAGAACGCCTCCGGCGTGCTGAAAGAGGAGATGCGCGCCATGGGGTCGCTCGTGGTCAAGGCCGCCGAGGCAACCCGCGTCCCGGCGGGCGGCACGCTTGCCGTTGACAGGGCCGCTTTCTCGGCCTTTATCATGTCCGCTCTTGAACAAGCCGGTGTCGAGGTCATAAGGGGCGAGATTGCGGAAATCCCGGCCGTAAGACCTCTTGTCATAGCCTCAGGCCCGCTTACCTCCGACGCTCTCGCGGTTTCGATACAGTCCCTCATAGGGATTCAAAGCCTTAACTTCTACGACGCGGTAGCGCCAATCGTGTACAAGGAATCCATCGACATGGACAGCGCGTTCAGCGCGTCGAGGTACGGCAAGGGAGGGGACGACTATATCAACTGCCCGATGACCAGGGAAGAGTACGAGGCGTTCTACAATGAGCTCATAAAGGCCGATACGGCCAGGGCCCGTGAGTTCGAGGACATGAAGAGCTTTGAAGCCTGCATGCCCATCGAGGTCATGGCCCAGCGCGGGCCTCAGACGCTTCTGTTCGGCCCGATGAGGCCGGTCGGGCTCACTGACCCGCGTACCGGGAAAAGACCTTTCGCGGTAATACAGCTCAGGCGGGAGAACAGGGAAGACACCCTCTACAATATCGTCGGCTTCCAGACGAGGCTCACCTTCACCGAGCAGAAAAGAATATTCCCCATGATACCGGCCCTTAAAAGGGCCGAGTTCGCCAGGCTCGGCAAGCTGCACAGGAACAGCTATATCGACTCTCCACGATTATTGACGGAAGCCCAGCAGCTTCGCTCAGACCCGTCCATCTTCTTCGCCGGGCAGATAACAGGCGTTGAGGGCTATTGCGAGTCTGCCGCCTCTGGTATACTTGCCGGGATAAACGCATTGAGGCTCGCGAGAAGCCAAAGCCCCGTCTGCCCGCCTGAGGCAACCATCACAGGCGCGCTCATGAGGCACATATCTGGTGCTCAAGGGCCGTTCACGCCAATGAACGCGAACATGGGCCTTCTGCCGCCGGAAAAAGGCAAGGACAGGAGGACCAAGCAGTCGAAGAAGGCCGTGGAAGCCATCCTGTCGTGGACTGAGACTCTTGCAAATTGAGGCTTTTTCTGTTATAGATACAAAAATGAGCAAACGCAGGGAAATATTGCTCGGCGCTCTTAAAGACGCCGACAGCCAGGTAAAAAAGGCCGCTGCCGATGCCCTGGAAAAGCTTCAGGCCCGGGAGCGGATAGACGCGCTGGCGCAAAAGATCGCCACAGGCGAGATGCTTGAAAAGATAAAGGTAATCTACGCCCTTTCAGACCTTCGTGGGCCGCGTGTGGCCGAAGTACTCGCGAAGACGCTCAAAGACCCTGTGGAGGACATAAGGGCCGCGGGGGTGAGGGCGCTCGGCAATCTCGGCGACCCGGCAACCCTTCCCCAGCTCGTGGAAAGCCTCAAGGACACGAGCCCCATAGTCGCGAGGGCTGCCATAGAAGCGCTTTCGACCTTTAAAGACCCGCGCCTCCTCGGGCCTTTCATGCAGATGCTAAAGCACCAGGACCCGGGCGTCGTAGAACGCGCGCTCGAAGCCGTGGCGAATATAGGAGACAAGAGGGCGGAAGAGGCCTTTGTATACTTCGCGGCTAAAGGCAACCCCAGGATGAAGGCCATAGCCCTTAAGGGCCTTGGCACTATGGACAGCTGACCGCTGAAAACTTCATGGGGGAAACTTTCTGTAGAAAGGTTTCCCCCAGACCCCCTTCAAAGACTTTAAGTTCCTGAGAGCACCCCCAAACGGGGGTGTCCTCAGGAAGAACTGAAAGTTTTTGGAAAGAGTTTGAGATAACTTTTTTACAAAAAGATTCTCTCAAAAAGATTTTCACCAACCGCTGAAAATAAAAAAGGCAAGCCACACGGCTTGCCTTTTCTCATTTCATCCATTCAGAAGAGTCCTATTAACCCGCCGCTTCCTTTTCAAAGAACGCGCCCAGGTCGGTGGTGGTCGTGGCCGGGTTCACATTCGTGACTATCTCCCTGCTTCCGTCGAACCTCAGATCGGCCTCGAATGGGCTGGAGACCTCAGCGCCGTCCTCGCCGTAAAGGATCTTCACGACAGGCTTCTCAGGCGTGCCATCGTTGAGCCTTGTCACTATGCCGATCTCTCCGTTCGTCAGGCGGACCATCGTGCCGACCGGGTAAAGGCCCATCATGTTCATGAACGCCTTGAGCATGTCAGGGTTGAAGTGCCTGCCCGAGAAGTTGCTCATGACCTTTATGGCCTCGACCGGATCATGCGGCTTCTGGTATACTCGGAGCGTCGTCAGCGCGTCGTAGGCGTCGCATATCGTCAAGACCTGGCTCAATGGGTGGAGACTGTCGACAGTCTCGGGGTAACCCGAGTGGTCGAATTTTATGTGGTGCTCGTATATCAGGCGGCCTATTGTCTCGTCCATGCCTTCCATTCTTTTTATGATGTTGGAGCCGAGCTGGGGGTGCTGTTTTATCTTGTCCCACTCCTCAGAGCTGAGGCCCCCGGGCTTTCTTATTATCTGCTCCGAGACGCCGGTCTTGCCGATGTCATGAAGGAGGGCTCCCACGCCCACTGCGTGCAGCTCGGCTTCGCTGAGGCCCATTGCCTTGCCGAGCGACAAGGCCATGATGGAGACATTCACCGAGTGGTTGTACAGGTAGTTGTCGTAGTTTTTAATCATCGTGAGGCCGAGCATGGCGTGCGGGTCGGAGAAGACTGATTCGGTCATCTCGCTTACGATGTCGCTTATGGGCCCGGCCTTGGGAATTTTCCCCATGCGCACTTCGCCCATCACATTCTGTATTATCTCGACCGCGCCGTTGTATATCTCCAGGACATTTCTTTTGCCGGTCGGCATTGCCTTCAGAGTGATTCGCAGTATCCCCCGTGAATGGAGTTCCTTCTGGAGCTCCTGGCCCTGAAAGACTTGAGCGCCGGCTAGTATCTCGAAGGTGTCCGCGAGTTCTTTGTTGGAGAAGCCCTTCTCGAAGATAATGGCGTCCACGCTCTTTTCGGTCATGTACTGGATGAGGTCCGGATAGAGCTTTTCGCCGTCAGGCACCATGTCGTCTTCGAACACAAGCGTCTCGTTGACGATGGCCATGGCGAGGTTGTTCATGCTCTTGAGCTCTTCCGTGAGGAGCGAATGCGTCTTGTTCACTGGCGCGGCGATGGCCGGATGCCCCGGAGGGTAGAGTTTCCTGCTCTTCAGAGCGGCGTTTATGTTCTTTAATATCAGTTCCCTGCTATCGGGTCCGTTCATGTGGTCTTCTCCCTCCCATCGAGCACTCGTTTGCAAGCCGTTTGCAGCTCCCCGGCCGCCCAGGAGGATGCTTCCCTGACGGCTTTTAACGCCTCCGGGGTGCCTATCATGCCGAGCGAGAGCGCGGCCAGAAGGCGCAGTTCGTCGTTAGCCTTTCTCCCGAACCAGACTTTTCTGAAAAGTATCTTCACGAGATGCGGCACTGCCTTGCCGTCGCCGATTATGCCGAGCGCCTTTACCGCCTCTTTCTGTGATTCCATCAGGTCGGAGAAGTTCTCGCGCTTTGAGGCAATTTCGGCAAGCGGCTCAATAGAGGCCGGGTCTTTCAGCATGCCCAGCGAGATGATCGCCTGGGCCATGAGAGAGGGGTCTTCCTCGCGGAGCTTTTCAATGAGGAACGCGGCAGCCCTCGGCGTGCCTATCTTCACGAGGCTCTTCATCACTTCTTTTTTGACCCGCGGCTCCTCGTGCCTGTACGCGGCCTCGAGCGCCGGGAGGGCCTCCTGGCCGCCGACATCTCCAAGCAAAGAGACCATCTGCCTGCATACGAACCACGCCGGGTGCCCAAGACGGGCCTCGGCAAGCGGACGGAGGCGGCTGCCGAAACGCACGAGGGCGTTGAAGAGGTGGCGTCTGGTGGCCGCCTCAGGGGCTTCTATGATGGCGTCCAGCAGAGCTTCGGCTCCGGGGTCGCCTGAGTAGACCAGTATGCTCTGGGTGGCTCCCCTCTGCTGGTTCTCCTTTGCCCCGGCCTTGACCGCGAGGTAGGCAAGGATGTCACTCGTGAGCAGGCTCTTGAGCTTTTCAAGCGCTGTGGCGCGTATGCCGTCGGTTTTTCCTGAGGAGGGCACCGCGTGGGCGTAGAAGGTCATTAGAGCGGGATAAACCCTCTCGATATCTTTTTCCGCGAGCAGGGGGTCGAGTTTCTCCCTTATCCTCACGGCAAGGTCGTTGTATTTGAGGAGGTCGCTTTCTTTCGTGGCGCGGCCCAGAAGCTCCTTGAGGGAGGTGTCGTTACTCTCCTCATCGGGCTTGTCTTTGGGCTCCTCTTCCTGGGCAGCTGATGAGGCGCCTGCGGCATCTTCTTCCTGTTTCCTGGCCTCTGCCGCAGCTCTCTCTTCCTCTTCTTTTTGTCTCTGGAGCTCGGCCTTGAGCCTCCTGAGGTCTTCGTAGCGGAGCTCGTTCAGCAGGATGCCTTCAACATCAAGAGTGGCGAACATCACCTCGACGCCGCCCTTTGCCGCTACCTCTTCTGGCTCCGCTTTGATGATGGACAGCAGGACCCTGAGGTCGTGCATTGAAACCGATGGCGTGAAAGTAAGTTCCTTGATCTTCCTGAAAAAAAGCCTCTTGGCAAGAGCCGCGCCTTCGGCGTTGCCGGGCGCTACAGGGGTCTTGCCGTCATAGAAGCCCTTCTGGTCGAGGCGCCACTTGATCTCTCCCTGGAGGTCAATGCATTTTTTCAACTGGAGATAGGCCTTCGTGAGCGCGCTGTCAAGAGAAGGATGGCCCTCAGGGTAGAAATTATGCATCTTGACAGCCTTGGCGAGTTCAATTAGTATGGAAGCGTAATTTGCGATTTCTACAGACATTTCCTTAGTTTCCGCCGGTCTGACATAGAAAATATGATAACAAAACTGCCGTCTTTGTCAATCTGTAAACGCCTCACTGATTCAGCGCATTTTAATCCCCGGAGTTGAGCGGAAATCCATGGCACGGACAAAGACAATTTACGCATGCCAGGGCTGCGGAAATAATTCGCATAAATGGCTCGGCAAATGCCCTGACTGCGGCGGCTGGAACACCTTTGTCGAAGAAAGGGTCGCCCCTGAAAGGAAGTCCTCAGGCGCATCGATCGGCCCTTCCACGCCTCCCAGGCCAATATCTACCCTCAACATGGCCGAAGAGGACAGGGTCTCTACAAACATATCAGAACTCGACAGGGTTTTGGGCGGCGGGCTTGTGCCCGGCTCGGCGGTACTTATTGGCGGAGACCCGGGCATAGGAAAATCGACCCTTCTGCTGCAGGCGATGGGCGAGCTCGCCAAAACCCGCAAGGTCCTGTATGTAACGGGCGAAGAGTCCATGCGCCAGATAAGGCTTCGCGGAGAACGGCTCGGGGCCATCTCAGAGGGGCTGCTGGTGTACGCCGAGACTTCCCTTGAGCGCATACTGGACACGGTAAGGGAGATAAACCCCGGCGTCCTCGTCATAGATTCCGTCCAGACCATCTGCTCCGAAGCCCTCGAATCTTCCCCGGGAAGCGTAAGCCAGGTCCGGGAGATATCCGCGAAACTCGTATCCAACGCGAAGGCGATGGATGTCCCTGTCTTTCTGGTGGGGCATGTCACCAAGGACGGGGCCATCGCCGGGCCCAAAGTCCTGGAGCACATGGTCGATACTGTCCTTTATTTCGAGGGCGAAAGGGGACACGCCTTCAGGATATTGAGGGCCGTGAAAAACCGCTTCGGCTCGGTCATGGAGATAGGCGTCTTCGAGATGAAGGAGGAGGGGCTCCGCGAGGTCACGAACCCCTCCGAGATATTCCTTGCCGAAAGGCCGGAGGGCGCTTCCGGCTCCGCTGTTGTCTCAAGTCTCGAAGGCACCAGGACGATACTTGTAGAAGTGCAGTCGCTCGTGTGTCCGACGCTTTTCGGCGTGCCGAGGAGGACGGTCGTCGGCGTTGATTACAACAAGGTCATCCTGCTGGCCGCCGTCCTTGAGAAAAAAGCTGGCATACAGCTTGCCAACCGCGACATATTCCTTAAGGTCGCGGGCGGCATGAGGTTAGAAGAGCCTGCCATAGACCTTGGCGTGCTCGCGGCCATAACCTCGAACTGCCTGGATAAGCCCATAGACGCGTCTACCGTGATTTTCGGGGAGGTCGGGCTTGCCGGAGAGGTGAGGGCCATAAGCCAGGTCGAGCCGAGAGTCAGGGAGGCCGCCAAGCTCGGCTTCAAGCGGTGCATAATGCCCAAGGACAACCTGAAGGGTTTGAAAGCCGCTGGAGGCATGGCCCTGGAAGGCGTTTCCACCATAAAAGAGGCGATAGCGAAGTTTTTTTAAATTTTTCCGCTATGGGCATAACGGGGTATTTGGTATAATGAAAACGGGTATTTACGGAAAACGGGGCGGCTTTCTTAAAGGCCTGTTTGCATTCCCGGCAGCGGCTTTAGCGTTATGGCTTGTGCTCGCGCTCCCGATGGGGGCTCGCGCGGACCAGCTGAGCCCCTATTACACCGACCTCGGGCAGTTCAACTATGCCAGGTTCCTCATGGATGAGGGCGATTACAGGGCCGCCGCAAAGGAGTTTTCAAGGCTCATAGAAAGCTTCCCGGCAAGCCCGCTCATCTCAGAGGCCCAGTTCAAGATGGGCGAGTCCTATCTTTATTCGGGCAGGTACGCGGAAGCCGAGACACAGTTCAGGCTCTTCATCTCGAATTTTCAGGACAGCCCTTTTTCAGTCGTTGCCGAGGTAAAGATACAGGAGGCGAGGGAGAGAGGGAAAAAGTATATCCCGCAGCCTTTGCCAGAGCGTTTGAGGGAGATGAGGCCGGGCCTCAGGGCCGTGCAGGTCATGTTCTTTGAGGGCAGGACTTACGCCGAGGTTGAAAGCGAGATAAAGGCTTTAAAGAGTTCAGGCGTAGATACTGTCATACTGAGGGTCTTTCACAACAGGGGCGACAGGTTCTACCCTGTGGCAAAGCAGGGTGCCGACAGGGGCGTTTATTTCAAAACCCTCAATGCCCCTGTGGTCGATGACATACTGCCAAATGTACTTGAGATAGCCCACAGGAACGGGATAAAGGTATTCGCCTGGATGACTACCAGGTACGCTGATTACGGCATTGAAGGGCAGAGCGCTTGCGCTTCATACGACCTTTCCGAAAGGAAGTATGGCATTTGCAAAGGGCTCGACCTTTTCAGCGATGATGCAGTCAAAAGGCTTGAAGCGCTCTACTCGGACCTTGCCGCGTATGACATAGACGGCGTCCTTTTTCAGGACGATCTCGTATTGAGGCATAACGAGGGCTTTGGCAAGGCTGCCATGGCGGCGTTTTCAAGGGACACCGGCATGACGCTCGACCCCGAGTCGCTGTATGTCCGGGGCGCCATAGCCGGTCAGGTGCATTACACAAAGCTTTTCTGGAAGTGGTCTTCCTGGAAGAACAGGAGACTTGTGGCAATAGCCGAGAGGCTCATGCACACGGTCAAGCGCAAAAGGCCCGAAGCCATGTTCGCCATCAACCTCATGTACGAGAGCGTCACAAACCCGCCCTACGCTCTGGCGTGGCTGTCCCAGGACATAAACGAGGCGCTTAATGCCGACTTTGATTACTATTCCATAATGGCCTATCACAGGCAGATGGGCCAGGAGCTTCAAAAGGACGGTTTGGAGATAAGGGACATGATAGCCAGGATGGTAGCTGACGCGGCCAACACGATAGGAGAGCCCAGGAGGGTCCTCATGAAGGTCCAGACTATCGATTGGAAAACCGGAGCGCCCCTTGAAAACGATGAGGTTGTCGACCTCATAAGAGAGATAAAGGGCGTAAGGGATGTAAGCGTGGCCATCGTGCCTTACAGGGGAGGCTTCCCCTTTGGCGCGCTTTCCGGCGGCGTCGCGAGTCTTGATTGAGAAAAATGCGGGAGACATGAATGTCAATAATTGCTGACAAGGAATCCGTCTGTTCACTCTGCAGATGCCATATAAAAGAGAACACGCTTTTCACCGGGCTTAACGACGCGCAGCTTGACGCCTTCAAGGAGGCGGTCGTAATAAACCACCACAAGAAGCGCGAGATAGTCTTCATGGAAGGCGACGATTGCTCCGGGCTTTACATAATACGCACGGGCAGGGTGAAAGTCGTGAGGTCGTCTTCGACCGGCAAGGAGCAGATAATAAACATAATGAACCCCGGCGACCTTCTGGGCTTCGAGGTCTTTTATAACGGCCGCAACTATAAGAACACCGCCGTCGCGATGGAAGACTGCGAGCTGTGCTACATAGAAAGGCACTCCTTCTTCAAGATACTCGAAAACGAGCCAGGCATAGCGAGAAAGCTCATCCTTTCCCTTGGCAGGGAGCTGAACAGCGCCTATGAGAGGATAGGCTATCTCGGTCTCCTGAACGCCAGGGAAAAGCTCGCCCACCTCCTCTATACGCTCGCGGCGCAGTATGGCGAAAAGGTGGACGGCGGAGGAGTAAAGCTCAACCTGACCCTCTCGAGGCTCGAGATCGCAGAGCTCCTGGGCATAACCCAGGAGACCTCCATAAGGCTACTGAAGAGCTTCAAGGAGGAAGGCGTTATCGAGATAAAGAGGAAGGAGATAATAATCAAGTCCCTAGCCAGGTTGAAGGCTCTGGGCGAATAGGGCCGCCGTAAGCCCGCGAAAGAATCCGTTCATGGCATTTTCGATAAGGACAAGGCTCACCTTCTGGTATACGACGCTCCTGTTCGTAAGCCTCCTGGCTTTCGGCGCGATATTTTCGTACTCCCTCCTCAAGATATTCATCTACCGCATCGACAACCAGATAATTTCGGTTGCCGACATGATGGTCCATACCGTCATTAGGCCTTCCGGGCAGATATTCATCCCCAGGGACTTCGACATAATGCTCGAGAGGTACTTCGGCGTGAGGACCGCGGGGAGCTACATTCAGGTCCTCGAGCCCCACGGCGGCGTAATAGCCAAGTCTTCGAACCTTGAGGGCTTCAGCATGACCGTCCCGCCTCTGACCTACCGCGCCGCCATAGAAGGGGCCACCATCTATGAGGTCGTGAAGACCGTAGGCAAGTATCCGCTGCGCGTAGTAACGAAACCCATCATACTCGACGGCAAGCTCATAGCCATAGTGCAGGTCGGCTCGTCCTTTGAAGGCATGGATGAGATATTCCATCTCTTGGCGTACATCCTTTTGCCGGGCATACTCGCTTGCGTCGTCGTGGCCGGGGCAGTGGGGTGGTTTCTGGCCAGGAAGGCATTGAGGCCGGTAGCCGAGATAACTGACACGGCGCGCAAGATAACTGCGGAAAACCTCGACGAGAGGATACGGGCCGATGTCCCGCAGGACGAGATCGGAAGGCTTGCCGCGACCATGAACGAGATGATCGAGAGGCTCGAGAAGTCTTTCCAGCAGATAAGGCAGTTCACAGGGGACGCTTCCCATGAGCTCAAGACGCCTCTTACAATATTGAAGGGCGAAATAGAGATGGCCCTCAGGTCAAAGGACGATGTTCAGTACATGAAAGAGGTTCTCTCCTCGAGCTTGGAGGAGATAGACCGCATGAGCTACATAGTAAAGAGCCTTTTGGACCTCGCGAAAATGGATGTCGAAAAAGGCGCGCTAGCGAAAGAGCCGGTGCGCCTCGACAAGGTCCTTGCCGACAGGCACGAGCATTTCAAGAGGCTCGCCTTTGACAGCGCAGTCCAGTTGGATATACTTGAGAATAGGCCGGTTATGGTCCTGGGCGACCAGGTAAGGCTTTCCCAGCTCATATATAACCTCATAGACAACGCCATCAAGTATACGCCCCGGGGAGGCAAGGTTGAGCTTCGCCTCGGCCAGGACGGCCAGACGGTAATCTTCAGGGTGAAGGATACAGGGGTCGGTATCTCGCCTGAGGACCTGCCGTACATATTCGACAGGTTCTACAGGGTTGACAAGGCGCGCACCAGAGAGGTCGGCGGCGCGGGCCTCGGCCTGTCCATCTGCAAGGAGATAGCCGAGGCGCATGGCGGCACGCTCGAGGTCTTGAGCGTGCATGGAGAGGGCTCCACTTTCACCGCGAGCTTACCGGCCGCTTGATTACGCAGATAAAAATTAGATATTTTTTCTGAAGTCAAGGAAGGGCGGAAATACAAAGCGCAGCATATATGAGTAATATGTGAGCATTTTTATTTACGCCCTGACGCTTAAGGTCAGGAAAAATAGCAATTTTACTTTTTGGGGGTGAATAGATGAATATCGGTATCCTTACCGGCGGCGGAGACTGCCCCGGGCTCAACGCCGTCATAAGGGCGGTCGTGAAAAGGGGCCTTCAGCTCGGCCACGAGTTCACCGGCATAAAAGAGGGCTGGCGGGGCCTTTTAGACCTTAAGACCGTGAAGCTGGGGCCCGGTTCCGTCTCTGGCCTCCTGCCTCTTGGCGGCACTATACTCGGCACCTCCAGGACAAACCCCTTCAAGAACGAGAAAGACGCCGAGAAGCTCATAATGAACATAAACGAGTTGAAGCTCGACGCGCTTGTCTGCATCGGCGGCGACGACACCCTGAGCGTTGCCTCGAAGCTCCACGACAGGGGCATAAAGACGGTAGGCGTGCCAAAGACCATTGACAACGACCTATCGGGCACGGACTTCACTTTCGGCTTCGACACCGCCGTCAGCATAGTGACATGGGCTTTGGACAGGCTCCATTCAACTACCGAGGCGCACCAGAGGGTAATGGTGGTCGAGGTGATGGGCAGGCACGCCGGATGGATAGCCGTCTACGGCGGCCTTGCCGGCGGCGCGGATGTTATCCTCATCCCGGAGCAGCCCTTTGACATCGACGAGGTCTGCGGCTACATAAAAAAAAGGAGAGAGGCCGGAAAATATTTCAGCCTCGTCGTGGCGGCCGAGGGGGCCTACCCCAAGGAAGCCCCGGGCATGATAACAAAGGATAAAGAACTCGACGCGTTCGGCCATGTCAAGCTCGGTGGAGTTGGCGAGTTTCTCGCTAGTGAGATAGAAAAGAGGCTCAATGTCGAATCCCGTTTCGTCGTGCTCGGGCATCTCCAGAGGGGCGGGACGCCTACTGCATACGACCGCGTGCTCGCCACGAGGTTCGGCATAAAAGCCATTGAGATGCTCGACCAGGGCATCTACGGCAGGATGGTCGCCCTCCAGGGGAACAAGATAGTTGATGTGTCATTGCATGAGGCCACTTCCAAGCTGAAGACCGTAGACCTGGAGATGCTGAGGACGGCCCAGATATTCTTCGGGTAAAAATTGCTCTTTTTCCTGACCTCTGCGTCAGGGCGTAAATAAAAATGCTCACATATTCTCATATATGCTCCGCTTTTTATTTCCGCCCTTCCTTGACTTCAGAAAAAATAGCTAATTTTTAGAGGCAGTCTGAAAGGAAAATAGAGGGAGGCCGTCCCATAAGGGCGGCCTTTTTATGTTTTAAATCATTCTGAGCGAAGCGAAGGATTTGTTCTTCTCCCCTCTTTGTTAAAGAGGGGCTGGGGGAGATTATCTTCAGGCTGAATTAATCCCCCTCAGTCCCCCTTTAGGAAAGGGGGATGAAACAAATATAACGGAGCCCTTTTGGAAAAAAAGTTCTTCGCTGACGCGATGCTCGGCACGCTCGCCAGGTGGATGAGGACGCTTGGCTATGATGTTTTGTACGAGGCGCATATAGACGACACGGAGCTCCTGTTGAAGGCCGCCGAAGAGGGCAGGGTCGTTCTCACGAAAGATACTCTCCTGATGAAGCGGCGGCTCGCAAAGGGGCGCGCGGTATTCATCGAAAGCGAAGATTTAAGCGGTCAGCTCAAACAGGTCGCGGCCCTGTTCCCAATGGAAAAGGAAAAACTCCTCACGAGGTGCCTGCGATGCAACGCTCTTCTTGAGCGCATCGACAAGCAATCGGTCAAAGAGAAGGTCCCGCCCTTCGTCTTCAGCACGCAAAATGAATTCTCAATATGCCCGGCGTGTGAACGGGTCTACTGGGGAGCGACGCACAGGCACAGGATGATTGAGGATTTGAAAAAGTTGCTGGCGTGACCGTGTCCGATTCTCGTAACCCTGACGCAATATAGACGAGATTCTTCGCTGCGCTCAGAATGACAGACACGGCCATCATAATTTCCAGGCCGACGGTTGTATTGCTTTATCCCCCCAAATCTGTTAGCGTTCCTCTTTATTCCAGACCCCCGAAAAGGAGGTTTTCGCATGGACGGGCACATAGTCGTGTTCACTACCGTCACAGATATTGACGCGGCCGTTGAGCTAGCTGACGCGGTCGTGAATGAAGGGCTGGCCGCCTGCTGCAACATAGTTCCCGGCTTGCGGTCGATATACATATGGAAGGGCGAGAGGTACGATGAAGACGAGGTGCTCTGCATAATGAAGACCAGGGCCGGGCTCTTCGAGGAGTTGAAGGCCAGGATACTCCAGCTGCACAGTTATGAGGTGCCTGAGGTCATAGCCGTTGACATCAAGGCTGGCCATGTCGATTACCTGAACTGGGTAGATTCCGCTACCGGCCTTAAAAAATCGTGATTTTCCCGTGAAACCCCGGCCTTTTTGAGGCTGGGGTTTTCTTTTGACAAAGCCTCTCCGTTTATTTAAAATGTTATGTTACGACAGGACTTTCCAAACATGAGGATTAAGGGGTAAAGTGGCCACAGACGTACAGAAAATCCGCAATTTTTCCATCATAGCGCATATAGACCACGGCAAGTCCACCCTTTCGGACAGGCTCCTTGAATATACCGGGACCATCACCAAAAGGGAGATGATGGACCAGTTCCTCGACAAGATGGACCTCGAACGGGAGCGCGGCATCACCATCAAGGCGCAGACCGCGAGGCTCACCTATAAGGCCGACGACGGGAACACCTACATATTAAACCTCATAGACACGCCCGGGCACGTTGACTTCAGCTACGAGGTCTCCAGGTCGCTGACGGCCTGCGAGGGCGCGCTCCTTATCGTGGACGCCTCCCAGGGCGTCGAGGCGCAGACGCTCGCGCACCTGTATACGGCTGTTGATGTAGGCCTTGATATCTTCCCGGTCTTGAACAAGATAGACCTTCCCTCAGCCGAGCCGGAGAGGATAAAAGAAGAGATAGAAGAGATATGCGGCATAGACGCATCCGAAGCCGTCCTCACGAGCGCCAAGGCTGGCATAGGCATAAAGGATGTGCTGGAGGCCATAGTGAAGCGCATACCTCCCCCAAAGGGAGACATTAATAAGCCACTGAAGGCGCTTGTCTTTGACTGCTGGTACGACACCTACCAGGGCGTCGTCGTCCAGATAAGGGTCATGGACGGGGTCATAAAAAAGGGCACGCGCCTGCGCTTCATGGCGAACGGCAAGGAATTCGATGTTGACAAGGTCGGCGTATTCACGCCGGGCCCCAAGGAGATAGGCGAGCTCGGCCCCGGCGAAGTCGGTTTCGTCATAGCAGGAATAAAAGAGGTGAGGGACACGAGCGTTGGCGATACCATAACCGACGCTACCAATCCTACGGCAGAGCCCCTTCCGGGCTATAAGCCTGCCAAGTCCATGGTATTCAGCGGCCTTTACCCGGTCGATTCGTCGCAGTACGAGGACTTGAAAGAGGCGGTCCAGAAGCTTCGGCTCAATGACTCGTCGTTCACCTACGACCCCGAGACATCCCTTGCGCTGGGCTTCGGTTTCAGGTGCGGCTTCCTGGGCCTGTTTCACATGGAGATAATCCAGGAGAGGCTGGAGAGGGAATATAATCTTTCGCTCATCACGACAGCCCCGACGGTCGCCTACAGGGTCACCAAGACCGACGGCGAAGTGCTGATGGTGGAAAACCCGTCCGAGCTGCCTACCCCGCAGTACATAGATATGATAGAAGAGCCTTTCATCGACGCTACCTTGCACATGCCGTCGGAGTATCTCGGGGCCGTGCTCGGACTTTGCGAAGGCAAAAGGGGCATACAGAAAGAGATAAAGTTCGTCAGCACCACGAGGGTCATGGTCACCTACGAGATACCCTTAAACGAGATAGTCCTGGATTTCTACGACAAGCTCAAGACCTTGACCAAAGGCTACGCCTCGATGGACTACGAGTACCTTGACTTCAGGAAGTCCGACCTCGTGAAGCTCGACATACTGATAAACGGCGAGGGTGTTGACGCGCTCTCCTTGATCGTGCCAAGGGAAAGGGCGTTCTCCAGGGGCAAGGAATTGGCCGAGAAGATGAAAGAGATAATCCCCAGGCAGATGTTCGAAGTCATCATACAGGCCGCCATAGGCACCAAGATCATTGCCAGGGAGACCATAAAGGCCTTGAGGAAGAATGTCACGGCCAAGTGTTACGGCGGAGACATCTCAAGGAAAAGAAAGCTTCTGGAAAAACAGAAGGAAGGAAAAAAGAGGATGAAGCAGGTCGGCAGGGTGGAGTTGCCCCAGGAAGCCTTCCTTGCAGTCCTAAAGGTAAGCTAAAAATATGACGACAGACGAAAAAGCAAAAAAGCAGGAGAAGGCCAAAAAGGGCCACTTCAGGGAGATAGCCGAGGCCGTAATAGTCGCCCTCGTGCTGGCGCTCCTCATAAGGACCTTTTTCATACAGGCGTTCAAGATACCTTCCGGTTCGATGGAGGATACGCTCCTCATAGGGGACCACATAATAGTGAGCAAGTTCTCCTACGGTCTGCAGGTGCCAAGGCCCGCGACGGTCAAGGTCATGGGGTCTGAAGTGCCTTTCCTTGAGACCAGGCTCGTTCCGGCCTGGGGGGAGATAGAAAGGGGAGATGTTGCGGTCTTCCGCTTCCCCGGCGACAGGTCAAAGGACTACATAAAGAGGATCGTGGGACTGCCCGGAGACAAGGTCGAGGTACGGGACAAAAAAATATATATAAACGGCGAGAAGTGGGATGAGTCGTTTGGCGTGAACAAGGGCAGCAAGTACGGTGAAGAAGTAGAAAAGAATATCAGATTCGGCCCGTACACGGTACCAGTCGGCACTGTCTTCGCGATGGGCGACAACCGCGACAACAGCTACGATTCGAGGTGGTGGGGGCCGGTGCCGATCGAGGACATAAAAGGCAAGGCCATAATGATATACTGGTCCTGGGACAGGGACAGCAACTGGGTCAGGTTCGGACGCATCGGCGACATCATAAAATAGCTGTTTTTTGTTGCAGCTTTCAGGTTTTGGTGTTATAAGCAATTTTTGATACTACCGGATTATGCCTGAAAAAAATGGCTCTACAGGCCAGGATTTGGCCGTGTTCCCCGCCCGCGTATGTGAGTTCATGGACTACCTGGCGGTGGAGAGGAATTTCTCCCTTCACACAAGGGACGGGTACGAAAGCGACCTCAGGCAATTCTATGAATTCCTGAAGGAAGAAGGCAGGTGGGGCGTTGAGCCCGCCCCTGCCGCCGTGAACGAAGCTGCCGTTACCTCGTTCGTCTACAGGCTTCACGGCGAATGCCGGAAGGTGTCGATAGCAAGGAAGCTTTCCGCCATAAGGTCATTTTTCAGATTTCTAATAAGGAAAGGCCTGGCGGCTTCCAACCCGGCGGAGCTGGTCGCTACCCCGAAAGCCGAAAAGTACCTCCCTGCCGTGCTTACCGGCGAGGAGGCAAAAAGCCTCGTAGAGGCCCCTGCCCTGAAAAAAGAGGGGGCGGGCGATAACAGGAACGCTTTGAGGGACCTCGCCATACTGGAGGTCCTTTATTCGTCAGGAATAAGGGTTTCCGAGCTTACCGGGCTCGACATGAAAGACATCGACCTGACAAATGGCACTTTGAAGGTGCTCGGCAAGGGCGGCAAGGAACGCATAGCTTATCTCGGTGATTACGCCAAAAGTTCGCTCAGGGCTTACATAGGCGGCAGGAGCCACGGGCCGGTCTTTGTCGGCAAGGGGCAAGGCAGGATTACCCCGAGGACAATCCAGCGGCTCGTGAAGATTTATACGGCCTCGAGCGGTATTACAAAAGACCCCACTCCGCACGCGTTGAGGCATTCTTTCGCTACGCACCTGCTTGACGCCGGGGCTGACTTGAGGTCCATCCAGGAGCTTTTAGGCCACGCGAAGCTCTCGACTACGCAGAGGTACACGAAAGTCGGCATTCAGAAGATGATGGAAGCTTACGACAGCGCCCACCCGAGGGCTAAAAAAAAATGAGGTGAGCTTTTGTCAGGCATTACATTCCACGGCACGACCATAATATCCATACGCAGGAACGGCAAGGTCGCCATAGCGGGCGACGGCCAGGTAACTCTCGGCAGCACGGTCATGAAAAAGGGCGCGGTCAAGGTGCGCCGCATGCTCGAGGGCAGGGTGATAGCCGGGTTTGCGGGCTCCACGGCAGACGCCATGACCCTGTTCGACAAGTTCGACGCCAAGCTGGAGTCCACGAGGGGCAACATAACAAAGGCAGTCATCGAACTGGCCAAAGACTGGCGGACCGACCGCATACTGAGGAAGCTCGAGGCCCTTCTCATCGTGGCCGACAGGGAGCACACTTTCATAATATCCGGCAACGGAGATGTCATCGAGCCCGAAGAAGGCATCGCCGCCATAGGCTCAGGTGGGGCTTTTGCCCTTGCGGCAGCGAAGATGCTGCTCAGGCATACGGACCTCGACGCCAGGACAATAGCCGAAGAGGCCTTGAAGGCCGCCGCAGAGATATGCATTTATACCAACGACAGCATCTCCGTCGAGGAACTTTCCTGACGAAGGGGACGATAAAAACATGAAGAGTTTTACTCCAAGGGAAATAGTCTCTGAGCTCGACAAGTACATAATCGGGCAGAGGCAGGCAAAGAGGGCCGTCGCCATAGCGCTAAGAAACCGCTGGAGGCGCCAGCAGGTCCATGCCGGGCTCAAGGAAGAGATCTATCCCAAGAACATAATAATGATCGGCCCAACGGGCGTCGGCAAGACCGAGATATCCAGAAGGCTCGCCAAGCTCGCCCAGGCCCCGTTCATAAAGGTCGAGGCCAGCAAGTTCACGGAAGTGGGCTATGTGGGACGCGATGTTGAGAGCATAATAAGGGACTTGACCGAGCTGGCCGTGAAGATGGTCAAGGACGAAGAGAAGATCAGGGTCAGGGTCAAGGCAAAGGACATGGCAGAAGAGAGGGTGCTCGATTACCTGCTTCCGCCCGTGACCTCGGCCCCGTTCCAGGCTCAGGACCAGGAGAGGATCGCCAAAGAGCGCGAGCTCCAGAAGTCCACAAGGGAAAAGCTCCGGGCCCTTTTCAGGGAAGGCAAGCTCGACGACAAGACCATAGAGGTCGAGACGACCGAGCAGCAGAAGATGCCGTCCATCGAGATACTCTCCTCTGGAGGCGTCGAAGAGATGGACATGAACCTCAAGGACATGTTCTCCAATATCTTCCCCAAGAAGACGAGGAAGCGCAAAGTCCGAGTGCCCGAGGCATACGAGATACTCATCCAGGAAGAGACGCAGCGCCTCATCGACATGGAGAAAGTCCAGCACGAGGCGGTCGAGAGGGTCGAGCAGTCCGGCATAGTCTTCATTGACGAGATAGACAAGATAGCGGGACGCCAGTCCGGGGCGAGCCCGGATGTCTCAAGAGAAGGCGTCCAGAGGGACCTTTTGCCAATAGTCGAAGGCTCGACGGTGAATACGAAGTACGGCATGGTCAAGACCGACCACATACTCTTTATCGCCTCAGGCGCGTTCCATGTGGCAAAGCCCTCTGACCTCATACCCGAGTTTCAGGGCCGCTTCCCCATCAGGGTCGAGCTCGAACCGCTCGGCGAGGACGACTTCATCCGCATACTGACAGAGCCGGAAAACGCCCTTTTAAAGCAGTACCAGGCCCTTCTCGAGACCGAGGGCATCGATGTCAGCTACACCGACGACGGGGTAAGGGAGATTGCTTCCATCGCGACGATAGTCAACGACAGGATGGAGAACATCGGCGCCAGAAGGCTCCACACGGTAATGGAAAGGGTCTTTGACGAGATATCGTTTGACGCCCCGGACATGGTCGAAAAGAAGGTCGTTATAGACAGAGAGTATGTAACTAAAAGACTCTCCGAAATCGTGAAAGACGAGGACTTGTCGAGATATATTCTCTAAAAATTGCTATTTTTCCCGTTCTCTTTGTCAGAGCGGAAGTAAAAATGCTCACATATTGTCATATATGCTCCGCTTTTTACTTCCACTTTTCCTCGACCTCGGAAAAAATATTTAATTTTCAGGGGTAGCCATAACACTGAAAAAATCTTCTAAAAGGCCGTGGCGGGCCAGACGCCACGGTATTTTTTATGGAGCAAAAGTGCAGAAAGACATTGAAAAAATAAGAACGCTATTTGAGTCCCTCCCGTACATAAGGAAGTTCTTCAATAAGACCATTGTCATTAAGTACGGCGGCCACGCGATGGTCGACGACGAGCTGAAAAAGGACTTCGCCAGGGACATCGTGCTCATGAAGTATGTGGGCATTAACCCGGTCATCGTCCACGGCGGCGGGCCGCAGATCGGCGGTCTTCTGGCGAAGCTCGGCAAAGAGTCGAGGTTCGTAAAAGGCATAAGGGTCACGGACAATGAGACCATGGATGTCGTCGAGATGGTCCTTGTCGGCAAGATAAATAAAGAGATAGTGGGGCTCATAAACCACTTTGGCGGAAGGGCCGTGGGCCTGGGCGGCAAGGACGGCGGGCTCATCAAGGCCAAGAGGATGCAGATAAAGGGCGAGGAAATGGGCTATGTAGGCGAAGTCGAGTCCATAGACCCTGCCGTCATCCGCACCCTTGAGCAGAACGACTTCATCCCGGTCATCGCGCCGGTAGGCGGCGGGGACGAGAGCGCGAGCTACAACATAAACGCCGACACTGTCGCGGGAAAGATAGCGATAGCGTTGAAGGCCGAAAAGCTCATCCTCCTTACCGATGTTGCCGGGGTGCTCGACAAGAACAAGAAGCTTATTTCAGCGTTGACGCTTTCCGAGGCGCGCTCGCTCATAACGAAAAAAATTGCCGTGGGCGGCATGATACCCAAGCTCCAGTGCTGCATGGAGGCCGTTGCCTCCGGCGTGAACAGGGCGCACATCATAGACGGCAGGGTCGAGCACGCGGTCCTTCTCGAAGTGTTTACGGATTCAGGCGTAGGCACGGCGATAGGACTCAAAAAGTAATTATAAAATTGCTATTTTTCCTCGACCTCGGAAAAAAATATCTAATTTTTAGAAGCACCATCTAAAGAGAGGGCAACAGAATTGACTAACGCTGAGATAACAGGCCTCACATCGAAACATGTCGCGAATACCTACGGCAGGTTTCCTATAGCGATAGTGCGCGGCAAGGGCACGAGGGTATGGGACGCTGATGGCCGCGAGTACCTTGATTTCGTCTCTGGCCTTGCTGTCTGCAACCTGGGGCACTGCCACCCGAAGGTCGTGGCGGCCATAAAAGAGCAGGCTGAAACGCTCATCCATGTGTCGAACCTCTACCATATCGAGACGCAGTCACTTTTGGCGAAGATGCTGACTGAAAACTCATTCGGCGATAGGGTGTTTTTCTGCAACTCCGGTGCAGAGGCCAACGAAGCAGCGATAAAGCTGGCGAGAAAGTATTTCAGCAACAGAGGCGAGGCGCGTTATCAGGTGCTCACAATGGAGCAGTCATTCCATGGCCGCACGATGGCGGCACTGGCCGCGACCGGCCAGAAGAAGTACCAGGCCGGTTTCGAGCCTTTGCTTGAAAAGTTCATCCATGTGCCTTTCAACGACATAGAGGCAGCTAAAAGGCTGATAAACAGCTCGACCGCCGCCGTGATGATAGAGCCGATACAGGGCGAGGGCGGGGTCAATGTCCCTTCCGTCCAGTACATGAAGGAACTCCGTGAAGCCTGCACAAAAGCTGGCGTGCTCCTTATGTTCGATGAAGTACAGGTGGGAGTGGGCCGCACAGGCACGCTCTTCGCTTATGAGAACTTCGGAGTCACACCCGATATAATGACCCTTGCCAAGGGGCTCGCCGGTGGGGTCGCGATAGGCGCGATGGTGGCGACTGAAGATGTCGCCTCGGCCTTTGTGCCGGGAACCCACGCTTCCACATTCGGCGGAAACCCGCTTGCCACAGCCGCCGGAATCGCCGCTCTCAAGGCTGTCATTGAAGAAGGGGTGCTTGATAACTGCAAAAAAGTCGGCGCGTACCTCGAAGGCAAGCTCAATGAATTGAAGGGCAAATATCCTTTTATAAAAGAGGTAAGGGGCAAGGGGCTCATACTCGGCATGGAGCTGGCCGAAGGGATAAAGGGCGGCGATATCGTGAAAGAGTGCCTGTCCAAAGGCCTTCTTCTTAATTGTGTGGGGGACAAGGTCCTCCGGTTCATACCGGCCCTCATAGTGACGGAAAAGGAAGTTGACGAGATGTTGTCCACGCTTGTGCCTGTGCTTGAGGCCGCGGCAGGACGGGTTTGAAAGAATTTCAGGCGATAAAGAAAACGGAGAACTCGGATAAATGCACCTCCTTACGATAGCTGAACTTACGAAGCAGGAAGTAGATAAACTCCTTGAGATGGCCGCGGTCGGCAAGTCCCGTCACAAGATGGGGATACCGCACAATCCGCTGCGCGGCAAAACGCTTGGCCTCATATTCGAGAAGTCTTCGACAAGGACGCGCGTTTCATTTGAGACGGCCATGTACCAGCTCGGCGGTGACGCCATCTTCATAAGCCAGAGGGACTCCCAGATAGGCCGTGGCGAGCCTATAAAGGACACGGCCCGCGTCATGTCGAGGTATGTCGACGGCATCGTAATCCGCACTTTCGGCCACGAGATAATAGAAGAGTACGCGAAGTATTCGACCGTTCCAGTTATTAACGGTCTTACCGACCTTCACCATCCGTGTCAGGTACTGGCCGATGTGCTGACCATCATCGAGAAAAAGGGCGGCTACGAGGGCGCTAAGGTCTGCTGGATAGGCGACGGCAACAATATGGCCAATTCATGGATAGAGGCCGCAATGGTCCTTGGCTTCGAGCTTGTTCTCGCTTGCCCCAAGGGCTATTGGCCGCATGAGGCAATACTCAAAAAGGCGACGGAGGCCAACCCCAGGATAAGGGTTACTGAGAGCGTCGAGGATGCCGCGACAGGAGCGGATGTACTCAACACCGATGTCTGGGCGTCCATGGGCCAGGAAGAAGAGGCAGAGGCCAGAAGAAAAGCATTTGACGGCTTCCAGATAAACTCCAGGCTCCTGGGGCTCGCGAAAAAAGACGCCATTGTCCTCCACTGCCTGCCCGCGCACAGGGGCGAAGAAATAACAGAAGAGGTCATGGAAGGGCCGCAGTCTGCCATATGGGACGAGGCCGAGAACAGGCTCCACATACAGAAGGCGATACTAGAGCGGCTGCTCGTTACGGCATAGCAGGCTGTTAAAAAAATCCATCTGCTTCGTTATCTTCGTCGCGAGTTCACTGCGGCGTACAAACAAAGTACGCCTCATTCCTCGCTCCTCGACGCCTTGCATACGGAGCTTTTTGAACAGCCTGACCGAAATCTGAATTTTAGCAAACCGTTAGAATAAACTGAAGGAGCTTTTCATGTCCAAGAGCGTAAAAAGGGTTTCTTTAGCATACTCCGGGGGGCTCGATACCTCGGTCATAATGAAGTGGCTCATCGAGACCTACGGCTGCGAGGTCGTGGCCTTCTCAGCTGATATCGGACAGGGTGATGTCGAGATAGACGCGATAAGGAAAAAGGCGCTCGCGACAGGCGCTTCGAAAGTCTACATAGAAGATTTAAGGGAAGAGTTCGTAAAGGACTTCGTTTTCCCGATGCTCAGGGCTTCTTCCGTGTATGAAGGCACATATCTTCTGGGCACCTCTATAGC
>Ga0209342_10000196_pt1 | contig 66728 bp, 63 predicted proteins | sample RifCSP16_2_FD_184023 | JGI IMG/M metagenome (GOLD analysis project Ga0209342, IMG submission 184023) | Soil microbial communities from Rifle, Colorado - Rifle CSP2_sed 16_2 (SPAdes) (version 2) | ecosystem: Environmental > Terrestrial > Deep subsurface > Rock core/Sediment | place: Rifle... | reverse complement strand
AAAGACGAACATGCCGCTGTTCCAGAGGTAGCCGCCCTGCGCGAGGAATTTCCTCGCGGTGGCAGAATCGGGCTTCTCGGTGAAGCGCCGGATGCGGCGCGCGGCCGAGCCGGGCGCGATCGGCTCGCCCGCCTCGATGTAGCCGTAGCCGGTCTCCGGCGCCGTAGGCGGGATGCCGAAGGTGACGAGGTATCCTTCCTCCGCCGCGCCGCGCGCCGCCTCGAGCGCGCGCCGGAACGCTGCCTCGTCGCCGACGATGTGGTCCGACGGCGCGACGAGAAGCAGTGCATCCTGCTCGCGCGAAGCGACGAGCGCCGCCGCGGCGACGGCGGGAGCGGTATTGCGGCCGGCGGGCTCGAGCAGCACCGCCTGCGCTGCGACGCCCGCCTCGCGCAATTGCTCTGCGGCGAGAAATCGGTGCTCGTGGTTGCACACCACGATCGGCGGCTCGCAATCTTCGAGCCCGCGCAGGCGCGCGAGCGTGTCCTGGAAGAGCGTCCGGTCGGTCGCGAGCGGCAGGAACTGCTTGGGCAGGAGCTTGCGCGACAGCGGCCACAGGCGGCTGCCGCTGCCGCCGCAGAGAATGACGGGGACGAGGCGCATGCGCGTCGCGAAGATCTTACGCGGCTCGCTTGGCCTGGAGATCGAACTCGGCGCGGATGCGCGAGAAGGGTACGAGCAGCCGCCCCTTGCCGTCCTTCTCGACCAGTCCGATCGCGATCAGCGCGTGCACGTCGCGGTGCACCGACTTCACGTCCCGCCCCAGCTCGCGCGCCAGGCCGCGCAGGGTCGACGCGCCGATCGCCTGCAGGCGCTCGACGACCGCCCAGCGCGCGGGCGTCAGCGACCGGAACAGCGCCTCAGGGGATTCGAAGCTGAAATCGCTGCCGAGGTCCTTGGCGGATTTCCACGCGCGCACGAAGCGGCGTGCGCCACGCTCGAGCGCCGCCGACGTATCGCGCTCGATCCGAATCGTTGCGATCCTTCTCATGTCGTCCTCTTCGCTTTCACGTCGGCGAGAAAATCTCCGACGAGCTTCTCAACCGACGAAAATTCATAGCCTGTCTCTTCGCCTTCGAAGTGGCGGTGATCGCCCTTGCCCGTCTCGTTGTCGTAGCCGACCACGCGTTTTCCGGGGTACCCGTAATAGAGCCGGTACTTGTAGCGATGACTGCTCCCGGCGACCGGTTGCGGCACTTCCCAGACCATCATTTCGATCGTCGCGCCGTCGTCGTAGCCTTGCTTGAACGAATAAAGCAGGCGGGCCTTCACCGTTGGCAATTGTGCCAACACACCACTGCGTTGTCAATCGTGCCAACAGGCGATGGGGATTTGAGGTTTTTAAACTTTGACTTCAAATATCTCAAGCCCTCTTCATCCTGCTGTGTCTCCAACTGTCCTGTCGAGATGTTCCAGCAAGCGCCCGGTCCTCTCGACCAGCGCCGCGTAGGAGAATTTCGCCAGGTGCTCTGTCGCCGCCTGGCGCGGATCCAGCCGCGCGCGCCCCGCGACGATGGAGTCGAGCAGCGTCTCGAAGTCCCTGCCGCCGTCCTCCCTCGGGTCGCGGTAGAAATAGCCGCTCGCGCCCTCGAGCATCGTCTCGGTAAACGGCGGCGCCTTCGGCGCGAGCACCGGCGTGCCGCAGGCCTGCGCCTCCAGCACGTTCAACCCGAGCGCTTCCTTCTCCGGAAGCCCGGTGAGCAAGTAGTCGAGCTGCGGGTAGACGGCGGCGACGTTTTCCTGGTGGCCCCAGAAGCGCGCGCGATCGCCGAGCGGCGCGAGCGCGCGCTTGAGGTCGCGCACCTGCGCGTAGCCGCCTTGCCCGACGATCTCCAGCCGCACCGCGGGGCGCGCGGCGAGCGCCGGCGCGAGGATCGAGAAGAGCAGGGGCAACTGCTTGATCGGGGATATCAAGGAGACGACGCCGAGCGTGAGACCGGCCATGCGGCCGAAGGGCGAATGCGCGCGCGCGGGTCCGAAGAGCGGCTCGAATGCGCCGAGCAGCCGGTCGCGGAGCTTGCGCCGGTCCCAGACGTAGGGCGAGCGCGCGGCGATCGGGCCATGGTCGCCGCGCTCGAGATCCGCGGTGCCGTAGAGCGGCTCGGGGTAGACGTGCTCGATCCCGGCGCTGCGCAGCAGCGCGATGCAGTACCGCGAAACCGTGACGACCAGGCGGCACGAGCGGAAGCCCTCGGCGCTGCGCTCTCCGGTGATCGGCATGTGCGCGAAGGCGACGAGGTCGTGCGCGCGCGCCAGCCGCTCGACGGTGCGCCCGGAAAGCGGGCTTTGCGTGACGACGATCGAGCGGCTGCGAGGCAGCCGGGCGAGGAGCTCTTCCTCGTCCGCGGCAGGCACTACTCCCGGCAGCCCGGCCCAGATCCGATTCGCCGGATGCACGTACAGCGAGACCTGCGCGCCGGCGTCGGCGAACGCGCGCGTCAGCGCGCGCGTGTAGATCTCTCCGCCGCCGACGATCGCTTGCAGGTTGACGTGATGGATGTGCATCCTCGAGGCGGCTCGCGCCGGCGCGCGGCGATTATAATTCGCGCTCCCCGTGGCGCGCTGGATCCTCAATGAAGGTCCTGGTACTTAAGCGCGACAAGATCGGGGATCTGCTCCTCACCACGCCGCTGCTCGAGCACCTGAAGGCGAGCCGGCCCGGGGCGCAGATCCACCTGCTCGCGAACGACTACAACGCCTGGGTGGTCGCAGGAAATCCGCACGTCGATCGCTTGTGGGTGTTCCGGCGCGTGCGCCACGCCGGGCGCGTGCGGCTCGGCGCAGCGCTCGAATGGCTCGCGCAGCGCCGCGCGCTGCGGCGCGAGCGCTACGACTGGGTGATCGTCGCGAACGGCGACGAGTCGCCCCGCGCGATCCGGCGCGGGCTCGGGCTGCGCGGGGCGCGCACGGCGGCGTATTGCGCCGATCCGTCTCGCTACCGCGGCCTCACGGATCCCATGCCCCCGCAGCCTTCGATGCACGAGATCGACCGGCTGCTCGCGATGGCGGCGCCGCTCGGCATCGCGCCGCCCCCCGGGCCGATCCTGCCGCGTTTCGAGTTGCCGGAAAAATCCGCCGCGCATGCGCGCGGGTGGCTCGCCGCTCGCGGCCTCGCGCCGGGCGGCTACGTGGTGCTCGGCCTCGGCGCGCGCCGGGCGAAGAAGCAGCCGACGAGCGCGCAGGTGCTCGCCTGGAGCGCGCATTTCAAGCGCGCCCGGGGCCTGGATACCGTTTTCATGTGGACGCCGGGCGAGGCGGACGATCCGCTCTACCCGGGCGACGACGATACCGCGCGGCCGGTGCTCGAGGCGAGCGCGCGGCAGGTCCATCCGTTCCGCGGCCCGATCGACGAGGCGCTCGGGCTCGTCTGGAGCGCGCGCGCGAGCCTTTTCCCCGACTCGGGGCTGATGCATTTCGCCGCCGCGAGCCCCGGCGGCGTGCTCGGCTTTTTCGCCGAGTCGGACGTCTCGCCCGGCCCGGCCCAGTGGGCGCCGCGCGGGCCGAGGGCCGACTACCTCGAGGCGCGAAAAAGCGTCGCCGAGCTCAGCGACGAGGTCGTCTACTCGCGCGTGGAGCGCCTGCTGTCTTTTGCAGCGCGCGAATCGTCCTGAGGCCACGCCTGAGCGTCGCTTCGTCGTTCACCGCGAGGTCGGCGATGCAGCGCCGATAGTAGGCGCGGTCCTCGTCCAGGCGCCGCAGCGCCGCGGCGAGCTCGCGCGACACCGCGGCCCCGTAAGCGGCGCGCGCCTTGGAAAGCCCTTCGCGCAAGGGCGCCTCCCCGGCGCCGTTGGCGAGGAACGCGAGATCGATCAGGTCGCGCGCGCGAAACAGCTCATCCGTACCGCGGTCCGTGTTGGCGAGGAATTTCTCGGCCGCGGCCGAGGCAGGATCGAGGACCGGAACGCCCAGGCGCGCATCCGTCGCGCCGGCGAGGTCGATGCGCGCCTCGACGATGATCTCCAGCTTGATCGGGCCCGCGTCGTCGCGGAGGAACGTCCGGATCGCGTCGCGATCGGCGCGCACCTCGCGCTCGAGCTGCACCGGCCGCGCGAAGAGCCTGCCGAGGGAGCGCTGCGTGACGGTCTCGCGCAGCATCCGCCAGCCGGCGCGGCTCGAGCACAGCAGGTCGATGTCCTCGGACACGCGGTATTCCCCGTATTGCATGACGAGCTGCGTGCCGCCGCCGAAGTAGCACTCGGCGCGGCGCATGAACCCGGGGTCGAGCCGGCGCAGCAGCCCCGCCACGCGCCGGTGCGGGGGGCGCCGGAACTCAGGCATTGAGCAATCCCTTGCCGAAACGGCGCTTCAGGCGCTCGACGAGCGCGAGCTCGTCGGACCGGAGCTGCGCCGGGGATACGAACCGCCAGTGGCGTTCGTAGGCCTTGAACGCCTCCTCGGCCGGCAGGAACTCGCGGCGGCGGCCGGTCCACAGCAGGCTGCGCAGCACCGGGTAGTCGTCGACCCGCAGCAGCTCGCCGCCGAGGAACTCCTCGAGCCGGGCCTGGAAGTCCGGCAGGCGCGCCGCCGCGCGCAGCCGCCGCGCCCGCGCCCCGGGCAGGCGCAACTGGACGAGCTCCAGGCCCTTCCTGCGGTCGCGCTCGCGCTGCGCGCGCTTGGCGAGCCGCAACTGCTCGGGGCGCGGCAAGGGGCTGGAGCGCGGCCGTCCGCGACGCTTCATGGGGCTAGCGTCGCAGGATTATGTTGACACGTCAACCTATTTTCTTGAGCCGGCGCCGCGCTCGCCGTAGAGCGCCGGGTTGAAGCGCGGGTCGTTGTACATCTTGTACTGGCGGTAGATCTTGAAGCGCGCCTCGCCGCGCGCCGCCTCCTCGAGCAGGCGGTCCAGGCACTCTGCGAGGTCCGCGCGCTGCTCGGCGAGCGTCTCGAGGCGCGCGCGGCAGGTGTCGAGGTGCTCGCGGTCGACGTCGGTCCTCAGCGTCTGCAGCCGCATGTGGTGGATCTTGAGCGACAGGATCGAGAGCCGGTCGATCATCGCGCCGGGGGTCTCCGAGCTCAGCCGCGCCGCCGGCCCGGGCGATGCGCCTTGCAGGGCGGCGAGCAGCTCCTCGTCGATGCGCTCGATCGCGTCGTTGCGCTTCTGGTTCTGGAAGTCGATCGCGCGCTTGTTCGCGGCGATCTCGGAATCGGGCACGTTTCTCCGGCGTGCGAGGTCCTCCTCGTCCCACTGCAGGCAGTTGCAGCGGTGGTTGTCCTCGATCGCCCGCCAGGCGCCGGCGCGATGCTCGGCGGCGCCGCTCTTCGCCCAGCCGGGGATGGCGTGCCGGCCCTCGTGAAAGGCCGTGATCTCGCGCGAGCCGGGAAGCGCGCTCATGCGGCCCGCCTGCCCGCGGCGCGCTCCAGCTCCATCAGCTTGGCATATTTGAAGTAGCTGTTCATGCAGCCGACCGAGATGTGCAGCAGCCCCGGCACGCCGTCGAGAAAGCCGAGGCGAAAGATGTAGAACTTGAGAAAGCGCACCAGCGGCGAGAGCAGCAGGCGCACGACGCCCGCGCGGTGCCCGCTCTCGTGGAGCTGGCGCGCGGCTAGCGTGGTGTAGCGGTTCTGGCGCTCGAAGTAGGCGCCGAGATCTTCGCCCGAATCGTGCAGCAGGTCGCCCTCGAGCGTTCCGGGCGTCACCGCGTAGAGCACCTTCTCGTGCACCAGGTCGTCGCTCCAGCGCGCGTTCCTGCGGTCGAAGAGGCGCGGGCTCCAATCAGGGTAGCCCTCGCCGTGCGCGAGCCAGCGGCCGAGAAAGCGGTTGCGCCGGGCCATACGATACACCGGCGAGGCGGGTGCGGCGAGCGCGCGCGCGATGGCTGCGGCGAGCTCGGGCGAGACGCGCTCGTCGGCGTCCACGCACAGCACCCAGTGGTGGCGCGCCTCGTCGACCGCGAAGCGCTTCTGGCGCCCGTAGCCCATCCATTCCTTCTGCACCACGCGCGCGCCGCGGCGCGCGGCGATTTCGCAGCTGCCGTCGCTCGAGCCCGAGTCGACCACCACGATCTCGTCGGCGAACGCCACGCTCTCCAGGCAGGCGTCGAGCTGCGCTGCGGCGTTGCGCGTGATGAGCACCGCCGAGAGCGGCGCGCGCGGGGCGGCGTTCAAGTGTTATCCCGTACAATCGGCGCGCCTATTCTAGCCGAGCCCCGTGCGCATTCTCTTCGTGAAGACCTCGTCGCTCGGCGACGTGGTGCACCACCTGCCGGCGGTGAGCGACGCGGTGCGCGCGATTCCCGGCGCGTCGATCGACTGGGTGATCGAGGAGGCTTTCGCAGCCGTGGCGGCGATGCACCCGGCGGTGCGGCGCGTGATCCCGGTGGCGCTGCGGCGCTGGCGAAGCGCGCTGTGGCACCCGGCGATGTGGTCCGAGCTCGGCGCGTTTCGCCGCGCGCTCGCCGCAGAGCGCTACGACGCGGTGGTGGACACGCAGGGGCTCCTCAAAAGCGCGCTGGTCGCGAAATTCGCCTCGGGCGCGAAGCACGGGATGGATCGCGCAAGCGCGCGCGAGCCGTGCGCCGCGCGCTTCTACAACGCGACGCATGCGGTGCCGCGCGAGCTGCACGCGGTGGAGCGCAATCGCAGGCTCGCCGCCGCGTCGCTCGGATACGGCGCGAACGGCGCGTGCGATTACGGGCTTCGCGCCGAGGGCGCGGCGCCGCTCGATGCAGGCGGCCCCTTCGCGGTGCTGCTCACCATGACCAGCCGCGAAGACAAGCTCTGGCCGCAGGCGCGCTGGGTCGAGCTGGGGCGGCTGCTCGCGGCGCGCGGCGTGAAAAGCGTCCTGCCGTGGGGAAGCGAAGCCGAACACGGCCGTGCCGAGCGGATCGCGCGCGGGATCGGCGAGGCGCTGGTGCCGCGCCGCTTCTCGCTCGAGGAGCTGGGGCGGCTTTTTCGTGCCGCGCGCGGCGTCGCCGGCGGGGACACCGGGCTCACGCATTTCGCCGCCGCGCTCGGCGCACCGACGGTCGGCCTTTATTGCGGCTCGGATCCCGCGCTCACCGGCCTGTACGGCTGCGCGCGGGCGAAAACTCTCGGCGCCCCCGGCGCGCCGCCCGCCGCCGCCGAGGCGTTCGAAGCGATCTGGTGATGGGACGCGGGCTGTACACGCTGCTCCTGCGCTTGGCGCTCCCGTTCGTCGTTCTGCGCTGGTGGTGGCGCGGCGCTCGCGAGCCTCTGTACCGCGAAGGGATCGCCGAGCGCTTCGGGCGCTACGCGCTCCAGGCGCGGCCGAAGCTGCTGTGGATCCACGCTGTGTCGGTCGGCGAGGCGAGGGCGGCGGCGCCGCTCGTCGACGCGCTCGCGCGCGAGTTTCCGGGGCACGCGCTGCTCGTCACCTGCATCACCGCGGCTGGACGCGCAACGCTGAAGCGGCTCTACGGCGAATCGGCGCTCGTAGCCTACCTGCCTTACGACCTCCCCGAGGCGGTGCGGCGCTTCCTGGAGCATTTCCGGCCGCGCCTCGGGGTGCTGATGGAGACCGAGGTGTGGCCCAACCTCCTCGCCGCGTGCCGCGAAAACGGCGTGCCGGTCGCCCTCGTTAACGCGCGCCTGTCCGAAAAATCGGCGCGCGGCTACGCGCGCTTCGCGCGCCTTTCGCGACCGGCGTTCGCGAGCCTCGCGTGCGCGTGCGCGCAAAGCGATGCGGATGCGGCTCGCCTGCGCGCGCTCGGGGCGCCCAGAGTCGAGGTGAGCGGAAACTTGAAATTCGATGTTGCGCCCGAGCCGGCGCAGCTCGCCACCGGGCACGCATGGCGCGAGCACCTGGGGCGCCCGGTGTTGCTCCTCGCGAGCACGCGCGAGGGCGAGGAGCAGATGCTGCTCGATGCGCTGCCGCCCTGGGACGGGAAGCTCCTCGTGCTCGTCGTGCCGCGCCATCCGCCGCGCTTCGACGAGGTGGCGCGCCTCGCGCAGTCGCGCCGCTCGAGCGGCGCTGACCCTGCCTCCTTGGACCGCGTGCATCTCGGCGACACGATGGGCGAGATGGCCTTCTACTACGCGGCCTGCGACGTGGCGGTGATCGGCGGCTCGTTCGCCCCGCTCGGCGGGCAGAACCTGATCGAGGCGCTCGCCGCCGGAGCCCCCGTGGTGCTGGGTCCGAGCATGTACAACTTCGCCGAGGCGACGCAGCTTGCGCTCGAGGCGGGAGCGGCGATCCAGGCTTCGGAAGCTTCGACCGCGATGAGCGAAGCGCTCAATTTGATCGGCGATGCGCCGAGGCGAGCGCGCATGAGCGAGGCGGGGACGAAACTATGCGCGACGCACCGCGGCGCCGCCGCGCGCCATCTCGAGGTGCTGAAGAATTTGCTGAATTCCTAAAACAGGGACAGACCACGTTTTTCGCGGCGGCGAGACCTGCCGAAAACGTGGTCTGTCCCTGTTTTACTGCCCCAACGCCCGGTTGACCTCTTCGAGGTCCTCTTCTTTCAGGCTTCCCGCAGCGGCCTTGAGCCGCAGGTGGCTGGTGATGGTGTTGTAGCGCGCCACCGCCAGGTCGCGGCGCGTCTGGAACAGCTGCTGCTGCGCGTTCAGCACGTCGATGTTGATGCGCACTCCGACCTCGTAGCCGAGCTTGTTCGAGTCGAGCGCGCTCTGCGAGGAGACGAGCGCTTGCTCCAGCGCGCGCACCTGCGCGATGCCGTTGATGACCGAGAGGTACGACTGGCGGGTCGAGAGCACCGAGCTGCGGCGCGCGTTCTCGAGGTCCTGCTTGGCCTTTTCGTGGTTCGCGGCGGCTTCGCGCTCGCGGGAGCTGATGGCCCCGCCTTGAAACAGCGGCAGCGCGAGCTGCAGGCCGATAGTGCTGGTGGTGCGGTCCGAGCCGATCGAGCTCAGTTCCGAGCCGGTCTGCGAGCTCTGCCCGTGGGTCGCCACCAGGTCGAGCGTCGGGTAGTGCCCGGCGCGGTTGCGCTTCGCCTCGAGCGCGGCGATTTCGGTGCCGGCGTCCTGGATGAGCACCGGGTAGCTCTGCCGCTCGGCGAGGTCCACCCAGGCCTGCATCTCGGCCGGGTTGGGCGGCGCGAGCTTCACGTCCGCGCGCAGGGGCGTGAGCTCGGCGTACTCCTTGCCGGTGACCTGCTGCAGGGCGCGGCGCTTGTTCTCGAGGTCGTTCTGCGCCGCGATCTCCTGCGCGACGATCAGGTCGAAGCGCGCCTGCGCCTCGTGCGTGTCGGTGATGGTGGCGGTGCCGACCTCGAAGTTGCGCTTGGCCTGCGCGAGCTGCTCGGAGGTGGCGGCCTTCTGCGCGCGCACCAGCCCCAGCGTGTCCCTCGCGGCCAGCACGTCGAAATAGGCCTGCGCCACGCGCACGATCAGGTCCTGGCCCGCCTGGCCGAAGCTCGCCTCGGCCTGCTTCACCTGGTATTCGGCCTGGTCGTACTGGATGAAGTTCTGCGCGCGGAAGATCGGCTGGGTGAAGGTGAGCGTGTAGCCGCGCGTTCGCGGCTCGCGCACGAAGCTCGAGGCGAGCGCCGGGTCCTTCGATTCGGAATCGATGCGCGTGCGGGTCGCGTTCGCCGAGAGGTTCAGGCTCGGCAGCACCAGCGCGCGCCCCTGCGGCAGCTTCTCGCGGCCCGCCTCCAGCGCGTAGCGCGCCGCCGCGTATATGGCGTCGTAGCCGCGCGCGTCGCGGTACACCTGGACGAGGTCCTGGCCCGCCGCGGGCAGCGCGAGCGCGACGAGCAAGGCGGCGGCCGATGCGCTGCGTGCGCTCAAGGGATCAGAACCTGAACCGCGGCGGCTGCTCGCAATTGGCGAGCGGCGCGATCACGGTCTCGAAAAGCTCCACGGTGCGCCACGCGCCCCGGGCCGCGCAAGTGACGATGCGCGCGCTCATCGCCGGCGCGTCGCCCACGACCGCGAACAGGCGCCCGCCGGGCGCGAGGTTGTCGAGGAACGGGCGCGGCAGCACCGGGGTCGAGCCGGTGAGCACGATCACGTCGTAGGGAGCGTGGCGCGGCCAGCCGCGCGCCGCGTCGCCCTCTTCGAGGGTGACGTTGTCCGCGCCGTGGCGCTCCAGATTGGCGCGGCCGAACCCGGCGAGCGCCGGCTTGATCTCCACCGAATGCACGTGCGCGGCGCGATGCGCCAGCAGCGCGCAGAAGTAGCCGCTCCCGGTGCCGACCTCGAGCGCGCGGTCCGTCTTCTTCACCGCCAGCTCCTGCAGCACGCGCGCCTCCAGCTTCGGCGCCCACATCCTCTCGGGCGCCTTGACGCCTTCCTCGAGCGGGATCTCCATATCGCCGAAGGCGAGCGCGCGGCAGCGCTGCGGCACGAACTCCTCGCGCGGCACGAGGTAAAGGAGATCCAGCACGTCCTGGTCGAGCACCTCCCAGGGGCGGATCTGCTGCTCGACCATGTTGGTGCGGGCTTGCTCGAAATTCATGGGAGGGGCGGCGGGAGAGGCGCACAAGTGTACCAAAGCGCGCTCGCGGCGCGGCCCTTGCCAGTCGCGCGCCTTTGCAGTAGCTTGGACGGCACACGCAGGGGTCCTGCGGCCGGAGCTCCGGCAGCGGGTGAGAAATACCCTCGGAACCTGATGCGGGTAATACCGCCGTAGGGAAGCGTGGCCACCGCCCCGCTTCTCCCGGCAGCCCCAGGAGAGGCAGCCATGAGCGCAAATCCGAAGTTCCTCGCCGCCACGGCGCAGGTGGACGAGGCGGCGGTTCGACCGCTTCCCAGTTCGCGCAAGGTGTACGTCGGCGGCTCGCGCCCGGACATCCGGGTGCCGATGCGCGAGATCTCGCAGTCGGACACTCCCGCCGGCTTCGGCGCCGAGAAGAATCCGCCGGTCACCGTCTACGACACTTCGGGTCCCTACACCGACCCCGAGGCGAGGATCGACGTGCGCAAGGGCCTCGCGGCGCTGCGCAGCCGCTGGATCGAGGAGCGCGGCGACACCGAGCTCCTCGAGGGCCCGAGCTCCGAGTTCGGCAGGCGCCGCTTCGCCGACGCGAAACTCGCCGAGCTGCGCTTCGAGCTGAAGCGAGCGCCGAGGCGCGCGAAAGCGGGCGGCTGCGTGACGCAGATGCACTACGCGCGCCGCGGCATCGTCACGCCGGAGATGGAGTTCATCGCCATCCGCGAGAACCAGCGAGCGGAAGCCCTGAGCGGGCTGCTGACGCGGCAGCACCGCGGCGAATCGTTCGGCGCCTCGATCCCGCGGCTGGTCACGCCGGAATTCGTGAGAAGCGAGGTGGCGCGCGGGCGCGCCATCATCCCGGCGAACGTCAACCACCCGGAATCCGAGCCGATGGTGATCGGCCGCAACTTCCTGGTGAAGATCAACTGCAACATCGGCAACTCCGCGGTCACTTCCTCGATCGGCGAGGAAGTGGACAAGATGACCTGGGCGATTCGCTGGGGCGCCGACACGGTAATGGATCTCTCCACCGGCAAGCACATCCACGAGACGCGCGAGTGGATCGTGCGCAACAGCCCCGTTCCGATCGGCACCGTGCCGATCTACCAGGCGCTCGAGAAGGTGAACGGCAAGGCCGAGGAGCTGACCTGGGAGATCTTCCGCGATACGCTGGTCGAGCAGGCCGAGCAGGGGGTGGACTACTTCACCATCCACGCCGGAGTGCGGCTGCCGTTCATTCCGCTCACGGCGAGCCGCATGACCGGGATCGTGTCGCGCGGCGGCTCGATCATGGCCAAGTGGTGCCTGGCCCATCACGAAGAGAGTTTCCTCTATACGCGCTTTGGCGAGATCTGCGAGATCATGCGCGCCTACGACGTGTCGTTCTCGCTCGGCGACGGACTTCGCCCGGGCTCGATCTACGACGCCAACGACGAGGCGCAGATCGCCGAGCTGAAGACGCTCGGCGAGCTCACCGCAATCGCCTGGGAGAACGACTGCCAGGTGATGATCGAGGGGCCGGGCCACGTGCCGATGCAGCTCATCCGGGAGAACATGGAGCTGGAGCTCGAGCACTGCCGCGAGGCGCCGTTCTACACGCTCGGGCCGCTCGCCACCGACATCGCGCCGGGCTACGACCACATCACCAGCGCGATCGGCGCGGCGATGATCGGCTGGTTCGGCACCGCGATGCTGTGCTACGTGACGCCCAAGGAGCACCTCGGGCTGCCGAACAAGAAGGACGTGAAGGACGGCATCATCGCCTACAAGATCGCCGCGCACGCGGCGGACCTCGCCAAGGGCCATCCCGGCGCGCAGATCCGCGACAACGCGCTTTCCAAGGCGCGCTTCGAGTTCCGCTGGGCCGACCAGTTCGCGCTCGGCCTCGATCCCGACACCGCGCGCGAGTTCCACGACGAGACGCTGCCGCAGGAGGGCGCGAAGCTGGCGCACTTCTGCTCGATGTGCGGGCCGCACTTCTGCTCGATGAAGATCACGCAGGACGTGCGCGATTACGTCCAGAGGGGCCTGAGGGAGAAGGCGGTCGAGTTCGTGAAAACGGGCGGCGAGATCTACCACAAGTCGTGACGGGGGAGGGCCTCCTCGTCTCGATCGCCAAGATCGCGGCCGGGGTCGCGATCGGCCTGCCGCTCGTTATGTTCCTCGCGCAGGACGCGCTGATCTTCTTCCGCCAGCCGTTGCCCGAGGGGCGGCGCGCCGAGGTCGCGAAGCGCTTTCCCGCGGTCGAGGAGCTGAGCCTCGCCGCCGCCGATGGCACGAGAATCCACGCCTGGCGCGTCAGCGCGACGGGGCGCGCGCCGCTGGTGCTGTACTTCGGCGGCAACGCAGAGGAAGTCTCGTGGATGCTCGAGGACATCGGCGATCCGGCGCGCGGCGCGACCCCCGGCATCGGGTGGCTGCTCGTCGATTACCGCGGCTACGGCGCGAGCGAGGGCTCGCCCTCGGAGGCGGCGCTCGCGGCCGACGCGCTCGCCTGGTACGACCATGCGGCGAAGCTCCCCGAGGTAGACCCGAAGCGCGTCTACGCCTTCGGCCGCAGCCTCGGCAGCGGCGTCGCCGTGAGGCTCGCCGCCGAGCGGGCGCTCGCGGGCGTGATCCTCGTCAGCCCGTTCGACAGCCTGGTGGAGGTGGGCAAACGCCACTACCCGTTCCTGCCGGTGCGCTGGATGCTCAGGCATCGGTTCGATTCGGTTTCGCGCGCCCCGAAGATCGAGACGCCGCTTCTCAGCTTCGTCGCGGCGAACGACGAGATCATCCCGCCCGAGCACTCGAAGCGCCTGTACGACGCCTGGGCCGGGCCGAAGCGCTGGGTCGAGCTCGGCGGCGCCGGGCACAACAGCGTGGGCGGACAGCAGTTCTGGCAGAACGTCAGGACGTTCCTCGCGGGCGCCGGCTAGCATCGTCCCGAGTCGGACGTTCGCTGGCGGTTGTTCCCCTCCTCATCGAGGAGGGGTGGCGCGAAGCGCCGGGGTGGTGCAGCCGCAAGACTAGCCCGGGGCCCAGTCCACCCAGCCTGAATAAGCGGTCGCAAGCACCACCAGCCCGAAGGCGATCCGGTACCACGCGAACGGCCGGAAATCGTGCGTCGCGACGTAGCGGATCAGCCAGCGGATGACGAGGAAGGCCGAGACGAACGACACCGCCAGGCCGACCGCCCACATGCCGGCATGCTCGACCGAAAAGAGCGCTCGGTTCTTCCAGGAATCGTAGGCCCCGGCAGCGATCAGCGTCGGTACGGCGAGAAAGAACGAAAACTCGGTGGCGGCGCGGCGCGAGAGACCGAAGAGCATGCCGCCGATGATGGTCGCGCCGGAGCGCGACGTGCCCGGAATGAGCGCAAAGCACTGCGCGCAGCCGACTTTGAGCGCGTCGAGCCAGGTCATGGCCTGGGTGCTTTGGACTCTCGAATCGCGCTCTGCGCGATCCACCCACAGAATGATGAATCCGCCGATGATGAATGCGAGCGCGACCGGCACCGGCTTGAACAGATAGCTCTTGATGAGCTCGCCGGCCAGCAGCCCGATCGCCGCCGCGGGCAGGAAGGCGATGAGCAGGTTGCGCCACAACCGCAGGTCGCTGCGGAAGAAGCGCGCCCGGTATTCCCACACCACCGCGAGCATCGCGCCGGTTTGGATTGCGATGTAGAACACGTCGCGGCCGGGTGGATTGAAATCGAGCAGCGCGCCGGCGAGGATGAGGTGGCCGGTGCTCGAAACCGGCAGGAACTCGGTCAGGCCCTCGACGAGGCCGAGAATGAGCGCGTGCAGCAGCGAGCCCTCGTTCATGCCGCGCGCATTCTAGTGCGGGTTCCTCCCACCACCCCGGCGCTTCGCGCCACCCCTCCTCGATGAGGAGGGGAAGAAACCGGACGCTAGCTCTGCACCCAGGGCAGCCCGGAGACGCGCCAGCCGCCGATGGTGTTGCGGTGATGGTTCTCGTCGATGTCGCCCTCGAAGCCCTCGAGCACGTTGTAGCACTCGCTCCAGCCGGCCTCGGTGGCGATCGCGGCGGTGTGGTGCGAGCGCGCGCCCGAGCGGCAGATGAACATCACCGGGTCTTCCTTGCTCGTGACTTCGGCGAGCTGCTCGAGGAATTGCGCATTGGGCTTGTTGCCGGGATAGGTCTGCCATTCGACGGCGAGGCTTCCCGGCACGCGGCCGACGTAGGCGAGCTCGGCCCTGGTGCGCACGTCCACCAGCTTCGCCCCCTTGCGCATGAGCGCATGGGCTTCCTTCGGCAGGAGCGCCCCGGAGTAGGGAAGGTCCATCGACTTCCCCCGCTCGGCGGCGGCCCTCTTGATCGCCTCGATCTCGTCCATTGCTGCTTCGCATTATAAGGTTGCCGGCGGTGGAGGGCCGCGGGCGGTCGTTGGTGCATTCGGCGCACCGGGGCTGTGCGCGCCGCGGAAAAATCCCCCCTTTCGGTGCGCCGGCAGTTCGGTAGAATCGCCGCAAGCCGGCGGATCCAGAGCGGGCATGACCCGGGCGCCTTTGGCATGGAACCTGCTGCATCCCAGCGGTCCGGCTGGCGCGCCCGGCCGCTGATCTTTACACCATATCTGTCAGGGAGACCCCAAGATGTCGATGACGCCTGATGACGTGTTGAAGCTGATCAAGGACAAGGAGGTGAAGTTCGTGGACCTGCGGTTCACGGACACGCGCGGCAAGGAGCAGCACGTCACCGTGCCGGTGAGGCACTTCACCAAGGAAAAATTCGAGAACGGGCACGCGTTCGACGGCTCGTCGATCGCCGGTTGGAAGGGCATCCACGCCTCCGACATGCTGCTGATGCCGGACCCTTCCACCGCGCACATGGACCCGTTCACCGACGAGCCGGTGCTGGACATCACCTGCGATGTCTACGAGCCCATGGACGGAAAGCCCTACGACCGCTGCCCGCGCGGCATCGCCAGGCGCGCCGAGGCCTACCTCAAGTCGACCGGGCTGGGCGACACAGCGTATTTCGGCCCCGAACCGGAGTTCTTCATCTTCGACGGCGTCACCTGGGCGATCGAGATGCAGGGCTCGTTCGTCAAGATCAAGTCCGAGGAGGCGCCCTGGTCCTCGGGGATCGACTACGAGTCGGGCAACATGGGGCACCGCGCGCCAGTGAAGGGCGGCTATTTCCCGGTACCGCCGACCGACACGCTGCTCGACATCCGCAATGCCGCGGTGCTCGCGCTCGAGCAGCAAGGGGTCGAGTGCGAGGTGCACCACCACGAGGTCGGTGCGATGGGCCAGAACGAGATCGGCACGCGCTTCGCGCCGCTGGTGCAGCGCGCCGACTGGATGCAGATCCTCAAGTACACGGTGTGGAACACCGCCGCGTCCTACGGCAAGACCGCGACGTTCATGCCGAAGCCGGTGGTGGGCGACAACGGCTCGGGCATGCACGTGCACCAATCGGTGTGGAAGGCCGGCAAGAACATTTTCGCCGGCAATCTCTACTCGGGGCTCTCGGAGTTCGCGCTGTTCTATATCGGCGGCATCATCAAGCACGCCAAGGCGCTCAACGCGATCACCAACCCGGGCACCAACTCCTACAAGCGCCTGGTGCCGGGATTCGAGGCGCCGATCAACCTCGCCTACTCGGCGCGCAACCGCTCGGCGGCCTGCCGCATCCCGTACGTCTCGAGCCCCGACGCGCGGCGCGTCGAGGTGCGCTTCCCCGATCCGACGACCAACCCGTATCTCGCCTTCGCCGCGATGCTGATGGCGGGGCTGGACGGGGTGCAGAACAAGATCCACCCCGGCGACCCGATCGACAAGGACATGTACCACCTGCCGCCGGAGGAGGCGGCCAAGGTGCCGCATGTCTGCGCCTCGCTCGAGCAGGCGCTCGACTGCCTGCGCGCCGACCACGCCTTCCTCACCAAGGGCGGCGTGTTCTCCGACGAGTTCCTCGAGTCCTACATGGCGCTCAAGGAGGAGGAGATCACCCGCTTCCGCATGACCACTCACCCGCTCGAGTTCGAGATGTACTATTCCTCGTAAGCCGGACGACGGCTCGCGCGTTGAAAGAGGGACGGGCTCGCCCGTCCCTTTTTTTACGGGCTCGCCCGTCCTTTTTTCCGGGGTTTGTTAGACTTAGCGGTCTGTCTTGAGGCTTATTCTCACCATGCACCGGATTGTGGCGCCAGCGACTCTCGCCCTTGGCCTGACGGCGGGCCCCTGGGCCGCGCCCGCGCTCGCCCAGAGCGAGGTGCAAACGATCTGGAGCTGCAGGGACAAGGACGGCAGGGTCTCGGTCACCAACCTGAAGGAGGACACGGCCGGGAAGGACTGCAGGATCGTGCAGCAGACGCGCGTGAACGTCGTCCCGGTGCAGAAGAGCGCGGCGAAGCCGGCGGCGGGCTTTCCCAAGGAAAATCAGGCGGCACGCGCGGCGGCGAAGACCCGCCAGCGCGATATCCTCGAAAAGGAGCTCGCCGCCGAGCAGGAGCTGCTCGCCAAGGCGAAGAAGGAGCTCGCCGCGCAGGAGGCGGTGCGCAGCGGCGACGAGCGCAACTACGCCAGGGTGCTGGAGCGGCTGCAAAAATACAAAGACAACGTCGAAGTGCACGAGAAAAACGTCGAAGCCCTCAAGCGCGAGCTCGCCAACCTCAACCGTTGAGCGGGACGCCCCGGCAGGCCCGCGCATGACCTCGAAGTTCCCGGGCCTCGATCTGCTCGCCACCGCGGTGGTCGCCCTCGACGACGCGCTGGTCGTGCGCTACGCGAATCCGGCGGCCGAAAACCTGCTCGCCACCGCGGCGAAGAGCCTCATCGGCCAGCCGTTTCTCGCGTTGTTCGCCGAGCGCGCCGAGCTGGAAAAAGCGCTCGAGGAGGCGCGCGTCACCCACTGGGATTACTCGGCGCAGAACGTGAGCTACGCGCGCGCGCGGCGCGATCCGCTGCCGCTTTCCTGCGTCGTCACGCGCATCGAATCGCCCGGGCTCGCGCTGCTCGCCGAGCTGCGGCCGATCGAGCAGCAGCTGCGCCTCGCGCGCGAGGAGCGGCTGGTCTCCGAGCAGCAGGCGAACCGGGAGCTGATCCGCAATCTGGCGCACGAGATCAAGAATCCGCTCGGGGGCTTGAGGGGCTCGGCGCAACTGCTCGAGCGCGAGCTGGAACGCGCCGAGCTGCGCGAGTACACGCAGGTGATCATCAAGGAGGCCGACCGCCTGCAGGCGCTGATGGACCGCCTGCTCACGCCGCACCGCGCGCCGCGCCTCGGGCCGGTCAACATCCACGAGGTGCTGGAGCGGGTGAGGAGCCTGGTGCTGGCGGAATTCGGCGCGCAGGTGGCGATCCGGCGCGAGTACGACCCGAGCGTGCCCGAGCTGCTCGGAGACCGCGAGCAGCTGATCCAGGCGGTGCTCAATATCGTCCGCAATGCGGCGCAAGCGCTCACTTCGGCCGAAAGCGGTGCGCGCAAGCCCGGAACCGTCACGTTGATCACCCGCGCCCAGCGGCAGGTCACGATTCTGCGGCGGCGCCACAGGCTGGCACTAGAATTGCAGGTGATCGACGAAGGACCCGGAGTCGATCCGGAGATTCGCGATCGGATTTTCAACCCCCTGGTTTCCGGGCGCGATGGCGGCAGCGGCCTCGGACTTTCCCTTGCGCAGACCTTCGTCCAATACCACCACGGGGTGATCGAGTGCGAGTCGAGGCCGGGCCGTACCGTGTTCAGGATCCTGCTGCCGCTGGCATGAAACCGGTCTGGATCGTCGACGACGACCGCTCGATCCGCTGGGTGTTCGAAAAAGCGCTCAGCCGGGAGGGCATCGGCTACAGCTCGTTCGCCTCCGCGCAGGAGGCGCTCGACGCGCTCGAGGGCGGCCCGCCGCAGGTGCTCGTCTCCGACATCCGCATGCCCGGCCTCTCGGGGCTGGAGCTGCTGCAGGCGCTCAAGGAGCGCCATCCCGCCGTGCCGGTGATCGTGATGACCGCCTACTCCGACCTCGACTCCGCGGTGGCTGCGTTTCAGGGCGGCGCGTACGAGTACCTGCCCAAGCCGTTCGACGTGGACCAGGCGGTGGAGCTCATCAGGCGCGCGCTCGAGGAAAGCCGGCGTGAGGCACTGGCGGTCGAGCCGCCCGGCGACGCGCCGGAGATCCTCGGCCAGGCTCCGGCCATGCAGGAAGTCTTCCGCGCGATCGGGCGGCTGTCGCAGTCGAGCGCGACCGTGCTGATCACCGGAGAGTCGGGCACCGGAAAAGAGCTGGTCGCGCGAGCGCTGCACCGTCACAGTGCGCGCGCGCAGAAGCCGTTCGTCGCCATCAATACCGCGGCGATGCCGAAAGACCTGCTCGAGTCGGAGCTGTTCGGCCACGAGCGCGGCTCGTTCACGGGCGCGCAGCAGCAGCGCCGCGGGCGCTTCGAGCAGGCCGAAGGCGGGACGCTGTTTCTGGACGAAATCGGGGATATGCCCGCAGAGCTCCAGACGCGGCTGCTGCGTGTGCTCTCCGACGGCACGTTCTACCGTGTCGGCGGCCACCAGCAGTTGAAGGCGAACGTGCGCGTGATCGCCGCCACGCACCAGAACCTGGAGCAGCGAGTCAGCCAGGGCGCCTTCCGCGAGGACCTGTATCACCGCGTCAACGTGATCCGGGTGCGGCTCCCCAGTCTGCGCGAGCGCTCCGAGGACATCCCGCTTCTCGCGCGCCATTTCCTCGCGGCGAGCGCACGCAGCCTCGGCGTGGAGCCCAAGCGCTTCTCCGACGAGGCGCTGCAGCGCCTTTCGCGGCTCGATTTTCCCGGCAACGTGCGCCAGCTGGAGAACCTGTGCCACTGGCTGACGGTGATGGCCCCCGGCCAGGTGGTCGAGCCGGGCGACCTGCCGCCGGAATTCAAGGATCAGGCGGCCTCTGTGGCCGCCCTGGACTGGGTCGCCGCGCTGGAGCAGGAGGCCGAACGGCGCCTCGCGCGCGGCGAGACCGGGATCCTCGACGCGCTCGCGCGTCAGTTCGAGCGCGCGCTGATCGCGAGAGCGCTCGCGCGCACCGGCGGCCGCCGCATCGAGGCGGCCGGACTGCTCGGCATGGGGCGCAACACCATCACTCGCAAGATCCAGGAGCTCGGCATCGAGGGCGAGGCAGAAGAGTAGGAATCAGGCGGCGGCTTTCTTGCCTGCGGCCTGCGCGGCGCGCCGGTTCGCCTCGAGCTTGGCGTCGACCAGCGCGACGATCCCGTCCAGCTCATCGGACTGCATTCCCTGCTGCGCGGCGATGGTCGCGACCAGGCGGTCCACCCGTTCGATATTGAGCGCGCCGGCGAAGAGTGCGCGCGCCGCCGAGGACGGGCCGGTGAGCCCTTGCGCCGCTGCGGCGTATTTCTCGAACGGCACCAGATCCTTCTGGTCGGCGCCCAGGCGCTTGCACAGCGCGACCACCCATTCGAACATCGAGCGCGACGCCTGGAGGTCGGAGTGCACGGCTTCCTTGATCGACCGGATGCCGTCTTTCGTGATGCAGCGATAGTTGCCGGCCATCAGCATGGCCCATTTCGCGAGCGGCACGAAGACGGAATCGTGCACCTTGAGCTTGACCGGCAATTCGATCCTGCCGGAGCCGGTGTCGAAACGCGCCGCTTCGATGTCCGCCTCGAGCCGGCGCAGGATCGCGGTGTGAGCGTCCGAATCGAAGCGCGCCGACTTGAAATTGGTCGGCAGCCTCACCTGCAGCACGTTCACCTTTTCTTCCGGCGGGCGGGAAGCCTGCGGGTCCGGGCTGCACAGCGTCATCAACTTCGGATCGAAGCTGTCCCAGACGGCGGGATCGGTGTAGCAGCCCCGGCACGCGGCGACCGCGATCGCCGGAATGCGCGCGAGGAACGGCAGCGGCGGCATGTTCATGATCGACATGCATGGGATCTTCGCTTTCGCCACCGCATCGAGCAGCTCGCGCACGCCGGGCGAGCCGTACTGCGGCTCCTGCATCGCCAGCGCGACCAGATCGAAGTCGGCCGGGTTCACCCCCGCAGGACCTCCCGCGGAAAGCTTGCCCGGGAGCTTGCGCGAATCGACTTCGACCAGGTCTGCCCTGCCTTTCACCGGCATGCGCACCCTGGCCCCTTCCTTGTTGATCAGCTCCGCCTCGGCGGGCAGGCACACCAGCCTCGCGCTGTGGCCCGCGAGCAGCAGCTTGGTCGCCAGCAGCGAGCCGTACGAGGCGCCCAAGATCAGAACGTTGTAGGTGCTGGCCATCTGGAAGCTCCGGTGTCTTGAATCCCGCAATGCGAAATGCGACCTTGCCAACCGAAATCTAGCCTACTCCCATCCGATATTGAGTTCATGTTGCGGCGCCGCATTTGAGTGCATAGAATGCTGCGATGCACATGTCCAGTCCTCTCCCGCAAGGCGTGACCCTTGCGGGAAGCTTGTCGCGCGAATATGCGCAGATCCTGACCCCGGAGGCGCTCGCCTTCGTTGCGAAACTTCAGCGCAAGTTCGACGCGCGCCGCCAGGAGCTGCTCGCGCGCCGGGCCGCGCGCCAGAAGGAGTTCGACACCGGGAAGCTTCCCGATTTCCTTCCAGAGACGAAGGAGGTGCGCGAGTCCGAGTGGAGGATCTCGCCGCAGCCGAAAGACCTGCTCGACCGCCGCGTCGAGATCACCGGTCCCACCGACCGCAAGATGGTGATCAACGCGCTCAACTGCGGCGCCTCGACCTTCATGGCCGATTTCGAGGACGCCAACTGCCCTACGTGGTCCAACATGCTCGAGGGGCAGTCGAACCTGCGCGACGCGGCGCGCCGCTCGATCACATTCGAGCAGAACGGCAAGCGATACCAGCTCAACGACAAGATCGCGGTGCTGATGGTGCGGCCGCGCGGCTGGCACCTCGACGAGAAGCACCTGCTCGTCGACGGCAGGCCGGCCTCGGGTGCGATCTTCGATTTCGCGCTCTACTTCTTTCACAACGCGCGGGAGCTCGTCGCGCGCGGCACCGGGCCGTATTTCTACCTGGCGAAGATGGAGTCGCACCTCGAGGCGCGGCTGTGGAACGAGATCTTCGTCGCCGCGCAGGACGAGCTCGGCATTCCCCGCGGCACGATCAAGGCCACCGCGCTCGTCGAAACCGTGCTCGCCGCCTTCGAGATGGACGAAATATTGTTCGAGCTCCGGGAGCATTCGGCGGGGCTCAACATCGGGCGCTGGGACTACATCTTTTCGTGCATCAAGAAATTCCGCGCCAACAGGGATTTCTGCCTGGCGGACCGGGCGCACGTGACCATGTCAGCGCCCTTCATGCGCGCCTACGCGCTCGCGCTGGTGAAGACCTGCCACCGCCGCGGCGCTCCGGCGATGGGCGGCATGGCGGCGCAGATCCCGATCAAGAACGACCCGCAGGCGAACGAGGCCGCGCTCGAAAAAGTGCGCCAGGACAAGCTGCGCGAGGTGACCGACGGCTGCGACGGCACCTGGGTCGCGCACCCGGGCCTGGTGCCGGTGGCGAAGGAGGTGTTCGACAAGCACATGCCGCAGCCCAACCAGTACGACCGTCAACGGCCGGACGTGATTGTCGGCGCCAAGGATCTGCTCGATTTCAGGCCGGAGAAGCCGATCACCGAAGCGGGGCTGCGCAACAACATCTCGGTCGGCATCCAGTACCTCGGCGCCTGGCTCGCCGGCAACGGCTGCGTGCCGGTGTTCAACCTGATGGAAGACGCCGCCACCGCGGAAATCTCGCGCTCGCAGATCTGGCAGTGGATCCGCTCGCCGAAAGGCGTGCTGGAGGACGGGCGCAAGGTGACGGTGGAGCTCTTCCGCAAGCTCCTCGCCGAGGAGCTGCCGAAGGTGCGCTCGCATCTCGGCGAGGAGGCTTGGGCGGCGGGGAAGTACGTGGAGGGGGCGAAGCTTTTCGACTCGCTCACCGCCGATGATCGCTACGAGGAATTCCTGACTCTCCCGGCGTACCGGCTGATCGACTGATACGGCGGTTGTAAAGTCCCCTGTCCCCCGGTAGCATCTACCCGGGTCCCAGGGAGGTACCGGCATGCAGGCAGGCAGCGGGCTGCGCTTTGTCGCGATCGCACTGTTCTGGATCGCGGCTGCCGCATTCGCGCAGGACGCGACGCTCGAGCGCGCGAGAAAGCTCCTCGACGCAAAGCAGGCGAAGGAAGCCTACGCGCTGCTGGCGCCGCTCGAGCAGCAGCGCGCCGGCGAGGTGGAGTTCGACTTCCTCCTCGGTGTCGCAGCGATCGACTCGGGCGAGCTGACGCGCGGCGTGTTCGCGCTCGAGCGCGTGCTCGCGGTGCGGCCCGATCACCCGCGGGCGCGCGCCGAGATCGCGCGTGCGTACTTCCTGATGGGCGAGAACAAGACCGCGCGGCAGGAGTTCGAGTCGGTGAAACGCGCCAGGCCGCCGACCGAGGTGGCCGCGACGATCGACAAGTTCCTCGACGCGCTGGAAGCGCGCGAGCGGGCGCGGGGCACGGGTGTCGCCGGTTTCGTCGAGGCAACCGCCGGCTACGATACCAATGCGAGCGCCGGGACCTCGTCCTCGGGTTTCGCGTTCCCGCTGAATCCGGGATTCGTCGGCAACGCTGCGAAGGACGCCGACTATTTCGTGACGCTCGCCGGAGGGGTATCCGGCCGCTACGCGATGAGCGACACCGTCGCGCTCATCGGAAACGCGGTGGTCGAGCAGCGCGGCAACGCTTCGTCGAGCCAGTTCGACACCGGCAGCTTCACCGCCGCCGGGGGCATTGCGTTCACGCGCGATGCGGACGAGTTCACGGTCGCGGCGCAGGGCCAGAATTTCTACGTGGACACGAACCGCTTCCGCGACGCGGCCGGCCTGGTCGGCCAGTGGCGGCGCACTCTAAGCCAGAACGATCAGGTGAGCGCGTACCTGCAGCGAACGCGCCTGTCGTATCCGGGGCAATCGGCGCGCGACGCCAATCGCACCGTCGCCGGCGGCGCCTGGGCCCATTCCTACGCCGCGGTGCGCGCCGCGGCTTCGTTCCTGGGCGTGTATGCAGGCCAGGAGGAGACCCGGGGTCCGAACGTGCTCGACTACAGCCACGATCTCTGGGGCGTGCGTCTCGGGGGCCAGATCGGCATCGGGGAAAAATGGACCTTGCTCGCGAACGCCAGCTACGAGAACCGGCGCTATGGCGGGCCGTTCGCCGGCTTCGTGCAGAGCCGGCGGGACAAGGAGCTCAAGCTGAGCGTGTCCGCCGGCTATGCGGTGGATCGCAACTGGACCATCACGCCGGCGATCGCCTACACCGACAACCGCTCGAACACCCCGATCACCGACTACGAGCGCACGATGTTCTCGCTGAGCCTGCGCCATGACTTCCGTTGACGATGCGCGGGCGTGATGAAGTTCACGCGGCAGGGGGACGCCGGACCCCTATAATGGGCCGGGCTTAGCTGGGAGACCAAGATGCCGAACCCCGACTTCCTTTACAGACGGACCGCGATCGCGGCGGCGCTCGCCGCTTCCTTCCCCGGCCTCGCATTGGGCGCGAGCGTCGCGCGCGTCGATTTCGCTGTGGGGAACGTTACCGCGGTCGGCGCCGACGGGAAGTCGCGGCCTCTTGCCAAGGGATCGCAGATCGAAACCGGCGACACGGTCGCCACGCAGCAGGGGCGCGCCCAGCTGCGCTTCGTCGACGGCGCGTACATGTCGCTTCAGCCCAATACCGAGTTCAAGGTCGAGGAATTCAATTTCTCGGGGCGCGAGGACGGAAAAGAGAACGTCGTGATGAACCTGCTGAGGGGCGGAATGCGCACCATCACCGGGCTCATCGGCAGGACCAACAGGCAGAACTACAGGCTGAGGACCGAGGTCGCGACCATCGGCATCCGCGGCACCGAGTACTCGGTGCTGTACACCAACTCGATCGAGATATTTGTCGCCGAAGGCTCGATCGTGGTGCAGAACGACGGCGGCACGCTGGTCCTCGGCAGCGGCCAGGGCGCGACCGTGCAGGATTCGAAGACGCCGCCGGCGCCTTCCGGCCCGCCGGTGCTTTCCCCGCAGGGGGATGGCAACCAGCAGCAGGGTCAGCTCGACCCACCCGCCAATCCGTTCATTCCGCCGCCGCCCGAGGAATCCAGGCCGCCGCTCGACGGCGAATACGCGGACGCGGTTGGTGGATACTCGGTGAGGAACTTTACGCCGACGGCTTTCATCGCGCCCGCGACATTCGCGGGCGGCGGGCCGGTCCGTTTCGTGGACACGTTCGAGGGCGGCACGCTGGTCGGCATCGGCACCGCCCAGCTGAACGTGCTCGGCAACGACGGCATCATCGCCTGGGGCAACTGGGCGAACGGGACCCTGCAAACGAGCGGCGACTCGATCAATCTCAACGAGTTCGGCCCGGCGCATTACGTCGCCGGCCTGAAGGCGACCGACATCCCGACGACCGGAAGCGGCACGTATGCCCTGTTGGGCTACAGCGCTTCGTGCTCGGGCGCAGGCTGCACGACGGTCGGCGTCGGAAGCCACACGCTCACCGTCAATTTCGGCGCCGCGTCCACGGTGAGCCTGAACAACATGCCGGTCACGATCAACGGCAGCAACGCCGGCACCTACACCATCAGCGGAGTGAAGAACATCGACTCGAGCGGCCTGTTCACTCCGGGCAATTTCGCCGTGGCCGGTCCGGGGTGCGGCAACTCGTTCTACGGCGCCGGGTTTCTCGCCGGGCCGGGCGCGGTGCGCGCGGGATTGAACTGGCATCTGCAGGTGAACAGCGGCTCTACGGACGTCAACGGCGCCAACGCCTACAAGAAGCAGTAGCGGCATCGGCGCGGCCGCCGTGCGGTGACCGCGCCGCTCTCCTCCGTTCCGGGTATCGAGTGGCCCGGCCTGCCGGCCGCGGCTGGCGCGTCGATGCTCGCCATGCAATGGCAGCTCGAGCGCAGCCAATGGTGGACCCCCGAGTCGATTCTCGAACACCAGTTCCGCCAGATTCGCCTGCTCGCCGCGCACGCGGTGGCAAGCGTAACCTGGTACCGGAACGCGCTGCGCGACACCGGGATCGGAAGCGCCTCCGATCTGACACCCGGGACGTTTCGCCGCTGGCCGATCCTGCGCAAGCGCGAGGTGCGACCGAACGAGGATGCGTTGCGCGCCGCGAGCTATCCCAAGGAGCACGGCGGGACGATGGAAACCTGGACCACCGGCTCGACCGGCGAGCCGACGCGAGTGGTGCACACGCAGGCCGTGGAGTTCTTCACCCACGCGCTGATCATGCGCGAGAATCTCTGGCACGAACGCGATTTCTCGCGCAGGTTCGCGGCGATCCGCTCCATGAAGCGCAAAGCATCGCTGCCGGGCTGGGGGGTGCCCAACGCGATGTTCGCGACCGGTCCGGGATGCGTGCTCGACTCCGCCACCGACGTGGACGCGCAGCTCGACTGGCTGGTCGCGGAGCGGCCGGGGTACCTGGTGAGCCAGGCGAACAACCTGCGCGCGCTCATCCTGCGCAGCCGCGAGACCGGACAAGCGCCTCCCGGAATCGACCAGCTGATCACGATCAGCGACACCCCGGCGTCCGACCTCGCGGAGCTGGCGCGCGAAACCTGGCACGCGAGGCTGGTCGCGACCTACAGCTCCGAGGAGTTCGGCAGTATCGCGGTGCAGTGTCCGGGGCACGGGCACTACCTGGTGCACGCCGAGAATCTGTACCTCGAAGTGCTGCGCGACGACGGCGAGCCCTGCGCCCCCGGCGAGACCGGCCGCGTCGTGATCACCGCGCTGCATAATTTCGTCATGCCGCTGATCCGCTACGAGATCGGCGATTACGCGCAGCTCGGCGGCGCCTGCCCGACCGGGCGCGGGCTGCCGGTGCTCGCGCGCGTGGTCGGCAGGGAACGCAACATGGCGCGCGACCCGGATGGGCGCCGCTTCTGGCCGAGCTTCCCGGCGAAAATGTGGATCGCCATCGCGCCTTTCCGCCGCGTGCAACTGGTGCAGCACACGCCGTCCGTCATCGAAGCGAGGTTCGTGATCGAGCGCGAGCTGACGGCGCCCGAAAGCGCGCGCCTGGTCGAGGCGCTTCGGGGACGGCTCGGCTATCCGTTCGAGATCCGCCTCGCGCGCGTGCCCGCGATCGAGCGCGCGCCAGGCGACAAGTACGAGGAGTTCATATCGCTCCTGCCGCAGGACCGGGCATGATGCACGGCATTCCGCTCTCCTGCGTGCCGGGCGTCGAGTGGCCCGGGCTGCCCACCGCGGCAGCCGCCTCGCTGCTCGCGCTGCAGTGGCAGCTCGAACGCTCGCAATGGTGGTCGCCGGAACGGCTGCTCGAGCACCAGTTCCGCCAGATCCGGGCGCTCGCGGGTCACGCGGTCGCGAACGTTCCCTACTACCGGGACACCCTGCGTACGGCGGGCGTGGCGCGCGCCGAGGAGCTCACGCCCGAATCGTTTCGCCGCTGGCCGCTGCTTCCAAAGTCGCTGGTGCGGGAAAACGAATCGAGGCTTCGCGCGCTGCGCTACCCGAGGGAGCACGGCGCGTTGATGCAGAACTACACCACCGGCTCGACCGGAACTCCCTTGCGCGTCTTTCATACAGAGGTGGCGCAGCTCTTCGCGCACGCGCTGGTGGTGCGCGAGCACCTGCTGCACGAGCGGGACCTGTCGGCGAAGTTCGGCGCCATCCGCTTCGATGCGGAGTCGGCGACGCAGGCCGGCTGGGGCCTCATGGCCACGGTGTTCGCCACCGGGCCGGCCTGCATCAACTCGACCGCGACCGACCTGGATGCGCTGCTCGACTGGCTGTGCGAGGAGCGGCCCGCGTACCTGCTCGCGTATCCGACGCTGTTGCGTGCGCTGGTTGCGAGAAGCCGGCAGACCGGCAAGGCGCCCGAAGGCCTGCTGCAGATCCTGTCCTACGGCGAGATGCTGCCTGCGGACTTGCGAACGCTCGCGCGCGAATGCTGGGGTGTGACCGTGGTCGATTCCTACAGCTGTCACGAGCTCGCGAACGTCGCCGCGCAGTGTCCGCAGCACGATCATTACCTTGTGCACGCGGAGAACGTTTATGTAGAGGTCCTGCGCGACGACGGCGAGCCCTGCGCGCCGGGGGAGACGGGCCGCGTGGTCGCCACGCCGCTGCACAACTTCGCCATGCCGCTGATGCGCTACGAAATCGGCGACTACGCGGAAGCCGGCGAGCGATGCCCCGGGGGGCGCGGGCTGCCGGTGCTCAACCGGGTGGTCGGCCGGGTGCGCAACATGCTGCGCGACCCGGAAGGAAGGATGCGATGGCCGCGGCTCGGCCTGGCGCAATGGAGCTGGGATTTGGCCGCGATCAGGCAGTTCCGCCTCGTGCAGCATTCGGTGCACGAGATCGAGGCGCTGCTCGTGCTCGAGCGCGAGCTGACGGAGAGCGAGCAGGAGAAACTGAGCGCAATGCTGCGCGAGAGGCTCGGCTATCCGTTCGAAATCCGCATCACCCGCGTGCCGGCGATCGAGCGCCGGCGCGGCGAGAAATACGAGGAGTTCGTTTCGCTTCTGGATGGCTGATCGGTCGATCGAGGATGTCCTTTCGCTGGCGCGCGCCGGACAGCTCTCGTCGGCGGAGAAGCTGTGTCTCGAATCGCTCGAGCGTGCCGAGAGCGCTCCGGTCTGGCTCGCGCTCGGTAGCGTGCGCGCGCGCATGGGCCGGCTCGGCTCGGCGCTGCAGGCGTTCGAGCGTGCGGTCGCCCTCGATCCGGCGAACCTCGAGGCGCGCCTCGCGCGGGGTTCGGCGCTCGCCGAGGCGGGCCGCGGCCCGGAGGCGCTCGCCGAGCTCGAGGCGGCGCGCGCGCTCGCGCCGCGCAACGCCGGCGTGCTCGCGGGCCTCGGCACGTTGCGCGAGAACCTGGGCGAGACGCAGGCGGCGCTCGCGCTCTACGACGAGGCGATCGCGCTCGATCCCGAAAGCGTCGCCGCGCGCCTCAACCGCGGCGCGCTGCGGCTGCGGCACGGGCGCGCGCAGGAGGCGCTCAAGGACTTCGACGCGATCGCCGGCACCGGCGTCGCGGCGGCGCATGTCAACCGTGCGCGCGCCCTGTTCGCGCTGCAGCGCGACGGCGAGGCGCTCGCGGCCGCGCAGGCGGCGCTCGCGCTCGCGCCGGAGGATCCTCTGGGCTGGTACAACAAGGCGCTCGCGCACTGCGCCCTGGGCGATCTGGACGCCGGCGCGAGCGCGTTCGCGCGCTCGAAGCGCGCCGATCCCGGGCTGTACCGCCAACTGGCGGCGGATCCGACGTTCGGCGGCTGGACCGACCTCGACCCCGATCCCGCGACGCTCTCGGCGGCGCGCGCGCTGCAAAAGCAGGCGGTGTGCGACTGGTCGGCGCGCGGCCGCGCGATGCGCGAGGTGCGCGACTTGCCGCGCCTGCCGAACGCCGCGGCGCTCGCCCGGCATCACTACGCGTTCGTGTTCGATTCACTGGCGCTGGGCTTCACCGCCGCGGAGCAGCACGAGCTGGCGCGCCACGCCGCGCGCGCCTTCCCGGCGCGGGCATGGGACGGCCGGTCCGCGCCGAGGAGCGAGCGGGTCCGCGTCGCGTTCCTGTCGCCCGATTTCCGCGATCACCCGATGGCTTGGCTCGGGGGTCCGTTGCTCGCCGGGCTCGACCGCGCGCGTTTCGAGGTCTTCGCCTACGCCCTCAATCCGGACGCCGGCGATCCACAGCGCAAGCGACTGCTCGGGCTGGCCGATCGCTGCGTGGATTTCTCCCGCTGGACGGACGAGGAGGCGGCGGGGCGCATCCGCGCCGACGAGATCGAGGTGCTGATCGAATGCGGCGGCTATTGCGAGGGCGCGCGGCCCGGCATCCTCGCGCGGCGCCCGGCGCCGGTGCAGGCGAGCTATCTCGGCGTGCCGGGCACGCTTGGCGCCCCGTTCATCGACTACCGGCTGAGCGACGCCGGCTGCACGCCGCCCGAAGCGCAGCCGCAATGGTCCGAGCGGCTGGCGCTGTTGCCGGAGACCCACCTGGCATACGAGCCGCCGGGCGAAATTCCGCCGGCCGCGTCGCGCGAGCAGCTCGGCCTGCCGTCCGACGGCTTCGTCTTCTGCTGCATGAGCAATCCCCTGAAGATCGAGCCGGCCGCGTTCGGCGCCTGGATGCGCATCCTGCGCGGGGTGCCGCGCAGCGTGCTGTGGCTGCACGCGGAGAGCGAGGTCACGCGCGCCAACCTGCGTCGCGAGGCGGATCGCTTGGGTATCGAGGCGGCGCGGCTCGTGTTCGCCCGCCGCATCGCGCGACCGGCGTTCGTCGCGAACCTCGCAAACGCAGGGCTGTTTCTCGATACCTTCCACTTCGGCGCGCACACGACCGCGCTCGATGCGTTGTGGGCGGGCGTACCGGTGCTCACGCGTCCCGGCGAAACCATGGCTTCGCGGCTCGCCTCGAGCCTCCTCCTGGCGGCGCGCCTGCCGGAGCTGATCGCGCGCGACACCGAAGCCTATGTCGAGGCGGCGGTGCGCCTGGCGCTTTCCGATTCCGAGCGCGGCAAATTGCGGGCCAGAGTCGCCGCGGCGCGCAACGGCGCACCGGTCTTCGCCCGCGCCGAGCGGGTCGCAGCCGTCGGCCGCGCGCTCTCTGAGATGTCCCGCCGCCATCGCGCGGATCTGGCTCCCGGGATGCTGATCCTGGAGTAAGGCCCGCTTCGCCGATCGTCGATCCGCTCCCGCAGTTGCGGCAGCATGGCCCCGCCATCCTAGGCCAGCTCGGCGACGACCGGCGCGTGGTCCGAGGGTCGCTCGAGCTTGCGCGTCGTCGTGTCGATCGCGCAGGCCGTGCAGCGCGAAGCAAGCTCAGGCGAAAGCAGGATGTGATCGATGCGAAGCCCGGCGTTGCGCCGGAAGGCCATCATGCGGTAGTCCCACCAGGAGAAGGTCTTGCCGGGCTGGGGAAAGAGCCGAAAGGCGTCCTTCAAGCCCAGATCGAGCAGCGCGCGCCACGCGGCGCGCTCGGGCTCCGAGACGTGCACCTGGCCTTCCCAAGCCTTGGGGTCGTGCACGTCGCGGTCCTCGGGAGCGACGTTCAGGTCGCCGAGCACCGCCAGGCGCGGATGGCGCGCGAGCTCCTCCTTCAGCCACGCGGCGAGCGCGGCGTACCAGCGCAGCTTGTAGTCGTACTTGTCCGAGCCGACCGACTGGCCGTTCGGCGCGTACAGGCACACGATCCGCGTGCCGCCGACGCTAGCCGCGAGCACGCGCTTCTGCTCGTCGGGGAGTCCGGGGATCGCGGTCTCGATCGCCGCGGGCGCCGCGCGCGCGAGGATCGCCACGCCGTTATAGGTTTTCTGGCCGGAAAACGCGCAGCGGTAACCCGCCGTCTCGAGCTCGGCGTGCGGAAATTTCGCGTCCTCGAGCTTGGTCTCCTGCAGGCAGATCGCGTCGGGGTGGGTCGAGGCGAGCCAGTCGAGAAGCTGGGGAAGCCGGACCTTGAGCGAGTTGACGTTCCAGGTCGCGAGCTTCAAGTCACTGCGCGGGCGGCTTGGGAGCGTAGAGGGCCGGCGCGGGCTTTTCCTCCTTCGCGGGCGGCTTGGGAGCGTAGAGAGAGGGTGCGGGCTTTTCCGCCTGCGCGGGCGCCTTGGGGGCGTAGGGCCCGGCCGGCGCGGGCGGCGCTTCCGGCTTTTCCGGCTCCGCGACCGGCTTGGAGGCGTCCCGCTGCTCGGGCGACACGTAGCCTTCGGGCGCAGTGGGAGCCGCTTGCGTGCGCGGCGGCAGAACGCCCGCCTTGGGATAGCCCGCGGAATCGAGCAGGCCGTCGAGCGCGCCCTGCTCGAATCCCTTCTGCACGGTGCGGCCGACCTTCACCACCGGCACTTCGTTGCTGCCCGTGAGGCTCTTCAGCTCCTCGTTGGTCTTCGGGTCCCACACCTGCACTTCCTGGAACGGCACGCCGCGCTTGTTGAGCGCATCGCGCGCCATCGCGCAGGGCTCCTTGCAGTTGGGCGACGAGTAAAGCGTGACGGGAAAATCCTTCGCCACCCGCGCCAGCTCGAAAGGCGGCTGGCCGGTCTCGGCCGCGCCGTCGCCCGCGGGCCGGATCTGCTGCACGCCTTTGGCGCCGGGCGGCGGCGGCGTATCGGTGTAGCGCACGCGTCCCTGCTCGTCGATCCAGCGGTACTGCGTCTGCTGCGCCAGCGCCGCGCCGGCCGCGACGCCGACGAGAATTGCGATTGCGAATCGCGCGCGAATCACTCGGGGATCATACCATTGTGCCTGAGCAGCGCTTCGACGCGCGGCTCGCGTCCGCGAAAGGCGCGGAAGGATTCCGCCGCGGGCCGGCTGCCGCCCACCGCGAGAACTTCGTCACGGAAGCGCGCGCCGGTCGCGGCATCCATCACGCCTTGCAGGCCGCGCGCGTCCTCGAAGGCGCCGTAGGCGTCGGCCGAGAGGACCTCGGCCCACTTGTAGCTGTAGTAGCCGGCCGCGTAGCCGCCCGCGAAGACGTGCGAGAAGCCGTTGGGAAAGCGGTTCCACGCGGGCGGGCGCAGCACCGCGACGCGGTCGCGCACTTCCTCGAGCAGCTCGAGCACGCTCGCTCCAGCATCGGGATCGAAATCGCGGTGCAGGCGCATGTCGAAGACCGCGAACTCGATCTGGCGCAGCATCGCGAGCCCGCTGTGGAAGTTCTTCGCCGCGATCATCCTGTCGTAGAGCGCGCGCGGCAGCGGCTCGCCGCTGTCGACGTGGCGCGTCATGTGGCGCAGCACTTCCCACTCCCAGCAGAAGTTCTCCATGAACTGGCTCGGCAGCTCGACCGCGTCCCATTCGACGCCGGCGAGCCCCGACACGGCGAGGTCCTCGGCGCGCGTGAGCAGGTGGTGCAGCCCGTGGCCGAACTCGTGGAAAAGCGTCAGAACGTCCTCGTGGGTGAACAGCGCCGGCCTTCCCCCCGCCGGCCGCGGAAAATTGCAGTTCAGGTACGCGGCCGGCGTCTGGATGCGGCCGTCTTTCGCGCGGCGCGCGATGGCGTCGTCCATCCAGGCGCCGCCGCGCTTGGTCTCGCGGGCGTAGAGGTCGGCGTAGAACTGCCCGATGAGCGATCCCCCGGCGTCCCGGATCTCGAAGAAGCGCACGTCCTCGTGCCACGCCGGCGCCCGGGCCGGCGTGACGCGCACCGCGTAGAGCGTCTCGACAAGGCGAAACAGCCCCGCGGCCACCGCGTCCTCGGGGAAATACTGCTTGACCTCCTGGTCGGAGAACGCGTAGCGCTTGGCGCGCAGCTTTTCCGAGCAATAGGCGAGGTCCCAGGCTTCGAGTTGCTCGATGCCGGCGGACCCGGCGAACTCGCGCAATTCCTGCGCTTCCCGCTCCGCGTACGGGCGCGCGCGTCGCGCGAGATCGTCGAGAAATTCGAGCACCTGCGCGGGCGACTCGGCCATCTTGGGCACCAGCGACACCTCGGCGTAATCGCGGTAGCCGAGCAGCCGCGCCTGCTCGCGGCGCAGCCTGACGATGCGCTCGAGGAGCGGCGTGTTGTCCCACTCCGGCTTGCCGAGCTCGGAGGCGCGGGTCGTGCTCGCGCGGTACAGCGTCTCGCGCAGCGCCCGGTCGTCGGCGTACTGCATGGCCGGCAGGTAGGAGGGCGCGTGCAGGGTGAGCTTCCAGCCGCGCCCGCCGTCCTTTTTCGCTGCCTCGCCGGCGGCGGCGAGCACGTCCCCCGGGATTCCGGCCACGCGCGCGCGGTCCTCGAGCACGATCGAGAACGCGTTGGTCGCATCGAGCAGGTTCTCGGAGAACTTCGCCGCGAGCCGCGCCAGCTCCTCCTGGATCGCGGCGAAGCGCGCTTTCCTGTCGGCGGGGAGCTCGGCGCCGCCGAGCCGGAAGTCGCGCAGCGCGTTCTCGATCGCGCGCTTTCGCGCGGGGGTCAGGGCGGCGAAGCCTGCCGATTGGTGCAGCGCCCGGTATCTGTCGAACAGCCTTTGGTCGTGCGCAAGCTCGGTCCAGTACTGCGTGACCCTGGGAAGATTCCCGTTGTAGGCGGCGCGCAGCTCCGGGCTGTCCGCCACCGCGTGCAGGTGCGCGACCTGTCCCCAGGCGCGCGCCAGGCGCTCGTTCGCGTCCTCGAGCGGCGCGACCACGTCGTCCCAGGTCGCCGGCGCGTGCGCCACGCGCTCGGCGGTTGCGCGGCCCTCGGCGAGCAGGCGCTCGACGGCGGGCGCGACGTGCCCGGGCTTGAAATCCGCGAAGCGCGGCAGGCCCGAGAAATCGAGCAGCGGATTCAGCTTGCGGCCTTTGCGGCGGCGCGAACGCAGTTTTCGAGCAGCATGGCGATCGTCATCGGCCCGACGCCGCCGGGCACCGGGGTGATCCAGCCGGCGATTTCCTTGACCGAGGCAAAATCCACGTCGCCGGCGAGGGTGCCGTCGGGCAGGCGGTTGACGCCCACGTCCACGACGCAGGCGCCGGGTTTGACCATGTCCGCCGTGACGAGTTTCGCCCGGCCGACCGCGGCGACCAGCACGTCGGCCTGGCGCGCGATCGCTGCCAGGCCCACGCTCTTCGAATGACAGATAGTGACGGTGGCGTCGCGCTGCAGGAGGAGGAGCACCAACGGTTTGCCGACGATGTTGGAGCGCCCGATCACCACCGCGTGGCGGCCGGCAAGAGGCACTTGCGCTGAATCGAGCAGCCGCATCACCCCTGCCGGCGTGCACGGCACTGCGCCCGGCTTACCGGCGAGCAGCGCGCCGAGGTTCTCGTCGTGAAAGCCGTCGGCGTCCTTCTCGGGGGCGACCGCCGCGAGCACGCGCGCCGCGTCCACCTGCTTGGGCAGCGGCAGCTGGACGAGGATCCCGTGCACGCCGCGATCCGCGTTCAGCGCGGCGACGCAGTCGAGCAGCTCCTGCGTGGTCACGCCGGCGGGGAATTCATGCAGCACCGAGCGCACGCCCGTTTCCTCGCAGGCGCGCATCTTGTTGCGCACATAGACGCGCGAGGCGGGATTGTCGCCGACGAGGACCGCGGCGAGGCCGGGCCGCACGCCGCGCGCGGCGAGCCTGGCGACCTCGTCCTTCACCGCGGCGCGGACCGAAGCGGCGAGCGATTTGCCGTCGAGGATCTTAGCGGTCATGGGTACGCGTCCGGGCCGAAAAAGGCGCGCGAGTCTACCACTTGAGCCACCCCCGCGGCCGTATTAAGCTTCTGCGGCGCCCCTGCGCCAAAAGCGCCGGGCACGAGCGTCACCCGGACCCTCGGGGCGCCGCGCCGATCAACCAAAGCCACGAGCTGGAGGATGACATGTCCGCCGTACCGCAGCCGCCCGCGGCCAACGACTCCGATTCCCTCGAGACGCAGGAATGGCTCGATGCGCTGGAGGCGGTGCTCGAGCGCGAGGGCCCGGAGCGCGCGCATCAGCTGCTCGAGCGGCTGATCGACAAGGCGCGGCGCTCGGGGGCCTACATCCCGTTTTCGGCCAATACCGCCTACATCAACACCATCCCGCCGCACCTGGAGGAGCGCTCGCCGGGCGACGCGGCGCTCGAGGAGCGCATCCGCTCGCACTGCCGCTGGAACGCGATGGTGATGGTGGCGCGCGCCAACAAGAACGACGACGAGCTGGGCGGGCACATCGCGACCTTCGCCTCGGTGGGGACGCTGTTCGGGGTCGGCCAAAACCATTTTTGGCATGCCCCCTCGGAGGGGCACGGCGGCGACCTGGTGTACTTCCAGGGCCACGCCTCGCCGGGGATCTACGCGCGCTCGCTGATGGAAGGGCGCTTTACCGAGGAGCAGCTGCTCAACTTCCGCCGCGATGTGGACGGCAAGGGCGTCTCCTCGTACCCGCACCCCTGGCTGATGCCCGAGTACTGGCAGTTCCCGACCGTGTCGATGGGGCTCGGGCCGATCCAGGGCATCTACATGGCGAGGTTCCTCAGGTACCTGCAGGCGCGCGGGCTCGCGCAGACCGACAACCGCAAGGTGTGGGTGTTCTGCGGCGACGGCGAGATGGACGAGCCGGAATCGCTGGGCGCGATCGGCCTGGCCGCGCGGGAAAAGCTCGACAACCTGATCTTCGTCATCAACTGCAACCTGCAGCGCCTCGACGGCCCGGTGCGCGGCAACGGCAAGATCATCCAGGAGCTCGAGTCGGATTTCCGCGGCGCGGGCTGGAACGTGATCAAGGTCATCTGGGGCTCGTACTGGGACCCGCTGATCGCCCGGGACACGCAGGGGCGGCTGCTGCGCGTGATGGAGGACTCGGTCGACGGCGAGTACCAGAACTACAAGGCGAACGACGGCGCGTTCGTGCGCAAGCACTTCTTCGGCAAGGACCCGAAGCTCCTCGAGATGGTCTCGCGCATGACCGACGAGGACATCTGGCGCCTCAACCGCGGCGGCCACGACCCGCACAAGATCTACGCCGCGTACGCGGCGGCGGCGAAGCACAAGGGCCAGCCCACGGTGATCCTCGCCAAGACCATCAAGGGCTACGGCCTGGGCAAGCACGGCCAGGCGAAGAACCCGACGCACCAGCTGAAGAAGCTGGATCTCGAGACGATCCGGGACATGCGCGATCACTTCCGCGTGCCGATCCCCGACGACAAGCTCGAGGAGCTGCCGTTCTACGTTCCGCCGCCCGACTCGCCGGAGATGAAATACCTGCACGAGCGCCGCCGGGCGCTCGGGGGGTACCTGCCGCAGCGGCGCCGCAAGGCCGACGCGGTGCCGCGCGTGCCGCCGCTCTCGGCGTTCGAGGCCGTGCTGAAAGGCTCCGAAGGGCGCGAGATCTCGACCACCATGGCGTTCGTGAGGCTGCTCACCGCGCTGGTGCGCGACAAGGAGATCGGCCGGCACGTGGTGCCGATCGTGCCCGACGAGGCGAGGACCTTCGGCATGGAGGGCATGTTCCGGCAGCTCGGCATCTATTCCTCCGAGGGGCAGAAGTACGAGCCGGTGGACCGCGACCAGGTGATGTACTACCGCGAGGACAAGTCGGGGCAGATCCTCGAGGAGGGCATCACCGAGGCGGGCTCGATCTCGTCCTGGATCGCCGCCGCGACCTCGTACAGCCACTCGAACCTCGCCATGGCGCCTTTCTACATTTTCTACTCGATGTTCGGATTGCAGCGCGTGGGCGACCTCGCCTGGGCGGCGGCCGACCAGCGCGCGCGGGGTTTCCTCGTCGGCGCAACGGCCGGCCGCACCACGCTGAACGGCGAAGGGCTGCAGCACGAGGACGGGCACTCGCAGGTTTTCGCCTCGGTGATCCCGAACTGCGTCTCCTACGATCCGACCTACGGCTACGAGCTCGCGGTCATCATCCACGACGGGCTGCGGCGCATGCTGAGCGAGCAGCAGGACGTCTTCTACTACATCACGGTGATGAACGAGGCCTACGAGCACCCGGCGCTGCCCGCCGGCGCCGAGCAGGGGATCCTGAAAGGCATGTACCTGCTGCGCGAGTCGAAGTCCAAGGCGAAGGCGCGCGTGCAGCTGCTCGGCTCGGGGACGATCCTGCGCGAAGTCCTGGCGGCGGCCATTTTGCTGGAAGACGACTGGGGCGTCGCGGCCGATGTCTGGAGCGCGACCAGCTTCACCGAGCTGCGGCGCGACGGGCTCGCCGCCGAGCGCTGGAACATGCTGCATCCCGAGGACAAGCCGCGCGTGCCGTACCTGACGCAGTGCCTGGACAAGCGCGCCGGCCCGCTGGTCGCGGCGAGCGACTACATCAAGACCTTCGCCGACCAGATCAGGCCGTTCGTGCCGCGCGATCGCGTCACCCGGGTGCTCGGCACCGACGGCTTCGGGCGCTCGGATTCGCGCGCCAAGCTGCGGCATTTCTTCGAGGTGAACCGCCACTTCGTGACCATCGCCGCGCTCAAGGCGCTCGCCGAGCAGGGCGAAGGAAAGCCCAAGGTCGTCGCCGAAGCGATCAGGAAGTACGGCATCGATCCGGGCAAGCCCGATCCGAGCACCGTCTAGGCCTGGTCCGGCGATGGGCGCCATGAAGGAAGTGCTGGTCCCCGACATCGGCGACTTCAAGGAGGTCGAGGTGATCGAGGTGCTGGTCAAGCCCGGCGACGAGGTCGCAAAAGAGCAGTCGCTCGTCACCCTGGAATCGGACAAGGCGACGATGGAGATTCCCTCGCCCGAGGCGGGCGTGGTGAAGGAGCTGAGGGTGAAGCTCGGCGACAAAGTCTCGCAGGGCGCGGCGATCCTGGTTCTCTATGCGGCCGCCGACCCGGCGGCTGCGGTTGCGAAACCGGCGCCGTAGCCCGCCCCGAAGGCAGCACCGGCCGCCGCGCCGGCGCCGCGCGCGGCCCCTGCCGCTCAGCCGGCGGTTGCGGGAACCGAGCGCACCGCAAGGGTCCCCGACATCGGCGACTTCAATGAGGTCGAGGTGATCGAGGTGCTGGTCAAGCCCGGCGACGAGGTCGCAAAAGAGCAGTCGCTCATCACCCTGGAATCGGACAAGGCGACGATGGAGATCCCCTCGCCCGAGGCGGGCGTGGTGAAAGAGCTCAAGGTCAAGCTCGGCGACAGGGTCTCCGAGGGCTCGCCGATCGCGATACTGCTGACGGGAGAGGCTTCGCAAGCCGAGCACCCGGAGCCGCAGGCGCCGATGCCGGAGGCAGCCGCGCCACCGCCGGAGCCGCTCGGCCGACCGGTGCCGCGCGAGCCGCGCGAGGCGATCGTGAGCAAGCCTCACGCCAGCCCGTCGGTGCGAAAGTTCGCGCGCGAGCTGGGAGTAGACCTGGCGAGAGTCTCAGGAAGCGGTCCCAAGGGCCGCATCCTGCACCAGGACGTGGAGGGATTCGTGAAGGGGATGATGGCCGGAACCCCCCCGGCTTCGCCTCCCCCCCTTGGAAAGGGGGGGATCGGGGGGGTGAATTTCAAACTGGCGCCGTGGCCGGAGGTGGACTTCGCGAAATTCGGCCCGATCGAGGTCAAGCCGCTTTCGCGCATCCAGAAGCTCTCCGGGCCGAACCTGCACCGCAACTGGGTCTCGATTCCGCACGTCACGCAGTTCGACGAGGCCGACATCACCGAGCTGGAGGCGTTCCGCAAAGCGAATACCGCCGAGACCGAGAGGCGCGGCTTCAAGCTCACCATGCTCGCGTTCCTCGTCAAGGCATGCGTGACTGCGCTCAGGCAGTACCCGCAGCTCAACGCCTCGCTCGACAAGTCGGGCGAGAGCCTTGTGATCAAGAAGTACTTCCACATCGGCGTCGCCGTGGACACGCCCGAAGGGCTGGTCGTGCCGGTGATCCGCGACGCCGACCGCAAGGGCGTGTTCGACCTCGCAAAGGAGCTTGCCGACGTCTCCAGGCTCGCGCGCGAAAGGAAGCTCCGGCCGGGCGATCTGCAGGGCGGCTCGTTCTCGATCTCGAGCCTCGGCGGCATCGGCGGCACCGCGTTCACGCCGATCATCAACGCGCCCGAGGTGGCCATCCTCGGGGTGTCGCGCGCGGCGATGCGGCCGGTATGGAACGGAGCGGATTTCGCCCCGCGCCTGATGCTGCCGCTCGCGCTCTCCTACGACCACCGCGTGATCGACGGGGCGAGCGCGGCGCGCTTCACCAGCTACCTCGCTTCGGTGCTCTCCGACATCCGCAAGTCGCTCCTCTGAAATGGCGGCGAGCGCCAGCCCGGATCTGGAGTGCGAGCTCGTCGTCCTCGGGGCCGGCCCCGGCGGCTACTCGGCCGCGTTCCGGGCCGCCGACCTCGGGATGAGGACGGTGCTGGTCGAGCGCTATCCCACCCTCGGCGGCGTGTGCCTGAACGTCGGCTGCATTCCGTCCAAGGCGCTGCTGCACACGGCGTTCATCGTCGACGCCGCGCGGGCGCTTGCGGCGCACGGCATCGCCTTCGGCGAGCCGAAGCTCGATCTCGCCAAGCTGCGCGCGTCCAAGGACAAGGTGGTCGGAAAGCTCACCGGCGGCCTCGCCGCGATGGCGCGCGGCCGCAAAGTCGCGGTGGTGCAGGGGAGCGGCCGCTTCGTCGAGCGCAATCGCCTGGAAGTCGAGACCGCGCAGGGAAAACAGGCGGTGCGCTTCGCCGCCGCCATCATCGCCGCCGGCTCGCAGTCGGCGAAGCTGCCGTTCCTGCCCGATGACCCGAGGATCGTCGATTCCACGCGGGCGCTCGAGCTGCCCGCGGTGCCGAAAAGAATGCTGGTGATCGGCGGCGGGATCATCGGCCTGGAGATGGGGACCGTTTACTCGACGCTCGGCGCCCGGCTCGAGGTCGTGGAGCTTCTCGACGGACTGATGACGGGCACCGACCGCGACCTGGTCGCCGTGTGGCAGAAGTTCAATGCCGCCCGCTTCGACCGCGTGATGCTGGGGACGAAGACCGCGAAAGCCGAAGCAGTGAAGGAAGGGATCAGAGTCTGGTTCGAGGGCGGGCAGGCGCCGGGCGAGCCCCAGCTTTACGACATGGTGCTGGTCTCGGTCGGGCGCACGCCGAACGGCAAGCGCATCGGCGCCGAGCAGGCCGGGGTCGCGGTGACCGAGCGCGGTTTCATCGAGACCGACTCGCAGATGCGCACCAACGTGCCGCACATCTACGCGATCGGCGATATCGCGCGGCCCCCGCTGCTCGCGCACAAGGCGGTGCACGAGGGGCACGTCGCCGCGCAAGCCGCCGCGGGGCTGAAATCGCACTTCGACGCGCGCGTCATCCCGTCGGTCGCCTATACCGATCCGGAGATCGCCTGGGTGGGGCTGACCGAGGAGCAGGCGGCGCGGGACGGCGCGCGGGTGAGCGTGGCGAAGTTTCCGTGGTCGGCCTCGGGCCGCGCCATCGCGAATGCGCGCGACGAGGGCTTCACCAAGCTCGTGTTCGACGCGGAGACGCACCGCATCGTCGGCGGCGGGATCGTCGGCGCCGGCGCCGGCGATCTCATCAGCGAGATTGCGCTGGCGATCGAGATGGGAGCGGACGCGGTGGACATCGGCAGGACCATTCACCCGCACCCGACCACCAGCGAGTCGATCGGCATGGCCGCCGAGCTTTTCGAAGGCGTGTGCACCGACCTCCCGCCGGCGAGAAAGAAATGACCCAGGACGCGCTCAAGCAGCTCGTCGCCGGGGAAGCGATCAGGTACGTGGTCGAGGACGCCGTCGTCGGCGTGGGCTCCGGCACGACGGTCAATTTCTTCATCGACGCCCTCGCCCGGATGAAGGGAAGAATCGAGGGCGCGGTGGCGGCCTCGGAGGCGAGCGCCGCGCGGCTCAAAGCGCACGGCATCCGCGTCTTCGACCTGAACAGCGTGAACGAGCTGCCGGTCTACATCGACGGCGCCGACGAGGCGACCGAGCACCTTTACCTCATCAAGGGCGGCGGCGGCGCGCTGACGCGCGAGAAGATCGTCGCCGCCGTGGCAGGGAAGTTCATCTGCATCTGCGATCGGTCGAAGCTGGTGCCGGTGCTCGGCAGGTTCCCGCTGCCGGTCGAAGTGATCCCGATGGCGAGAAGCCACGTCGGGCGCGAGCTGCGAAAGCTCGGGGCGCACCCGGTGCTGCGCGAGAATTTCAAGACCGACAACGGCAACCTGGTCATCGACTGCCACGGCCTGAGCATCGTCGATCCGCCGGCCCTGGAGGCCGAGCTCGATCACATCGCGGGCGTGGTGGCGAACGGCCTCTTCGCCCGCCGCCCGGCCGACGTGCTGCTGCTCGGCGAAGCCGCCGGGGTGCGGACGCTGGCGAGGAAAGCCGGCTAGAGCATCTCGCCCGGCTGGGCGAGCGCGTACTCGGTGAGGCGGCGCACGGTCCACTCGTACGCGTCGTCGACCGAGTCGGTGCGGTGCACCAGCTCGACGTCCGCCGCATCGATCATGCCGTGGCGCACCAGCGCGTCGAAGCCGATCACCTGCCGCCAGTACTCGGTGCCGAACAGCACGATCGGCAGCGGCTTGTGCATCTTCCCGGTCTGCTTCATGGTCAGCAGCTCGAACAGCTCGTCCAGCGTGCCGAACCCGCCGGGAAAGACGAGCACCGCCTTGGCGAGGTAGGCAAACCAGAACTTGCGCATGAAGAAGTAGTGGAAGTGAAAGGCAAGCTCGCGGGTGACGTAGGCGCTGTCGAAATCCTCCCTGGGAATCGAGATGGCGAGCCCCACGTTCATGCCGCGCGCCTCGGCCGCGCCGCGGGCAGCCGCCTCCATGATCCCCGGGCCGCCGCCGGTGCAGACGACGAAGCGGTGCTCTTGCGAATCGAGATCCTTCGACCAGAGCGTGAGGCGGCGGGCGAGTTCGCGCGCGGCCTCGTAGTAGTGCGACACCGCGAGCGCGTTGCGGGCGCGCTCGAGGTCACCGTCGCCGGCCTCGGCCCGGGCGAGCGCCGCCTCGGCCTGCTCGCGCGGGAGCACGCGCGCCGAGCCCATGAACACGATGGTATCGTCGACGCGATGGCGCTCGAAGCGCCTCTTCGGCTCGAGGTATTCGGCGAGGATGCGCAGCGGCCGGGCCTCGCGGCTCGCGAGAAAGGCCCGGCTGCGGTAGGCGCGGGCGGGTCGGCTGGGGCGGGCGGTCATGAATGTCCTCGGAGGGGTGCAGGGCGCGTAACTTCCTCGTCATCTCGGCGTGGTAAGCTAAGTTCGTCATTTTGCAGGGGATCGCCGACGATGGCCGAGCATACCTCCAAGCAGTTCGACGCCGAGCTGGAGAGCGTGCGCTCGCACGTGCTGCAGATGGGCGGCCTGGTCGAGGAGCAGATCACGCGCGCGGTGGAAAGCCTGATCACCGGCGACATGGAATTGATCGAGAAGGTGATCGCCGACGACACGCGCGTGAACGCGCTCGAGGTCGAGATCGACGAGGCGTGCAGCCACATCATCGCGCGCCGCCAGCCAGCCGCCGGCGACCTGCGGCTGCTGATCACCGTCATCAAGACCATCACCGACCTCGAGAGGATCGGCGATGAGGCCGAGAAGATCGCGCGCATGGCCAAGCTGATCCACTCCGCCGAGAAGCTGCACATGCCGAGAATGGACCTCTCGCACGTCGCCGACCGCGCGCTCGCGATGCTGCGCCAGTCGCTCGACGCCTTCGCGCGGCTCGACGTCTCGGAGGCGATGAGGGTGGTGAAGCAGGACCAGGCCGTGGACGAAGCGTTCCGCGCCATCATGCGCCAGCTCATCACCTTCATGATGGAGGACCCGAGGAGCATCACCCGCTCGCTGGAGATCCTGTTCATCGCCAAGGCGGTCGAGCGCATCGGCGACCACGCCAAGAACATGGCCGAGTACGTGGTCTACATGGTGATGGGCCGCGACGTGCGGCACACCTCGATCGAGGAACTGGAGAAGGAGCTGCTGGAATAAATGGGGTCAGATCAACATTTCCACCGCGCCACGGAACACGCAAGGTGCCCCAGCAGGAAATGTTGATCTGACCCCATTTATTGCTATTTCTCCGGCGGGACGTAGCCCGAGGCGACTTCCGCGCCCACGCCGAAGAAGTGGCGCTCGGTCTGCTCCATCAGGTATTTGCGCGCCTTCGGATCGGCGAGGTTGAGCCGGTTCTCGTTGACCAGCATGGTCTGCTGGCGCAGCCACTGCTGCCACGCCTCCTTCGAGACGTTCTCCCAGATGCGCTTGCCCAGCTCGCCGGGGTAGGGCGGGAAATCCAGCCCGTCGGCCTCGCGGCCGAGCTTCACGCATTTCACCGTCCGCGCCATGCGGCAATTATAGGCGCTTGAGGAACACCTTCGAGCCGCGGCGCCAGTTGTAGAGCGCCTGACGGCGCGGCGGCAGCGCCGAGACGTCGGCGGCGCGGAACCCCTGCTCGAGGAACCAGTGCGCGGCGCTGGTGGTGAGCGCGAACACCCGACGAATCCCGAGCGAGCGCGCGCGCTCCTCGCAGGCCCTGAGCAGTCGCTCGCCGTATCCGGCGTCGCGGACCTCCTGCGCCACCGCGAGGCAGGCGAACTCGGCGCTCTTCTGCTCCGGGAACGGGTATAGCGCGGCGCAGCCGACGATCGCGCCGTCGTGCTCCACGACGAGGAAGTTGCCGATCTCCGCTTCCAGCAGCTCGCGGCTTCTCTTCACCAGCGACCCCTCGGCCTCGAGCGGCTCGATCAGCGCCAGGATCCCGCGCACCTCCTCGATCCTCGCCGCGCGCAGCTTCTCCACCGGGTCGGCGGTGATCATGGTGCCGACGCCCGAGTGGGTGAACAGCTCGAGCAGCATCGCTCCCGCGGCGCGGCGCGCGACCAAGTGTGCCCGGCCCACCCCCGCGCCGACCGCGCGGATCGCATGCTCGATCGCGCGCGCGGTCTGCGGAGTCAGGCCGCCTTTCTTGAGCAGCGACTCGGCCTCGCGTCCCGTCAGCTCGGCGAGCACGTCGTCCCGGCGGCCGGCAGGAAGGCGGTCGGTGAACACGAGGAGCTTGTCCGCTTTGAGCGCCACGGCGACGCTCTCCGCGACGTCCTCCCACGCGAGGTTGAAGACCTCGCCGGTCGGCGAGTAGCCGAGGTGCGGCACCAGCACCACCTCCCCGGCATCGAGCCGCCGCACGATCGCCTCGGCGTCCACCTTGCGCACCGCGCCGGTGAACTGGAAATCGGTGCCCCGGACGACCCCGATCGGGCGGGCGGTGATGAAGTTCCCGGAGGCGACGCGGATCCGCGCGCCCGCCATCGGGGAATCCGGCAGCCCTTGCGAGAGCAGCGCTTCGATCTCGACGCGCAGCACGCCGGCGGCGTGCTTCACCGCGACGAGCGCTTGCGCGTCGGTGACGCGCAACCCCTGGGCGTAGCGCGAGCGCAGGCGCTTTGCCTTCAGCTCGGCCTCGATCTGCGGCCGCGCCCCGTGGACGAGCACGAGACGGATGCCGAGCGCGGCGAGCAGGTTCACCTCGTGCACGAAGGCCGCGAAACGGGCGCGCTCGGCGAACATCTCGCCGCCGAAGGCGACGACGAAGCTGCGGCCGCGGAACGCGTGCACGTACGGTGCCACCTGGCGGAACCAGCGCACGAACGCTTCGGGCTGAAGTGGCGTAGCCATGACGCGCGAGATGCTAGCGGAAATCGCCCGCAAGCGCGTTGAGCGCGGCGAGCGCGGCGAGCGCCGCGGTCTCGGTGCGCAGCACGCGCGGGCCGAGGCGCACCGGCACGAATCCCGCAGCGAGGAACGCCTGCTCCTCCCCGGCGTCGAAGCCCGACTCGGGGCCGGCCGCGATGGTGACGCCGCGCCCGGCCCCCGCGCAGGCCGCGGCGAAGGCGAGCTCCGCGCGCGGCGCGAGCAGGAGCTTCAGCGAGCCGTCGCTCGCCTCGACGCGATAGTCGGCGGCGCGGATCAGCGGCTGCACGACGGGAATCCGGTTGCGGCCGCACTGCTCGCAGGCGGCGATCGCGACCTTCTGCCAGTGCGCCTGCCGCGCGGGCGCGTTGTGCGCCCTCGGGCGCGCCACCGAGCGCGCCGCGATCAGCGGGCGCAGCTCGGCGACGCCCAGCTCGACCGCCTTGCGGACCGTGAAGTCCATGCGGTCGCCCGCCGAGACGCCCTGCACCAGCACCGCGCGCAGCGGCGACTCGCGCTCGATCTGGCGGTGCTCGAGGATGTCCACTGCGACGCGCAGCCGCTCGATCGCGGCGATGCGCGCGGCGTACTCGCCGCCGCGGCCGTCGAACAGCACGATCGCGTCGCCCGCGCGCAGGCGCAGCACGCGCACCGCGTGGTGCGCGGCGTCCTCGCCTAGCGCGCAGGTGCCGCCGGCGCGCAGCGGCACGTCGAGGTAAAAGCGCGGCGCGCGCCGCGGTTCATCCCCCATGTCTAATGGCTGTCGCGCGGGACGAAGGCCCCGCTCTTGCCGGCGAGAAAATCCAGGTCCGCGCCTTCGCTCGCCTGCAGCACGTGGTCGAAGTACAGCCGCCAGTAGCCGCGCGAGAGCCGGGGCTTCGGCGCCTTCCAGCGCGCCTTGCGCTTTCGAAGCTCTCGCGCGGGGACGAGCAGCTCGAGCTTGCGCTTCGCCACGTCGAGCTCGATCAGGTCGCCTTCCTGCACCAGGGCAAGCGCGCCGCCGGCCGCCGCTTCGGGGGCCACATGCAGCACGGCGGTGCCGTAGGCGGTGCCGCTCATCCTCGCGTCGGAGATCCGCACCATGTCGGTGACACCACGCTTCAACAGCTTGGGCGGCAGCGGCATGTTCCCGACCTCGGCCATGCCCGGATAGCCTTTCGGACCGCAGTTCTTCAGCACCATCACCGAGCGCTCGTCGATGTCGAGCTTCGGATCGTCGATGCGCGCATGGAAGTCCTCGATGTTCTCGAACACCACCGCCCGGCCGCGGTGCTTCATCAGCCTCGGGGTCGCCGCCGAGGGCTTGATGACTGCGCCGTCGGGGCAGAGATTGCCTCGCAGCACTGCGATCCCGGAATGCTTCTTGAAGGGCTTCTTCATGGTGTGGATCACGTCGCGGTTCCAGCACGGCGCCTCGCGGTTGTTCTCCCAGATCGATTTTCCGCTCACGGTGAGGGCGTCGCGATTGAGCAGCCCCGCCTCGCCCAGCTCGCGCAGCACCGCCGGCAGGCCGCCGGCGTAGTAGAAATCCTCCATCAAGTACTTGCCCGAGGGCATGAGGTTGGCGAGGCAATGCACGCCCCGTCCCAGGCGGTCCCAATCCTCGAGCGCCAGCTTCACCCCCAGGCGCCGCGCGATGGCAATGAGGTGGATCACCGCGTTGGTCGAGCCGCCGATGGCGGCGTTGGCGCGGATCGCGTTCTCGAACGCCTTGCGGGTGAGGATCTTCGAGATAGTCACGCCTCCCTTTACCAGCTCGACGATGCGCCGGCCCGCGGCGCGCGCGAGCACGTTGCGTCGCGCATCGACCGCCGGGATCGCCGCGTTGCCCGGCATCCCCACGCCGAGCGCCTCGACCATCGAGGCCATCGTGGAAGCCGTTCCCATCGTCATGCAATGGCCGTGCGAGCGGTGCATGCACGACTCGGCCTCGTGAAACTCCTCGAGCGTGAGCTTTCCGGCGCGCAGGTCCTCGGACATCTGCCACACGCTGGTGCCCGAGCCGACGTCGGTGCCGCGGTACTTGCCCGAGAGCATCGGCCCGCCCGAGACCGCGATCGCCGGCAGGTCCACGCTCGCCGCGCCCATGAGCAGCGAAGGCGTGGTCTTGTCGCAGCCCACCAGCAGCACCGCGCCGTCCACCGGGTTGCCGCGCAGCGACTCCTCGACGTCCATGCTGGCGAGGTTGCGGTACAGCATCGCGGTGGGCCGCATCAGCGATTCGCCGAGCGACATCACCGGGAATTCGAGCGGGAAGCCCCCGGCCTCCAGCACTCCGGCCTTCACGTGCTCGGCGATGATGCGGAAGTGCGAGTTGCAGGGCGTCAGCTCCGAGTAGGTGTTGCAGATGCCGATCACCGGGCGGCCGTCGAACTGGTCCTGCGGCACGCCGCGGTTCCTGACCCAGCTGCGGTACAGGAAGCCGTGCAGGTCCTGGCGGCCGAACCACTGGATGCTGCGCTGCTGCGGGGTCTTCTTGGCCATATCGGTAGCTCAGTAGGTGGCGCGTCCGCCCGAAATGTCGAATACGGCGCCGGTTGAGAAGGAGCACTCCGCGGAGGCGAGCCAGCACACGAGCGCGGCGATCTCGTCCACCTCGACGAAGCGGCCCATCGGGATCTTCGAAAGCATGTAATCGATGTGCTCGCGCGTCATCTGCTCGAAGATGGCGGTCTTCGCCGCCGCCGGCGTCACGCAGTTGACGAGCACCCCGGTGCGCGCGAGCTCTTTTCCGAGCGACTTGGTGAGCGCGATCACGCCCGCCTTCGAGGCGGAATAGGCGACCGCGTTGGGATTGCCCTCTTTGCCCGCGATCGAGGCGATGTTGACGATGCGGCCGTAGCCGGCGGCGACCATGTGCGGCGCGACCGCGCGGCAGCACAGGAACTGGCTGGTGAGGTTGACGCGCAGCACGCGCTCCCATTCGTCGATCGGGTATTCGACGGTCGGCCTGTTCGCGCCGGCGATGCCGGCGTTGTTGACGAGCACGTCGATGTTCCCGAATTCCTTGATCGTGCTCGTCGCCGCGGATTCCACCGCGGCGGGATCCGAGACGTCCACCGCGGATGCGCCTTGCACGTCCCACACCCGCACCCTGGCGCCGGAAGCCTCGAGGCGCTTCGCGATCGCGGCGCCGATTCCCTGCGCGCCGCCGGTGACGATCGCGGTGCGGCCTGCGAAATCGAGCCGGTTCATCCGTCCCTCGCGGAAGCGCGCAGTATAATCGCTGCCCTTCCAGGCACGCTGCCCTTCCAGGCAAAAAAACATGGCAGGCAGACTCGCAGGCAAGGTCGCGTTCGTCACCGCGGCCGGGCAGGGCATCGGCCGCGGCGCGGCGCTCGCCTTCGCACGCGAGGGCGCGCGCGTGTGGGCGACCGACATCAATGCGAAGACGGTCACCGAGCTCGAGGGCCGGGACGGCATCCGCGCGCGCGCGCTCGACGCTACCGACGAGCAAGCGATCGCGAGGATCGCGGCCGAGGCGGGCGACGTGGACGTGCTGTTCAATTGCGCCGGGTTCGTGCACCACGGCACGATCCTCGACTGCGCGCCGCAGGACTGGGACTTCAGCTTCAACGTCAACGTGAAGTCCATGTACCTGGTGACGCGGACGTTCCTGCCCGGCATGCTGAGAAGGGGTCGCGGCTCGATCATCAACATCGCCTCGGTCGCTTCCTCGGTGAAGGGGCTGCCCAACCGCTTCGCTTACGGAGCCACCAAGGCGGCGGTGATCGGGCTCACCAAGGCGATCGCGGCGGATTTCGTCAAGCAGGGCATCCGCTGCAACGCGATCTGCCCGGGCACGGTGGACACGCCGTCCCTGCAGCAGCGCATCGACGCGCTGCCCGACCCGGCGCAGGCGCGCAAGGACTTCATCGCACGCCAGCCGATGGGGCGGCTCGGCACGGTGGACGACATCACCGGGCTGCTGGTGTTCCTGGCGTCCGACGAGTCGCTGTTCGCGACGGGAAACGCGTATTCGATCGACGGGGGGATGACGATATGAGGCTTTGCCGCTACGGCAGGAACGGCTACGAGAAGCCGGGCATGGTGGACGCCGACAGCCGGCTGCGCGACCTTTCCAAGGTGGTGGAGAGTATCGGCCCGAATGAGATCTCGCCGCGCGGGCTGAAAATGCTGTCCAGGATCAAGCCCGAGTCGCTGCCGGTGGTGAACGGCGCGCCGCGGCTCGGCGTGCCCTACGTCGGCATCGGCAAGTTCGTCGCCATCGGCCTCAACTACTCGGACCACGCGAGGGAGGCCGGTCAGCCGATCCCCTCCGAGCCGGTGGTGTTCATGAAGGCGACCACCTGCATCAGCGGGCCCAATGACGACGTGATGCAGCCGAAGGGCTCCACGCGGCTGGACTGGGAGGTCGAGCTCGGCGTGGTGATCGGAACGCAGGCGAGGTACGTGGACGAGTCGCGTGCCCTGGGCCACGTTGCCGGCTATTGCGTGGTGAACGACGTCTCGGAGCGCGCCTTCCAGATGGCGACCAGCCAGTGGGACAAGGGCAAGGGCTTCGACACCGCCGGCCCGCTCGGGCCCTGGCTCGTGACCACCGACGAGATCACCGATCCGCAGAAGCTCGATCTGTGGCTCGAGGTGAACGGCAAGCGCATGCAGACCGGCAACACGCGCACCATGATCTTCGGCGTGGCGCAGATCGTCTCCCACCTCAGTCAGTACATGACGCTCATGCCGGGCGACATCATCACCACCGGTACTCCGCCGGGCGTCGGCCTGGGAATGAAGCCGACGCCGGTCTATCTCAAGCCGGGCGACGTGATGACGCTCGGCATCAGGGGACTGGGCGAGCAGCGGCAGAAAGTCGTCGCCTACGCGGGGTAGCGTCGTGATGCAAAGCGCCTTCTGGATGCCGTTCACGGCGAACCGGCAGTTCAGGAAGGCGCCGCGGCTGCTCGCCCGCGCCGAGGGCATGCACTACTGGACCGCCGAGGGCCGCCAGGTGCTCGACGGCGTGGCGGGCCTTTGGTGCGTCAATGCCGGCCATTGCCGTCCGAAGATCGTCGAGGCGGTGAAGCGCCAGGTCGCCACGATGGACTTCGCGCCCACCTTCCAGATGGGCCATCCGATCGCGTTCGAGTTCGCCGAGCGCCTCGCGCGCATCGCGCCGCAGGGGTTTTCGCGCGTGTTCTTCACCAACTCCGGTTCCGAGTCGGTAGACACGGCGTTGAAGATCGCGCTCGCCTACCACCGCGCGAAGGGCGAGGGCCAGCGCTTTCGCCTGATCGGGCGTGAGCGCGGCTACCACGGCGTCAATTTCGGCGGCACGTCGGTGGGCGGGATCCTCGCCAACCGGAAAAGCTTCGGTCCGGGAGTTGCGGGCGTGGACCACATCCGCCACACGCACGACCCGGCGAGGAACGCCTTCTCGCGCGGGCAGCCGGCGCACGGGGCGGAATTCGCCGACGATCTGGAGCGCCTGTGCGCGCTGCACGATCCGTCCACGATTGCCGCGGTGATCGTGGAGCCGGTAGCGGGTTCCGCCGGCGTGCTGGTGCCGCCAAAAGGGTATCTGGAGCGCCTGCGCGAGATCTGCACGCGCCACGGCATCCTCCTCATCTTCGACGAGGTCATCACCGGCTTCGGACGCCTGGGCAAGGCCTTCGGCTCGCAGCATTTCGGCGTGATGCCGGATGTCTTCACGTCCGCAAAAGGCATCACCAACGGCACGGTGCCGATGGGCGCGGTGTTTGTGAAGGACGCGATCTACGACGCGTTCATGCAGGGCCCGGACGGGATCGAGCTGTTCCACGGCTACACCTATTCCGGCCATCCGCTCGCCTGCGCCGCGGGAATCGCGACGCTCGATACCTACGAAGAGGAGGGGCTCCTCACGCGTGCGGCGTCGCTGGACAGAACCTGGGAGGACGCGGCGCACGCGCTGAGAGACGCCCGCCACGTGATCGACATCCGCAACTGCGGCCTCGTCGCCGGCATCGAGCTCGAGCCGCGCCCCGGTGCGCCGGGCGCGCGCGGCCACGAGGCGTTCCTGAAGGCGTTCGAGGCGGGCGTGCTGATCCGCGCCACGCGCGACATCCTCGCCCTGTCGCCGCCGCTGATCATAGAGAAGGCGCAGATCGCCCGGTTGTTTGGCTGTGTGCGCGAGGTGCTGAAAGCGGTGGAGTAGCCGGAATGCGCCGGCGACGTGCCGGCGCTAGGCGAAGTCGCGGCTGATTCTGGCCTTGACCGGCTTGCGCAGCGCCGGGGCGAGCGTCGTCTGCGCAGCGCGCTCGAGCAGCGTCCCCATGCGCGTCAGGCCGTGACGGGCGAGAGCCGCCGTGAACGCGAGATCCTTCTCGCGTCCCGCGACGTATTTCGAGATCGCGAGGTCGTGGACTTCGAGGCACAGACCCTCGATACCGCCCGTATTGGGGTTTTTCACGCGCACCAGCCGTTCGCGCCAGCCCGCCGGCAGCGTGGCGGTGGATTCGCCCACGCCTTGCGCGTAATAGCCGAATTGCTCGTGGAAGCGCGAGCCCTCGCCGATCGCGCCGTCGATGAGGTCGGCGCGCTCCGGATGGTTGCGCGGGAACACGTCGGCTTCCATCGAGGCGAGGAGGGCCTTCGGTGCTTCCGGGTACTGCCCGAGCACCGCCTGGCTGCCGATTACCACGATTTCGCGGTCCTCGGCGATCGCGCCGGCGGCGCGGATCACATGCTCAAGCTCGGAACGCGTCATGCACGCGCCGGCGCTCGGCCTCCGAGAGCAACGTGGCGAGCGGCGAGGACTGGCGAAGGCGCGCGGCGTCGTCGCTCAGCTCGGTCGCCCGCGCCGCGATTTCCCGCCACGGCCGCTCGAGCAGCGCTTTCCACTCGAGCAGCGCTGCGGGCGCCTCCTCGCCGTAGCGCTCCAGCCAGCGGAGTACCGTCTCCCGCGCGCGCTCGACCAAACCGGGATTGGCGCTGATCCGGCGTGCAACCAGCGCGTGCAGCGCGAGGCTTCTCGCCTCGGCGATGCGGTGGTCGGACCAGGTCGCCTCGCGGGGCGACCAACGTGTGCTCGCACGCAGCCCCGCCGCGCGCTGGCGCGCGCGGTAGCGCCGCATGCGTTCCGCTGCGGAGAGCGCGCTTCCGGTGCAAGGCCTGGCCATTAGGTTATCGTAACGCGTTACGGGAATTGGCACAAGGTCGAGGGCCTTTTGGATGGCGGGACCCGAATTGGGGGTAGCCTTGAAGGATCGGGAGGCCGGGAATCCCGGCTAAGGGGGCAATATGACTGACCAGGCGGGAGTTGGGGCCGGCGCGCAGCAGTACGGCGGCTTCTGGATCCGGTTTCTCGCGTACGTGACGGACAGCGCGATCCTGTTCATCGCATCGTCGGTGGTCATTGTCGCTGCGACGTTCCTGGGCGACGCGGGCGCGTTCGCGGGCGCGCTGATGGTCTTTCTCCTCGCGCTGCTTTACTGGCCGCTCATGCAGGCCTCGGCCCGCCAGGCGACCTTCGGCAAGCAGCTGCTCGGCCTGAAGGTGGCGCACGGCTCCACCGGCGAGCGCATCTCGATCCTGCGCTCGTTCGGCAGGGAGCTGGGAAAGATCGTCTCGAGCGCGGTGTTTTCGCTCGGTTTCATCATCGCCGGATTCACGCGCCGCAAGCAGGCGCTGCACGATCTCATGGCCTCGACGGTGGTGGTGCGCGAGGCACCCGCGCGCATCGTCGCCGCGCTCGCGGTGAGCGTGGCGGCAATCGTGCTGCCGATCGTCGCGGTGCCGATGCTGATCGGCGGCGCGATGGTCGGCATGCTCATGTCCGCAATGGGGGACCTGCAGCAGGGCCAGGTGCAGGCGCCGCCGGCCCGGGTCGCGAAGCCGGCTGCGAAACCCAAACCGGCGACGCCGCCGGCGAAGCCCGCGGCACCGGCGTCCGTGGCGGCCGCGCCCTCGCCCTCCCCCGTGATCGCGGCGGCAGTTCCGGCAGCGGCGGTGCCGCAGCCGGTCGCCGCGGCACCGCAACCCGCGCCCGAGCCGAAACCGATCGCGCCGGAGCCGATTGCGGTCGAGCCCAAGCCGATGGCCGCGGTGTCCAAGCCCGCGGCCGAGTCCAAGCCGAAGCCCGAGCGAGCGGCCGTGGCGGCCGCGAAGCCGCGCCCGGCAGCTGCGCCGATGACAGCCCGGGTCGCACCAGCTGTCGCGCTGCCTTCGCCGAAATTCAACGATCTGATGACCGCGGTGCTCTACCGGGACGCCGCCTCCGTGAGCGAGCTGCTCAAGCTCGGAAAATGGCCCGACAAGCCGGACTCGCGCGGCGCGACTCCGCTCATGGCCGCCGCGCTGCTCGGCGATGCGCGCATCGCCGAGCTGCTGCTGTTGGGCGGCGCGAACCCGAACGCGTCGGCCTCGAACGGCGACACCGCGCTCTCGCTCGCTCGCGCCGAGCGCCACGCCGCGGTGGTCGGGCTGCTCCAGCGCAACGGCGCGCGCTAGGGCGGGAGCGTGGATGGGCGCGCGGCCGGCGCGGGCCGCTACGTCGCGGCCGGGTTCCTCGCACTCCTCGGCATCGCGGCCGCGGCCTGGATCGTCTACCGCTTCGTCGCCGGGCTGGAGGAGCCGGCGCGCTTTCTCGCGCCGGGCGCGGCAACGATCGAGGTGACGCAGCCGGGCGGCTACGTGGTGTGGCACGAGCATCGCACGGTGTTCGAGGGCAGGAGCTACGACCTGCCGGCGCAGCTTCCCCACGGTGCGCACATCGAGGTCACGGGGCCGGACGGCTCGCGGCTCGCGCTTCGCGCCGCCGGCACCTCGACCTTCAAATCGGGAATCATCGAGCGCGCGGCGATCGTCGAGTTCGAGGCGCGCACGCCCGGGCGCTACGCGGTCGCGGTCCGGGGATCATTCACGCCGCTCGTGATCGCGGTCGGACCGGAAATCGTGTGGCCAATGCTGCGGGCGATCGGCGGCGCGATCGCCGCGGCGGTGATCGGCATCGGCGCCGGCGGGGCGCTCGCGCTCTACGCGTTGCTGCAGCGCGTTCCTGAAGCGCCGGCCTCCGGCGAGCGCAGCCTCGCCGAGGAGCGCGAGCGCAGCCTGCGCAACCTGGCCGCGCTCGTCTACGGCCTTCAGGCGGCGAGCCTGGTGGTCGGGGTCACGCTCTTCGCCGGCGTGATCGTCAACTACCTCAAGCGCGCGGACGTCGCCGGGACCTGGCTCGAGTCGCACTTCCGCTGGCAGATCCGCACGTTCTGGTGGACGCTGCTGTGGGGCGTGCTCGGCCTGGCGAGCGCGCTGCTGCTGGTCGGCTTCGTGATCCTGATCGCCGCCGCGGGTTGGCTCGTCTACCGCGTCGCCAGGGGGTGGACCGAGCTGAACGACCGGCTGCCCATGTACACCGCAAAATAGAAGGGGCGCCGCAGCGCCCCCTTCCGACCCTCGAGCGGAGCCGGGTTACTTCGCCGCCGCCCTCACCACCCCGAGCCTCCTCCCGCGCGCCGCCTGCTTGAGCCGCGGCGGGGCGACCAGGTCGCGCAGGAAATTCGGCAGTGCGAACACGCCCTCGTGCGTCTCGCCGTTGTAGTAGCGCAGGTCCTGGATGCGGCGCTGCTCGATGCGGCGGTCGATCTCGTCGGCGGTGTAGGACTTGGGATCGAGCTTGTCCGAGCACACCGCCATCGCCCACAGCGACCCGTAGAGCGGGATGTACATCGCGTACGGGCGCACGATGCGGAACACGCTGTTGAGGCGATTGGCGAGCTCCGAGACGCGCTCGGGGCGCGCGACCGGCGAGCCGATGTGCAGCACCAGCGCCCCTCCCGGGGCGAGCGCATGGCGCAACTGCCCGAAGAACTCGGTCGAGTAAAGCGCCTCGGCCGGGCCCATCGGGTCGTTGAGGTCCAGCGCGATCAGGTCGAAGCGCTCGGCGGTGTCGCGCACGAATTTCATTCCGTCGTCCACGATCACGCGCAGCCTCGGGTTGTCGAATACGCCCCGGTGCACGGCGTGGAAGTGCTCCTTCGCGACCCGGATCACGTCGGCGTCGATCTCAACCATGGTGCAGGCCTCGACCGAGGGGTGCTTGAGCGCTTCCTCGGCCGAGCCGCCGTCGCCTCCGCCGATGACGAGCACCTTCTTCGGCGCGTTGTGGGCCGTCAGCGCCGGGTGGATCAGGTTCTCGTGGTAGACGAACTCCTCGCGCTCGGAGGTCATGTTGTAGCCGTCGAGGCGGAACACCTTGCCGTAGAACGGGGTGTCGTAGATCTGCATCTTCTGGAAGCGCGTCTGCCACTCGCCGAGCTGGCGCGCAGCCTTGACGTAGAAGCCGGTGGTGTCGTTCAGCGGCTCCATGAGGAGGTGCTGGTTGCGCTCGACCTCGTGGCGCGCGACCTCCGTCGGCTGGAACAGGGCGACGATGGCCTCGAAGAGCTGCTTCGCCTTGTCGCTGTTGTCGGCGCTGTAGTTGCAGACGTAGACGTCGAGCGTCAGCCCCTGGCGCTCGGGCCAGGTGTGCAGCGCGAGGTGCGATTCGGCGAGCAGCACGATGCCGGTATAGCCGCCGCCCTCGAACTGGCGGAAGCTCGCCTCCATCGTGGTGAGGCCGGCCTCGGCGACCAGGCGCACGCAGCGCTCGCGCATGCCCGCGCCGTCCGTGAGGAGCTGCGGCTCGCAGCGGCAGCCGTTCAGGTCGCCGATGAGATGCAGACCGTTCATTTCTCCGTCCCCCCGAAAATGCGAAGGCGCAGCCCGCCGAACCAATCCAGGCCACGCCCCCGATTCACGCCTTGCGGCGAAATACAGTGCTCTTCGATCGCGTTCAATTCGTGCAGCACCCCTCTTGGGCCGACGCCGGCCTTCAGGCTCCGGTTGCAAAATCGCCGCGGATCTGCGCGGAAACCGCGTCGATCAGGCGGCGAGCAATCGAGATTCTGCTTGGAAGTTTCGGCAAATGCAATACTTCGAACCAGCCCGCGGCCTCGATTTCGGCCGGATTGGCGCGCGGCTCGCCGCCCGCCCAGTCGCAGGTGAAGGCGATCATCATCGAGTGCGGGAACGGCCAGGGCTGGCTCGCGAAGTAGCGCACGTTGGCGACCTGGACCGCCACTTCCTCGGCGAGCTCGCGCGCGACGCACTGCTCGAGCGACTCGCCCGGCTCGACGAACCCGGCGAGCGCGCTGTACATGCCGGGCGGGAAGTGGGGGCTGCGGCCGAGCAGCAGCTCGCGGCCGCGGCGCACCAGCGCCATCACGGCCGGCGCCACCCGCGGATAGGCGGGAAGCTTGCACGCCGGGCAGACTCGAACCCGCTCGTCGCGCTTCGGCGCGGTCGGCGTGCCGCAGCGCCCGCAGAACTGGTGCGTGCGGTCCCACTCGAGCAACTGCACGGCGCGCCCGGCGAGCGCGAAATGCGCGTCGTCGAGCACCGAGAACAGCACCCGCAGGCCCTGCCAGGAGGCGCCCTCGGGCGGCGCCGCTTCGGCCGCCACCTCCGCCGCCCAGCAGTCCACTCCCGAAAGGCGCCCCAGATAGAGCGTTCGCAGCGCCGCGGATTCGAGCCAGCTGTCGCGTTTATGCAACGCAAGCCGCGCCCAGGCCGGTCGCGAGCGCACGCGCGGATCGTCGCTCGGCCGCCGGTCCGTCGGCCCCATCTCCACCAGCAGCTCGCCGCCGCGGAACACGAACCAGTGCCCTTCGCCCGGGTCCCGCGCGTCGGCGAGGTGCTCGTAGCCGGCCGGGCTGTGGAACGGGAGCTCGATCACCCGGCCGAGTTTACGGCAGCCGCTAGCCGATCACCCGGTCGATCAGCGCGGCGCCGTGCTCGACGAGGAAGCTCTTGAAAGCGGCCGCCGCGGGCGAGAGGCGCTTCTTCGCGCGGTGGCTCTCGATGCTGCACGACTCGTTCATGTCGCGCCCGAACACCATCGTGTGCCCGGGGGGCAAGATGCACCTCGCGATGCAGCTCGTCTTCACGCCGATGATCTGGCGGCTGATGGACCGGCGGCGGCAGGCGATCGAGAAGGGCTAGGCGGGTCGCGCGCCGCCCGGTTTTCGAAGATAATTCGCGCTCCCCGCGATGCAACTGCCGATCGCCGCGCCGCGCGCCGGCGCAACCAAAGACGACGATTCCGCCCTGCTGCGCGACATGGCGAACGCCATCCGTGCGCTCGCGATGGACGCGGTGGAAGCGGCCAAGTCCGGGCATCCGGGCATGCCGATGGGCATGGCCGAGATCGCGCTGGCGCTGTGGAAGCGCCACCTGCGCCACAACCCCGCGAACCCGGCCTGGCCGGACCGCGACCGGTTCGTGCTCTCGAACGGCCATGGGTCGATGCTGCTCTATAGCCTGCTCCATCTCACCGGCTACGGGCTGCCGATCGAGGAACTGAAGCGCTTCAGGCAACTGCATTCCAGGACCCCGGGCCATCCCGAGCGCGGTTGCTGGCCGGGCGTCGAGACCACCACGGGGCCCCTGGGCCAGGGCATCTCGAACGCCGTCGGCATGGCGCTGGCTGAGAGATTGATTGCATCGGAGTTCAACCGCCCGGGGTTTGAGATCGTGGATCACTGGACCTACGTGTTCCTCGGCGACGGCTGCCTGATGGAAGGCGTGTCGCACGAGGCCTGCGCGCTCGCCGGCACGCTCGGCGTGGGTCGGCTCATCGCCGTCTACGACGACAACGGCATCTCGATCGACTCCGAGAAGGGCCACATCCGGCAGTGGTACATCGACGACGTGCGCAAGCGCTTCGAAGCTTACGGCTGGCACGTGATCCCGAACGTGGACGGGCACGACGTCCAGGCGGTGGACCGCGCGATCAGGAAGGCGAAGCGCGACAAGGCGCGACCCACCCTCATCATCGCGAAGACCGTGATCGCGAAGGGCGCGCCGACCAAGGCGAACACGGGCGCCGCGCACGGCGCGCCGCTCGGCGACAAGGAAATCGCCGCGACGCGCGAGGCGATCGGCTGGAAATATCCTCCGTTCGAGATCCCCGAGCACGTCGCGCGCGCCTGGGACGCGCGCGAGGCCGGAAAGCGCGCCGAGCGGCGCTGGAAGAAGCTCTTCGCCGCCTACGAGCGCGAGCACCCGTCGCTCGCCGCCGAGTTCACGCGTCGCATGGCGGGCGAGCTCCCCGGCGACTTCCACGCGCGCATCGAGGCGCTGGTGAAGGAACTCGACGCAAAGGCCGAGACGCTCGCCACGCGCAAGGCCTCGCAGCTCGTGCTCGAAGCGATGAAGCCGGCGCTGCCCGAGCTGGTGGGCGGCTCGGCGGATCTTTCCGGCTCGAACCTGACGCTGGTGAAGTCCTCCAAGGTGGTGGGAAACGAGGGCGGCGGCAATTACGTCTTCTACGGGGTGCGCGAGTTCGGCATGTGCGCCGTGATGAGCGGGCTCGCCCTGCACGGCGGCTTCATTCCCTACGGCGGCACCTTCCTCGTGTTCTCCGACTACGCGCGGAACGCGCTGCGCCTTGCGTCGCTGATGGGCCTGCGCGTGATCTACGTGTTCACTCACGATTCGATCGGGCTGGGCGAGGACGGGCCCACGCACCAGCCGATCGAGCATGCCGCGAGCCTGCGCCTGATGCCGGGAATGGACGTGTGGCGCCCGTGCGACACGGTGGAGACCGCGATCGCCTGGGCGGCGGCGCTCGAGCGCAGGAACGGGCCGACGGCACTGGTGCTCACGCGCCAGAGCGTCGCTTTCGCGAGGCGCGCGCCCGAGGCGATCGCGAACGTGCGGCGCGGCGGCTACGTGCTCGCCGATGCGCCCGGTGCGCGCGCGGTGATCATCGCCACCGGATCGGAAGTGCCGCTCGCGGCTGCGGCGCAGAAGCTGCTCGCCGAGGCGAACCTGCCGGTGCGCGTGGTGTCCATGCCTTCGACGAGCGTGTTCGATCGGCAGGACGCCGCCTACCGCGAGAGCGTGCTGCCCAAAGGCCTGCCGCGCGTCGCGGTCGAGGCGGGCGTCACCGACTACTGGAGGAAGTACGTGGGGCTGGAGGGCGCCGTGGTGGGCATCGACCGCTACGGCGAGTCGGCGCCCGCGGGCGAGCTGTTCAGGCACTTCGGCTTCACCGCGGACAATGTCGCGGCAACGGTAAGGAGCGTCATCCGATGACCATCAAGGTAGCGATCAACGGTTTCGGCCGCATCGGACGGATGATCGTGCGCGCCCACTACGAGGGCGGCAAGAAGCACGACCTGCAATTCGTCGCGATCAACGACCTGGGCGACGCGAAGACCAACGCGCACCTGCTCAAGTACGACACCGCGCACGGCCGCTTTCCGGGCAGCGTGCAGGTGGAGGGCGACAGCATCGTGGTGGAGGGCGATCGCCTGCGCGTGCTCGCGCAGCGCAGCCCCGCCGAGCTGCCGTGGCAGCAGCTCGGCGTCGACGTGGTCATGGAGTGCACCGGGCTTTTCACCAGCAAGGCCAAGGCCGGCGCGCACCTCCAGGCCGGGGCGAAGAAGGTGATCATCTCTGCGCCCGGCGAGAAGGATGTGGATCGCACCGTGGTCTACGGCGTGAACGACAAGGCCATGAAGGCCTCCGACACGGTGATCTCGAACGCCTCGTGCACCACCAACTGCCTCGCGCCGCTCGTCAAGGCGCTCGACGACCGCATCGGCGTCGTCTCGGGCCTGATGACCACGGTGCACGCGTACACCAACGACCAGGTGCTCACCGACGTTTTCCACAAGGACCTGCGGCGCGCGCGCTCGGCCTCGCAGAACATGATCCCCACCAAGACCGGCGCCGCGGCGGCGGTGGGCCTGGTGCTGCCGCACCTGAACGGCAAGCTCGACGGCTTCGCGATCCGCGTGCCGACGATCAACGTCTCGATCGTGGACCTGTCGTTCGTGGCGAAGAAGCCGACCTCGGTGGAGGACGTGAACAAGGCGGTCAAGCAGGCCGCCGACACCGATCTCAAGGGCATCCTGGAGTACAACAACGATCCTCTCGTGTCCTCGGACTTCAATCACAACCCGGCCAGCTCGATTTTCGATGCCACGCTCACCAAGGTGGCCGAGGGCACGCTGGTGAAGGTCACCGCCTGGTACGACAACGAGTGGGGATTCTCCAATCGCATGCTGGATGTCGCGGTGGCGCTGATGGGCGCGAAATAGGCGCATGCGGTTCAAGCGCATGTCCGACCTGGACCTGCGCGGCAAGCGGGTCTTCATCCGGGCCGACCTGAACGTCCCGCAGGGCGACTCGGGCGAGATCACCGACGACACGCGCATCCGCGCGTCCGTCCCCGCCATCCGCGCGGCCCTCGACCAGGGTGCAGCGGTGATGGTCACTTCGCACCTCGGCCGGCCGAAAGAAGGCGAGCTCAAGCCGGAGGATTCGCTCGCTCAGGTGGGGAAGCGGCTGAGCGAGCTCCTCGATCGCGCGGTCCCCCTGGTGAAGGACTGGGTGAACGGCGTGGCGGTGCAGCCGGGCGAAGTCGTGCTGCTCGAGAACTGCCGCGTCAACAAGGGCGAGAAGAAGGACGACGAGGCGCTGGCGAGGAGAATCGCGGCGCTCTGCGACGTCTACGTGAACGACGCGTTCGGCACCGCGCATCGCGCGGAAGCCACTACGCATGGCGTCGCGAAATTCGCGCCGGTCGCCTGCGCCGGGCCGCTGATGGCCGCGGAGCTCGATGCGCTTTCCAAGGCGCTCGCCAGCCCGGCGCGGCCGCTGGTCGCGATCGTCGGCGGGGCCAAGGTCTCGACCAAGCTCACTGTGCTCGCGGAGCTTGCGAAGAAGGTCGACAGCCTGATCGTCGGCGGGGGCATCGCGAACACGTTCCTGCTCGCCGCGGGAAAGCAGATCGGGAAATCGCTTGCCGAGCCCGATCTCGTCCCGGAAGCGAAGAAGATCATGAGCGCCACGAAAGTGCCGCTTCCGGTCGATGTGGTCGTCTCCAAGTCGCTGGAAGGCACGGCGACGGTCAAATCGAGCGATGGTGTCGCGGACGACGAGATGATCCTCGACATCGGACCGCAAGCCGCCGCATCGCTCGCCGCGAGCTTGAAGCAGGCGGGCACCATCGTCTGGAACGGCCCGCTGGGCGTGTTCGAGCGCGAGCCCTTCGCCCGCGGCACCGAGACCGTCGCGCGCGCGATCGCCGAGTCGAAGGCGTTCTCGATCTCGGGCGGCGGCGACACGATCGCGGCGATCCACAAGTTCGGCATCGCCGACAGGATCGGCTACATCTCGACCGCCGGCGGCGCATTTCTCGAGTTTCTCGAAGGGAAAAAGCTGCCCGCGGTCGAGGCCCTCGAGGCGCGCGCGAACGGCTGATGGTCAGGCAGCTCGTCGTCAACACCTCCGGGCAGGGGCTGCACGAATTCACCGCGGAGGTCGAGGCGGCGGTGCGCGCCTCGGGAATCCGCGAGGGGCTGTGCACGCTGTTCGTGCGCCACACCTCGGCGAGCCTGGTGATCCAGGAAAACGCCGATCCGTCGGCGAAGCGCGATCTGGAGCGCTGGCTCAACCGCCTGGTGCCCGATGGCGATCCCTTCTTCACGCACGACGCGGAGGGCCCGGACGACATGCCGGCCCATGTCAAGGCGGCGCTCACCGCCACTTCGCTTTCGATCCCGGTCAGCGGCGGCAAGCTCGCGCTCGGCGCCTGGCAGGGGATCTACCTCTGGGAACACCGCCGGCGCGGAGGGCGGCGGGAGGTGGTGCTGCACGTCGGGAGCTGAATCAGCGGCCTGAGGATTACACTGACACTCATGCAAGCTGGGACTCGCAATCGCGGCATTGTGCTGACGAAAGCGGCGGCGAGGTCGGCACATCTCTTAGGACTTTCCAGGGCAACGTTCTCGCTGGCGTTGGGAATCAGCGAGAAACGAGCGACGCGCGTCCTCACCGGCCTGCAACCGATCGATCCGGCGCGCAAGGAAGGCGAGCTGGCGGTGCTACTTGTCCGGGTCTACCGCGCGCTCGACGTGCTCGTGGGCGGGGACGAAGCGCAGCGCAGGGCCTGGATAAGAGGCTACAACCGGGTGCTCAACGGCCGGCCGATGAATCTCATCGAGCGCGTTCAAGGTCTGGTCGGGGTGCTGTCCTACTTGGAGGGCGTCCGCGCAGTCGAACTCGATCGAGCAGGCCGGTCCTCAGGCTGCTGCTAAACTGCCGACGCGTTGCCGCGGGGCAAGCGGGAACCCGGACAGCGCTGAATGCTAACTAGCTGATTCTAAAGCGGCATATGGCTGAGAAATCGAATGCGAAGTCCCTCACTCTCAAGATCGAGGGGGCGAGGATCACGGCCGATCGCTTCTTGAAGGCCGTGTCGGCGTTCGTCGGGCTGATCAACGAAGTGTCCGATACCGTCACCGGGGAGGAAGGTTCGTTCCGGTGGCTCGTGTCCGTCGAAGGCGGCAGCGCGATCGTTCACTTCAAGCCGGAATCCCGGAAAGCCCCGCTGGATCAAGCAGCCGCGTCGATCAGGGCGGTCAACAATGGGTTGGATCTCGTTGAGAGGCGAGCCGAGCGTCCGCGGTTCTGGTCCGACGCTGCGCTGCGCAAGGCGAAAGACCTGGCCGACGTGCTCGATGTAGACGACGGCGCCTTGGACCGCGTTAGTGTCCAGGTGAACCGTAGCCAGGTGGACTTTACGCGCAAGCTGAGCGCGCACGTGAACGATCTGGTCGGCGCCGGCTACAAGTCGCTCGGGACGATCGAGGGACGGCTGCGCACCGTGACCGAGGCGGGCGGCGTGCATTTCGTCGTCCAGGACCCGATCACCCACAACAGCATTCGGTGCGACATCGAGGAAGAGGACGTAGAGAAGTACTTGGCTGCGTTCCGAAAGAGGGTTTCCGTCTACGGCGAAATCCGCTACCGAAAGGACGGGCAGCCGGTAAGCATCGCGGTGCGCGAGTTCCGCGTGCTGCGCGAGTCCCACGAGCTGCCGCGAGCGAAAGACGTGAAGGGCATCCTCGCCTGATCCATGCCCTCGGGCCGGCGCTATTGGGACTCGAACGCTTTTCTGGGTTGGCTCAATAACGAGAAAGGCAAGGTCGAAAAGTGCGAGGGTGTCCTGAATGCCGCTGAGGAGGGAAAGGTCGAGATAGTCACCTCCGCGTGGACGCTCACGGAGGTCATCAAGAGCGCTAACCTGATTGGGTCGCCGAGGCTAACGCCGCAGGCAACTTCGCAACCGCCTCGGGCACCTCGATCGGCCTTGCGTCGGATTGCGCCAGCGCCGCGATCGTGCGCGCGACGGCTCCTTCCTGGGCCCGGGTGACGCCGAAGAAAAGCGACTCGCCGCCGCGGTACACCGCGAAGGTCGGGAAGTTGTCGATCTCGATGTCGTCGGCGAGCGCGGCGTCGTCCTCGATGTCCAGCCAGAGGTAGCGGTTCGCGCCATCGGCAAGCGCCATGCGCGCCACCACCGGTTGAAAGTCGTTGCAGACGTAGCACCAGGCGGCGCACAGGCAGATCACCAGCAGGCCGTCGTTGCGTTTCAGCGCTTCGCCCAGCGCGCCGGCGTCTTCACGCCTGATGGTGAGCAGCCGCACCCTGGTTAACGCTTCTTCAGTGTGACGCCGACGCCCGCGCTTTGCATGTTGAGGAACACGGTTTCCAGCGCCGGATCGGTGGTGATGGCCCTGAGGTACGCGGGATCGGCGGGCGGCGAGGCCATGTTGTGCGCCACGATCAACCCGCCGGGGCGCACCAGCGGACGCAGCCTGGCGAGGTAATCGACATAGCCTTCCTTGTCGGCGTCGAGGAACAGCAGGTCGATCGGCTCCTTCAGCTTCTTCACCTCTTCGTGCGCGTCGCCCAGCACCTGCACGACGTGCTTGCCCAGACCCGCGCGCTCGAAGTTGCGCTTCGCGGCCTCGTAGCGGCCGGCATCGAGCTCGTAGGTCGTGAGCCTGCCGCCGGTCTTCGCCAGCGCGAGCAGCAGCCACAGCCCGGAATACCCGGTGGAAGTGCCGATCTCGACGACCTGTTTGGCGCCGAGCGACTCGGCGAGGATGCGCAGCAGCCGCCCGTCCTCCTCGGGCACGCTCAGGTAGCGCTGATTGCCACCCACGTCCGCGATCACTTCCAGCACGCGCTTTTCCTGCGGCGAGGCGGCGAGCGGCGGCGCCTCGCCCGCGCGCCCGCGGCCCTGCGCCTTGGCAAGCGGGCTGGCTGCGACGAGCGCCGCTGCGGCGCCGAGAATCGCGCGGCGAGGTTTATCCATCGACGATTGCCGGGAACGAAACGCCGGAATGCTACACTGAGATACGGGGCCTCATGCTTCGTTCCACCAAGATCGTCGCCACGCTCGGCCCGTCCTCGAGCGATCCCGCGGTTCTCGAACGCATGGTTCGCGCCGGCGTCGACGTGGTGCGGCTCAACTTTTCGCACGGCACCGCCGAGGATCACTTCAAGCGCGCGGGGCTGGTGAAGGACATCGCGCGCAAGACAGGGCGCACCGTGGCCATCATGTGCGACCTGCAGGGTCCGAAGATCCGCATCGGCAAGTTCGGAGACGGAAAAGCGACGCTCGAAAAAGGCCGGCGTTTCGTCCTCGACGCGGCCTGCGAGCGCGGCGACGCCGGGCGCGTCGGCCTGGACTACAAGGAGCTGCCGCGGGACGTCGAGCCCGGGGTGCTGCTGCTGCTCGACGACGGCAGGATCGTGCTCGAGGTGACCGACGTGCGCGGCGACGAGGTGCACACGATGGTGCGGCAGGGCGGCGTGCTCTCGGACCACAAGGGCATCAACCGCCAGGGCGGCGGCCTCACCGCGCCGGCGCTCACGCCCAAGGACATGGAGGACATCAGGACGGCGGTGAAGATGCAGGCCGACTACCTCGCGGTGTCGTTCCCCAAGTCGGGCGCCGACATGTACATGGCGCGGGAGCTGATGCGCGCCGCCGGCGGCAAGGCGTTCCTGATCGCCAAGATCGAGCGCGCCGAAGCGGTCGGCGCCGAGGCGCTGATCGACATCATGCGCGGCTCCGACGGCATCATGGTGGCGCGCGGCGACCTCGCGGTGGAGGTGGGCGACGCCTCGGTGCCGGCGCTGCAGAAGAAGATGATCCGGCTCGCGCGCGAGCAGAACAAGGTCACCATCACCGCCACGCAGATGATGGAGTCCATGATCGCGAGCCCCGTGCCGACGCGCGCCGAGGTGTCGGACGTCGCGAACGCCGTGCTCGACGGGACCGACGCGGTGATGCTCTCGGCGGAAACCGCGAGCGGCATGTACCCGGTCGAGGTGATCGAGGCGATGGACCGCATCTGCGTCGAGGCCGAGCAGACGCAGCCGGTCAATCTCGAGCAGGATTTCCTCAACCGCGTGTTCACGCGCGTCGACCAGTCGATCGCAATGGCGGGGCTGTTCACCGCCTACCACCTCAAGGTGAAGGCGATCGCGACGCTCACCGAGTCGGGCTCCACCGCCCTGTGGATGAGCCGCCTCAACTGCGGCGTGCCGATCTACGCGCTCACCTCGCAGACCTCGACGCGCTACCGCTGCGCGCTGCTGCGCGACGTGTTCCCGCTGATGGTGAAATACGTCGGCCACGACCGCGAGGAGCTGCTGCGCGAGGCGGAAAAAGTGCTGTTCGAGCACAAGGTGGTGAAGCAGGGAGACCTGATCGTGCTCACCATCGGCGAGCCGATCGGGAAAGCCGGCGGCACCAACACCATGAAGATCGTCAGGGTCGGGGAGCACCTCGGGGCATGAGCGTGCCCGCGGCGCTGGCGTCGCGGTTCGTCAGGGTGGAGAGCATGCCTTGGGAGAAGACGGCGTACCCGGGAATCGAAACCAAGACGCTGCTCTTCGAGCGCGAGACCGGCCTCGTCACGCAACTGCTCAGGATGGCGCCGGGCGCAAAGCTTCCCGACCACGAGCACGTGCTGATCGAGCAGACCTACGTGCTCGAAGGCAGCCTGCTGTGCCCCGAGGGCGAGTGCAAGGCGGGCGAGTTCGTGTGGCGCCCCGCGGGCAGCCGCCACGAGGCCTGGGCGGGGCCGCAGGGTGGCGTGATGCTGGCGATGTTCCAGATCCCGAACAGGTTCTTCCGGCCCGACGGGCGGGCAACGGACTTTCTCGGCAACGACTGGAGCCAGGCCTGGGGTTCGAAGCTCAAGTAGGTTTTCGCCCCTCGTAGAGATCGCGCCCGGCCGCAAGCGCGCGGATCTTGCCGTCGGCGATGTTGCGCTTGAGCATCCAGAAACCGCAATCGGGGTGAACGTACTTGACGCGTCCGCGGCCGAGCATTCTTTCCGCGCGCTCGATGGCGCGCGCGATCTCGTCGGCGGATTCGATCTCGGTGCGCTTGATGTCCACCACGCCCAGGCCGAAGCCGATGTCCCGGCGCAGCTCCCTGAACACCGCCAGCTCCTCGGGCGGCCGGTGCGCGGTCTCCATCACGACGTGGTCGACGCGCAGCGCGTTCAGGTAGCCGAGCAGCTTCGCCCAGGCGCCCTTCTGGACGGCTTGCCCGCCGTAGTTCCCGAAGCACAGGTGCACCGCCGCTTTCGCCTTCTTCGGCACCGCGCCGAGCACCTTGTTGATCGCCGCGGCCGCCCATCTCCATTCGTTCGGGTGGCCGGGAAGATTGGCCTCGTCGAGCTGCACGACGTCGGCGTCGAGCTGCCTCACCTGCGCGGCGAGGACTTCCGCGATCGCGTGCGCGAGCTTCTCGGGATCGCGGTAGTGGCGGTCGTGAACGGTCTTCGCGAGCATGTGCGGGCCGGTGACGGTGAACTTGAATGGCCGGCTGGCGAGCGCGCGGGCGCGCGCGCAGGCGACCACCAGGTTCAGCGTCCCGGCGCCGATCGGCCCCTCCACCACGCCGGGCGGCCTGGCGCGAAAGCGCATGCCCGCGCCGCGCGAATAGGCGAGCCATTCCGAGAAGCCGATGTCGCGGCGCACGCCCGACATCGGGCGCACGAAGTACTCGATCATGCCGTTGGTCTCGGGGTGGTCGGGGTCGAAACGGTAGAGCTCGCCGTCGCACACCAGGTCGATGCCGGCGCGCTCCTGGGTGGCGATGACGACGCGCGTCGCATCGACGAGCGCCTGCTCCGAGGGCGCCCTGGCGAGCCAATCCGGAACCGGATACGAGCCGACGACCGTCGTGAGTATGCGCGGCGGCTTCATCGCGCCGATTATAATTCACCGGATGGTTAATTCGCTGCCTGCACGCTTCGCAGGCGTCGATGATCTCGAACAATTCATGAGCGCGCCGACGCCGGCGCTGGAAGCCGACCTGGCGCGCGCGCCGGGCGACATCCTGGTGCTCGGCGTCGGCGGCAAAATGGGCCCGACGCTCGCGCGCATGGCGAAGCGCGCGGCGCCGGCGCGGCGCGTGATCGGCGTCGCGCGCTTCTCCGAGCCGGGGCTGCGCGGGAAACTTGAGCGCTGGGGCATCGAGTGCATCGCCTGCGATCTGCTCGAGCGCGCGGCGCTCGAGCGCCTGCCGCGCGCGCCGAACGTCGTCTTCATGGCGGGGCACAACTTC
>Ga0209342_10000194_pt1 | contig 67041 bp, 76 predicted proteins | sample RifCSP16_2_FD_184023 | JGI IMG/M metagenome (GOLD analysis project Ga0209342, IMG submission 184023) | Soil microbial communities from Rifle, Colorado - Rifle CSP2_sed 16_2 (SPAdes) (version 2) | ecosystem: Environmental > Terrestrial > Deep subsurface > Rock core/Sediment | place: Rifle... | reverse complement strand
ACGGATGGCGCATAAAGGTCGGAGGTAGTATGGTATCCCTGATAGGGGGGGCAAGAGGAGTGATAATTCCCCACCAGTTCGTGAAAGCCATCAGCGATGTTTTCATAATAAACAAGACAGCACTGCCAAGCCCTGCTGAAACCGAGATTGAGGAAGCTCCTTCTGGGGACTTGATTTAGAAAATCTCAAGTTCATAGCGCACATCACTTATAATACCGCCTATAACGCCCCTATACTCTTTAAACATTTTTCATAACATAAAAATATTTAAAAGGCTATGCCCCTTATAATTAAAATGGCTGAAACAATACTCCAGCACTGGATTTTTACGAATTTTGCCTTCCCGTTTTTGCTGATTTTTTTCATACTCTTCGGAATCCTTGAGAAAACAGAGCTTTTTGGCTCTGGCAGAAGGCAGCTGAACGCCCTCATCGCATTTGTCGTTGGCTTGATTTTTATCACAGCTGTTTTTCCGAAGCTGGTTGTTGGAAATCTTATCCTTTTCCTTACAGTTGCGATAGTTGTGATGTTTGTGGCTCTTTTGTTATGGGGTTTTGTTGCAGGGGAAGGCGGTTTGAAATTTGATGATGCCCCCAAGCCACTTAAATATCTTATAGGGATTGTTATTCTTATTGTTGTGATTGTGGCTCTTTTATGGGCCCTTGGAGTTGAAGGGAGTCTCTTTGATTTCCTTTTCAGGAGCGCGTGGAGCGAAGAGTTCTTGACAAATGTCGTCTTTATAGTTGTTGTTATAGTGGCAATCGTTGTTGTAGTGAGGGGCGGAAAAAGCAGTTAGGATATTTCTAATAATCAGATAGGATTCATGAAAAGGATGAGAAAGGTTAACAGTAATCATTAGAAATAATAACCTATCTTTTGCATAAAATATGTTTCAGGGTAGAAACATATTTAAAGAATATTTGATAAAAAGTAATATGCTTTCCATGCTTTCAAATATTGTTAATTTTCAGTTCGGTGGATTTTACGGCGGCTCTTTTGGTGATTTGTTGCTGTACTGGGAACAGCTTGGAGTCTTCAGCTATGTCCTGCCTTTTCTTCTGATTTTTGCAGTTGTTTTCGGAATCCTTACGAAGATAAAGGTCTTCGGAGACCACAGGGGGCTGAATGCGGTGATTGCCCTTGTCGTAGGACTTCTTTCTCTGCAATACAATCTCGTTCCGATATTTTTCTCAGAGATTTTCCCAAGAGTAGGAATCGCAATTTCCATCATACTCGTTCTTTTGGTGCTTGTCGGGCTTTTCCTGGATCCTGAAAGTAAAGCAATGAACTGGGGTCTTTTTGGGATAGGTGTGATAATATTCTTGTCAGTCCTAGTCAAAACAGCAGGGTCTTTAGGATGGTATTCTGCATACTGGTGGTATGCTAACTGGCCCTCTATCTTATTGGGACTAGTAGTAATAGGAATTTTCTTTGCAGTGATAAGTTCTGTAGGTCAAAGAGAACCTTCAACAGGACCTAAAGTATTTGCCCTTAAAGAATAAAAATTCTTAAAGAACACATGCAAGACTATAACAAACTATAGAAAATATTAACAAGGATATCATAAAATCTTCCACACGCGTTAAGAATAAACTATAAAATCATTTTTTTCCAGAATGCTTTTTTCTTGGTTCCCTTTTTTTTGTCTTGTGAATTACTGTTGTTTTTTTCTCAGAACGATGTATTACATGGTGCTTTGGCTCTGATTTTTCTGCTATCTGATTCACCATTTTGCCGAAAGAATCCTGCATCATGCCCATCTCCTTTTTCACTGTCTCAAGCCCGTGCCCGTAGCCTCCGACTTTCTCCAGGATAGATGCCTGCAGCCTGTCTATGACAGCTTCTATCTTTCTCAGCCTGTCTGAAATGTTATCTATCTTTGTCTGCGCAAGGGAGCGGAATTCGCCCATATCATCCAGTTTTTTTTGAAGTGGCTTATTTTTTTCCATGAATACCTGTTCAGAGACTTCTATCATCGTGTCTGTGTCAAGAACCGGAGCAGCGTATTGATAACCTTCCTGGGGAGCGTATTCCTGGTATTGGGGATATTGCTGCTGTTGCATATAAACAGCTTCCTGCGGCTCATACATGGCTTCAGCGCCTGAAATTTCTTTTGTTACATTCCTTGGCATAGGCATAAATCCTCCCGGAGTCGGCGGTGTCAGGTCGATGTCGCTGAGGGTTCCTCCCTCCAAGCCCTCTAAGGGAAGCCTTTCCGGCTCTTCTTCAGAGCTGAGGATAGAGTGCTCCATTCCCTGCTCCACACCATAGCTTGAAACAGCGCTTTTTATCTGCGCCCTGCCGAATGCGTCGTTTATCCCTGCAGGAGAAACTCCCTGCTCCTGGAGCATCCTGATGATTTCCTGATCAGAAACTCCGCGGCTTCTCAAGTCCATGACCTGATCTAAAACACCCATTTTTATTTTAACATCCTCTTTTAATTATTAACATTTTCCTTCAGTTTATCTAACTCCTCTATTTTTTTAAATCTTTTTTTCTCACGAATTCCAAGGGCTGAAACATCTTGGCCTGCTTTGAAAGGATTTCCAAATCTTCCTTTCTTGCAAATTTTGAAAATTCGGTTGATGCTGTTTCCAGAAATGAAACAAGCCTCTCCATGTTTTTTTTGATAACTTCCAGCTCCTGTTTTATCTCAAGAATGTCAGAGGATGTTTTTTCTTTCGTTTCAATGAGATTCTGCCCTATCAGAAGAAGCCTGTCTTTCAGCATCTTGTTTCTTTCTTCCAAATCACGAAATCTTACGCTGATATCGGACAAAAAAGGATCGCCGCTGCTCTGAATTTCCACCATGAGCAGGAGAGGCTTACACACTTTAAATTTGTTGCGTTTAAACCAAAGAATTTTAAACTTCTTGATATTTTTCTGTTAAAGGAAAAAAGAGAAAATGCCGCAACAGGAAACAAAGGTTTATTCTTACGAGGTAAAGAGAGAAGGGGGGGAAGACATACTCTATATAGATTACCTGGGGGCTCCTTATGTTCCGAGCATAGCAGAATCTCCGGATGTGATGGCCAGGACAATAGACGCCCTGACGGAAAATCCGAACGTTTCAAGAGTTATCTTTGTTCAGCAGAAAAATTACAACTATGACCTGGAGGAAACATCGATGCTATTGGAGATTGCCCAGCTTTACACATACTTTGTGAAGCAGGAAAAAGTTCTTTCCAGGGAAAAAATAGGAGCCATAGAACAGTTCTTTCCCCAGAGATATAATGAGGTTTTTTCTTTCCTTCTGCTGCTGAAACAGGATCCTCTTGCAGCATATGCAGAAATGAAAAAAATAATCATAAATTCCAGGCTTTTCCTTGGAAGACTCGGCCCTGGATACAGATCTGACCAGGCAGGCTACATAAATTTCTTGGAGAAAATCCTTTCTCTTCTGGAAAACACCCTTCTTTTGCAAAGGGCGATTCCTTATCTTTCTGATTACAAGAGAGGAGACAGGGAGATTTATTCCAGAATTTTCAGGCCAGACGTTATTCCTAACTTTACATTTACCAGGCTGGTTTCTGATCTTCCAGAAGATGCAGAGATTGTCGACCAGTATGAAATATCCAACGAGACTTATGACGTTTCTCTTGTTACAATACTCAGAAAAAAAGAAGAGGCGAAACTGATATATCATCTCATTCCAACGGAAAACTCCCTCACAGAAGATCATTCCGTATTGCTGAACACTGCCAGAAAAGTTTTGCTGGAGCATCAGCCAAAGGCAGAGGAATTCACAGACACAGAAAGAACAAGGCAGGTTTTTTTTAACATATCCAAGGATCTGCTCCAGGATCTGGCGCAGAGCAAAGGAATAAAAGTCAGTTATCCCGATTTAAACAAGCTTGCAACTATTCTCGTGAGGCATACGATAGGCTTCGGGCTTATTGAGGTGTTGCTCCAGGACAAGAAACTCCAGGACATTTCCCTGAATGCGCCCATATCGTTGACACCAATTTTTGTGAGGCATCAGGATTACGACGAATGCCTGACAAACATAATCCCGAGCCAGGAAGATATAGACTCCTGGGCTGCAAAATTCAGGCTCATCTCAGGAAGGCCTTTGGACGAGGCGAATCCAATTCTTGATACCCAGCTGGAAATAGGAAAAATTCGTGCAAGAATAGCAATAATCCAGAGACCCTTAAGCCCTGATGGTTTGGCATATGCAATCAGAAGGCATAGAGAGGAGCCATGGACTTTGCCTCTTTTCATTCAGAACAGGATGATCAATTCTTTTACTGCAGGCCTCTTAAGTTTTTTGATAGACGGCAGCAGAACTCTTCTCGTCGCAGGCACGAGAAGCAGCGGAAAAACCTCTTTGCTGGGAAGCCTGATGCTGGAAATAATTCCCAAATACAGGATAATAGTCATAGAAGACTCTTTGGAATTGCCTGTCGAAGCCCTGAGAAATCTCAAGTATGATATCTTGAGAATGAAAGTCCGTTCTGCGCTGCTGAAAACAACGACAGAGGTTTCTGCCGACGACGGAATAAGAACCAGTTTAAGACTGGGAGACAGCTCTCTGATAATAGGGGAAGTTAGGAGCGTGGAAGCCCAGGCTCTTTATGAGGCCATGAGGGTTGGAGCTCTTGCAAACGTTGTTGCAGGAACTATTCACGGAGCAAGCCCTTATGCTGTTTTTGACAGGGTAGTGAATGATTTGGATGTCCCAACTACAAGTTTCAAGGCCACAGACATAATTGCAGTTGCAAACCCGATAAAAACCCCTGATGGCCTGCACTCTTGGAAAAGGCTTGTTCAGCTTTCTGAAGTAAGAAAGCACTGGCAGAAAGATCCAATTGAAGAAAAAGGTTTTGTCGATCTTTTGAGATATAACGTTGAAAAAGATACTTTGGAACCCACAGAAGACCTGATAAACGGGGATAGTGAAATAATCAAAGACATAGCCTCTACAGTAAAGGGATGGGCAGGAAACTGGGATGCGGTTTATGATAATATTCTTTTAAGAGCAAGAATAAAGCAGGAAATAGTGAATGTTGCGGAAAAAACAAAAAAATTTAAGATACTGGAGGCAAAGTTCAACACAGGGGCGAACCATGCCTTTCACAGGATATCTGACAGTGTAAGGCAGGAGATAGGCCTTCCTTTGGGAGAAAGAGTCTTTCCTGCCTGGCAGAAATGGCTGAATCAGGAGATAAAAAAGAGCAAGCTTTGAAGGAACATTTATTAATCAAATTTTTTTTATTTTCACATGAGGTGGATGAGATTTGCTCTTATAATAATAATCCTCGGATTGCTCGCCTATGTACTGACGAGTGCGGATCTGAAAGAGGCTTACAATGCCTTGAATCAGGTGGATGGCTTTTATTTTTTCCTGGCATTTGTCTCATATCTCGCGAGTTTTTTCATATTTGCCCTGAGAAATCTTTATTTTTTTTCCTGGCTCCTGAAGCCAGGATACTTGTTCCTGCTTGAAACTGTCTTTGCCGGATTTTTTCTTAATACAATCACCCCTGGAGCGCAGATAGGAGGAGATCCTGCAAAAGCCTATGCCTTCGGAATAAAATACAAGAAACCAATTTCAAAAACTCTGGGAGTTGTTTTCGCGGACAAAGTCATCCATGTCCTTGTTTTGTTCTTTTTCATAGTTTTTTCAATTATTTACCTCATAACTTTCATACCTTTGCAGTATGAATTCAGGCTTATTCTCCAGGCATTGCTTTTCATAATATTCCTTGTTTTTGCCATAATTCCCATACTGGGCATGATAAAAAAGAAAACAGATCTGGCATATGCATTTCAAAAATCCAGGTGGCTTTCATGGCTGAATCCTTTCAGGAACAACCCAAAGCTTCAGAAAGCAATAGGAAAAGGCATAAGGAATTTCACAGAGGCATTCAGGGAAACCATAAAGGACAAAAAAATATTCATCTTGGGAATTTTTCTCTCTCTCATTTACTGGTTTTTGAACTATCTCGTTTCTTACTTCCTGTTCTTGTCACTTGGAATCAAGATAAATTTCCTGCTTGTGATAGTCGTTTTCAGCCTTGTAAATTTTGCAGCTGCTTTTATTCCAACGCCAGGCGGAATAGGATTTATCGAGGGTTTCATGGTATTTCTTTATTCCCTCGTCGGAGTGGGTTTCACGGCAGCCCTTGTTGTTTCCCTGCTGACAAGGGTAATATTTTATTTCTATTCGATTGTCATAGGAGGCATCGCCCTTATCCATATCGAAGGTTCTCTCAAGCAAGATTATCCCAAAATTTATTAACTAAATTTCACTCCTTTCCTCAAGTTAAAAAATATAACAATAGAGGTGAAAAATAGCAAAAATGGCTCCTGAAGATGTTGAGGGAATTCTCAGAAAATACGGCAGCAAGATAGAGGGCCAGCTGCAGACCTCTTTCTCAAACAAAAAATCAGACTATAGCCAGGCATACTTAAAATTCAAGGAAGAGATGTCTCCTGAAGTTTCCAGGTATGAGCGATGGGCAAAAAGCCTGGGAAATGTCATAAGGCTGAAAGTCTCTGAAAAAGATTCCCTTAAAATAAAAAGGTTTTTGGATATAGCTCATCTGGATCTGGAACCGTGGCAGCCCCTGACCCTGAGCGTCATGGCGTTTCTTGGAGCCTTGCTTCTCTCGGTCCTCATCTCCCTGGCTGTTTTTCTCATAAGGGGATTCACAGGCTTTCCTGTTTTGTTTTTCTTCCTCGCAATCATATTCTCTTTCTTTGTTTTTTATTTTGTGAACGGGTATCCTTCGAGGCTTGCAAATTCGTGGCGCTTAAAGGCTTCGAGCCAGATGGTTCCCGCGATACTTTACATAGTTGTTTACATGAGGCATACACCGAACCTTGAAAGGGCTGTAGCATTTGCCTCAGAGCATCTGGATTATCCTCTTGCCTTGGATTTCAAGAAGGTTTTTTACGACGTGCAGGTCTCCAGATTCTCCAGCATCAAGGAAAGCCTGGACAATTATTTGGAGACATGGAGGGATTATTCTGTGGAATTCATAGAATCTTTCCATCTCATAGAGAGCAGCTTGTTTGAACCGGACAATTCACGGAGGATTGCAACCCTGGAAAAATCCCTGAAAGTTGTCCTTGATGGCGTCTATGACAAGATGCTAAGATTCACACACAATGTGAAAAGCCCCCTGACAAATGTCTACATGCTTGGAGTTGTCTTGCCAACGCTTGGTCTTGCACTGCTTCCTTTGGCAACAGCGATGTTAGGCGGATTGCTGAACTGGGTTCATGTCTTTATCCTTTTCAATTTGATAATTCCTTTTTTTGTTTTTTATCTCACAGATAAGGTCTTATTTTTAAGGCCAGGAGGGCACGGTGAAGCCTCGCTCTTGGAGAGAAATCCCCTTTATCCAAAGTACAAAAGCAAGGCGCCATACTTCAAGGCATTTTTGATAGTGCTTCCTTTGTTTGTGATAGGATTGCTTCCTTTCATTTTTCAGTATACAGGTTTTCCAGAGTTGCTTGGCTTGCAGAAAGATTATACTTTCTCCCAGTTAGGCATAGGATTTTTCGGAGACGACAAGGTTTTCGGTTTTGTGGAAACAGGAGTTGGAAATAAAGTTGCAGGGCCTCTCGGCGTCGGAGCCTTGCTGCTGAGCATGTTTATTCCTCTCGGACTTGCATTGTTTTTTGCGCTCTCTTTTAAGGAAAAAACCAGGGAGATGATACTTGAAAGAGAAAAAACCAACCAGCTCGAAGCTGAATTCAACAATTCACTTTTTCAGTTGGGAAACAGAATAGGCAACGGAGTTCCCCCTGAAATAGCATTCGGAAAAATAGCAGAATCTTCCCGCGGTTTGCAAACAGAAGATTTCTTCAGGCGCGTGGATTACAACATAAGGCAGATGGGAATGAGCGTTGAAAAGGCGATTTTTGATCCGAAAAGAGGGGCAGGGATATATTACCCCTCTAATCTCATTTTCACGAGCATGAAAATACTCGTGGAATCCTCGAAAAAAGGGCTGCAGATTGCCGCTCTCAGCTTGATGAGCATCTCAGAGTATGTGAAAAATATCCAGAAAATAACCTCCAGGCTCAAGGACCTTCTGGCAGAGGTAGTCTCTGACATGAAATCAAACATGAATTTCCTCGCCCCATTGCTTTCGGGAGTCGTCGTTGGACTTGCAGCGATGATCACCTCCATTCTTACGAGATTAAAGCTAAGTGAATTGGGGGGTGAGGGTGCGGAAACTTTGGGAAATCTCGGAAACATAATAAACATCTTTGACGTGACTTCTATGATTCCTCCTTACTTCCTTCAGATAATAATCGGACTGTACATTGTACAGATAGTCTTCATCCTCACGAGGGCGCTTGTCGCCATAGACTCTGGGGAAGACAAGCTTGAAAGAACGAACAAGACAGGAAAAAACCTGACGAGTGCGATACTGCTGTACTTCATAACAGCATTTTTGGCAGTGACGATGCTCTTTGTGCTGACATCCATAGTCGTTGGAGGGCTTGTTTAAAGTTTAGTTAACTTTATTAATTACATCTTGCTTTTTTGTATATGGGGCGTAAAAAGGGAAAAAAAGGAATTGTTACGGCAGAACTTCCTTGGTGGATAATAGCTCTTGTAATTCTGGTACTTCTTATGATATTCACCTTAATACTTAAAGAACTGGGAATATCTTTTATAGATAAAATCAGGAACATAGGCAGGTAAAATGTCGTCATTAGAACAAGTGGTAAAATGGGGTGTTGCGATTGCAGTTCTTGTTTTAGTTATCTGGGGAATTTCCAAATTTGGGGGAAATATTCTTGATTTTTTCAGGAACCTTGGAGGAAGTGGAGTTTCGAAAACGATTTTAAGCTTTGTAAAATGAAAAATAACAAAAGAGGGATTTTGCTGCCCGCGGTTTTGAAATTAATACTTGCTGCTATTGGAATAGGAGTTCTTTTTGCTTTTTTAATCTCTTTGTATTTCTCTGTGAAAGATTCCAGGGACCTTAAATTGGCTGAAGAAACCCTAGATTTCCTGATGAATGAAATAAAAGCGGAGAGAATAAGAGTTGACATTTTCGATCCAGAAGAATGGAGATTTGATATATGGTCATATAACAGTGCATCCGGAACTACCATCAATGATATACCAAAATCCTGCTCTAATGCCGGTTTACAGAGCTGCATTTGTCTTTGTAAAGACCCTGGAATCAATGTTAGAGAGATACTTTTAGGCTCCTGTAACCAATTTGGAACATGCCTTGATAATATGGGATTTCAAATAGAATCAGAACATCCATTAGTTGTTGTGGGATCAAGAGAAAAGAGCTCTATATTAATAGAAGATCCACCACTGACGCTTAATATAGACTATACAAACAAAGTTATAAGATCTTATAGTGCGGGCAGCGGTGGTTACCCTTCAGCTTCGGGAGGATATGGAAATTGAACATTTAAAATGGAGGAATTAATAAACAAATTGCTGTGGATAGTCTTATTCATAGTTGCACTCTTGGCAATTTATTCCCTGTTCAAAAATTTAGGGGCAATGTAATATGAAAATTGACATTAAAAGCCGCAAAGGGGCACTCACGCAACAACAGATAGTCATATATCTTGTCTTAATAGCAGGATTTTTAGTGCTTCTTTTTTTTATTTTCGTGCTTGATCTTGGAGCTATTACAAATAAGGAAATATGCCGAAACTCTGTGATTTTGAGGGATAAAGCAACCTCGATTGCCGGCGAACTTGACTGCAGGACAAATTACCTGTGCATTTCGGGAGGAGAAGACTGCAGGGAAATAATTGCAACGACAAAGATAAAAGTTGATTCTGAAAAAAGAGAAGAAATCATGAAGGCAATTGCAGAAGAAATGTCTGATTGCTGGTATATGTTTGGCGAAGGCAAGATAAATTATGGCCTCGAATGTGCGGGACCCGTATGCAATGAACCCGAAAACCGTGTTTGCGGACTTTGTTCAATAGTTGATTTTGAAGATATTTCTCAGGGAGAAAGTACAATCTCCTATGGGGAATTTTATAATTATTTGAGAACAACTAAAAAAACAGATTCTCAGACTTATCTTCAATATATTTATTCAGAAAATAATCTCGATTTCCTTTCACAAGACTATATGAAAAATAATATTGGGTTTGATAAACAGTATTTCATTTTGACAGCAGTATCAAGAAGTACATGGTTGCCTTTCCTAAGATATTACAACCCCAAATATCAGCCTCCATTAATTCTTGAGAAAACAACAGAAAATTATGAATCTATCGGATGTACAAAATTTGTGACCAAAGCATGAAAATGTTAAGAAAAGGAAAAAGGGGGGACACTGATATTCTTATTCAGAATGTGATTTTCATTGTTCTGAACATTGCCTACGGATTCATCCTTCTTTTTTTTGTTTTCACCAAAACAGGAGATGCCGCTGTTCTCGAGGAGAAATATGCGAAACAGATTGCATTGCTGATTGATTCCGCGGAGCCAGGAATGTCAATCCATCTAAACATGGAAGATGCCATAGATGTCGCAGAGAAAAAAAATATCCCTGTTAATGAAATTGTCAAAATAACGGAAAACACCGTGACTGTAAAACTGGAAAATGGGCAGGGACACAGCTATTTTTTCTTCAATAACATCGAAGCCACTGCAAACTTTGATACATTAACTAAAAAAGAATATTATTTCGTGATAAGCGAAAAATAAGAAAAATGTTAATAAAACAAAACAACAAAAAGGGAGGCGAAAAAGTAATTTCTGTGTACTGGTTTATCATACTATTCCTTGTTGCTGGAGCGATAGTTTACATGGTTGGCTCTTTTTACGGAAAGCCCTATGATGTAAGGCAGATTGAGGCAGATTTGTTGGCAAGCAAGGCTTCAAAATGCGTTTCGTATGCAGGGTATCTCAATGAGGAAATCCTCGAGCCACAGTTCCTTGAAAATTTTCCTGAAAGCTGCGCAATAACATTCAAAGGAGCAGAAGAAAGATATTCCCTAAAACTGAATCTGACAAATCTTTCTTCAGGAGAAAGGTTGTTTGAAACAGAAAAAGGCAACATAAACCTCAAATTTTCATGTGGCCTGAAAGGCGAAAATCTTCCTTTCTGCCTTGAAAGAAGCTTTTACGTGATTGACAAAAACAACAACCAGTACAGGGCAGACATTCTTTCGATAGTTGGAAGGGCATAAAAATGAAAAATAAAAGGGCACAAATAGCAGAAACAATAACATGGATATTTGCGACACTCGTAATAGTCGCTGTTCTTGCAATTTCCTTGTTTGCCTCATCTCTTTATATTAAAGATTCTAAGGATATAGCTTTTTTTAAGAGGACAGATGCTCTTACATCAAAATCCCTTTTTTCATATCTTCTTACAAAAGACACAGAAGGAAGCACTGTTTACGAGCAGCTAAAAAGCCAGGAAAACTTTAATGATTTCAACGGAAATTTAGGGAAGACTATTTTTCAGGGGTTCTATGAAAAAGATTATGTGGATATCTGGCTTGGGATGCCTCTTTTTCCAGCATCCAACCAATTTTTTGGAAAAAGGCCTACGGGGGTAAGACCTGCTGGAGAGGCCTCAACAAAAAGCACTTTTGTCTCCAGCATTTCTGAAAAAATATATCTCAATCAGGATAAAACACTTGAGCTTTATTTGTCCGGAGAAGGGTCAATAAAATGAACAAGCGCGGAGACATACCAATAACGATTTTAGTGATAGAAATTGTCATCATATGTGGGCTCACAATTTTGAGCTTTTTCACGTCAAACAGTTTTGTAAAACCCGGTTTTCTAACAGTAAGCATAGTCGAGGAAGCAGGACTTATTAGGGAAAAGATTTCTTTTTATCAAAACTTAGGCTACAAGGAAGAGGAAATAAAAACCATTTTAGGAATTCAGGAAGACTCGCAGGGTAATGTGGTTATAAAACAATCCGAGCCCATACTTGGAAGATATGACATAACTGTAAGGTTCGCATGGCCTGGATAAAAACATTTTTAAACAAAACAACACTGGGTGTAATATGAAGAATAAAAGAGGGGATACAAACTGGGTTTTGGTTTCTTTGTTTGTTGCTGTAGCACTTGGAGTTATTCTTCTTATTGGCTTTACTATAGGGTTTAACAAATTCCTTCCGTTTTTATCAAGAACTAATGTTGATAATGTAAAAACCGCATGCAGCGTTGCCTGTACCGCAACCTCTCGGTTTGATTTCTGTTCTGTCGAAAGAGATGTTAAAGATGGAGTTAATGATAATTTTAAAGATACATGTTTCAATTTAGCAGATTTAGCAGATGCCGGTGAAAAATATGCCGGAAGAAATTATGGCATAGAACGTTGTCCTGCGATAACCTGTTCTGCAGCCCAGTAACTAAGGAAATCTTTTAAACAATCTTATTCTTCATCTTGTTATGGATTACGGATTTTCCGAGAAAAGAAGAAAAGGGAAAGATAAGGGAAGGGAAAAAAGGAAACATCCTTACAGGAAGGGAGGAAGCCAGAGAGCCAGGGAAAAGGATGTTAAGAAATAGTAAAGCCAAATGTTAAAACTCATTCTTAGATAACATTATAAATATTATCTGCTATTTTCAATAATGCTGGAAATTATCTTTTTGTTTGCTTTGGCATTGGTCTGGATCGTTTTTGCTGTTATGCAAGACCTTAAAACGAGAGAGATAGCAAACTGGCTGAATTTTTCCCTGATAATCTTTGCTCTCGGATTCAGGTTCTTTTATTCCCTGTTCTCTGCAGGAAATTTTAATTTTTTTTATCAGGGTCTTTTTGGTCTTGGAATCTTTTTTGTTTTAGGAAACCTGCTTTATTATGGGAAGATGTTTGCAGGCGGGGATGCCAAATTGCTGATTGCGCTTGGTGCAGTTCTTCCGGTTTCAGAAAGTTTTTATGACAATCTTGAAATTTTCTTACTTTTCTTTGTGGCATTTCTTTTTGTGGGGGCTTTTTACAGCATAGCAGTCAGTTTAAGGCTGTGCATCAGGAACTATGGAAAATTTAAGAAGGAATTTGCAAGACAATTTAAAGTTAACAGAAGGGCGTTTATCCTCTCTCTTATATTTAGTATAACCTTTGTTATTTTAGGTTATCTGAACTTTTACCTGATTTTTATTGCTATCTTAATATTTATTTTTCCATATCTCTATATTTACGCAAAAGCTGTGGATGAGACAGCGATGATAAAAACCATGGATTCCAAAAAACTCAGGGAAGGGGACTGGCTTTACAGGGACGTTAAGGTAAAAGGCAGAACCATAAAAGCGAGCTGGGATGGCCTGAAAAAACAGGAAATTTCTATTTTAAGAAAAAGCCACAAAAAAGTTCTGATAAGAGAAGGAGTGGCTTTCACTCCTGTTTTTCTAATTGGTTTCCTGATTTGGTTTTACCTCTGGTATAATGGATTAAGGTATCCTTTTTGGTAGCCAGATTTTCTCTTTAAGTTGTTCTATTCTTTTAACCGTTTTTTTGGCACCTTTTCTTGATTTGGTTTTTTTGGTGAGGATTTCCTGCAGCTCGGCAAGTTCTTCCTCGGTTGCATGGTGCCTTTCCGGGTTCTCTGGAACCAATTCGTTGTTTTTGTAATTTGGAATTATATTGACTACCTGATGCCCAAATAAGTTTGTATTTTCAACAGTCACCCCTCTTGGCTTTAGCTCTTTTTTTATTATTTTTGAAATATCTTCTATTAGTTTCCTGATTCCGTTTGAGGGCTCTTTTCCATAATCGGGGATGTGTTCTTTCGGAATTATTATTGTATGGCCCCTTGAAACAGGATTTATCTCAAGAACAGCGATTGCCTTTGAGTTCTCCGCCATCTTGTATGCCTTTATGTCCCCGAAAACAATCGAGCAGAAAACGCACTGCCCGCCCTGTCCATGGCCGGCGCCCTCTTTCTTCAGAAGCTTATTTTTTACCAAAAATTCTTCCAGCTCTTCAGAATTCATGGCCTCTATCTGTGATATAGCAAACTGCTTTTTATCCTCTGGAAAAGAGGCCTCTATGTGTTGGATCAACTGAGCTTTCAAATTTTTAATTTGTTCTTGTGTTAGCATATTTTATAGAAAAGCATAATATTTTTAAACTCTCTCTCCCTAAAATAATAATGGGGATTATGGGTAGGGTGTCGGGACTTATTTTAATTATTCTTGGTGCATGGGAATTGGGACCTCAATTTCTTGGATATGACCCTCCTTTTTTTACTGAAACAATAGCCCCTTGGATTGGAATTTTCTTAATAGTACTTGGTCTAGGCATGTACATCCTACACTCTAAAAAAAAGAGGTTCGAGCCCTATTAAATAAAAATATAAATTATCCTATAGCTCTCCTGATATCAATAACTTGAACAGAACTGACATGCAGGATTTTTCTTAATTTTTCCTCCAGCAAATCCAGGGATTTTTCATCCGGCCAGCCGAACATGACTATGACTGCCTTGAGCCCGAATGCTATGGGCTGAATTTCAAAGCTCGGATTTTTAACCCAATTCTTCTCAAGAACAGATTTTACATTTTTCTCCATTTTTGCCATGTCTGCTTCGGGAGAATCAGGCATTATTTTTATCTTCACTGCTACAACACTCATGATTTAATTTAAAACCTAAGCTTTATAATATTTTGGGCTTGCATAATGCTTAAAAAGAAATGATTTTTTTTATATAAATGCCCCAAAGCAATTACGAAAGAATAATTGAGAAAATTTCAAAGGCTTCTGGCCTGGGGAAGGATGAGATTGAGAGAAGGGTTGAAGCAAAGAGGGAGAAACTTTCAGGGCTCATCAGCAAAGACGGGGCTGCGCAGGTGGTTGCCTCTGAGCTTGGAATATCTTTTGAAAATGAAAAGCTGAAGATTGACGAGCTGCTTCCAGGAATGAGGAAGGTCAATACTCTTGGAAAAGTGATAAACCTTTTTCCCGTGAGGGCTTTTAAGACCAAAAAAGGGGAGGAGAGCAAGGTTGTGAATTTCTGGATTGCAGACGAGACTGCAAACATAAAAGTAGTGTTATGGGACACGAATCATATAGGACTCATAGAGCGGGGAACAATTGCAGAAGGCACGACTGTTGAAATCTCAAACGGCAGCATGAGGGATAACGAACTTCACCTGGGAAGCTTTTCCGAGATAAAACTAAGTACAGAAACCCTAGGAGAAGTAAAAACAGAAAAAATCATCAGGAAAAAAAACATAAGCGATTTTAAAATTGGAGACAACGCAAGCTCCAGGGCATTTATCCTGCAGGTTTTTGAACCCAGATTTTTTCATGTCTGCCCAGAATGCAATAAGAAAGTAGTGCAGGAAGGAGAAGCTTTTTCCTGCGCACAGCACGGGAAAGTAATTCCCCAGAAAAGAGCGGTTTCAAACTTGGTTTTAGATGATGGCACTGATTCCATCAGGGCGGTTTTATTCCATGAAGCCTTGCTTAAGCTCGGATTTTCTCAGCTGGAAGATGCGGGAAAATTTGCAGAAGAAAAAGAAAATTTCCTTGGAAAAGAAATGGTCTTTACAGGGAACGTGAGAAACAACTCCTTCTTCAATACCCATGAGTTTATAATAGAAGATGTAAAAGAAGCCCAACCAGACGAAATCATAAGTGAACTTGAAGGAAAATAGTTCTAATAATTTCTAATAAGTAAAGGCTGAACATAATGGACTAATAAACAAGAGATTTTTAGCTTAAATTCATTCATTGTAAAACTTATAAAAATCCTAAAATTCCGTATGTTTTAAGATATATCTGTTATTGAAATAATCTTTATAAACATCTTCCATATTGAAGATTTATGGCTGTAAAACCCGAGGTAAGGGAAATCAAGGAAGCTGTTTCTGACGAAAGCAACAAAGAGCAGAAGCTCACAGATTTGCCCGGTGTCGGGCCTGCTGTTGCCGCCAAACTGGAATCTGCAGGAATCTATGACATGATGAGCATTGCGGTAATGACTCCTTCTGACCTTTCAGAGATTGCGGGAGTAAGTCCTGCTGTTGCAAGGAAAGTGATTCAGGCAGCGAGAAAAATGCTGGACCTAGGATTTATGGAAGGGACAGAATACGCAAAGAAGAGGGAAAGCATACACAATATTACTACAGGAAGTAAAAACTTTGATGCGCTTTTGGGCGGAAGAGGAATTGAATCAAGGGCAATTACGGAGGCTTTCGGAGCCTATGGTTCTGGAAAAACCCAGGTTGGTTTGACATTGGCTGTAAATGTGCAGCTGCCTTTGGAAAATGGGGGGGCTAATGGAAAATGCGTCTTCATAGACACAGAAGGAACCTTCAGGCCATCCAGAATCAAGCAGATAGCTGAAAAATTAGGGGCAAATCCAGAGAAGGTTCTGAAAAACATTTTCGTGGCAAGAGCCTTCAATTCAGACCACCAGATTCTTCTTCTGGACAAGATTTCAGAGATGATAAAAGAAGGAGAGCCGATAAAACTAATGATAATTGATTCTCTGACAGCTCATTTTCGCGCAGAGTTCACAGGAAGAGGGCAGCTGGCAGACAGGCAGCAGAAACTGAACAGATATATCCATCAGCTTATGAAACTCGCTGAGACTTACAATCTTGCCGTTTACGTTACAAACCAGGTAATGGCAAATCCTGCCCAGATGTTCGGAGACCCAACGACAGCCATTGGAGGACACATCGTCGGACATGCCTCAACTTACAGATTGTATCTGAGAAGAGGAAAAAAAGATTCCAGAGTGGCAAAACTGATAGACTCCCCAAACCTTCCCGACAACGAGTGCATTTTCTTTGTGACAGAGGCAGGAGTTGTCGACGGCAAGGAAGAGGAGTGAGTATGCCCCCACGAGAAATAAATTTGTTTGAAAGACTATGAAGATTAAATGAAAGAAAAACTTAGGCATTTAGCTTTACACTAGTGTAGGGTCTTCCCGTCTTAGAACTTTTCTTATGCTTTATTACATTTACTAACCCAAAGAATTCTAACTCTTCTATTTGGTCTCTAATTGTTTGATAGCTCGTATTAACCTTAATATCTAACTCTCTTAATGACAACTCCTTATTTTCTTTTAGAACTTGTAGTATCCTCTTTTTGATTTCTAGAGGTTTCCTTTTCATGATACAATAAAATAGCAAGTATTAAAAATCACATGTCGTAATATTATATCATGGTTAAAATGGGTAGGTTGTTAGGGAAAGGAGAAAAAGAATATCTCCTTCAAGAATTAGAAAACCTTATAGGAAAGTCAAGAAGAATAAATCAAGAAAAGTTGGTTAGGGTCATTGAAAACCTGAAATGGGGGATTATGAAGAAGAATATTTTTGCAGAATTTATTAATGTTTTAGGTTGGCTAAGTTATAATAAAGAAGTCGATGATGAAAATTCCTATAATTCACAAGAAAGGATTGACGAAAAATTGGAAAAAATTCATCAAAAACTTGAAATAAGATACAACAAGTTTTTTGGGGAATCTCCCAAGTTAAAATGAAAATTTTTGAAATCAATGAATTAATAAATTATGGGGACAAAAACGAGCATTGTAGCTGGATAATTTACCCTTATCTAAAAGAAATTATTAAAATAAATTCTACAGACAAAATTCTTGATGCAGGATGTGGTGATGGGAGATTGTCTGAATATCTTAATCACAAAAAATTATATGCTATTGACTATGATATCAGCAACATTAAAAAAGCAAAAAAGAAAAAATACAAAGAAGTTAAAGCGGCATCAGTGTATAATATACCTTACCCCAACAAATATTTTGACAAAAGTTTTTGTGTAAGTGTTCTTATTTATGTTAATAACATTGATGAAGCGATGAAAGAATTAATGAGGGTGACCAAGGATGAAATTATAATAACGGTTCCTAATTATAAGTGGTGGAGAATAAAATCTTTTTTCTTTAGAAGATATAGGAAAATAAGAAAGAATGGTTTAGTGGAATATAACAAACACCATAAAATAAAGTTAAATGAAAAAAATATTAGTTTAAGTTCAGGTACTCTGAGGGGTTTGGCTGAAAAACATAATTTAGACTTAGAAATAATGTATTTGTCTAATAATTTTAAGACATTAAGAAACCTATTTGGAAATTGGCTTGCTAGCGAAGTTGTTGGAATTTTTAGAAAAAATGCCCCCACGAGGATTCGAACCTCGATCACAACCTCCGCAAGGTTGTGTTCTGTCCGTTGAACTATAGGGGCTTTGAACTAATTCTGTTATTAAGAATATAAATATTTGCAATTCACCCTAAAAAAAACATTTATAAATACCTAATTGCTATTAAAATATAAGAGGGTTTGAGATGAAAAGAGAGGTAAAATTAGGAATTTTTGTATTAGTCGTAGTTTTGTCTGCATTTTTTATTTTGGCAACTTCTTATAATAAAGCTCCAGCTTCTACTTCTGCTGGAAGCACCATATCTATGGTCACTTTTGATGTTTCAAATACAACTGGTCTTCCAAATTGGAGCAATTTTACTAATGTTACGATTGCCGTACTAGGGACAGTCTCTGTGGGAAATCTTTCTAATATTACCATTTCTAATGGAACCGGTATTTATTGGAACGATACTTTCACAACATCCCCTGTTGTAATCATCATTAATAATAATTTTACAACAACGACAAGTGTAAATTGGACAGTAAACTTTACATTAAAAACAACAGCAACATATAATAAGACTGTAGGAGCAAACGTTACTGCAATAGGTAATGTTACATCAAGTAATTTGAGCTATTCTGTACTCCCATACAATTCAAGCCTAACAATAGTCAGTATAGAAACAACTGCCCCCGTTGCAACAGCAACCTGCAGCCCTAAGGAAATTTATGAGACAGAGACTTTTCCATGCACATGCTCTGGGACAGATTCCGGAGATGCAGCATCAGGAGTGGATACAAATGTAGGTTCATCGAATTCACCAGATGGAATATCTACACCTTTAACAATAGGGACTTTCACATATACATGCACCGTCACAGATAATGCAGATAACTCTGCCAGCGATACAGAAACCTACACTGTCTTGAATGTTGGTGGAGGCGGCGGAGCAGGAACTTCTCTTCCAAAGAACACGCATTCTTTTTCAAAGATAACTCCCGGAGTTGTAAGCATCATGAAAGATTTTGATTCTGAAATTGGCGTGAAACAGATTCAGATAGAGGTAAACAACGAAGCACAGAATGTTAAAATTACAGTTACTAAGTATGACGGAAAGCCAGCAGAGGTCTCTGTCTCGAAATCCGGAAAAGTCTATCAGTATCTGCAGATAAGTGAACAAAACCTTGGAACCAAGCTGGACAAGGCAACTGTTCAGTTTAGGGTTGAAAAATCCTGGGCATCCAGCAACGGATTGGACAAAGCTGAAGTCTCTGTCTACAAGTTTGATGAAAGTTCTTCCAAATGGAATGAATTAACAACAACCTTTGCCTCAGAAGACAGCACCTATTACTATTATGATGCTGAGCTGGATTCTTTCAGCTATTTTGCAATTTCAGAAAGGAGCCTTGTTGGAGGAGAAGGAACAACTGCTACTGGAGAAACGCCAACTGAAGGAAGAAGCCTGACATGGCTATGGATTCTGATAGCTTTGGTGATTGTTGTCGTTGTATGGTTGATGATGAGGAAGAGGCAGTAATTATCCAACTGAGTTTCTAACCAACTTAGATTAATAATAACCCATCAAACAGCAATTAATATCACTTTTATTGTATATTCTTTATTTAAAATCTTTTTCTATAACAATTTTTTGCTTTATCACAAAGCAACTAAATCCTTAAAAACTTCGGCATATTTTTCCTGAAATAATGGAAATCATCGCCGATTTGCAGATACATTCAAAATACGCGAGGGCAACCAGCAAGAATCTGAGCTTGGAGCTCTTAGAGAAATATGCGAGAATGAAAGGTTTGAATCTTCTTGGTGTTGGGGATTTTCAGCATCCTCTCAGAAGGAAGGAAATAGACGAAAAGCTCACAGAGGACGAATACGGAATTTTGAGAACGGCAAATGGTTTTCCATTTCTGTGGCAGACAGAAATAAGCCTTATGTACAGCCAGGATGGGAAAAGGCGCGCAATCCATCACCTGATTTTTGCACCAAACAGAGAGATTGCAGACCAGATAACTGAATTTTTGGGAAGCAAAGGAAGGCTGGATTACGATGGAAGGCCGATATTTGGAATGAGCTCCCCTGAACTTGTTGAGGCTCTGAAGAAAATTTCTGATAAGATAGAGATAATTCCTGCCCACTGCATGACTCCCTGGTTTGGACTTTTTGGAAGCAAGTCCGGATTTGATTTTTTGAAAGAATGTTTCCAGGAACAAACGAGGAAAATTTATGCGATAGAATCTGGAATGTCTGCTGATCCATCTATGCTCTGGAGATTCAAGGAAGTCTCAGAAGGAGTCAATGTCGTGAGTTTTTCAGACGCGCACAGCTTCTGGCCATGGAGACTTGGACGCGAGGCAACAATTTTTGAAATTCCAGAGTTTACTTATGAAAACATAATAAAGGCGATAAGAACAGGCCATGGATTGAAAGCAACAATAGAAACTCCTCCAGAATACGGAAAGTATCACTGGGATGGACACAGGCTCTGCGGGTTTTCCTGCAGCCCCGAAAAAACAAAGGAACTGAAAGGAATTTGCCCTGTCTGCAAAAAACCATTGACCATTGGAGTTGACAACAGGGTTGAAGAAATAGCTGCTTTTCCTCAAGGACATAAACCAAAAAATGCAAAACAATTCTACAGGCTATTGCCTCTGCATGAAGTGATTGCCCTGTCTGAAAATTCTAATTTAGAGAGCAATAAAACGTGGCAGGTTTATAATAAGCTTATCGGAGAATTTACCAATGAATTTAACATCCTGCTAAATGCTTCTAAGGAAATGCTCCTGGGAAAAGGCTTTGATGCAAAACTCGTGGAACTGATCTTAAAAAACCGCGAAGAGAAAATAAAAGTTTCTCCGGGCTATGACGGGGAATACGGAAAAGCTCTTCTTGGAGAAAAGCAAGGGACTTTAATTTAAAATTTTATGGCAAAACTAAATTTTCCAAGAAATTATATAAGAAGAACAAAGCCAGGAGAAGAATTCAAACTGCATAGTGGAGGAACTTCTAATGTATTCTATGATGTTCAGGCATTAATGGAAAATCCTATTTATGCTGGATACGTCCTAGATAAACTTCTGGAAGAAATGCCTTACGGCGGCCATTATATAGGGATTGAAAGAGGAGGAGCTGACATAGTAAGAAGAATTCCTCCTGAAAGAAATGCGAAAGTTTCCTTTATAAGCAAAGATGGAAAATTGATAGGAGAAAAACCAAAAGGTGGATTTGTGGTGGTTGATGACGTTGCAACAACGGGAAAAACTTTGGAGGGGACCTTAGCTATAATAGGCACCAGTCCAATAAAGACAATTGTTGTTTTAGACAGAAGATCAGAATTCGATCCAGATAACACGGTCCCTGCTGTTAAATCTGTTTTTAACCTTCCTTTTTCCCATCCATAACATTTTTCCTTTTAATGAACTTGTAATGGGCATCGGAAGTTTTTTGGTTGCAACTGGGGCAGGCTTCTTTTAAAGTGTAAATGTTACATGAATGGCATTTCCGGAGTTTCATTTCAGATTTAAAATATATTCTCTTAAATGTGGATGGTAGGCGATAGTGAAATAATTGTCTAATTCTTCTGGTTTTACCCATTTTAACTCTTTTAAATTTCCTCCCACTTTTTCTCTTCCGCCAATAACTTCGCATAAATAAAGAAGCAAGACAAAATTCTTCTTTTCTTTAGGAATCATTGCAAATATATTTCCGAGGTTTTCAACTTCGAAACCTGTTTGTTCTTTAATCTTAGTCTTAAGAGACTTTTCCAGGTCTTTTCCAGGAGTAATTCTTCCTCCAGGAGGCGTCCACATAAGTTTTGGAACAAAGGGGTCTTTTTCTCTTCTACCGATTAGAATTTTCCTTTTTGCAGTATCAAAAATAATGCCTAGATGAATTACATTAAAATCATCCAATTTTTCCATACTCTTTCATAAAAAACCATATTTTTAAGTTTTGTGATTCACCGCTTCATTACTGAAATTTTTATAGAAAAATAAAGTAGATTTTTTTACTTCTTTACAATACTAAAATATAAGTTGCTTATCTTTGCTTTTTTTTCAATCATTTCAATCATTTCTTTCAGCTTCTGGTCAGCCTCTTTTATATTTTCATCCTCTCTCTTCAAAGAGTATCTTCCAGCAGAGACATATCTTATCTCTGCGCCGTCTATTTTTCCCAGTATATCTTTTATTTTTTCAACACCATCAGAATCCATGCTTTTCAGGATTACCTCTTTTTTTATGACAGCTCTTTTTGGTTTTTGATCTTTGAAAATTTCAAAAATTTTCTTAGAATCCTGTTTTCCTATCAATCCTTCAAGCTCTCCCGGATTATTTTTTATTTCTTCCAAAAAACCATGAATGCTCCCTCTCTTGGAAATATTCCCGAGAGCATCTTCTGCCTTTTCCTTTAAAACAGTTCTTAAGATGCTGATAAAACTCCTCTCCTGCTTATATCTTTCTTTTAACTCTTTCTGCTCTTTCAGAGTCACCCGCCTAAATGAGAGGTCCATCCTGTTCCCAGATATCCTGAGGACTTTGCACACTATCTTTTTTTTAGGAACGACATAGTCTCTTATGTTCCTTATCCTCCCGGGTGCAATCTCAGAAAAAACTATGGAGCCTTCACCATCACCCTCTATATTTACAAATACTGTTGTGCCGACTATCCTATCAACAGTGCAAAGCACCACGTCTCCTGCTTCTAAGTTCATTAAGATAGAAAAAATAGTCTCTTTTTAAGGGTTTTGATATATCTGATTATAGTTGTCAAGACTAATTTATGATGTAATATCTAAGAAAAATATGATATAGACTTCTTATCCTTAACACTTTAGAATAATTTATTAAATCTTTACTAATTCTATCTCGCAGCTTTTCCTCAGGGCCTCTATGAAATCCTTTTCTTTGTCCTTGCTTATCATAGCACCTGCGGCAAACTCGTGACCTCCGACCTCTCCGCCTGTTTCCTTTACTATGGAATCAAGTATTTCTCTTACGTTCCTCCCCTTTCTTCCGACATTTCTTGCAGAAATCTTTATTTTGTCCTCGTAATAAGCCATGGTTGTTATTATCGTTCCTTCCTCGTATAAGGACGAATTCGAAAGGATGCTTGCAATTATCCCCACGATAGTATCTTTTATGCTGTCTCTGGCATTTATTATCAGAAAACCCTTTCCCTGTATCTTGTCTGAATCTTCCTCACAGTTCTCCACAAATTTCAGCCCAGAGATTAGATGCTGCTTGTATTTCACATAGATTGCCTCTGCCTTTTTTCTTGCATCAGGGATTTCCATGCAGAATCGAAGAGCTGTTTCAGGCTCGTCCAGCCTTGAACATGCGTTTATTACGGCGCTTAACCCCCTCGCATCTTCCAGCTTGTTGAAGAATTTCAGAAGAAAGATATCGCCGATTATCTCCTTGTGCTTTGTATTAGGATTTCTCAGAATTATGGCAGTAACAAGCCTTTTCATCTCTTCCTCATTCAGCTCTATCAGGCTTTTGTACTTTCCATTCACAGGCTCTATGCCCGCTTCCCTGAGAAGCTCTATGACTCCTAAAAAATCTCCCGTAATGCCCGGAATATATATCTGCGAGTTGTACTCGAGGACTTTATTTATGGGCCTTGTCGACGGATAAATCAGCAATCCTCGTTTTCTTTTTACCTCGCCATCTTCAAGAATCCCGTTATTTAGTTCTTCTATATGCTTCTCCATGGAAGGATCTTCTATCATCCCAAGAACAGCAAGCTTTGCAAGTTTTTTGTTTTCAGGGTCAATCTCCCTACAAAAAAGATAAGTCAGGCCAGAACTGCTGATTTTTTCCTTGTCGTGCATAATGGGATTCACTATTGTTACATTTTCTGGTATTTCCTGGACAATCTCATGATGATCTATGATGAAAACCTTCTGCAATCCACTATCTCCTATATGGTCCAGCATCCCTGAGGCAAGGTCCAAAAAAATTACAGGCTTATTTTTTTCAAGCTTGTAGATAAAATCCCTGTCCAATCCTTTCAATATCCTCACCGAAAATTTTCTGTCCAGCCTTTTCAGCGCCTGAATCATTATCGCGGCAGAGGAAATTCCGTCAGTATCAAAATGGCTGACAACCAAAATTTCTTTTTCCTTGGAGATTTCTAAAAACTTCCCGACTGCATCTTTTATGCATTTTTCCAAAGAAAAGTTATTTTTTTGTTTTTCCTCTTTTTTCATCTTAAAAATTAATGGAGTCTGGTTTACGCTATCTTGTGATACTCTTTCTGTTTCCTCAAAAGCGAGAATATTCTTTCATACTCTCTCCTTGCTCTTTTATCCTGGATATTTTTTCCCTTATGCGCGCCCACCCTCTCCAGTTTTTCTTTTATATTTTTTATTTCAGGAGAATGGTAAAGGCCTTTTTCCTTCAAAATTCTGGAGATTTTTCCATGCTCTCTTGGATGAATTCCCTGCTGCCTAAGGGATTCTCCTATCTTTTCAGAGGTCATTCCTTTTTCAGCCAGCTCAGTAACCTTGGATTCGAACTCTTTTTCAGATATCTTTACTTTTTCTGATTTTTTCTCTGTTTTTTCACCAGGCATCCAATTAGATGAAGAAGTTCGTTTTTAAATTTTTTCGTGCATTGCAGAGTAAAAAGAATAAAAGATATTTAAATATGAAAAACTTTCAGTAATCATGGGTAAAACCATAGGCATAGTAAGCCTTAAGGGGGGTGTTGGCAAGACCAGCGTTGTGGCGGCGCTCGGCGGAGCATTCTCCAAGCTTGGAAAAAAGGTTCTCCTCGTAGATGGAAGCCTCTCTTCACCAAATCTTGGGCTTCATCTGAACATAGTCGACCCTAAAAAAACTCTCCACGACGTCCTCAACAGAACTGCCAGCATGAAAGATGCTATATACTCTTACGACGATTTTGATATTCTCCCTGCATCTATTTTTGGGAATATAGAGGTAAATCCCCTCAAGCTTAAAGACCACCTAAAAAGTGTGAAGAAAAGCTATGATGTGATTGTCCTTGATTCTTCCCCTTCCCTTAACGAAGAAACCCTCGGAGTTATGCTTGCGTCTGATGAGATTCTTGTTGTGACAACTCCGGATTATCCGACAATGAGCACAAGTCTGAAAGCGGCAAAACTCGCAAAACAGAGAGGAACCCCTATCTCCGGAATAATACTCAATAAGGTTCACAAAAAAGATTTTGAGCTCTCTATGGATGACATTGAGGGAACTCTAGAAATTCCCGTGCTTGCAGTCATACCCTATGATTTGAATGTCTTAAGGGCGCTTTCCAACATGGAGCCTTCCACTACTTACAAGCCGGGCTCAGAAGGAAGCGAAGAAATCATGAAACTTGCCGCATCTCTCACAGGCGAGAAATACAGAAAAAATGCATTCGCAGATTTTTTTGGCAATCTTTTTCCGAAGAGGCAGGACATAAACAGGGAGATATTTTACAAGAGCATTTTCAAATAGCCCTGCCAGGATTCGAACCTGGGTCACAGCCTTCAAAGGGCCGTATACTTGACCGCTGTACTACAGGGCTTTAAATTGTTAAACAACAAACAGAGAATTAATTTATAAGGGTTTCTAATAATTGCTCTTATATCTTCCCCTGGCTTCAACTTTTTTGAACTGTTCGAGAACAAGAGATGAATTTTTTGAGGAAGAATATCCTCTTTTGACTTCTGTAAACAAGGTTTCCCAGTTTCTAAAATGCCTTGCTTCCAGTGCCTGTCTCAGAAGATGCAAATCCACTGCCTTGTCCTCTATCTTGTGGCTTGAGAAACCAAGACCAAAATCTATGAAGAAGACTTTTTCATCTTTTAGGATCATATTCGAAGTTGTGAGATCCCCGTGGATTATGTCGGAATCGTGGAGCCTTGCTATATTTTTTCCCATCATTTTGCAGATTTTTTTCTGATCTTCCCGGGAAAAAGAATCCAGATATTCCGAGAGTTTTTTTCCCTCTAAGAATTCGATGGATATTTCCTTGCTTTCCTCATCCACATTTTTTATTTCAGGTACAGAAACAAGCCTTGATGCCTTCAAAAGGAGCTTTGCCTCTGACCTTGTTCTTAGTTTTCGTATTTCCTCATCAATCTGCGGAAGCCTGTAGGATTTTTTTATCCGTCTTTTTATCACTTTGTCTTCATCAAGAATAATAAGTGCCTCTGCCCCGTGCTGAAGAATTTTCTCTGCCATTTTATTCTTTCCACCATATCAATGTCACCATTAATGCAATAATCATGCTGAAATCAACAATAAGGCAGTATTTACAGTAACTATTAAGGACGAAATGCTGAACATACAAAAAATATAAGGCAATTATGGAAGCAATAATGACTGCTAAGTGAATTAACAATTTTTTGTTTTTGTCAGGTTTTTTCATATATGAAAAAGTAAAGAGACTCAAAGCCAAAAAAATCACAACACCATAATAGCTGTTTTGTATTCCAAATGTGAAATTATAAGGAGAATAATGAACAACATCACATCCTTTATTCGGATCACAGATTTCTGAGATAGGAGTTAAGGATAAAATTAAAGAGGATGCCAAAGATAGTAAAAACAAAGCTAAAAGTATCTTATATTTTAAGTTTTTCATCTTTAAAACCTCATCTTTTTCATTTTTCCGAATTTTTTTGCAAGCTTTTGGAGCTGTTTCTGGCTGAATCCTTGGGACATGTCTCCCAAGCCACTCGCCCCTGATTTCAGCATTTCGTTGAGCATTTTATATTGTTTCAGAAGGGCACGGACATCGCTTCCATGAACTCCTGCACCTTGGGCAATCCTCGTTATCCTTGAAGTCTGTTTTTCAAGCAATTCCGGATTGGCTTTTTCTTCTTTGGTCATTGACTTTATAATATGCTCCCACTTTGAAATTTTTGCTTCCTGGCTCTCAAGAAGATTTTCCGGAATTTTCGCGGAACCCAAGCCAGGAATCATGGATTTGATTTTTTCAAAACCGCCTAAAGAGCCCATCGATTTTACCTGCTCGATGACATCCTCCAAGGAAAGTTTGCCCTCTGAAATCTGTGATGCAATCTCTTTCTGTTTCCCTTCATCTGTGACTGACCTTATCTTTTCCATCAGGGTTTCCAGATCTCCCATCCCTAGAAGCCTTGAAAGGAAAGATTTCGGATTGAATTCTTCCATATCATTGATTTTTTCTCCGGTTGTTATGAAATATACAGGCGCCTTTGTTTCAGCGCATGCTGTCAAGGCGCCGCCGCCCTTTGCAGTGGAATCCATCCTCGTTATTATGACCCCTGAAATCTGCAAAGCCTTGGAAAATTCCTGAGCCTGTTTTTTTGCCGCTTGGCCTATGTCCGCAGGCATTACCAAAACTGTTTCCGTTGGATTAATGGTTTTATTCAGAGACTTTATTTCATCTACGAGGGATTTGTCCAATGTGTGGCGGCCAGCTGTATCGATGAGAACAAGGTCATATTTTTTTAATTCATCAGAGAAAGAATTCCATATTTTAACAGCGTTTTTTTCTTCATCATTTATAAAAGTTTTAATCTTATTTTTATCTCCGAGCTGCTTCAGTTGTTCAGGGGCTGCAGGCCTGTGCACGTCAAGGCCGACGAGCGCAACTTTGGAACCCCTTTTTGCATAATAATTTCCAAGCTTTGCCACAGTGGTTGTTTTTCCTGCGCCATATAAGCCAAGAAACATTATCCTGTTCTGCTCTTTCCCGATCTTTAACGGCTTATACTCCCCGAGAATTGCAGCCAGCTGGTCGTGAAGGAGCTTTATTATGTGTTCTTTCTTTTCCAGGCCCTTTATTCTTTCATCAACAGCCGCTTTCCTGATTTTATCGCTGAGCTCTTTAACGAGAAGAATGTTCACGTCTGCCTCTATCAGCGCCCTCTCTAAATCTTTTATTACAGAATCCACGAGGTTCTTGTCAAGAAATATGGCATTTGCTATCTTGTCTGTGGCTTTTCGCAGAATCTCACCAAGTTTTTCCAGCATGTTTTAGAGAAATACGGATGATTTATAGGGTTTTTGGTTTAAAGTTTATAAACTTCTTATCTTACACTGTATCATGAGAAGAGTAAATTATAGGGGGCTCTTTTTAGCGTTCCTCATTATCTTTATAACAATCCTTGTCTTTACAGCGATAGATTATTATGTGCATACTTTAAGTCCGGAATATGCTGTTCCAGGATATTATTTCACAAATAAGATAATCTTTGGGACGATAATCGCATTCGTTGCCTATTACTTTGTTAGAAAAAAAGTTTTCTGGCAGAAGGCATTAATAATATCGGCAGTTACCTCTATCTTATTACAGGTAAGGTATTTTCTTGAAGGCTATTCCAGGGATTTTGTCTTCGAGTTTCTCCTTTTTCATTTCCTCATGCTTTTGCCTGTTAGCATGATTCTATTCTACATTTTCAGGAAGAAAATTTGATTATCACAGCCCAAGGTCCTTAACGAATTTTTCTTTGTTAAAGGCTTCTATCTTGTCATATTCCTGGCCTGTCCCAAGAAAAATAATCGGTTTTTTTGTTATGTAACCAACAGAGAGCGCTGTTCCGCCTCTTTCATCGACATCGGCCTTTGTGAGGATTATACCATCTATGCCAATTGCCCAGTCAAAACTCTTCGCCTGCTCTACAGAGTCGTTTCCAGTTATGCTCTCCCCTATGAAAAGCTTCAAATCAGGCCTGCAGACCTTGGAGATTTTTTCTATTTCCTTCATCAGGTTTTTTGCAGTGTGCATCCTTCCGGCAGTGTCGATAAGAACAACATTGATGCGATTTTTTTTGGCATAGCTTATTGCATCAAATCCGACAGCAGCAGGATCTGCCCCGTATTGCTGGCTTATGACCTTCACACCGAGGCGTTTTCCGTGATTTTTCAGCTGCTCTATGCTCGCCGCTCTGAAAGTGTCTGCGGCAGCAATCACGCTGGAGATATTTTTCCCCTTCAAAAAGGATGCAATCTTCGCGATTGTTGTCGTTTTTCCCGTTCCATTTATCCCAACAAAAAGAAGGACATAAGGCTCGCCATGTTTTTCAGCCGCCTTTTCTTTTATTTTCCCGATTATGTCGTAAGGCTCTATCAAAATCCCCAGGATGATCTCCCTCAAACCCCCTCTGATTTCCTCTTCAATTTCCTTTTTTAACAGCTCTTTTCCAATTATTCTTTTTTTCAATTCAGCGATTATTTTTTCCGCAACTTCATAAGCAACATTGTTTTCCAGAAGAAGGATCCTTAAATCCTCCCCGTAGACTTCGAATTCTTTCTCAGATATCTTTACCTTTGACAGCCTTGCGGATATTCTCTCAAAAAATCCTTTTTCTTCTCTTTCCGGTTTTGCAATTATCTTTTTCGGGGCTTCTTCCTTAACTTCTTCTGTTTTTTTTCCCGCACCAGAGAGCTTTTTAGCCCAGCTTGACAATTTTTCCTTCAAAAACTTGAACATATTTTTAATAGAAAATGGGCATTTATAATGTTAACTAAGATTTGATTTAGAATAACTCTTAATATAGAATAATTTTTAATGGCAACTATAAGTACAGCCGAGTACACATGATAAAAGTATCATAAAAATTTATGAACATAAATTTTTATAAACAAAGATACCTTTTTATTTTACGATTTCAAATGAAAGGAATCTTGGTTATCTTGGATGGCTTGGGAGACCTTCCCTTAAAACAGCTCGGAGATAAAACTCCGCTGGAAGCTGCAGAGATGCCGAATCTGGATTTCCTGGCGAACCGGGGCCAGATGGGAGATATGCATCCTGTAAGACCGGGATTTGTTCCTGAATCAGACGAGGCAGTCGTTTCTATCTTCGGAAATGAACTGGTGAACAGCTCGAGAGGGCAGCTGGAGGCCCGGGGCGCTGGATTGAAAATGATGCGCGGTGATCTGGCGCTGAGGGTTAATTTCGCAACCATAGACTCCTTGAAATCAGGGCAGATTATTGACAGGAGAGCAGGAAGAACGCTCACAACGGCAGAGGCAGAGATTTTATCCAAGGCACTGAATAAAATAAAACTTCCATGCGTTTTTGAATTCAGATCCACGGTACAGCACCGTGCTGTTTTAGTCTTGAGGGGAGGCTTCTCGGACAACATCACGGGCAACGATTACACATATTCAAAGGGAGAAACTACGGCTGCAGAAAAAATAGGGACATTCAAGCCGCTCGATGAAGATGAAAATTCCACATATACTGCAAATATTCTGAAGGAGTTTGTGGACAAGGCGTATGAAGTTCTTGACAGACATCCAGTCAACAATGAGAGAAGAAAAAAGGGATTGATGCCTGCAAACTATCTCTTGATGAGGGGAGCAGGAATTGAAATCCCGAAACTTAAATTTTACAAGAGATGGATGGCTGTGACTTACATGCCTTTGGAAAAAGGATTTGTGAAAATATCAGGGATGACAAATTTTTCCTTTGACTACCCGAAATTGAAAAACCTTGATGCTTACTCAAATTTATGGGAAGGTCTGAAGAAGGCATGCAGTTTTTCAGAGGAATCAATTAAAAAAAACCACAAAGATTTTGATTATGCCTACATACACATAAAAGAGACAGATCTTCCCGGGCATGATAATAAGCCATCTGAGAAAAAGAGAATGCTCGAATACATAGACCAGACTTTTTTTAAATTTCTGGCAGCATTTGCTCCCCCGAATAAAATCAAAGTGGTTGTTACAGGAGATCACTCAACCCCGTGCAGGCTGAAAGCACACAGCGCCGATCCTGTTCCCATCCTTTTTTACAACCAATCTATCCCGAGATTCGGTTTTTTAAGAAGAATAAGAATTCCGAGCTTCTTTAAAAAAAAGACGGTAGAAAATCCGGAAACACCAGAAAAAAAAGGAGCAAAATTCTGTGAAAGAGAGGCAAGAAAGGGAGCGCTCGGGAGCATTTTGGGAAAGGACCTGCTGGAGAAATTAGGATTTAACAGGTGATTCTCTCTTATAACTGATTTAAAATCCCGATAATAAGTTTTAATTATCACCAGTTCTTTTTAATAATCATAAATCACAATTAAGAATATAATTATATCATAACAATCATTAAAAATGGCATATATCTTTTTAGAAAATGATAACTTATAATGACATTTATGAGGCTGCAAGGAAAGAGAGATACTCTGAGCAGTTGCAATCACTCGGGAAGAATTTCGTGGAAGAAATCGCGGAATATCTAAAAGACAAAAAACAGCTGGCTTCAAAAGATGACGATGTTTTTTCAGATGCCATAGCAAAAACCAAAAAACAGCTGGAAAATGCCGTAACCCTTTTTAACGAGCTGATGCTCAGAAGAAGAAAAAAAATCCTCGCCCTTGTTCTGATAGCTGCGGAAACCGGGATTTCGAAGCAGGACTTTGAAAACATGCTGAATTTTGAACGCGGATTGTTCGAGGAAATGATGAAATCCATAGACTATACGGACAAGAAAGTTCAGGAGATTCTTAACGGCAAAAAACAGCTCGAGGGCAAAAATGAACTAATAATATTCAGGACAGACGTGGAGGAATTCATGGATTTGGAAGGGGGAAAGCTCGGACCATTTGAAAAAGGCCAGATTGCGAACATATCAAAAGACATAGCGAAGATACTCATCGATGACGGCAAGGCAGATATTGTGGAGAAGTGATTAAATTTTTAGATAATTCTACATGGAAATTGACAAACAAAGCAAGCTTGAGGAAACTGTCAAGGAGTTAAATGATCCAAAAAATGGCTCATTCAAAAGCAGAGTCGAAAAAGCCTGGAAAGTTTTTGCGGCAGTTGGTTACTGGGGCATGCTTTTGCCGGAATATCAAAGAGCTTTTGCGGAAGAAACGTCCCCTATCTTAAACTGGAAAGAAAGAGACTTAACTATCCGCAATGCAGTGTATTTCGGACTTGGACTTTCCGCGCTCAAATATCTCGGAGGGGAAGGGGCAGGGCTTATTCCAGATTTGGATATTGTTGAGAATACAAAGTATTATTTTATCTCTTGGATTGCTGATTTTTCCGGAACTACAGTCAAAAACCTTCTCCAAGGCTATGCCGCTTTTGACACAGCGCAGAGCTTGGGCAGGATAATATACTCACAAAGAACAGGCAAAGCCGCAGTCTCTTTTTGTTTAAGGGGAGCTTTTTTCAATGCAGGACATTTTGCTAGTTCTTATTTCAGAAAGAGAACTTAAAAAATTTCTTCTTACATTCTCTCTCATTGTGTTCCAAAGCCTGTGAGGGGAGTTGAACCCCTGACCTACGCATTACAAGTGCGCCGCTCTACCACTGAGCTACACAGGCAGGTGTAGCTAAAAGAAATGGTTAATTTAAAAGGGTTTTGTTATTAAACTTAAAAAACTTATTTGTTTTGAGAAATATCTTTTTCAACCTTGAAAACTCTTATCTCGCATAAAGAGAGGGGATAGATCTTTTTCAGTTTCAGGCTCAAAGGCCTTTGCATCTTATTCTGAATCAACTCTTCGAAGATGGTTTTTGTATCCTTATTTTTTAAATAATTTTTAATCTCTTCCTTGGCTTTTTCCCTGAGCGCTTTTCTCACAGAACGGGAAACCTTTTTTCTGGTTATGAGGAATGGCTTTACAATTACTCTGGAATCTTTGGTGTCTGCGGAAAAAGAATCTTCCACATAATTTGTTCCCTTTCTTATCATTCTTCTTGTAAAGTAAGGCAAAATTACAAACTCTTTCGGATAAGCAGAAGCCTTGTTTCCCTCTACTTTCACATCCATGCTGAGGAGAACGTTCTTACCTCTGAGAAATCTGGTTAAGTCGTATTTTATAGTTCTTCCATTCAGCTCGCCGATGTCATACGCATACAGCTGCGTCTCTTTCTTTAATATCGGCATTTCCACATCAAAAAATTTCTGTTTTCTTTTTGCCTCTGCCATTTTTTGTATTAAGTTCTTATCTGTAATTTATCTACATCTAATCCTGTTCTTTCTATCAATTCTTCCAACAATTTTTTTGCTCCTGATCTATCAAAACCGATTAAAGTTACTCTTTTTTCTGGATGAACAAGAAGGACATGTCCATTCTCTCTGACTAGGTCAAAACCATTTTCATTCATTCTGTCAATTGGATAAGTTGCAAAGACCATCATCTGTAATTGAGTGTAATCTCTTTCATTTAGTTGATAATTTTTTATTACTTCCATTTTTATTCCTGTATCACTTTCCCTGCTCTTTTATTTCTTCTTCCCTGCCTGTATCTGGCTTTTCCGCATTTTTCACAGATGTACATTATGTTTGTTTTTTTTGTTGTTTTGGATTTTCTCTTGAATTTTGAAACAGCCGGCTTAGAGCCCCATTTTCCCTTGTTGCCTATTCCCCTTCCACGTCCTCTGGCTCTTGCTCTTGCGATGCTTCCCCTGGTAAGGGTTCCCCTTTTCCCCCCTGTTCCGACTATTTTTATTTTCTGCCTGGTTTTTTCATTGCAGTAAGGGCAATACCTGTTAACTGTCTTAGGAATTTTCATGTTCGATAGAAATCAACGGGTTTTTTGGTTTTTAAAGGTTGTCAAAAAAAATTACCAAGGATTATATTTTGGAGGAGTAAGTCCAACAACTGTAGATAATGAGAGGGTTCTGACATCTGTAAAACAGTCTTCTATGCTTTGTTTTTCTTCTCTGCACTTTTCTCTTGCTTCTGATTCATTTTTTACATTAAATTGTCTTCTTGCAATACTGTAAGCTGGAGTAGTTATTCTTTTGTTTCCTTCTATATGGCTTAATTTTTCTCCTTTTACGGCAAAAATCGCTTCATATACAACCATTTTAAAAATGATTTTTTATCATTTATATTAATTGTTATTCAGTACAATATAAGAGAATGGCCCTGCCCGGAATCGGACCGGGACTTTGTCCACGTCAAGGACATGTTCTACCATTAGACTACAAGGCCGTTAAAAAAGAAACCCATGAAAATATTTAAATATGATGTTTCAAAATTAACAAATATTATAGGGCTTTTTCTCATTTTTCTTCATCTCCGAATAAAACTTTAAATACTAAATTTTACTTTTATTCTAATGAACAGTTTTGATAAAGAAATAGTCAATGCATTAAAAAAGAACAAAAAAAGACTTAGATTAGTTTTAAATAAATCTGATGGTGGCTTGGGAGAACAGCTTGTTTTTGGAGACTATATTGCAAAAGGATTTATTGTTAAAAGGGTTCCAAAAGGACAAGATTTTATTGTTCTTGAAACGAATGATTTGATGGAAGAAACTGGAAGAAAGCTTTATGTTGAAGTTAAGACGGGGAAGTCTCAATTATCTCGCCTTCAAAAACTAAGAAAAAAAGAGAAAGGAAAAGACTTTATTGTAATAAGACCATTTTGATATTAATAATAACCTTTTTAACCTTAAATTGTTTTAAATCTTATGCAAAGAAAATCTAAATTGTGGATTTGGATAGCTTTAATAATTATTTTTGCTTTTGGCATCTGGGCTTACAGTAATCCAGACAATTTTAAACTCAATCAGAATATACAAAGCTCTCCTTCAATAAAAGATTTAAGTCTCAATCCACAGAATTACATCGGACAAAATGTGACTTTAAAAGGCTCAATAACTTATGCTTCAGCAGAAGGGAAAGCTTATAGACTTAAAGATAAGAATAATTATTATGTTTTGATTGACCCTAACTCTTGTGTTTGGGGAGTTCAAAGACAGTATAAGTATGATGGCTCAGAAACTTATACTGCAATAGGAACCTTCTTAGAAGGGGATTCAGTATTTTATGGAAATTTCTATTATCTTCAATGTTCTACCCACCTCGAATAAATTTTAATATTAAGATTTTTCTTCAAAACCCCAAGATAATCTTTGTTTTTCTCGCAAGATTTAAATATGATGCTTGCTAAAATAAAACCATGGACAGATATGGAAGAAGCGGCGGTGGCTTATTCTTTCTTATAATAAATCTTATTTTTGCAGCTTATTTTATCAATTTTGCCCTTAATTTTTATCTGGTTCCTGCTGCCGTGGATCCTTACAACAAATGGATAGTTCTTGTAGGAGGAATCCTTATTATATTTGGAGCAATAAATCACTTTAGGCTGAAGAGCATGAGCAGATACAGATATCAGTGATTTTCTTTATACCTTAATAAAATTTATATACGTAATTCCCATCTTTCATTTATGGGTTTTAAAAGAGGGGGTTCGTCCATGCTTGGCCAAACCAGAGGACAGCTCACTATCTTCATAATAATTGCGATTGTTATTGTTGCCCTGGTTTTTGGGTATCTTTTTTTAAGTGGGATTATTTCTGTTCAGGGGATTCCACCAAGCATTCAGCCCGCATACACGAGTTTTTTGACATGCCTGGAGGAAGACACTTTGGCTGGAATAAGTGTTCTTGAAAGCCAGGGCGGTTACATTTCCGCTCCCGAATTTGAGCCAGGCTCGACATACATGCCATTTTCATCTCAGCTGAATTTTCTTGGCAATTCTATACCATACTGGTATTATGTTTCCGGGAACAACATACAGAAAGAGCAGGTTCCATCAAGGGGCGACATGGAAAACCAGCTTGCGGACTTTGTGGAAGCAAGAATCCGCGGCTGCAATCTAAGAAGCTATTATGACGAGGGATTTTTGATAAACATGCAGGAACCAGAGGCAGACGTGAACATAAAAGACAACGAAGTTGACGTAAGTTTAAGCATGACCCTTTCCCTTGAAAAGGAAAATGACACAGCCCTCGTAAGAAACCATAAAGTTTCTGTTAACTCGCAACTGGGAAAGCTTTATGATTCCGCAAAAACAGTTTATGATGAAGAGCAGGAAACTCTTTTCCTTGAAAATTATGCCGTTGATACTTTAAGGCTGTATGCTCCTGTCGATGGCGTTGAAGTAACCTGCAGCCCCCTCATATGGAATGCCGATGATATTTTTGATGATATCCAAGAAGCAGTCGAGGCGAACACATTCGCAATTAACACCGCAAGAGATGAATATTTCAATTTAGATTTGCCCGTTGATGAAGAAGTAAGATTTTTGAATTCAAGAAATTGGCCTAACAGCTTTGAGGTTGCTCCTGCTGAAACAAGTGTTTTAATTGCAAGCCCTGTGGGAAACCAGCCAGGGATAGGAGTCATAGGATTCTGCTATGTTCCATATCACTTTGTCTACAGCATTAAATATCCTGTTCTTGTGCAGGTTCAAAGCGGGGAGGAAATTTTCCAGTATCCTATGGCAGTTGTTATACAGGGAAACAATCCCCGTGAGTCTCTTAATGCAACCGCAGTTTCAACTGCAGACCCAGAACTTTGTCTGTACAGAAATACAGAAGTCCAGATCATTACAAAGGACATACAGGGAAATCCTGTCGATGCAGAAATTTCCTACGAATGCTTCGGAAACAAATGCAATATAGGTGAAACCGAAGGAGGAGAACTTACAGACTTGTTCCCACAGTGCGTTAATGGTTATGTCCATGCCCAGGCAGCGGGATACAAAAACGCAAGATACCTTTTCTCCACTGTTTCAGAGGGAAGCATAACTGTATTTTTGCAGAAAGCCTATGAAAAAAACATTGTCCTTAACGTTGGCGGAAAGCCTTACGATTCAAATGCCATAATAACTTTTACCTCAGATGATGCAGCAAGTACGGTTGTTTATCCGGAGCAGAGAACTGTTTCTCTGGCTGAAGGCCAGTATGAAATCCAGGTTCATATTTACAGGAATTCCTCTCTGAATATAGGAGCAACGACAATAAATAAGTGTCTCGATGTTCCAAGGTCAGGAGTTTTAGGAATCTTTGGTTTGACAGAGGAAAGATGCTTTGACATACAGGTTCCAAGCCAGCTGGTTTCAAATGCACTTGCAGGCGGAGGCACCCAGAAGTACTTTGTCCTGGAATCAGAGCTGATAAATTCAGACACCATGGAAATAGATGCAGAAAGCCTTCCCGTGCCAAATACAATTGACCAGCTTCAGGATAATTATCTGTTGTTTGAAAGCAAAGGCTTGATAATAGCATTCAGGTAAAATGTTAAAAAATAATAGCAACGAATTTGGAATTAAAGTGAACAAGAAGTTAGCGTTGAGTTTTTTCCTATTAGCAATATTTTCAGTCTTACTAATTTCTTTTGCCTCTTCTCAGTACACGAGGGCATTTCCTTCTTTTGCACAGGGCTCTCAGTTCACGCCTGTTTCAGGGGATTTGCAGTTTCCGCTTTTTGATAGAGCCATGTGCGAGGCAGGACAGGATTTCCTTCTCCAGATAGATCCTTTGGGATGCCAGCCTACTGTAATAAGAAGCGATTTGCTTGAAGACCAGGATGTTGCTGTTTTCTGCCCTGTTGTTGCAACACAATTGAATCCTCTGATTGACATTCAGGCTGTGAACAACATTTTCTTTACATTCGAGGGTCCGCATTCAGAGGGAGTCAAGGGAATAGCTTATTTTCCTGCAAGGGCTGCATTGGGAAGATCGAGTTTTCTGCCCCAAGGACAGGTCATCCAGCCTCTTTTCAATAACATTGGATATGCGGTGATAATTCTCCAAAGGCAACCTGATGAGAGGGCAATACCGGATTTTTTCGAGGGAAATTTAACAGCGAGAATAAGATATGACATCCAGAATGCATTCGGAGTTGGAAGGGCAACATATTATCTTCCTGTGCTGAATGATCAGGAATGGGAGGAGAACTTTGTGAGATACGAATTCTGGGATGGCCGCGGGTACTTAAGGGCAAACTCTGTGGATTTGAACGGAGCAGGAATCACTGTCTACTCTGACAGGGAAGATTATGGTCCTTTGAAAACAGGATCAAAAAGGGAAATAGCATCTGTATTCCTCAAGAAAGGAGAAATCTCAAGAGAGATTCCACTCCCTGGTTTCAATTTCTGCCTCGGAACAATGAAGCTCAAGCTTCTTGATATTGAAAATCCGAGCACTACCGCAAAGCTTAGAGTGAATGAGGATATTATTGAAGTCAAGCAGGGAGAAAGATTCTTGGAAAACAAGTGCACTGTAACAAGGATAGACAAGCAGGGAGTTGTTGAAAAGGTAATTGTGACTTGCCAGGAAGATCAGAGGGGAAGCACTTTTGGTATGAGCATAAACCCGAAAGTGAAGCTGTTTTTTGATAACACAGAACATGAAGTCCGCGTCGGGGACAGGCTTTATGCTTCCAACCAAGCAGGAAAATCCGTCTATCTTGCTTACATGGGCACGACAGACAATACAAAGAATGAGAACAGCCTCTTTGTTCGCACAGTCTCCATTGCGGGAGACAGACTAACCCTGACAGAGGAAGAGCTGTCTTCAATGGCATGCTTCCTGAAGAAATATCCACGGGGAGCAGATTTAAGCAGCAGCCTTTCGGAAACTGTCAAAAAAGGCATTTGTGCATTGAGATTGTCTTCCACCATCAATCCTGCCTCAGATTTTTCAGGACCAATTAATTTCGGCCCCCAGCCACAGGATTCATTCGGCAAGCAAGTTTCTCTGAACGGATATGCCGATGCTGTTGATTCTGATTTCTCGAGTATTTCGGCAGATTTCAGAGATTATTATGGCAAAGCAACGAGTGATTACAATGATTTGAGGGAAAGCTATTCAAATATAAAGGTTGAGGGAACAACAACTCTTGGCGAAAAAGCCCTGAGAGGACAGATACAGCTGGCTTTTTCCACAAACCAGCTGGAGACAACAAAGAAATTATGCGAGGAATTTAAAAAATCCTATCCTAATCCACAGCCGGAATCAGCCTGTAATGATGTAGCCAAAATTTCAAGCGTAGAAAGCTCTGTCAGGGATGTTGTCATCAACGGCAGAGTGAAGAGGATTTCCTTTGATGGAATAAATGAGCCAAACTTTGACAACTTTGGCGCGGAAATAGAAGTCAGAGATTCCCAAAAAACAAGAGAGCTACCACAAAAATGGGAGCTTACAAAAAATGACATAATCATACTCGATGAACAAGAATCCATAAGACTAGTAGATGTCAGCAAGGGAATTGAAGGTTCTTCTTCAGATTCCGCAAGAATTGAGGCCAATCTAAGAAGAGAGGGAATTACAACCTTCACAGGAACAAGGACAGAAACTCTTGTGCTGGGGGTTCCTAATAATTTAGGAAGCAGCCGTTATTCTTTCACACTCACAAAGGTAAATCTTAAGCAACTTGCAAAAGTCTCTGTTGAGCCAGAGATAAATTTCGCAGAGACGAGAGCAAGCTTCCCTTTCAAGATAGGAATTGAAAAACGCGGAATCCAACTTTCCCCAGAAAAAACAAGGGAAAGAATTGATGCATTAAACAAAACACTTGAAAAATGGAGAAGCCTTTCTGAAAATCTTGGAAAAGTTGTCACAGGATTCAAGGCTGCTTGCCTCGGAGTTGGAACAACACTTACAATAAAAAACTTTTTCACAAATCTTGGTGGAAAGGGGATTGCAAGGCAGAAAGTCATGAGGGCGCCGGGTGTAGGGTGGTTTGACAAATGCACGACAGCAGTTAGCGAAAGAACCCAGATTAATGGCAAGGGACCATGGGACAATGTCGGTGAATGCCTTCTTAAGAATTCGGATGAAATAGAAAGATCTGTAGATGAATATGCTACAGCAATAGACAAGCAAAATGAAATCGATGAAGCATTAAGAAAATCGATAGAAACGCCCGATGGTGCCATCGTGCCCGTAAAATACATCGAAGAATGGAAGAAAAGATACATGACAGATGGAAACCTCGATGAATCCATCATAGGACATTTTGAAAACGGAAAAACAAGATGCCCAAACGAGGAGATTGATGTCAAAACTGTTTTGGGCAGGATAAACGAAAACACAGTATTTATCTCGCAGCTCAGGGATCTTCAGCTTTATGCCGGGCTATCGGCATCAGACATCAAAAATGTTCAAGATATATCCAGATCTGAACTCGGCATGAGACTGTGTGATATCCATGTAGGTTCAAAGGCATATGCTGAAAGAAGCAGCTTCGAGCAACAAATGCAGCAATATGTAAACAACCCACAGGCAATCACAATTTTAGACAGAAGCCGCATATTTGGACAGGTACGTTTAGAGGATGCAATTTACACAGGTTCAACCGCAAAAAAAGATATTTCCGGCATTCCGAAAGGAGATATTTCCGGCATTCCTGAAGGAGATCCTATCCAGTTAATATTTTTCAGAAGTGAAAAATATACGCTTCATCTGGAAAAAGCAGATCCTTTAGGCACTCGTTACATAATAAAAGACATTTATGATGAAAATGGAAAACGTTTAGATAAAAATGAGAAGATTCATGAAGACATAAGAATAAACGCACAGACATTCAGTTCTTTCAGCACCGAAATTTACAGGAACAGATTCATAGATCCAAAGATAAGATACTATGAGACAGCACAATACAAGGGGCTGCCTGCAATTGTTCCTTTTGACATACAAAACGGATGGTATGTCGGAATCAATCCCTCGCTGCCCATAGGGGGGAATTTAAGGGCATCTGATGCTTCAGGGCTGGCTGCAAGCTATTCCATCTGCAACGTCGGAACCAATGGAAAAGAGGAATTTAATTCAGGGATTGCAGATGACAAATGCAGACAATATGTAAGATATGCAAATCAGCCTCTTGGCTTTTACGGATTGGACGAAAACAGAGAAAGGGACTTAATGAGAAGAGCGGATGCTGCATTGTCTGAAGTTTCAAGAAGATACAGTGCAGGAGTTAAAAGCGTGAATGTTCCTGGAGCAGGAAATATTCCTGTCGGCGAACCATTTGTAGGAACGCCTGCAATAGAATGCCAGGACTTTATGTCTCCTACTGACTGCAACTTGCTTTTCAATGTCTGCGACCCTGTTGTTTGTCCTTCAAGCAGATGTAATCTTGGAGGAACTTACTATGTTCAAGATGTTGTTGCCTCGGGAATAGCAGGCGGAATTGCACTTTGCCTTCCAAACTTTCCCGAGGTGAAAGTGCCTGTTTGCCTTTCTGCAATCCATGCGGGAGTCGAAGGTCTCGTGAGTGTTCTTGATTCTTATCAGCAATGCCTGCAGGCAAGCCTGGATACAGGGCAGACAATAGGAATCTGCGATGAAATTCACAGCATTTATATGTGCGACTTTTTCTGGAGGCAGTCAATTCCTCTTGTGAAAGTTGCGACAAGCCAGGGAATAGGCGCTATTTTAGGCCAGGGAGTCCGCGGAGGAGGCGAGTATTTGGGAGTTGCAGATGCATGGCAGACAGCAGACAATTCAATAAATTACTTCACCCAATATTATGCTGCAGATTCTTTCAAGGCTTTCAAGGCGCGTTCTGTGGAAGACATAGGGACAGAGCTCTGCAGGAACTTTATTTCTGCATCTTATCCTGGAGGAAATCTTTTGGACAGGCTTGTGGAACCAGATTCTCCAGCTCAGTTTTACGGAAGATTCGATGAGATTCCTTTCACAACGGCGACAAGCCCGCCAACATCACAGTACAAAGTGTTCTATCATATTTATGCGGGAAAAAACCTTCCAGCCCAATATCAGGTTTACCTTCGAGGAGGAGGTAGTTCATTTTACCAGGACGCATTTGCAAGAAGAATTGTGGCTCAGGGTTTCATAAGATCAGGAGAATACGCCACTGAAACCCGTGACCTTACTGCTCCGGCAGGCTACCAGGAAATGTGCATAGTTGTAAATGCGCAGGAAGAATGCGGATTCAAGCAGGTAACGACAGACTTCGGAATAAATTACGTGACAGAAAGTTTCCTTGCACAGGAAGCAAAGAGAACAGACATCACCTCAGAGGCTGCATGCGTTTCAGGAACAACAAACCTTCTTCCTTTGCTTTCTCCTAATATTCAGGGAGGAGTTGAAGAGGCAATAAATCCTGCAATTTACAATAGGGGAATTACAAGAGTTTGCGCGACAGACAATCCCGGGGGAGGAACAGATTCTTTCATAAACACTGCAAAGGGAAGATGGCAGCCAGTAGGCTACTGCGGAAATCCAAATATAAAATGCTGGCTTGACACAAACAGCGTAAGGAATGTGATAAAATCAACGACGATAGAAAACGAGACTATCGGCGATGTTACTCAGGGAGTTGTTGAAAAAATAACAAGCCAAGGTGGATATCTGAATGAAGGGCAGTGGACAGACTTGCAGGGCAGAATCAATACAGCAGATGACGTTGGCAAAATACAGATAATCAACCAGGCTATTGACAAGGTGCTTCAAATTCCAAGAAGAGGCTTGCTCATACTGGGAAGGGCAGATGCATACAGAAATCTTGCCAAGCAAATCTTTCAGGGAAGCAAACCTCCGGCGCCTGAAACTACAACAACGACACCAGCTACGCCAGGAATTCCCCCGGCAACCCCTGAAGAAACAACAAGTGTAAGAGGTTGTGGGGAATGCAGTCGTCTTGGAATTCAATTTTTAGGATGTACTCAGAACAGTTGCGGGGATATAAGTAGAGAAAGGGAAAGTAGGGGATTAGAAGGATGTGAATTTATTCCTGGAGGCTTTTTTGGACTTGCGGCAAACCAATGTGTTCAGAAATCATCCCAAGAGGAAACAACTCCTGCTACAGAAATACCACCTGTAGAAACAATTCCGACGCAGATAATTGAAGTAAGAAGATCTTATAACGATTTTTCCAATATTGTTAGATTAGCATCCTCACAAGAGATACTTAATCCAAGATGTAGTCTTTATATTCAGGAAGTTTATACTGCTTCAGATACTAAGATTCCAGACCCTCTTTTATTGTTTGCCATAATGCAGCAGGAATCCAAATGTGATATAAATGCGGTTTCCATAGATCAAAGCTCTTGGGGATTGATGCAGATAAATACTGTATTTCAAAGAGAAGATACGGGAGAAAGAGTAGGACATTGCGGCGATTATGGGCTTCATGTAGATGTTAATGAATGCAGAGATCAGTTGCTTTCTAGTTCCATATTAAACGTCAATGTTGGAGCGCAGGTATTAAAAAATGGAAAAAGCGATACTCTTACTTACAGGTGCGCTGCTTTTCCTCCCCCAAACCCAACTAGAACGACAACTCAAAAAGAGCCAGCTGTCAACAAGATATATACCGGATGGGAAACTGCCCTGAGAAGATACAATGGATATAATTGCGCAGGATATAGAAAATCAGATGACAGCGAAATTTTTGCCGACCACAAATATGTTGAAGAGGTAATTGAAATATATTCTAAGCTTGTCTCAATAGCAAGTTCACAACCTTAATAATAAGAGTTTAGTAATTTTCAAAATGCGGGAGATAGGATTCGAACCTATGCAAGCACTAAGCTACTGCGTCCTAAGCGCAGCCCGTTTGACCGCTCCGGCACTCCCGCGTAAAAATAGATAGAATTAAAGGGTTTTAAAACTATTTGACTTTATATTTGTCTTATTAAAAATATGCCGCATAGTTAACATATAAAATTAAAACTCTTTATTAATTATTTTTCCTTCACCCTTGCCTCGCTCTCCTTCTGCTTGATCTTGTCTTCGAGGTCGAGTTTCTCTATGAGTTCCTTGTAACGGTTTCTTATCGTGACTTCTGTTATTCCTGCAATGTCCGCAACCTCTCTCTGAGTCTTTTTTTCATCGTTCATCAAAGCTGCAACGTAAAGAGCAGCAGCAGCAATGCCTGCTGGGCCTCTTCCAGAGGTAAGCTCGACCTCTTCTGCCCTTTTCAGGACTTTCAGGGCATCGTTCTGTGTTTTCGGCGATAGTTTTAGGACAGAAGAGAAACGGGAAATGTAATCCTTGGGAGAGCTCTGGTTGACCTTGATTCCGAGTTTTCTTATTATGAACCTGTAGGTTCTTCCGATTTCCTTTCTTTCAACATCAGAAGCTGTGGCCATTTCATCAAGAGTTCTTGGTATGTTATAACTCCTGCAGGCAGCGTATAGACAGGCAGCTATCACAGATTCCATGCTTCTTCCGCGGACAAGGCCTCTCTGGAGAACATAATTGTAAATTCTTGCGGCATCGTCTCTTATGACATTCGGCAGATTTAGGTAGGAGGCAATAACTCTCAATTCAGCCATTGCCAGTCTCAGATTTCTTTCTATGCTAGTTGAAACACGCTCCTGCCATTTCTTCAGCCTGAGGAATTTCCTTGTCTGCTTTGGCTCCAGCCTGTAAATGTCGGAAATCTCACCAACGTTGGTTGTAAGCCCTTTGTCAAACTTCTGGATGCTTGTAGGAGCTCCGCCACGGCCCTTTTTCTCATTTTTGTCAAATTTCCCCTGCAAATCTATCCCTGTATCCACCATCTTTTCCTCTATGACAAGGCCGCAGTCGTTGCAGATGATTTCTCCCAGATGGGGGTCATAGGTGAGGTGTATGCTTCCGCATTCAGGGCATTTTTTTATGAAGGCCATTTTAAAAAGGTTTAGAGTTTATTTCGGCAGTGTTTATAAACTTTATGGTTTTATAAATCTTTCTGTGCTTTCCGTCGGAAAAAATAGGAGAATTCCTTATTCTACCAGAACACCGTTAACCATGCCTTCCTGGGAAGGCCTGTTCGTGATTCTTACTTTTCCTCTTTCTGTCTGGACTATTGTCCCTTTGCTGAGAATATTCTGCCTTGCCAGGAACCTGTTCGAGGGAGTCTCGAGCACGTTTCTTATTTCCAGTTTTTGAACCTTGTTCCCAACTTTTACATTTATAATATTTGTCCTTAACAAAAAGGTCTTTTTTCCTCCGCCCATGATTTTTTTATCCTTTCTTTTCTCCATGCCGAGCCCCACTTCCCTCCTTTGCCCTGGCAGTTCGTGCATTTTCTTCTTCCTTCTTTTTCTGTATCTGCCTCCGGAGATTTTTCTTCCTGTCTTCATTAGAAAAAGGGAGAAAGATAATTTAAATAGGTTTCTCTTTTTTAAATTACTAATTAATTTAACTTATATCACTAATCACAAATATGTTAAAAGACTGCTTTGAATTATTCCATAAAACATTTCTTGCATGCACATAGAAATGTTTATAAACAAACTTTGCAGAAAATAAATATGATTAAGCTGGCGTGATTTATCTCACGTGGTTGCTTATTAAAACAAAAAATGGTTAATGGAATTGAAAGGCCTTTGGATTTGCTGAATAATTCTAAAGGGAAAGAAGTGCTCGTTCACCTGAAAGGAGACAAGCAATTCGTAGGAACTTTACTGGCTTTTGACATACACATAAACCTTGTCCTCGACAACATAAAGGAAATGGAAGGCGGCCAGATTAAGAAAAATCTCGGCCTTACATTCTTGAGGGGAGACACGATAATCTTCATATCCCCTGCTTCTACAGCACTAAGAAAGGAATGAATTTATAATTTTTAAATAAGAGAAGCTTCAAATTTAGTAATAATCCTTAGTTTAAGTTATTATATCACATTAACAATTTCTCCTCAGTTAGCTTTATTAATTAATTCTTCCTTTGTCTTTCATGGCTGAAAAAATAAAAATTATTTTCCTGGGAACGAGCGACTCTATTCCGAGCGCAAAAAGGAACCACCCTGCATTTTTGCTTACATACCAAGGAGAAAATATCTTGGTTGACTGCGGCGAGGGAACGCAGAGGCAGTTCAGAAAAGCAGCCCTGAACCCAGGAAAAATTACCAGAATTCTGATAACCCACTGGCATACAGACCATATCCTCGGGATTCCTGGCCTTTTGAAAACCTTGGCTTTGAGCGGATACAACAAAACCCTCAATATTTACGGGCCCAGGGGAACAAGATTTATGATGGGAGAATTACTGAAACTTTTTGCCTTTAGGGAAAGTTTTCCGATTGAGATTCATGAAGTTTCCGGAAAATTTTTTGAGAACAGAGATTTTTATCTGGAAGCAGAAACCATGCGCCATGGAACTCCATGCAACGCCTATTCTTTTGTTAAAAAGGGGCAGATAAAAATAGACAAGCATAAACTTAAAATTCACAAGATAATGGAAGGGCCTCATCTGAAGGGGCTCAAAGCTGGAAAAAATATCACTTATAACGGAAAAAAATATCTTGCTAAGAATCTGACATTTGCTGAAAGAGCGAAAAAAATTTCCTTTGTTTTGGACACAGAGGTAAACGAAAAAATAGCAAGGTTTGTCAAAGATTCAGATGCCTTTGTGTGCGAAGCCTCTTATACAGACGAGCTGAGAGATCTTGCAAAGAGGCACCATCATCTGACTGCAAGACAGGCAGCCCAGGCAGCAAAAAATGCTAAAGTCGGGAAACTGTTTCTAGTGCACATAAGCCAGAGATATGGGGGAAATCTCGGAAGGATTTTAAATGAGGCGAAGAAAATCTTCAGGAATTCTGTAATCCCAAACGACTTGGATGCCGTTGAAATTTAAAATTTGACAAAGCTTTTAAATAGAATTCTTTCTTATTTTTACAAAGACGCCCCTGTAGCTCAGCCTGGATAGAGCATCAGGTTTCTAACCTGAGTGTCGCAGGTTCAAATCCTGCCGGGGGCATGCGGAGGTGGCACAGCGGTTACTGCATTCGGCTGCAGCCCGAATTTTCCCGGGTTCGAATCCCGGCCTCCGCTTTTTTTGAAAAAGAATTTTGATATCATAAAATTTAAAGCTTACCTGCCTTTTGATAAGAAGCCCGAAATGAAAATCCATACAAAATATCTTACAATAAATACCAAGACCAGAATTGATTTTGTGAATATTACCGATGATGTGAGGAAGGCTGTTCAGGAGTCGGGAATCAAGGAAGGCATTGCACTCGTGAATACCATGCATATAACTTCCTCTGTTTTCATCAATGACAATGAGCCCGGTTTATTGCAGGATTTCAGGAAATGGCTTGAAAAACTCGCTCCGATGTACTTAGACAAAAGATACATGCATAACATTACAGGCGAAGACAATGCCTATTCACATTTATGGAGAACAATAATGGGAAGAGAAACCACAATTGCAATTACAAAAAACAATCTCGATTTTGGACCCTTTGAGTCAATCTTTTATGCAGAGTTTGACGGTATGCGTGATAAAAGGGTGTTAGTTAAGATAATTGGAGAATAAAGCATATCTCAAAAAATTTCAATGAGAAGAACCTTAAAACCATCTCTATTCGAAGATTATATTAAACCCCGAAAAAGTTTTTAAACCCGAAATCCCTAAAAAAGAGATGAGAAGAGAGGTAAGTGTTTCTGTATTTGCCGTTCTTATCGTTGCCGCGGCAATTCTTACTGTTTATTATCTCAATGTTGGACCAACAGGATTTGCAGTCTTTGATCAAAATACCCAAACATCATTCGATGAGGGAGTTTATGCAAATGTTGCATATGATTCTAATGCTAGCGCTGTTGTTCTTGATATCAATCAAACTTCTGGGGACTATACTTCAAAAATTTTTGATGGCGGTTCCGGAGCCACATGGAACAGTTTGGTTTCGCAGGGAAGCGGTGTTACATTTGAGGTTAGAAATTGTACAGCTGCAGATTGCTCTGATACTAATTTTACCAGTGTCAGTGATTTAAATAACTTAAACTTAACTGGAAGATATTTCCAGTACAGATCTTCTTTCGATTCTGTCAATGACACTTTAGCAAGTGTTACAGTTGATTATACTGTTCCTGCCGTAGAACCAACTGTCTCTGTTTCTATATCTGAACCTTCAGGAGAAAAAACTTCTCTTTCAGCACTTCCTCTAGTATTCACAATCACAGGCGGAACAGGAGCCAATCTTACCTGCTCGTACGATATCAATTATGCAGGCGGTGTGCTTGTAGCAAATACTGGTATTACTTGTTCAACTGGTGCAAATACAAATTCCTTTGATCTTGCAGATAAAGGCGGAGATAACACTCTTACTGTATATGTCAGCGATACTTCAGGAAATGCCTCTGCCTCTTCGGGATTTTCAGTGAGTGTTTCTGAAGAAGAAGAGACGACAACAGACGAAGAGGAAGAAGTAACAGAAGAAATTCCTGTTGAAGAAACCCCCACCGTTACCCAAGTTTCTTTGGGAGCGATTCAGTCACAAGATGTAAATCAGGGGGGCTCAAGCCAATTGACGGTTTCTGTGCAGAATACAGGGACAGTTCCATTAACTTCCTGCACACTTACCGGGGATGATTCTGGATGGTTCAGCATTACCGGAGGCGCAATAAATATTAATGCAGGAGAGGGGTCAACCTATTCTTTTTCAATCAATATACCTGAAGATGCAGGTGTTGAAGCCCATACTCTTGGATTGTCTGTTGACTGCGCTGAAACAACTACAAGTCAATCATTTACAGTCAATGTCCTGCAGAAAAAGCTTGACTTCAACATAACCAATGTTCAGAGAACCAGGGAAGACAGGGTAAGGGTCGATTATTCTCTCACAGAACTTGCAGGAGCAGACCAGGATGTGCAAATATTCTTTACCATAGCAGATGCTTCTGGCTTACAGGTAGCAAATGCTTCTCAAAACAGCAGTGTTGATGCAAACGAGACAGACGACTTCAGGGCAAATATCCCGATAAACGAATCCCTTGAAGGAAACCTGACCTTGTCTGCAGCGTTCAACTCCCAGGTTTACTCGAGTTCTGTCCTTGAGCCGATAACTCTCGGAGCTCCTATAGGTGGTTTTGCTATCTTTGAAGGTGTTGGAGGAGCAGGCGGCTTAATAATTCTTATTGTGGTTGTCCTGGTTTTGGTAGCAGTATTCTTTATTGCCAGAAAGATGAGAGAGTCTGGAAAAACTCTTTCTGATTTATTCCACAATCAGTGATTTATTCTCCGTAGTGCCTACAAAAGATTTAAATATACAAATGTAGTGGGCAATTCAATGGCGTTTATTGTTAAGAAAAAAATTCATAGTAGAGGGTACTATTATCTCAATGAGAACAGAAGGGTGGATGGCAAGGTAAAAACAAAGACCCTCGCTTACCTTGGAAAGAGCAAAAAAGAGGCTGAAAGAAAAGCCAAGGAAATTTTAGATAAAAGGAGCAAGCTTGTTAAAAAAGAAATAAAAAAGGATTTTTTAGACAAAAAAGAAGTTGTAGAATTGTCCGGCATTAAAAAACCTACAGAGATTTCTATAGAAGAGCTTGCCGCTTTCTGTAAGAGGAAAGGATTTGTTTTCAGGTCAAGTGAAATTTACGGGGGATTTGCCGGATTCTGGGACTTTGGGCCTTTAGGTGCGGAGCTGTTTAAGAATATTAAAGATGATTTTTGGAGATTTTTTGTTACAGAAAGAAATGATATGGTTGGAATTGAGGCTTCAATAATTAGTCATCCTCAAACTTGGAAGGCTTCAGGACATCTAGAAAGTTTTTCAGATGTGGCGGTCATTTGTAAAAAATGCAATAATTCTACAAAGTTAGACAAGTCAGAATTGGGAAAAGTTAAATGCGAAAAGTGTGGTGGAGATTATGAAGTGCAAGGTGAATTCAATTTATTATTTAAGACAAATGTTGGTGCTTTAGAGGCTAACGAGGCTTATTTGAGGGGTGAAACTGCACAGGCGATGTTTATGGATTTTAGACTCATTCAAGAAACAAGCAGAAAACAATTGCCTTTTGGAATAGCTCAAATTGGAAGATGCTTCAGAAATGAGATTGCTCCAAGAGATTTTTTATTCAGAAGCAGGGAGTTTACAATCGGAGAGTTTGAGTTTTTTATTCATCCCGAAGAAAAAAATTCCAAATTATTTGATAATGATCACAAAAATGTAAAATTAAGATTGACAGATGCCCAGACGCAAGAAAAAGGCAAAGAGACATTAAGAGAGACAACCATTGGGGAGATGGTAAGGGAAAATAAACTTGATGAATGGCATGCTTATTGGTTGGCGGAGCAATTAATATGGTTTGAGAGGCTTGGATTGAAAGAAAAGATTAAAGTTAGGGAACATATGAAGAGCGAACTTTCACATTATTCTTCAGCTACATTCGATATTGATTATGAGTATCCTTTTGGCAGCAAGGAGTTGGCAGGGAATGCTAATCGTGGTCAGTATGATTTAACCCAGCATATAAAAGAATCTAAAGAAAATCTGGAGATTTTTGATGAGAAGACTAAAAAGAAAATTATTCCAAGGGTAATAGAACCGACTTTTGGGATGGAAAGAGTATTTTTAGCATTGCTTACAAGGGGTTACGAATACGATAAGGCAAGGGATAATGTTGTATTGAAATTGCCACCATTTTTGGCCCCTGTAAAGGCGGCTGTGTTCCCTATTGTCAAAGGATCTAAATTTGAGAAGATTGCAGAAAAGATTGTCAGAGATTTAAAACAGGAATTTAACGTGCTTTATGACAAATCAGGAAGCATAGGAAGAAGATACTCCAGGAACGACGAGATAGGAACCCCTTTTTGCATAACAATTGATGGCGATTCTCTTAAAAAAGAAGATGTAACGATAAGAGAAAGGGACACAAGAAAACAGATAAGAGTTAAAATTTCAAATATTAAGGAAACTCTGAGAGGAATAATAAATGGCGAAGTCCTCTTCGATAAGGCCGGAAAACCATTCAATTTTTAAATAATGTTTTTTTAATTAAAAAATGAAAGACTGCATTTTCTGCAAGATAGCCGCGGGGCAAATTCCTGTTCACAAAATTTATAAAAACAAGGATTTTATTTCTTTTTTAGATGCCCATCCTGTTGGAGAAGGCCACACATTGGTTGTTTCCAAGAAACATTTTGATTCAATGATGGATTTGAATAAAGAAGTCGCTAAAGGATATATATCTGCAGTCAAGGATACTGCAAAAATTTTAATGAAAAAATACAAGGCAGATGGTTTTAATACTGTTATTAACACTGGAGAGTCTGCGGGACAAGTGATAAAACATATTCACTTTCATATTCTACCAAGAAAAAAAGGGGACAATAAGCGAGGGATTTTTATTGGTTAATTTTTACGGAAAAATGGCTGCACCAAGAGTCGAACTTGGGACCTCCTGCTCATGAGACAGGCGTTCTACCGCTGAACTATGCAGCCGAAATTAAAAAAGATAACTGATTTAAAAGTCTTGGGGTAAAAGATTTGGAGTAAAAGGTAAAAGTCTTGGTGTAAGAAAAAATCACTTCTGTTTTTCTTTTCTGTTCAGCCTGGACAAATATCCCGCAATCTGGTTCCTTATCTTCTTGCTCGGCATTGTATTTCCGAGAATTCTCTTATTTCTCTCAAAATCTTCGCTGAATTTTATACCCCTTTTTACGAGTTCTTCTGCAGATCTCTTTATCAGTTTTGATTTTATCTTTCCCATATTTTATTTTTAAAATAACTCTCCTTTTAAAGATTCTTATTTGACCTTTTTTATTGAGGAAAGGCCTTTTAGAGCCTCTATGAGGCTATCAATCTTTTTCAAAGGCCCTCCGAGCCCGAGAACAATATAGGGAAGGTTTTCCTTGGAAGCCTTTTTTGATGCCTTTATTATATCATCCCCGCTAATCTTATTTTTATTATATGCCACGAGAAGCTTTTCCTCCCCTTTATCCACGATTCTCAGAATTATTTCTCTTCTTCCAGAAGTTTTTGTATCGAGCAAATCCATGGAATTTGCAGAGAGGAATTCTTTTACGCTGTTGAGGAATTCGTTTTCTTTACCAGGGGTTCTCCTCTTGTAAGATTTTCTTTTTTTTGGCTTTGTTTCAGGTTCTTCTTTACTCTCTTTACTGAAAATATCCAAAGGTTTCTGTGTTTCTTTTTCAGCAACCGCAAGAACCGGTTTCTTTACTTCTATTTCTAAAAGTTTTTCTGGTTTCTTCTCTGTAATCTTGAATTCAGATTCAGGAACCAAAAAATACCTCCATATTATCTCTTCTCCAGACTTGAAAGGGAGAGCAAAATCCCTTATCTCTCTCAAAGCCACCCGGATTGCGGGGTTCTGTGCAGAATCACGGAGAAATTTCTTTTCCTTTAGAAGCAGGAAAGCTTCCTTTTCCTTGCTCCTGAGATGCTGGAAGAACTTTTCTAAGGATGGCTCTTGTCCAACGAGAAAATAGAGAGGCGAGCTGCCGACCCTCATATGGCTTATCTTGACCTTTTTTTCTGAAACGAGTTCCCCAAGAAAGGCTGAGGAAAAAAGGATGCTGGATTTTATTTCTCCTGCTATGTGGACAGGAAGGCTTGGTCCTTTGGATTTTAAGGTAGAAATTATCCTTTCTTTTATTTCATCCGGGTTTTGCATCATTCTTTGAGAAAAGCTGAGAGGGTTATAAATTTTCTTGTGGTTCAGGGCTTTGCCCACCTTACTTCATAATAACTGACATCCCCTTCTTCATCCACTATCGCCAAAAGCAGATTTTTCTTTGTCGAATGGGCAACACGATTTTTTGCAGAAAACTCGTGCCATGTGAATTTTCCCGATTCGTGGTCGCAGAATACTATCCATTTGGCATGTTTCTCTCCTGGCTTGGAGCCACGTTCATAAATCCTGAAATCTGCCCCGAACTTCAGCGCTGTTTTTACCACATATCCTTTTTCCCTTAGATCCTTAAAGACAGGGTATTTTATGTGGATTCTTCTGTCAGAGGAATAAGCCTTTTTCATTAGTTCTCTGAAAGGCAACACTTTCTTTTCTCGGAATACCTTCAGCTTCCCTTTTTCTGCTAAAAATAAAGCCTCTGGCAAAGAATATTGGATTTTTTCCCCAACAGGCTCTCCAAAATGGCTTTTCCTGTAGAGTGAAAAGGCGTCCTGGGAATTGCTGGATATTGAAGCCCCCATGATATGGGCCTGAATTTTTTCCATTTCCTTTAAAGTTAAAGATAATATTTAAAAGTTGCTGAGCTGTTCTGTATTATCATGGCAATAACAAAACACGATTTCAGGGAAATAGAAAAAAAATGGCAGAAAAAATGGGAGGAAAAAGGAATTTTTAAGGCAAGAGAAAAAAGGGGGAAGAAAAAGTTTTATTGTCTGGAGATGTACCCTTATCCCTCTGGTTCTGGATTGCATATGGGGCATGCTTTCAATTACACAGTTGGGGATATTTTTGCAAGAATGAAAAGGATGCAGGGTTTCAATGTCCTCTATCCTATGGGTTATGATTCGTTCGGACTTCCTGCAGAAAATGCCGCGATTGAGAAAGGAATCCACCCTAAAAAATATACAGAAAGTGCGATTAATAATTTCATAAAACAGCAGAAGAATCTTGGATTGAGCTATGATTGGTCCCGTGTTATTTTTACACATAAACCAGAATATTACAGATGGAATCAGTTTTTTTTCCTGAAATTCCTGGAGAAGGGACTGGCCTACAGAAAAAAGGCTCCTGTCAATTGGTGTCCAAAATGTGGCACTGTTTTGGCAAATGAGCAGGTTCATTCCGGAAGATGCTGGAGGCATCCCGAAACAGAAGTCGAAGTAAGGCATCTTGAACAATGGTTTGTCAAGACGACGAAATATTCAGAGGAACTTCTCGATAAAATTGATTCTTTGCAATGGCCTTTGAGAATTAAGACGATGCAGAAAAACTGGATAGGAAAGAGCTACGGAACAGGAATTGATTTTGATATAAATGGAAAAAAATGGCCAATATTCACGACGAGGCCGGACACCCTTTTTGGAGCCACATTCATGGTTATCTCTTCGTATCATCCAAGACTTTTTGAGCTGGTGACTGAAAAACAAAAAAAACAAGTCGATGAATTTCTCAAAAGAATAAAATCTGTGAGCGAAAAAGAGCTGGAAGAGCTTGGAAAAGAGGGGGTTTTTACAGGCTCTTATGCAGTCAATCCCATGAATGGGGAAAAAATCCCGGTTTATGCAGGAAATTTTGTCCTTGCAGACTACGGCTCGGGAATGGTCATGGCTGTTCCTGCCCATGATCAGAGGGATTTTGAGTTTGCGAAGAAATACAGACTTCCTATCAAAGTTGTTATTCAATCTAAAGGAGGAAAAATGCCTTTAGGACAAGCTTACGAAGGTTCTGGAATTTTAATTAATTCAGGATTTTTTAATGGCCTTTTTTCAGAAGAAGCAAAAGAAAAAGTCACAAAGGCATTGGAATCAAAAAGGAATGGTCGCAGGAAGATACAGTACAAGTTCAGAGACTGGCTTGTTTCAAGGCAGAGATACTGGGGAACACCAATTCCCATCATATATTGTGATTCTTGCGGCATTGTTCCTGTTCCGGAGAAAGATTTACCTGTAAAGCTTCCTGAAAAAGTTAAATTCGGAAAAGGGAATCCGCTTGAGGAAAACAAAAAGTTCATAAATGTGAAATGTCCGAGGTGTAAAGGAAAGGCCAGAAGAGAAACAGACACCATGGACACCTTTTTTGACAGCTCTTGGTATTATCTGAGATACCTAGACAATAAAAATCCTAAAAAGCCCTTTGACCTGAAGAAAGCAGGTTACTGGATGCCGGTTGACCAGTATATAGGGGGGGCAGAGCATGCAACGATGCACCTCATCTATGCCAGATTCTTCACAAAAGCGCTTCGTGACCTTGGATTTTTAAAATTTGACGAGCCATTCTTAAGGCTTTTCAATCAGGGGATGCTTCATGGGGAAGATGGATTTGTAATGTCAAAATCGAGAGGAAACGATGTTTTGCCTGAAAAAGTTTCTGAAAAATACGGGATAGATACTGCCAGGCTTTTCCTCGTTTCCATAGCCTCTACCGATAAAGATATTCAATGGGGTGATAAGGGAGTAGAAGGAAGCCTAAGATTTATCAACAAAGTCATGGATTATTTTTCAAAGGTAAAATTTGTAAAATCTGACGCAAGAACAGAAAGCAAACTGAATAAAACAATTAAAGAGGTCACATCAGATATAGAAAATTTCCAATATAATCTTGCGACAATCAAAATAAGAGAACTTTTTGGCTATCTGGAAAGAGGTGCTGATAAAAAAACAGCTGAGACTTTTTTGAAACTGCTTTCGCCGTTCTGCCCGCACATTGCAGAAGAACTCTGGCACAAGCTCGGAAATAAAACCTTTCTGAGTCTGGAAAAATGGCCCGCCCATGATTCTAAAAAGATAAACGAGCAATTTGAGAAAGAAGAAAAAGCCGTGGATGAAATAATCAGCGACGTGAGCAATGTTGTTAATATAATCATGGAAAAAGGACGCAAGGTCAGCAAATTATACATTTACACTCTTCCTAATGAGATAGAAATTTACACCGGCAACCTTGACATGATAGAAAAAAGAACCAATCTTGATGCGAAAGTTTACTCTGTTGCAGATAAGGGCAAATATGACCCGGAAAATAAATCCAGGAAAGTAAAGCCGGGAAAGCCGGGAATATATTTGGAGTAAAATGCACAGAAAATTAAAAAAAGAGAAATTGGTTTACTGGCCTGAAAAAAACGAATTTTTTCTGTCCCTGGCTTTATTTCTCATCTTCTTGACTTTGATTGTTCTGCTTTTTAAAACTCCTGCAATCCAAGTACAAGGAAAGGTACAGACATGCGGGGATTCTAGTTTTTATGGCATCTGCTCTGTCGTAAAGCCCTATTACTGCGAGCAGGGAATTTTAATTGAGAAAGCCTCTGTATGCGGCTGTCTGGAATCCATGGAAAGACTCGGCGATTCTTGCATCACTGATTTCCAGACACAGCCAGAAAAAATAATTTTAAAATACATCACTAATGGAGAGGAAAAAACTTTGGATTTCACAGTTTACAGAGGCTTGGCAGATTACCTTTCAGCCTTGCCTCAAGGAATATCTTATGCAGAAGGAGAAAAGCCACTGAGAGCTGACTTCAGCTTCAAAAAAATAAATGAAGAAGAGCAGAGAAGGCTTCTTTTGCCTTTGGTCATCGAGATACAGAATTTAGCCCCTGACGACAAAGTTGAGCAGGCAAGAATAGCGATAAGCCTTGTACAGAATATACAATATGGATTTTCGGATAAAACCTATGACTTTTTCGGAAACACAGTGAATTATTCGAGATATCCTTATGAAGTATTATATGAAAGCCAGGGAATATGCGGAGAAAAATCAGAGCTTCTCGCATTTTTGCTCAGGAAAATAGGATACGGGGTTGTTCTGTTTTATAATCAGAAAGAGAATCACGAATCCCTGGGAATAAAATGCCCTGTCGAAGAGAGTTACAGGGGAACAGGATACTGCTTTGTGGAAACAACAGGGCCTTCGATAATCACAGACGATTCCATAGAATATGTTGGCGGCATAACCTTGGATTCCGAGCCAGAGGTAATTTTCATATCTGACGGGGAAAGCCTGCCCGAGAACCTTCCAGAATATGAAGATGCAGAAACAATGAAGAGGATAAGACAGGGAAAATTTGTATTATTCAAAAATTTAAAACTCGAATATCTCAAAGCAAGATATGGTTTAGTGGAAGAATATAATCCTGCCTAATTCGATTAACCTACAAGAACAGCTTTTATCCTCCTTATTCCTGCTGCGCTGGATTCTTCCTTAATTATCTTGAATTTACCGATTTCCCTCGTGTTCTTCACATGGGGACCTGTACAAATCTCTTTTGAGAAATTTCCGATTGAATAAATAGAAACAATTTCAGGGTATTTTGCACCGAATTCAGACTGGGCTCCTATTGACAAAGCTTTCTTCAATGGCATCTCTTCGCGGGAAACCTTTAACCCGAGATTTATTTGCTTATTAACAAGATTTTCAACTTCTTCTATCTCTTCTTGAGTAAGTTTTCTCGGAAAACTGAAATCAAATCTCAGCCTTTCAGGGGTTATGTTGGAACCGCGCTGTTTTACTTCATGGCCAATAACTCTTCTCAATGCCTCGTTCAGTAAGTGGGTTGCTGTATGAAGCCTTATTGTTTTCTCTGAATGATCTGCCAAGCCGGATTTGAACACTCCAGAGGAAGATGTACGGGAAAGTTCTTGGTGTTTTTTTAGTTCTGTTTCAAGTTCTTTTTTATTAATTTTAATTTTTCTTTCTTTGGCAATTTCTTCAGTTAACTCTATTGGAAAACCGTAACTTTGATACAACAAAAAGGCATCTTTTCCTAATAACATTTTGTTATTAGCTAGTTTGTTGAATATTAACAGACCATTATCTAAAGTTTGATTGAATTTATTCTCTTCATTTTTTAATGTTGCCTTAATCCAGACTATATATTTCTTTAGTTCTTTATAATCATCATAAATCTCGAAAACCGGTTCTGCAACTCTTTCTGTGAAATTTTGCAATCCTAATTTTTTTCCATGGATAATCGCTCTTCTAATAATTCTTCTTAAAACATAAGGTCGTCCAGCATTTCCAGTAACAACTCCATCAGCAATAATAAAAACAGCTGCTTTAACATGGTCAGCAATTATCCTCATTGCTTTTTCATTGCCATTGTATTTTTTTCCAGAGAGTTTTTCAATTCTCTCTATGATTGGCTTCCAGGCATCTGTCATATAGTTGTCATTAAGTCCATTAAGAATTGCTAATGTTCGCTCAATACCCATACCCGTATCAACGTTTTTTTGCTTTAGTGGGACAAAATAATACAATTTTTTTCCAATAAATTTCTTGATTTGGTTTGGGTTTTTGTATTGAACTGAAATAATACCTAATTTCTGAGCAGTTTCGACATTCTTTTTATCATGATCAAAATATATCACTTCCTTTGGTACGAGTTTGAATCTTTTTAATAAAGTCTTAAAATATTCTGGATTATCTTTTTTTATTCCTTTTTCTTCTAATGAAAAAGCTTCCCAATTTGTATCTCGAGTCTGGTCGTAATTTTTTACCAGATTATATCCTTTTTCTCTAAAACCATTAACAACTAACACGGTGTGTGTATTAAGACTATTTATTAATTCTAATAACTCCTTATTAAGGTTAAAATTTCCATCATAAAGACAATACATCCCATCAACTAAAATAAGCCTTTTATCTTTTTTATATTCCATGAAAACATCATTCCAGATTTCAATTCCGTTTACGAATATCTCTGTGTCAGGACCGCAAGGCCCTGTTTTTCCAGCAGGTCCCCACCAGTTTTCCTCTTTTCCGAGGAATTTTATTTTTTTAATGCCAAGAGATTTCCAAGCCTTTTCCGATTCAACATCTTTGGGTGCATCTTTGTCTCCTACAAAACAAGTCACAGCAATTCTGCTTTTATCAATACCAAGCCATTTTTTTGATGTCAAAAATTCATAGCTAAATTCAATCGCTTCTTTTTTCCAGTAATCTCCAAGGCTCCAGTTCCCCAACATCTCAAAAAAAGTATGGTGGAATGCGTCTCCCACTTCATCTATATCAGTTGTTCGAATACAACGTTGCACATTTGCCAGCCTTTTTCCCAAAGGATGTTTTTGCCCCAGCAAATATGGAACCAGGGGGTGCATGCCGGCGGTTGTAAATAAAACAGTTGGGTCGTTCTTTGGTATGAGGGATTCTGAGGGAATTATGGCATGGCCCTTTGATTTAAAAAATTCAAGATACTTTGCAATCAGAGTTTTCCTGGTTATCATATCTTTTAATAGAATCAGGAGTTTTAAAAATTATTTATTAGATCTTTTGCCCCTGTAATTCCGCAAGCCTTCTCTGTATCTCTCTCAACTGGGATTCTATGTCCCCCTGCTCTCTGGTTGTGCTTTTTGTTTTCCCAAGGTGCTCTTCCATAACCTGCTCCCTTTTCATTATTCTTGGCATTTTCGGATTTGGAAGAAGGCTTTGCAACTTTTTTATGCTTGATTTTGCCTCTTTCATTTTTCCGTATAATCTTGCTTTAAGCCCGAGTTCTTCCATTCTTATTTCCCTGTATCTTGCTATTTTTTTCGCAATATTCAGGGAACCCAGCTCTGAAGAAAGAATGCTTCTTCTGGCTTTCAAAGCCTCCATGTAATCCAGCTTTATGTGTATGACATTTTCAGAAGGCATCATTTTAACTTACACCTTGGAGAAGATATCTCTTCCCATCTTTTCAATTTCCATTTTCATCCTTTTTAATTCATTTTCCCAGGAATGCAGCTCTGCCTCTTCCCTTTCCTTTAACTTCCTGGTTTCTGCCAAAACTCCCTCTATTTCAGACAGCTGGTTTTTTATCCCCTCAAAAAGCTTCAGCCCTTCCTCAAACCTATCTATCCTTACAAACACAGGCTCTGCCTCTTGCCTAAAACTCCCTCTCAGTCTTCCCGTGCTCTCAGGCCTTTCTTCCACATCCTCCATTTCTTCTGCAAAAGGCTTCCTCAGAGGCTCCCGCATCATTCTCATCTCATCACCAGAGAATTCGTCTGCGTAGAAATCCTCTCCACCTCTTCCCCCAGAAACCGCATCTTTGATGCTATCACGGGAAAATTTCTTTCCGATAGAATTTGAAGGGAAGCTCGGGAGCTGATGAATTGTCCTATCCCCCATTGACCTCATGTCAGGGAACTCAGGAAGTCTTGGAAGTCTGGGCAATGCCGGAATCTCGGTTTCACTCTTTTTTTCTTTTTTCCCAAAAAGCCCCATTTTTAATCTATATATATTTTGTGATATATATAAAATACAATACAGGTTTAAAAACTTATTTGCCTTATTTACCGAGACTGGAATGAACTACGTATAGTTTAACAAAAGTTAACCGAAAGGTATTTATTTGAACCTAATTTCATGATAAAATGCTAAAAAATCTGCTGAAAGAAGTAATCTCCCTCGTTGCCGGAAAACAGGCCGAGGACATAATAAATATCCTCGACACACAAAAATATATCAACGAATTCGTAATAGCCAAAAAATTGAGCCTGACCATAAATCAGGCAAGAAATATCCTGTATAAAATCTCTGACCATGGCTTGGTTTCTTCTATAAGAAAAAAAGATAAGAGAAAAGGATGGTACACCTATTTCTGGAGGATAGAAATTCTGAAATCTCTGGAATTTCTCAAGGAAAATTTGCTAAAGAAGATAGAAAATACAGAACACCAGATAAGGAGCAGGGAGACAAAAAGGTTCTATGTCTGTCCGAGATGCCATATAGAACTCAGCGAAGAAAATGCCCTGATCAATAACTTCACCTGCAGTGAATGCGGCTCCATATTGGTCCTTAAGGACAACACCAAATTAATAAGGGATTTAAGAAAAAATAAGGAAAGACTTGAAAGGGATTTAAAGGTGGTTATGGAAGAGATATCGAAGGAAAAGGAGAAGGAGGGAAAAAAGAAGGCAAAAGAGATAAAAAGGGAAGAGAGAAAAACAAAAAGAAAGAAAAAAGCAAAGGCTTCCAAGTTCCCCAAAGGAAAAAGAGAAAAAACAGGGGCAAAATCCAAAAAAATTAAAAAAACAAAGAAAGTAGTAGCTAAAAAGAAAAAAATAAAAAAGAAGGTCAGCAAAAAAGGGAACAAAGCAAAAAGTTCTAAAACTAAAAGAAGTTCCAGGAAAAAAAGAAAATAAATGGCCCGATTTTACAGAGTTTCTGAAAGAAGAAGAGGCATCTTCAGCTTCCTCAGCGTGACATCTATTTTAATTTTAATTAATATTTTGGCATTCATACTTTTTTATATCCTTATTGGTACAAAGATCACGCCCCTGGATTTTATTGCTATCAAGCCATCAAATATCCTTCAGGGAAATTATCTGTGGACTTTCATTACTAGCATGTTCATGCATGCGGGATTTTTCCATCTTTTTGTGAACATGCTTTCCCTCCTTTTCATAGGATCCCTCGTTGAAAGGATTCTTGGAAAGAGAAGGTATTTCTGGTTTTATATGATATCCGGGCTTTTAGCTGGCCTGTTGTTTGTTCTTTCTTCCTTTATTTTTCCAAGCGATTTGGATACCTTTGCGGTAGGCGCTTCAGGAGCCCTCTTTGGGCTCGTCGGCTTGCTTGTGCTTCTGACCCCAAATCTCCCTGTTTTTGTGATGTTCATCCCTATTCCTATAAAAATTAAATATGCTGCCCCTGGAATATTAATTTTGTTATGGCTGATATCAATTACCGGAAATGTCCCTATAGGAAACACAGCACATCTTGGGGGATTATTAACAGGGCTTATTTACGGGATTTATCTGAGAAATAAATACCGAAAAAAAATAAATTATCTGAGCAGGCATTTCAGCTGATGAAACGCAAAAACAAAAAAACAAGTTTTTTAAGGGAAAGCTATAAAGAGAGCTTTGATTACATAAGATATTCCAGAAAATTCATCTATTCAATAATAATTATCTTCCTGTTTTTTTCCCTAATAGGATTTTTTGTTCCTATCCCTCCGGCTTTGGAGGCAAGAATTCTTGAGTTTATAGAGGAATTATTGAGAAAAACAGAAGGCCTGTCCCAATTGGAGCTCATTAAATTCATATTTTTTAACAATCTTCAGAGCAGCTTTGTAGGGATGCTCTTTGGGATTATTCTCGGAATATTCCCTGTTCTTTCCACACTGGCAAATGGATATCTTCTCGGATTTGTTGCAGAAAAGACAGTAAAAGAAGGAGGAATTCTTATTCTCTGGAGAATTCTTCCCCACGGGATATTTGAGCTTCCCGCCCTCTTTATTTCCTTAGGGCTCGGATTGAAATTGGGAACCTTTATATTCAAAAAAAATAAGCTGAAAACTCTCGGTGTCTACCTCTTAAAATCAATAAAAGTTTTCTTTTTCATAGTAATTCCCCTTCTCATAATAGCGGCGATAATAGAAGGAATTCTGATTTTTTTATTTTAGGTTAAGAATCATTCCTTTGGCTTCGGAAATCCAGGATTATTCCCTGAGGTCATTTACCCCAAGCAGAATAAGGAGGAGAGCTATCATTATCACAAACCAGAAAACTCCGCCCTTAAGAAAAATCCACGCAGAATGCAGAAAATTCAAATCCTTTCCGAATAAAAACCAGGAATAGGCAGAAGATGCCCAGGCTGTCAATATGGCCCCGACAAGGAGAATCACGCCAGCAAAAAGTTCCAGCCACTTATTCATTTTAATAGGAGAAGGCGCTCATTTAAAAAGATTATGCCTAAAAAATACATATTTTAGAAAACAATTTGAGATAGTTTTATAAATCTGTTATTTTTATGAGAAATATGCATTTAACCAGTTTAACCTTTAAATTTTTTGAAAGCTTGGCTATTCCTGTTTATTAATTATAGTTTTAGTTAAACCTACAACTCCTACTTTTTTTCAATTAAATAAAATCTTAAGATATAAAAAATGGAAAAAACAACTGAAAAAGAAAATCGCCCAAACTCTGCCGAGTTAAAGGAAGAAAGTGAGAAAACTCGTCCTAGCGATGCCGAGTTAAAGGAAGAGACGGCAAGAAAAAACCTATTCAGGGAAGGGGAGGAAATTTCCGGGGTAGTTATCAAAGGTTATGACTTTAGCAAGGGTGTAGATTATAATGAGATCGTCAAGGGCTTTTCAACCAGCGGTTTTCAGGCGAGCAATCTTGCTAAGGCAATTGAAATTATCAACAATATGATAGAAGACGGGGCAATAATTTATCTCGGATATACCTCCAATATGGTTAGTTCTGGAATAAGGGAAACAATAAAGTTCCTCATCCAAAATAAGAAAGTTGATATCTGCGTAACAACAGGCGGCGGCGTTGAAGAAGATATAATAAAATGCCTCGGGGACTTTATTTTGGGAGATTTCAGGGCAAAAGGCTCTGAGCTAAGGAACAGGGCAATCAACAGGATCGGGAATATATTCGTGCCGAATTCACGATATGTAAAATTTGAACAGTTCGTCATGCCTGTTCTTGAAGAGCTCTACCAGGAACAGAAAAAAAGAGGAAAACCGCTTTTGACTTATGATATTGTCTGGAAACTCGGGGAAAAGATCAACGATGAGAGAAGCATCTGCTATTGGGCATGGAAAAATAAAATAAAGATATATTGCCCGACTGTCATGGACGGAAGTCTCGGGGACATGATCTATTTATTCAAGCATAAGAGAGAGGATTTCATCATTGACATCTCTGAAGATACGAAAGAGTTCAACAATTCTACAATAGGGTTGCTCAAATCAGGAGTCATAATTCTTGGAACAGGGGTTGTGAAGCACAGCATTCTCAATGCAAATATGTACCGAAACGGTGCAGATTATGCTGTTTATATTAACAATGCCCATGAGTTTGACGGGAGCGATTCAGGGGCTCTCCCGGAAGAGGCTGTTTCATGGGGCAAACTGGCTCCTGAAAGCCAGAGAGTAAAGGTGTTTGGGGATGCAACTATCCTTTTTCCGATAGTTGTTGCAGAAACCTTCGCGAAAAAGTGATTTATTTAATTTTCTGTAAAATTTATATATCCCTTATGTTATTATTTCTCATGACAGAGGAGAATAAGCAGAATATTGAGTTTTTGGCTGTTTCTGAGGATACAAAAAGAAAAGAAAAAAATCAAAACACAGCAAGTGTAGAAGAAAAAAAAGAGATGGACCCTCTTGAAGTCTTAAAGATGTTTTCTCCAGGAACAGCATTAAGGACAGCCCTCGATGACATTTTGAGGGCGCGAATGGGTGCATTGATAGTCGTTGAAAAAGAAGGCCTTTCAGAAATAGTTGAAGGCGGCTTCCGTGTGAACTGCAGATTCAGCGCACAGAAGCTCGTGGAGCTGGCGAAAATGGACGGTGCCATAATTCTTTCCGAGGACTTAAAAAAGATTTTATATGTAAATACTCTTCTCACGCCGAGTACCAAGATTCCAACGAAAGAAACAGGAACCAGGCACAAGGCAGCGGAAAGAACTGCAAAACAATTCGGGACAATAGTCATTGCCGTCTCCGAAAGAAGAAACAAGATAATCATTTTTTTTAAGGATGAAGGATATTTCCTCGAAAAAACCTCTGAAATCCTAAGAAGGGCTGCAGAAACTCTTCAGATACTTGAAAAACAAAAGGAGATTTTCAATGACCTGATCTCGCATTTAAATGTGCTGGAAATGACCAATCTTACAACGACGAGAGATGTTTGCAGCGTTTTACAGACAATGGAGAATGTAAGGAGAATCTCTGAAAATGTAAAAAGGTATCTCATAGAACTTGGGAAAGAAGGAACCATAGTCAGCATGAGGCTGAAAGAGCTCACGAAAAATCTTGGAAGGGAAAGAGAATTGCTGCTGAAAGATTATTTTGGACAGAGGCATTCAAAAGCAGATGAACTATTAAAAAATATTAATTTTGATTTTTTACTGGAGACTTCCAACATATCCAGGATATTATTCGGGGAGACGAACGATAAGCCGGTTTCTCCGAGGGGGCTTAGAATCTTGAATAAAACAAATCTCCTCGAAAAGGACATAAAAATATTGCTCGATAATTTCGGAAGCCTGGACAAGGCATTCGATCTGGATAAGGAAACCCTTGCAAGTGTATTTAAAAATGAGAATCTCATCAACTCAGTAGTCAGAGATTTAAAAAATTTAAAAGAGAAAATTCTCGTAGGAAAGAGCCTTTAATCATTTTAATAACAAAAATCTTTAACCTGCCTCAAACTTAATCCTTTAATGATTATCATGTTCTTTATCATTAACAATTTTTAAATACTAATTTCCCGAATTAAACAGATGTTGACTAAGAAACAGGTAAAGGAAATAAAGGAGCACCTGGAAAGAGCACAAAACCCGGTTTTTTTATTTGATAATGACCAGGACGGCCTGTGCTCGTTTTTGCTCCTGCAGAGGTGGCTTGGAAGAGGCAAAGGGGTTCCTATAAAATCTTTCCCTGGATTGAATGCAGATTATTTCAGGAAGATTCATGAACTCAAGGCAGATTATATTTTCATTCTTGACAAGCCCATTGTATCAGGGGAATTTTTTAGCGAGGTGGAAAAACATAATATTCCTGTTGTCTGGATAGATCATCACCTTATTGAAAAAGCGCTGATTCCAAGTTTTGTTAATTATTACAATCCCCTATTCAATAAAAAAAAGAGCAACGAGCCTGTAACAGCTCTTTGCTATCAGGTAACTAAAAGGAAAGAAGACATGTGGATTGCCGTTGCTGGCTGCATTTCAGACAGATTTTTGCCAAGATACTATCAAGATTTTCAGAAAAAATATCCTGATTTATCAATCAAAACCAAAGATTCTTACGATGTTCTTTACAAATCTCAGATAGGAAAAGTTATCCAAATTCTTGGTTCAGGACTAAAAGACAGGACTACAAATGTTATAAATATGACAAGATTTTTGATAAAAGCTAGGGATCCTTATGATGTTCTCGAAGAAAATCCAAAAAACCACAGTTTTCACAAGAGATTTAACCAGATAAAAACAATATATGACAAACTGCTTAATAAGGCAATTTCCCTTGAAAAACCTAAAAAAAGACTTCTTTTTTTCCAGTACTCTGGAGATATGAGAATAAGCAGAGACATATCAAACGAATTATGCTATCTTTTCCCGGAAAAAATAGTGGTCATTGTTTATATCAAAGGCACGAAGGCATCTATCTCTATGCGTGGAAAAAACGCAAGGGGAATATTCCTGGAGGCAACCAAGAATCTTGAAAATGCTATAGGTGGCGGCCATGATTCTGCCATCGGCGGCCAGATAAAAACAGAAGATGTCGAAAAATTCAGAAGAAATCTCGAAATGATGATTAATTCATAAAAACAGAAATATATAAAAAGCACTTTTTCGTAAAAAAAACATGGATATTGGGAAGGTTTCCGATTTAGATACTAATTGGGGAAAATCTTACTCAGTATCTGCTATAAAAAACAAAATTAAATACAACAATTCAATTTAATTCAGAGTTCTTTCAGGCCTGAATTGGATTGAATATACTTCTTATTTAATTTACTTCAGGCTCAAGAGAATTTCTGTTTTATTTTTGAATCCGTAAACAAAACAGAAAAATGGAAACAATACAGGAAGCGGCTGAAGAAACCCATGTCGAGAGGGAGCTGAACCTCTTGCTGGAAATAACTTTAAGGATGGAGCACGAACTCACTGTCGCATTATCCTCTGAAGAATAAAATCTCTAAGGCTCAGTAGCTCTTGGCTACATAGACTACGGCATCTGCAAGAGTGTTGCAAATTACGCATTTTCCCGAAGGCCTCTCATTTTTGTCTGCTAAGGTTCCCCTGACCTCGGCACCGATTTCTTTTTCAACATATTCGGCACATTTTTCTCCTTGCTTTTCTGTCGAACAGAAGTTTACTCTGGCTATTTTTCCATTCTTCAATGCCTTCCTGATTTCTTCTTTTGTTTTGCAGTTGACAATTTTTCCCTTCATGTGACCATCTGCTTTTGTCTTCAATCTTCTGTCATAACTATCTCCGAGTTTTCTTATTGAATCCAATTTGCTTAATTGAAGAGTTATTTTTTTCCCAGTATCCCTCGTGAAAAGGGTAAACTTTTTTCCTTTGAGTTCTTTTTCTCCTATCTCTATCCTGAAAGGAACACCCTTCAGCTCCCATTCATGGAATTTCCATCCTGGAGTATAACCTTCTCTGGAATCTTGTTTTGCTGTTATCCCGTGCGCCTTTAACTTTTTCAGTATCTCTTCTCCGTATTTTAAGATTTTAGACTTGTTTTTTATAGTGTATATGGGAATTACAACTGCTTGGATAGGCGAGATTCTGAAAGGCAAGACTAAACCCATATCGTCTCCATGCGTGGAAATTATTGACACAAGAATCCTTGACATTGCAGGACCGTAGGCAGTAGTGTAAAGGTAATCTTCTTTACCTTCCTTTGTCGTGAACTTTGCCCCAAAAACCCGGGAGAATCTCTGCCCCATGAAGTGTGTCGATGGCTGCTGGATGAGTTTTCCGTCAGGCATGAGAACATCTGAACCTATCGTATACTCTGCCCCGGCAAACCTGTCCCAGGAAGGACGCTTCATTGCAAGGAAAGGAATTCCTAACTGTTCATAGAGTATTTTTTTTGTTGTGTCTATGTCTTCTTTTACCTGTGCTTCTGCTTCTTTTTTTGTCGCAAATGCGTCGTGGCACTCTATCCATTGAAATTCCCTGCCCCTCACCAAAGGGCGTGTCGCTTTCGTATCATACCTGAATACAGAGCCTCTCTGATAGAGTTTTAATGGAAGATCTCTGTGGCTTCTCACCCACAGGGCAAACATCGGAGTAAAAACAGTTTCGCTTGTTGGCCTTAAGGCAAGTTTTTCTTCATTCTCCTCTGTTTTCAGCCAAAAAACTTCAGGCGTAAATCCCTGGATATGGCTGGCCTCTTTTTTTAAATTTGATTCAGGAATCACAGAAGGCATTATCACAGGAAGAT